>OJEC01000001.1_pt1 | contig 59292 bp, 43 predicted proteins | sample 1592971 | NCBI WGS metagenome assembly OJEC01 (sample SAMN05416709, study PRJEB24817) | seawater metagenome | isolation source: Sea water | place: Canada:Atlantic | collected 2013-07
ACTCTCCACCGCCGAGAAGCATGCGCGCATATTGGGCAAGATCACGGGTCGTCAGAAAGAGACCGGCATGCCCCGCCACGCCCCCCATCCGGCGGGCGGTCGGATCGTGCACGACACCTTGTAGAACACTCCCGTCGGGCATTTCCGTGGTGGGCGCAATTCGATCCATCTTCTTCAAGCCCTTCGCCTCAAGCAGACGAAAATGGCAGTCTGTCATTCCCAGAGGGGCAAAGATTTCGCGCTCGCAGAATTGCTCAAGCGGCTCCCCGGTAATCCGTTCCACGAGGAGACCGAGGAGGATGAAATTGATGTCGCTATATCGATAAGTTTTCCCCGGCTCTCCCCGCAAGGGTTCTGCGCAGGCCGCCTCGAAGGCTCCCTTGTTTCCCGACCATTCATTGCTTCTCGGGAGGCCTGCCCGAAGGGCTGAGGTGTGGGTCATCAGTTGCCGGATTGTGAGCAACTCCTTTCCCTGTCCTTTGAACTCCGGGAGATAGCGACTCACCCGGGCGTCCAATTCCAAGCGTCCGGCCTCGATCAATTTCATAACCGCCGGAGTTGTCGCGACAACTTTGGTGAGAGAAGCCGCGTCGAAAATCGTGGAGGTGGTCATCTTTTCGATCTCCGGAACCAACGCCCGGGAACCGTAGGCTTTCTCGTAAACGGTCCCTTCTCGTTCGAGATGGAAGACCCCTCCCGGAGTCCGGGCATCGGTGATCGCCTGCTCGATGGCATCATCAATCTCCGCCAATCGTTCCGGTGAAAAATCAGCGGAATACAAGGGCGACACAATCGCGGTAAGCCACAGGACAAACAGATGAATCTTCATAAAACGACCATCCCACTGGGATCTCAAAAAGCCAACACCTTTGCGGTCTGACTCGATTCTCATCAGGAAGAAATCCCTCAATCTTTTGAACCACAACGATTATTGATGGTTAGGATCCGGTGATCTTGGTGCAAATACTCCGATCTTCCCCGAATGCGGCCCCAAACCGCAATAGCCAGCCACAAAAAAATGCCGGAAACCCATGAAAGGGGATTCCGGCATTTGAAAAGTTGTAATTGCTTACTTGCGACGACGAATGAGGCTAAGACCGGCAATGCTCAAAAGAGCAAGTCCAGTGGAGGAAGGCTCGGGAACACCCGCAACGTCCATCTGGATGTAGTCGAAGTTTGACCAGCGGGAGGTCGAACCAACGTTATCCGAGATCAACTGCACGTAGTTGTCGTCATTTGCACCTGCAGTGCCGTTGACGTCAGCGAGGGTGAATGCATTACTTGTGAACTGCGTGCCGATCGTTTCTGCGGTGTGACTGACATTGCCCATGGCAATGCCGTTGACGGAGATGGCGAAGTCGTATTTCCCGGTTCCAGTGTTGTTGTCATTAAGGTCGAGCATTGCGAATGAGACCGTGAAGACGTCAGTTGCGGTGTGGCTTCCATCAAAGTTGAAGTGGAAGCGGTTGGTGGTGTCGCCGCCGGTGACCGCTCGCTCGACGCCAACTTCCGTGGCTGCAACGATACCCACCGTACTATAAACCGTTCCACCGTCCACCTGATTGGCGTAGTTTCCGGCGAAATAAAAGTCGTCATCTGCCTCCTTGTTGGTGGCTGGGCTGGCCGGATTACCTGGGAGCAGGTTTGTAGGGCCATTGCCCTCCTGAACGAAAGTGGTAGTGCCGGAGGAGCCGGAGTTGCTCCAGATTTCTGGACCTTGTCGGCCTGCTACCGTACTATCGCCAACCGTCCAAACTAAGGCGGCGAAGCTGTTAGTTGCGCCCAAAGCGAGGACGCTGAGAGCAAGTTTTGTAGTTTGCATGTTTTTAGGTTGTTTAGTTGTGACAGTCTTAGAATAAGGTATCGTTAAAACAAATATTCAATTGAAATTTCCAAGGCAAGCTTTTTTTGCCTTGATCCCGATTAGGCTTTCCCTTCAGCCCACCCCCTTGAGCTTGATTTTCAAGGTGTTTTGAGGAATGAATGATACAGGCGTTCGGCACCTATCGGCCTCTTTTGGTCAAACTCCCACTCAAATGCGTAGATTCAAGCTTCCTCTCCTTGCCATCGCAATTCTCGGCATAGCGGCCTTTTTCTTTTTCAAATCCCGTCAGAAAGGCCGGGAAACCGACACCTTGGTCAGCGAGGTGGTCGGCGGTGAGGAATTGATCCTGAAGCTCACCCCGATGTTGGGCGAAATCTCTCGAGACCTGTTGAACTTACAACTCCACGGATCGAGCAATGAATTCGCGGATTCCGTCACTGTAAGAGACCTTGAGGGAGAAGTAAGCTTTGAAGCCAAGCCACCTGCCGGACAGCTGATCACCGGGCAAGAACTCAACTTGGCGAAAGCCTCTCGGCAAATCTCCGGGGCGGAACTTTACCTCTGGGTCCCCCTCCTCGAGAAGATCGACTACTTCGAGCACGCCAAGCTCAAGATCATCAGCGGGTCATTCCTATCCGACGAACACGCCGAGTTTGAAGGCCTCGTCAAATTCAGTGGGTTGGCTCGAAATAAAGCAGGTTCGTGGTCCAGCCTCTCGGGAAAACAATCACTCACCTGGAGTAAACAAACTGAGGGCGACTGGAAGATATCAAAGTGGGAAACCAAAAGCTTTTCGACTGCGACCAGCGCTCATCAGTTTTTCTCAGACCGGCTTGATGAAGCCCTCTCCGATTTCACCGACCGGGCCAAAGCCCGACTCTCCATTCACGAGGAAGAACTCATCAAATATTACAAAAGCGGGAAAACCCGCGCCCGCTCTTACGATTTCTCACCCATCGCAATGAGCCAAAAGCCGGGCATCTCGGTCGTCGACATTGATCAGGACGGATACGACGACCTCTACCTCATGGTCCGGATGGGGAAAAACCTCCTTCTCCGGAACCGTGGCGATGGCACCTTCGAAGAAATTGCCGATACTCTGGAACTCGCCATCGAGGGGAATTCCACCTGCGGCATCTTCGCTGATTTTGACAACGACGGTGACCCCGATTTTATTCTGGGGCGAAGTGTCGAAGGCAGCCTCTATTTCGAAAACACGGGCTCTTGGTTCGAGGAGATCAAACAAGAGACCGAGTTCCCCGCCCTCGTCGTCTCCATTTCCGCTGCGGACTACAATTGCGACGGCCTTCTCGATCTCTATTTTTCGACTTACCGAATGGGCCAGCTGGGAAGTGGGAATTCCGGTCTGGCTCCGGAAAACGATAGCAGTAAATGGCCGGAACGATTTCTATCTGCCGAAAATGCCGCGGAATTCCGCAAAAGATATCGAGACGAAACGAGCACAGGTGGTGATATCGATTTCCTCAATCAAGTGGGCCCGCCCAATGTACTCATGGTGAATCTGGGAGGCGGAAAATTTGGCGCGGCTCCGGAAGGGGCTCAAATTAACGCCTGGAAGAACACCCTGCAGGCCACGTGGTCCGATATTGACGAAGACGGCGATCCTGACCTCTATCTCTCCAACGATTTCTCGTCCGACCATCTCTTTCGTAACGATGGAAAAGACGGCTTTGTCGATGTGACCAAAGAATCCGGCCTCACCACTTATGGATTTGGCATGGGAGCCAGCTTCGGTGACTACGACAACAACGGACATCAGGATCTCTACGTTTCCAATATGTTCAGCAAGGCCGGCCGACGCATTCTCTCAAGTTTCGACGGAATCGATCCCAATTATCTCCACTCGGTCAATGGCAATATTCTCTACAAAAAGCTCGATACCAAGACCTTCGAACGCGTCTCCGGTTTGGAACCGCCCTCTCTCCTTGTTGCTGAAGCCGGATGGTCGTGGGGAGGCCAGTTTGTCGATTTCGATAATGACGGAGATCTCGATATCCACGCCCTCAGCGGATATTTTACCGCACCCAAGGAACTGGCCTCGGAGGTCGATTTGTGAAGTGACCTCTGGCGCACGGTCGTGCGCACCGACGATGACCTCGCCGGCGGGGCCGTTCGCAATTCGGAAAAATGGAACACCGACGAGATTAACAGTGGAAGTAATTCCCAAATCGATTCCAGGCTGGAGGCTGGCGATGAGATCATCGACGGGAAGCTCTTCGTTCACTCGTTATCCGGCAACGAACGTAATCGACTTTTCCTGAACGAAAATGCCGGGAAACATTTTAGTGACCACTCCTCTCTATCGGGATTGGATAGCAATTCCGACAGCCGCGGCTTCGCTCTCTTGGACTACGACCGCGACGGCTGGCAAGACATCGCCTTAGTCAACGCCAACCAACCACTGAGTCAACTTTTCCACAACGAGCTGGGGAATTTTCCGGAGATGAAAGGCGGAATGATTGCGATCCGCTTCAGAGGAGGGAGCACGACAAAAACCGCCTCAAATTTAAGCAACCGTGACGGATACGGAGCCATCGTCGAAGCTGTCCTCAACGATGGCACTCTTCTTAAAAGAGAACACCGCTGTGGTGATGGTTACGCTTCTCAAAATAGCGCCACCATGATCATCGGTATCGGCAATCACTTCAGCGTAGCCAAAGTCACCGTCCGCTGGCCTTCCGGAAAAACCTTCACCACGGCAGAAGTCGTGGAAGGAACCCTCCTCACGGCCTTTGAAAATCGCCCGGGCGGAGCTTTCGTCCGGAAGCCTTATCGCAGTTCTCGAGCGCTCGCGACACCTCCGGCACGACCAAAATACAAACTTCCCATCGCCAAAAGCACTCCGGGTAAAATACAGGTCTACACCACCACCGCCACCTGGTGCTCGGCCTGCTTGGGCCACTTGCCTTCACTCGCTTTATTAAAAGCCAACGACATTGCTCTTTTCGGTGTCCCCATCGACCCCAAGGACACGCCCGAGGTGCTTAAAAAGTATGTCGCCGATAAAAAGCCGTCCTACGAAATGCTCGCGGAGCTCAGCGCATCAAATAAGGAACAGATTTCCTCTTTCTTGGAAAAGAGCTTGAGAACCGTCACCGCCGTCCTTCCCTCCACCATCATTACTGATGAAGAAGGAAATGTTCTCGAAGTCCTGCAGGGCATTCCCAATCTTTCTCAGCTTAGAAAATGGGCCTCCCAAGATTAAACAACAAAAGCCACCTTTGTGGCCTTACAAGAATTTGCTATCCCTGACAGCCGCGAATGCTTTTTCTACCGAAAAGACCGATCCTCCAGTCTCTTTCCAACCCAAAGCTTCCAACGCCTTTTGTAACATACTGTCTTCTTCAACCGAGATGCGATTGTCCTGAGTGGGGATTCCCGGTCTGCGGGGCGCAGATGCTCCTGCGTTTTCGTCGACGCCTTGGAACTAGGAGTTTAGAATCATTGCTCCGGAAGCAGGTATTTATCCGATTCGGATTGTTTACTGGGCGCAAGCAGGGGATGCCGCACTTGAGTTCTTTTTGAGTAGGGATCGGAGTGGGGAGAAAAGGGGCAGATTCTACAGCTCCATCAGACGATTTTGATTTCTTAAGATTAATCAAACATCGTGGTTTTCCCAGAGATGGAAAATATCGTTGATCATCCAAATCATTGTGGTTCAAATATCCATGAAACTCAACCTCCTCTAGATTTGACTCTTTCCACCTTCCGAATCATTGGCCTCTCCTTTCTGACGGCTCAATCCATCTTGGGAGAACCTCTTTTCACAAAAATTCTCCCGAACGCTAGTGGCCTCACCCACGAGAATCAGCTCGTCCTCGATCACTCGCAGAATCGACTCTACCACTCGGGCTTTGCCTCTGGTGGCGTTGTGATCGGCGATTTCGATGGGGATGAAAAACCTGACCTGTTTTTCACTAGTGGCCCCGAGACAAACCGACTCTATCGCCAGTCCGGTGATTTCACTTTCGAAGATGTCTCTGCTGTCGCGGCTATCGGTGGAGGCAAAAACGACTGGGGCACGGGAGCCTCTGCCATCGATATTGACGGCGACGGAGACCTGGACCTCTACGTCTGTAATTATGATTCGCCGAATGCGCTCTACCTTAACGAGGGCTCAGGAAAATTCCGCGAAGCTGCGTCAGAATTCGGATTGGCTCAGATCGATTCCTGCCTCATGCCGAGCTTTTGCGATTTCGATCGCGATGGTGATCTCGACGTTTGGATCGTCACCAACCGCTACTACCGCGAGAATGGACGGCCAGAACAACCACCCGTGGAGAAACTCCCTGGCGGGAAGTTCATCATCAAACCGAAATTCGCGAAATACTACGCACTCCAAAAAACCGGTCTCGCCTCCTACGAAGTCGACAACGTCGGCCGACCCGACTTCCTCCTGCGCAATGACGCAGGAAAATTCACCGACATCAGTATGGTCGCCGGCATCCAAAAACCTGGGCATGGTCTCTCCGCTACTTGGTTCGATTTCGACAACGATGGCTTTCTCGATATCTACATCACCAATGATTTCTCCGATACTGACAATCTCTTCCGAAACAATGGTGATGGCACTTTCACTGACGTCATCACTAGCGTAGTCAACTACACTCCTTGGTTCTCGATGGGTGCTGACGCGGGCGATATCAACAACGACGGTCTCCTGGATTTTGTGACTCTAGATATGGCTGCTACGACGCACTACAAATCCAAAGTCTCGATGGGAGAAATGGGAGCCATGCGTTTCCCTATCGAGCAAAAATTCCCGCGCCAAGTCATGCGTAATTGCCTTCAGATCAATTCTGGCACCGGGCGTTTTTACGAAACGGCCGGACTTTCCGGTGTCAGTAATTCCGATTGGTCGTGGGCCGCAAAGCTTGCCGATTTCGACAACGATGGCCGCGTCGATCTCTTCATCTCAAATGGGATGGCCCGGGACTTCGGTAATTCCGACATTACGTTCCAAAAATCGGACCAGATTGGACAAACCGAATGGGATCACTACAAAGACACTCCCGAAAAACCGGAGCAAAATCTCGCCTACCGTAACAGTGGTGATTTGACCTTCGCCGATGTCAGCAAGGACTGGGGACTCGACCATGTGGGTATGAGCTATGCCACGGCCTATGGCGATCTCGATCGTGATGGCGACCTCGATCTCGTCGTCGTCAATCTCAACGAAGCTCCCAGTCTCTACCGCAATGAATCTATTTCCGGCTATTGGCTTACCATCCGCCTCAAGGGATCTCGCTCCGACCGCGAAGCTATCGGCGCGCTTGTGACAATCCAGGCAGGAGGAATTCAACACGTCCGTCAACAGGTCCCCATGTCCGGTTACCTCTCGCACAACCTCGCCGAACTTCACTTCGGGCTGGGCAAGGCCGAAAAGATCGACTCTCTCACCGTCCGTTGGCCCGACGGTCATCTGCAAACCCTCTCAAATATCAAGGCCAACCAACACCTTGTCATCACGGAATCTCAAGAGCCCGGACCAAAATATCAAAGATCTCAACCCAAGCCCATGTTCGGTTTTTTCCAGGGCCTGCGTGGTTTGGGTCATCAGGAAAAACCCTACGAAGACTTCGTTCGACAGCCGCTCCTTCCCAACAAACTCTCACAACCCGGACCAGGCATCGCCTTCGCTGATGTCGACGGCAATGGCAGCGAGGATTTCTTCATCGCTTGTCCCAACGGACAAACAGGTGCCATCTTTTTTAACGACGGCAAAGGCAACTTCAGCATCAAAACCACGGATCCCTTCGATAAGATCGAAGACACGGAGGATGTCGGTGTTCTCTTCTTCGATGCCGACTCCGATGGCGACGCCGATCTCTATCTCTCCAGCGGAGGCTACGAATATGACACGGGCGATCCCCGGACAAAAGACCGGCTTTACCTCAACGACGGCAAGGGCGCCTTCACGCCAGCCTCAAACGGCGCTCTCCCCAACTTCACCGACAACTCCAGTTGTGTCATCGCCTCCGACTTTGATCGCGACGGCGACCTCGACCTCTTCGTTGGGGGACGCGTCGTTTCAGGTGAATATCCCATTGCCGCGAATAGCCGTCTCCTCATCAACGAATCGACTCCCGGCGGAGCCATTAAGTTTATCGAAGCTGCACCTGAAAAAGCTCCCGGTCTCAAAAATTCTGGACTCGTCACCTCCGCGCTCTGGTCCGATGTCGATACCGACGGCTGGTTAGATCTCCTCGTCACTCATGAATGGGGGCCGATCAAACTTTTCCTCAACAAAAAAGGAATCCTCACCGAAGCGACCAAGTCCGCTGGACTCGCAAATCATCTCGGCTGGTGGAACAGCATCGCCGGAGGCGATATCGATAACGATGGCGACATTGATTACGCCGTCGGCAATGCCGGGCTCAACACCAAATATCACGCCTCCCCGGAACATCCCGTCTTGATCTATTACGGCGACTACTCGGGAGACGGCCCCCGCCGTTTGATCGAAGCGAAATATGAAGGCGACACCCTCTATCCCGGCCGTGGTAAAAGTTGTTCCACCAATGCCATGCCCCATCTCGCCAAGAAATTCACGAGCTTCCACGACTTTGCCTCCGCCCCTCTCGCGAAGATTTATTCTGCAGATAAACTCTCGTCCTCCGAGACCTTCACCGCCAACACCCTAGAATCCGGCGTCCTCATCAATGACGGCTCAGGCAAGTTTACTTTCCAGGATCTTCCCAATGAAGCGCAATCTTCCCCCATCTTCGGACTCAGCCTCTGTGATGTCGATGGCGATGGAAACCTCGACCTCTATGCGGTGCAAAACTTTACTGCGACCCAGTTCGAAACCCCGCCCTTCCGTGGCGGCTTGAGCATTCTCCTCCTTGGCGATGGGACGGGCCAATTCCAACCCGTCCCATCCAACCAAAGCGGCCTCCTTGTTGCGGGTGATGGTCGGGGTCTCGCCCAGACCGATTTCAATGGCGACGGTCGTCCGGACTTTGTCGTCGGGGTGAACGACGGTGAACTCATGGCCTTCGTCAATATCACTGCAAGCGGAAACAAGACGATTCAGATCAAACTTCAGGGGAAACCCGGCAATCCCTTGGCTGCCGGTGCCCGAATCACTTGGAAGGGCCGCAGTGCCGAAATCTACCAAGGATCCGGCTATCTTTCCCAATCCACCTCTGCAATTCAAGTGCCTCAAGTTACTGACAAGATCAACGTTTCCTGGCCTGACGGAAGCCAATCAGAGCACCCGATTACTTCAGGATCTCGTCAATTAACAATCCAACAACCTAAATGATCTCCATCCTCCCAATTTCCCCCGAGTCGCTGATCGCTACTGTGGATAGCAAGCGGGGGACGTGATAAACGTCCCCCACTGGAAGACGTGTAACCCGTTGTTGTTGCTCCCGCGATTTATCGTCAGCGTGAAGTCGGGAGCAGTCAGGGTTTCCCTTTCTTGAGGAAAAGATCTTTGAACTCCACTACCATGCCTTTGTCATGGAGTTGGAGTCCAATGAATCCCTTGGTCAATTGTTTACCATCTAGTTTGTCGGTGAATTCGGATGAAAGTTTTCCATTGATGAAAAACTGAAAGTGATTCCCTCGAGCCACGATCTGGCAGGCGTTCCAATCGTCCTTTTTGATCTCATCCACCTGCACGGAGTTCGTGATCTTGTCGTGGTGTCCTTTGCCCTTTTTATCGATCACGAGCCGGGTCCCCCTTTGGCACGGAAACTCTTGTCGCGTGTCTTGTCCGAAGTGGAAATCCCAGGCGCCCAGCACCCCGTCGCCAATGCCGACATGCCCGAGATCAGCGTGGTAGCCTTCAAAGTCACGCTTCCCCGTCTTGTCCACTCTGGCACGCAATTCCACGCCAGTATTCCCCTTCGTCAACATGCGGTAAGAAAACTTCAACTCAAAGTCCTCCAAGGCCTCGTCCCCGGTATAGATTAAGTAGACTTGGCGATTCTCCTTTCCTTCTCCGCGGATCACCCCGTCCTTCACCGCCCATGCTGCGACCTTGCCCTTAGGCGCTTCGCGCCAACCGGCCAGCGACTTGCCATCGAACAAGGGATCGAAGCCGTCATGCGATTCCTCCGCTCTCGTCGATCCGCCAAGACAGAGAATCGCCGCAATAGGCCATAAAGTTTTCTTATTCATCAGATTTTTCATTAGAGTTCCTCCCATCTCGAATGCCAGACGAAAATAGCTCTTTAGCACATGCGAGCGATACCCAGCAAAACAGAATTTGTTGCATGACGAAGATGCCCCTGGGGGCAAAAGAAAGGCCACTTTAAAGCGATTGCCCGGCAGGACGGAGCCATGAAACCGAACCACCGAGCAGGACCGGGATCTCGGCAATGATCTTGTGGATTCCATGAAGAACCTTATGGGGGCGTAACCTTTTAACTAGAGGACTTTTTGAGGGCATTCACAGTGAAATCTATCAGAGCGCCTAATATCTTGTCGCTCTTTGTGCTACGCGATGAGGTCGTGGACGACGTTGCCGTGGACGTCGGTGAGGCGGTAATCCCGGCCGGAGTAGCGGTAGGTGAGCTTCTTGTGGTCGAGGCCCATGAGGTGGAGGATCGTGGCATTCATGTCGTGGACGTGGACGCGGTTCTCGACGGCCGAGAGCCCGAACTCGTCGGTGGCGCCGTAGCTAAAACCTTTCTTCACCCCGCCGCCGGCCATCCAGGTGGTGTAGCCGTAGTGGTCGTGGTCGCGACCCTTCTGGCCCTCGGAGGTAGGGGCGCGGCCAAATTCGCCGCCCCAGACGACGAGTGTCTCGTCGAGGAGTCCGCGGCCTTCGAGATCTTTCAAGAGCGCGGCGATTCCTTGGTCGCAGGCCTTGGCTAATTTGGCGTGCCCGCCCTCGATGTCGCCGTGCCCGGTGTCCCAGGCAATGTCGTAGCCGTCGATGGAATGCGAAAGCTGCACGACGCGCACCCCTTCCTCGACCAAGCGCCGGGCGATCAGGCAGCCTTTGGCGAACTCGCTCTCGCCGTAGAGCTTGCGGGTCTCCGCGCTTTCTTTCGAAACGTCGAAGACCTCGGGCACCGAAAACTGCATCCGGAAGGCCATCTCCATCGCCTGGATGCCAGCCTCGAGATTTTGGTCTTGTTCGAGGCGTTCCAGGTGGAGTTTGTTGATTTGTGCCAAGAGATCGGCTTGCTTGCGTTGCTCCTTACGCGAGAGGTTGGAGTTCTTCAGATCGCGAATGACGGCGTCCGCTTTCATGTTCTGGATGTTGACGTAGGAACCGGCGTAGGCGCCGGGGAGGAAGGAGTTCCCCCAGTTGGCGAGCTTGCCACGCGGCTGGGCCCGCGGGGACATCGCGACAAAGCCCGGGAGGTTTTCGGTTTCCGCGCCGAGCCCGTAGGTCAACCATGAGCCCAGGCTTGGGCGGTTCGGTTGCAGCGCTCCGAGGTTCGTCATGAGGATGCCGCCGGCGTGTTCGGGGATGTCGGTGTGCATCGAGTGGACGAAGGTGATGTCGTCGACGCACTTTGCGACCTCCGGGAAAATATCGCTGACCCACTTGCCGCATTCACCGTACTGTTTGAAACCGAAGGGCGAGGGCATCAGTCCCATCTTGGTGTTGCGGAGCGATTTACGATCGACGCTGTCCGGACGTTTGCCGGCGTGTTTTGCGATCATCGGCTTATAGTCAAAGGTGTCGACCTGTGACGGTCCGCCGGGCATGAACAACTGGATGAGTCGTTTCGCCTTCGGCGCAAAGTGCGGGGCCTTTGGAGCGAGCGGGTTCGCTGGGTTGATGTCGGTAGCGAGGGCATTGCCGCCGAACATGCTGGCCAAGCCGATGCTCCCGATTCCAGCACCCATCTTTGCAAGGGCCTCGCGGCGGGTGACCTGTGCGTGCATCGCTTGGCGGTAGGCGAGTTCGTGTTCGAGGAATTTCATGAGGACTACTGGATTTGGATGAGTTCGTGAGCGCTCAACAAGACCTGGGCATACTGGTGCCAGGTCTCGGGAGCCGGGTTGTCGCCGAGCCATTGCGCGCCCAGCTCGGTCTCGGCGGGATCCGGTGAGCGGGAGTAGAGTTGCTGGTAGGCTTTGTTGATTCGGTCTTGTTGTGACTCCTGTAAGCCCTGGAAATGGTTGCCGAGCGTCTTCGCGCGTTCGGTCATGAAGGGGCTGTTCAACATGAAGAGATACTGCTGGGGGACCGTGCTGGTCGGGCGGGAGGCGCTCGTCGAGACCGCGGCCGGAAAATCAAACAGGCGCAGGAAGGCGTCGGATTCAAACTTATCGCCGGTGCGGCTGATGGTGGCGTAGAGGGTGCGGCGCTTGCTTTGCAGGATCTCCCGATCGGGCTTGCCGCCGATGGTACGATCGAGTTCGCCGGTGACTGCGAGCAAGGAGTCGCGCCAGATCTCGGCTTCGAGCCGACGCGAGTTCATCCGCCAGAGTAGTTTGTTATCTCCATCGATGGCAAATTTCTCTTTCTCAAAACGGCTGCTCATTTGCCAGGTGGAGGTCAGCATGATCTGGCGATGCAGTCGTTTGAGCGACCAGCCGTGTTCAATGAAATCGGTCGCGAGCCAATCGAGCAATTGTGGATGGGTGGGTTCCTCGCCGAGGATGCCGAAGTTGCTTGGGGTGCGTACGAGCGCTTTGCCGAAATGCCAATGCCAGACCCGGTTCACGATCACGCGTGCGGTGAGCGGATTGTCGGGCGCAGTGACCGATTGGGCCAACTCACGTCGGCCGCTCCCGTGGGTGTAAAGTGGCGGTGTTTCTCCGGCGAGGATCTGGATGAAGCGGCGCGGGACCAACTCGCCCTTCTTGCGCAGGTCACCGCGTAGGGCAACGTGCATATCATTTTTCCCGGCATCTTGAAGGACGTGAGCGAACTCGTATTTTTTCGGAGCGGCTTTTTTCAGTCGCTCCAGTTCGGCACGCATTTCGACGACCTTCTTTTTAGGCCCTTCTTCTAACAATTTCTCGACCTCATTGCGCTTGACCTTGAGCCGCTTGGTCTCGTCGTCCAGGAATCGGTTTACTGCGTTATTTTGATCTCTGATGGCCTCCTGTCCTTTCGTGAAGGCATCGACAACAGCCTGGGGAACCAGCGGGTGCTCGCCGTTGCGGGTGTTCTTAAAAATCCCGGCGATAGCGTAGTAATCTTGCGTCGTGATGGGATCGAATTTGTGATCGTGACACCGAGCACATGCGGCTGTCAGGCCGAGGAAAGCCCGCGAGAAGGTATCGACGCGATCGGAAAGAGTCTCAGCCTCAGCCTGCGCTTTTGCTTCCGGATCGCCGCCGTCGGAGGTGTAACTTGGGCCGACGACAAAGAATCCGGTCGCGATCGGATCGGGATCTTTCTCGAGGACATCGCCGGCGATCTGGCGGGCCACGAATTCATCGTAGGGCATATCGGTGTTCAGGGCATTGACGACCCAATCGCGATATCGCCAGGCATCGGGCAGCGCTTTGTTGTCACCAAATCCGCCAAGGCCATCGCTGTAGCGGGCGACGTCGAGCCAGTGGCGCGCCCAGCGTTCGCCGTAGTGCTCGGAGCTTAACAATCCGTCCACGACCTTCGCGAAGGCATTGGATTCGGAATCGTTGAGGAAGGCTTTGACTTGTTCCGTCGTCGGGGGCAGGCCGATGAGATCGAGATAGGCGCGGCGGATGAGAGTGCGTTTCTCGGCGGCATCGTTTGGCTGAAGCCCCGCGGCTTCGAGTTTTGCGAGCGTGAAGTGATCGATGGGGGAGCGTGGCCAAGAAGCGTCCGTCACGTTCGGCGGATCGGCTTTCACCATCGCTTTGAAGGACCAATGTTCCCGGCGGAAGCGATCCCAATCGTAGGCTTGCTCGGGTTTGTTCTGATCGATCGCAGTGGCGGTGTCAGCTCCGGGCCAGGGAGCACCCATTTGCACCCAGTCAGTGAGGATCTTGATTTGTGCGTCGCTTAGTTTACCCTTCGGGGGCATCTCCATGTCTTCGTTGCGGTAATTGACCGCTTCGACAAGGAAGCTTTTTGCGGGATCGCCGGGTGTCAGCGCCGACCCGGAATCGCCACCCTTCAGAAGTCCGGAAAGCGAATCGAGATGCAGGCCTGCTTTGAGTTTGCCCTTCTCCTCTGCCTTGGCCGAGTGGCAGCGGTAGCACTTGTCGGCTAGCAAAGGGCGCACTTTGTTTTCGAAAAACTCAAGTTGCCCGGCGGTCGGAGGTGCCGGAACGTCGCTAGCCGCGAAGGAGACTCCGCAAAGATTGGCGAATAGGGCGATAGCGCACAATTTTAGCATAAAAGAACAGGATAAGTCTTATACGTGTTCTCTAAGAGATTTTTTCATCATCCAAAGTTTAGGCCATAATTTCGTGGACCACGTTTCCAAATACGTCCGTCAGTCTCACCTCGCGGCTATTGTGTCGAAATGTGAGTCGCTTGTGGTCCAGACCTAAGAGATGCAGGATTGTCGCGTGGAAATCGTGGTAGCTGACCGGATTCTCCTCCGCATGCATCCCGAGCTGATCGGTAGCCCCGTAGCTCAAACCGCCCTTCACGCCACCGCCAGCCATCCAGAGGGTGAATCCTTTGTGATGATGACCGCGGCCGATCTTCTTTTCCTTGTTGGCCTCCTCGAAGGGAGTGCGACCGAATTCGGTCGCCCAGACAACGAGCGTTTCGTCGAGCAGACCGCGCGACTTTAGATCCTTAATCAGCGCGGTGATGCCCTGATCGGTGCGCGCGGCGTTTTTGCGATGGTTGTCGATCAAGCCACCTCGGTTTCCATGGGCGTCCCATTTTCGTCCGGTTGCCCCATCGAGGATTTCGACAAAACGGACCCCGTTCTCGACCAGTCGGCGCGCCGTTAGGCAGTGTCGCGAGAATTGATTGTCCCCATAGAGTTCGAGAGTGCTGCGCGACTCCTTCGATAGGTCGAAAACTTGCGGGGCCGTTTTTTGGAGATCGAAGGCCATCTCGAGCGTCTCGATGCGACCATCAAGATCCGGCTGCCCAAGGTGGCGATCGCGGTGCAACCGATTCAGTCGGTTGATCGCCGCCAGGTGCTCGGTTTGCTGCGCGTCACTCATTCCTTTTCTCGGGCTGAGGTGCGGGAACGATGATTTCCCATGCTCCACTCGTGCGATCGCAGCCTGATGACGTCCAGGCAACATCCCTTGCTGGAAAACGCCATCGCCTGCCGTGGAGACCCCATCTTTCATCACGACGTAGGCTGGGAGATTGTGGCGTTCGCTCCCCAGTCCGTAGGTCACCCATGAGCCGAGGCTCGGGAACCCAGGCCGGTTGTGGCCGGTGTGCATCAGCTGTTCGCCGACCGAATGAATCGCGGAATCAGTGTGCACTGATTTTAGAAAACAAATCTCATCCACCACTTCGGTGAGCTTTGGATAAATCTCGCTGACCCAGGCTCCTGATTGGCCGTGCTGCGCAAAATCGAAAACCGAGGGTAGGATCTGCGAGCCCTCGAAGCTCTTTTCCGGATTGAATCCAGCCAATTCCTTCGCGCTAAAAACTTCGGAAGCCTTTTTTCCCGCGAAGCGTTTCAGGGTAGGCTTGTGGTCGAAAGTCTCCAGGTGGCTGGCACCGCCGCACATGAACAGGAAGATTACGTTCTTCGCCCGTGGACGAATGTGGGGGCTCATCGGGGCCAGCACGCCTTGCTGACTTTCGGCGAGTAGGACTGAGTTGAGCGCGATGCTACTCAGGCCGAACTGGTGCAAGAATTGGCGGCGGTCGATGTAGCTAGTGGACATAGATAAATTCGTTCAAGCCGAGGAGGACATGGCAAAAATCAGTCAGTGTCCCGTTCTGGATTACTGTTACGGAGAAGTCGAATTCATCCTCTCGCGGTGGACGGGACAAGGCGAGCTGATACGCCCGTCTGACCTGCGCGGTCGGATCATCACCGACCTCACTCTGGACACGCTGCGCAAAGTGTCCGGCAAGATCCCACACAAGCGGGGAATTGAGTGCGAACAGAGCACCCTCCGGCGAGGTGCCTGTGTTGCGACTCCCAGTGCTGCGTTCGCTATCGGGAGGATCAAAGAGGCTCAATGTCGGGTGCCGCACGGTGCGATGGGTTTGAAGATAAACCGAGCGCCGCCACTTGTCCGGGGTGTCCTCAACAGGCTTCTTGTAAGCTCCAATTGAGAGGCTCGGGCCGAACATTTTCGGCTTCAAAACACCGGCGACACTTAGGAGTCGATCGCGGATGATTTCGGCTTCCAATCTCAGCGGCCGACGCTGCCACAGCCAAAGGTTGTCAGCATCGAGGGCGAGGGCTGCCGGATCTGACGCGGCGCCCTGCCGATAGGTCGCGCTGGTCAGAATCAAGCGGTGGATGTGCTTCAGATGCCAACCGTTATTGATCAACTCCTCGGCAAGCCAGTTGAGTAACTTCGGATGGGACGGCCGCGCGCCAAGCTCACCGAAATCGTTCGGAGTAGCGACGATTCCGCGGCCGAAGTGGTGGTGCCAGAGCCGGTTCACAATCACCCGTGCGAGTTGCTTTCCGGCACCGTGTTCGACGTCAGTGATCCAACTTGCCAGCGCGTCGAGCTTCGAGGGCGCATCCTTTTGCCAATAGTCGGCAGGCTTCCTCATCATGATCCGGAGATACCCGGGTGCGACTGTTTCACCCGGGGTGAGCCAGCTCCCTTTTTTCAACACCTGTGGCTCGGTGATGCGCAGCGTAATGCGCTTCTTCGACGCCTTCGCCTCCTGTTTAAACTGATCAAAAAAGATGGCCGTGAACTGATAGTATTCTTTGGTCGTCATCGGATCGACTGGATGATCGTGACAGCGCGCGCAACCGAAAGTGGTCGCCAGAAAGGCACTGCCAGTGGTCGCTACCATGTCATCGAGACGGTGGAACATCTTGTCGTTCGGGTCGGCGTTGTTCTGCAGTTGCGTCCCCAGATGGATGAACTGTTTCAGAGCCTGGTAGTCCGGATCCGAGCCCCCACTCAGCTGGTAGCGCACAAACTGATCGAAGGGCAAATCTGCATTGACGGCGCGGATGATCGCATCCCGGTACTTCCAGGCCTCCCCGCGCACTTTGTCCTCATTTACGGTGAGGATTCCATCACTCTCGCCAAATCGTGCGACATCGAGCCAGTGACGACCCCAGCGTTCGCCGAAACGAGGATCGTCGAGTAGGCGATCCACCGATTTTTGGTAAGCGTCTGGACTTTCGTCAGCGAAGAAGGCCTCCATCTCTTCGATACTCGGCGGCAAGCCGGTGAGATCAGCTGACAGCCGCCGCAGAAGCGTGAAGCGATCTGCCTCGGGTTGTCGTTCGAGGCCGTTCTCGTGTAATTTGACCGCCACGAAGTTGTCGATTGACTCGGCCCCACTTGTAGCGAGGGAGACGATGCCACCAACCAGTATCGTTAGGAGGCCAAGACGCATCCAAAATTCAATCCTTATCCACTTTTGAAGTCAATTTCCTTTATTGCGCATTCTGGAGTCGAGCCCCACGATTGCACGACGATTGACTTGGCCGAGTGGCCGCGATCACACTTGTCGACCAGCAAAGGTCCTACTTTGATCTCGAAGGACTTAAGTTACTTTAAAGGATTTTTATTGGTCCAAGGGTTAGGAAACATGTGCCATTTAGGTTCTAGCCACGCCATGGATCGCCGATTACAAATCGGCTGGCATTTGTGATCGGAGCGGCTCTTAGTGATGGTATTGGTGAATCTCAGGAATCTTTATGGAGATCACTCACTCCTCTAGTCTCACTTGGGTTCACTGACACCAAAATTGGAATACAAACGAGGGATAGACTGAAGAAATGAGAACATCGAAAGTGATTCATGTCGTGGGTTGCCACGCGGAAGGTGAAGTGGGCGACGTGATTGTCGGCGGAGTGGCACCGCCGCCCGGTGAGACAATCTGGGAGCAGCGCTGTTTCCTTGAGAAGGATGATCGCCTGCGTCAATTTATGCTTCACGAGCCACGCGGGGGCGTGTTCCGGCATGTCAATCTGCTGGTCCCGCCCAAGAACCCGGAGGCGCAGGTGGGCTGGATCATCCTCGAGCCCGCTGATCTGCCTCCGATGTCGGGGTCGAACTCAATCTGTGTGGCGACCGTGGTGCTCGACACCGGAATCGTCCCCATGACCGAGCCGGAAACGAAGTTGGTGATGGAAGCGCCGGGAGGCTTGGTTAGGGCGCGGGCCTTCTGTCGCAATGGCAAGGCGGAGCGCATCACGATCACCAACGTGCCCTCCTTTGCTGATAAGCTGGCGGTTCCGCTGGAAGTCGCGGAGCTCGGGACCCTCACGGTCGACACCGCTTACGGCGGCGACAGCTTCGTCATCGTCGATGCGCAAGCGCTGGGATTTAAAATCGTGCCGGACGAAGCCGCCGAGCTGGTAGCGATTGGGATGAAAATCACGGCTGCGGCCAACGAGCAACTTGGATTCCAGCACCCGGTCTTGACCGAGTGGAACCACATCTCGTTCTGCCAATTCGCAGGTCCCCTTGCCGAGGAGAACGGTGAGTTGGTGGGGTCGAACGCGGTGTGTATCCGTCCTGGCAAGATCGACCGTTCGCCGACCGGCACCGGGTGTTCGGCGCGAATGGCGGTGCTGCATGCCCAGGGCCGGATGCAGGTTGGGGACAAATACCGGGCGCGCTCGATCATCGGGTCCGAATTTTTCTGCGGAATTGATTCGCTGGTTTCCCTCGGGGAAACCAAGGCAATTATGCCGACGGTTGCGGGTCGGGCGTGGATCACGGGAACGCATCAACTCATGCTCGACCCGGACGATCCGTGGCCCGAAGGATACCGGGTGGCCGACACGTGGCCGGGCATTTAAAATAGAACTTCTCCTATCCGCAATCCGCTAAAGCGGGCGTCATCCCGGCGTTATGGAGAGGCCTTTCTTGTATAGCGGGTGTCGCGGTGCGAGGGTCGTCCCACCTTATGCCTTCACGCGGACGTCATCAAAGCACCTCCAAGGAATGCCGTGTCTTGATTCGGCGCATCGAGGCGATGGACGGGGTGGTGGGAGTGATCATCGGTTACTCCTACGGTGGCAAGTCCCTCGCAAGAAGCAGTAGGACCGGAGCGATCCGGATTCAACGGACAGTCGCGGGAGGATTGAAGGCCGTCACGCAGTCCGCCAAGGGCCTGCAGGAACTATTCATCCGCACCGAACCCGGAAAGGAAGCGGAGATCGCAGCGGGCGTTCTGGAACTCGGGTGACCAACCGTTCTCCCGGAATACTCCCAATTTTAGGGCAGATAGATATTGCAATTTTTTTTTAAATGGTTACTGCTCATTACTCAACTTAAAGAAACCATTCTTTTTTTACCAATATGACTGCGAAATACTCAATTCTTTCTGTCCTAAGCTCCTTCGGGCTTCTCGCCAGCGCCAGCGCTGTAACCATCGGATTCGGAACCGCTTTACCGGCTGCGGTACAGGATACCCAGTCGGATGGTGCGAACAATCAGATGCGCCAGAATATTAATACCACTGACACAGTGGTCCTCGGCGCGGGAACCTATGAGGCGGTGTCCTGGTCTTACCTTGCTGCGGATGATGCGACAAATGGTGCGACCCAACCGGTTTTCCCATTTCTTACGATCCTTAATGGAGTCGGGAATCACACTGTTGTGGCGTTCGGCCTTACGATCGACACCGATCCCGGTGCCAATGCTGGTGTTCTCTTCGGTGGTGTCAACAATACCTTCACGATCGGAGCGGGCGGCGCCACGATTGCTGCCGGTGTGCAGAATCCGAGCGGAGATGGCATCCAGAATAGTATCATGACGGATACCAGCTTTGGAATTACCGATCACGCGAATAGCCTGAATTTCGATGATGCTGGCAACGCCGGCGCGACCCTAGAGAGCTTCGGTCACGCAAACCTCCCCCGAACCTACGGTTTCTCGATTGAAGTCGTGGCTGTGCCCGAGCCATCAACTTCCCTTTTCGCGTTGATCGCGGTCGCTGGATTCGGTGGTATTCGCCGCCGCCGCTAGATACGTTAGTTTTTACAGCAAAGCGCAGGTTCGGTTCACACCGTTCCTGCGTTTTCGCTTTTCGGGTAGGACGCTTCTCGAAATTATTGGGACCCAGTGCGCAGCGTGCGGGCGTTGACACGATGGAGCGTCAACGAGAAGAAATTAGCTCTTGAATCTTCTGGGGAATTTTTATTATGCTGGATGGCAATATCGGTCTGGTCTGTTTTGTTTAATATGTATCATTTGATAACAATGAGTAGACCGTAATCCACTCGATTTTATGAAAATGAAAACACCTCTCGGCGTAAGAATTCTACTGACCACCTCCCTCGGTTTGTCAATGATCACGGGCGCGAGCGCCGTCACCATCGGCTTCGGGCCAGTCCTGACCGGTGTCCAAGACACACAATCCAACGGCGCGAATAACCAGATGCGTCAGAACATCAATATCACCGATACGGTTTTCCTCGACGCAGGAACCTACCGGGCAACGACCTGGGACTATCAGGCTGCAGAAGATGCCTCAAATGGTGCTACCCAGCCAGTGTTCCCTTTCCTAACGATCGTCAACGGCGCCGCGGACCACACCGTTCTGGCGTTCGGAGCGACCATCGACACCGAACCGGGAATCCAGAATTTGGTTCCCTTCGGTGGAGCCGACGACACTTTCGTTGTTCCCGGTGGAGGCGCTACCGTCGCGGCGGGAATGCAGAACACGAATGCTGACGCGGTCCAGAACAGTATCCTGACCGATACAAGCTTTGGCACCACCGACCACGCGAACGGACTCAATTTTGACGAGGCAGGCAGCGTTGGTGCAGCACTCACTTCGTTTGGACATGGCAATCTCCCTCGCACTTACGCTTTTTCGATCGAGGTCGAACCGGTCGAGCTCGCTAACCCGACACCCCCTATAGTCACTGGTCTGAGTCCTAGTGTCGACTCGACCGAAGTGGCGATCAGCAGCGACCTGAAGGTGACATTCGACGAATTGATCGTGGCCGGCACCGGCAATATCACCATCAAGAACCTGACCGACTTGACGCAAATCGCCATTCCAGTTGGCGACGCCCAAGTCACGGTCGAGGGTAGATTCTTGACCATCAACCCGACTCAACTCCTCGAGGCGGGCAAGGCATACGCCATCCAGATCGATGCGACCGCGATCGATGACACGACAGGAGATAACTTTACCGGAATCGAAGATGACGTGACGTGGGCTTTCAATACCGCTGCGCCCGACTTTGACGCCCCGGAAATAGAAACCCTCAATCCCGTTAATAGCGGAATAAATGTCCTCCTCGTAAGTGATCTCGAAGCGACTTTTGACGAACTAATCGCGATCGGCAGTGGCGACATCGTTTTAAAGAATCTCACCGACGGAACAGAGGTTGAGATTCCGGTGGGCGATGCCCAAGTTTCAATCTCCGGTAACGTCATGACAATCGACCCGACGGACGATCTCGAGCTTGGCAAGAACTATGCTGTCCAGATTGCTCTTACCGCAATCGATGACTTGGCAGGCAACAGCTTTGTGGGAATTAGCGATAACACAACCTGGAATTTTGCCACCCGGATCCCGGTGATTGGCGGTAACATTATCGGTCCAGGTGCCGACATCACGGAAGCGACTGACAACGACATCGTTGATGAAGAGCGCCTCAACATCGACAATACCTTCACCACACTCGCTGCGGGCACCTACAACGTGACCGACTGGCAACTCAACGTAGTTATGAGTAATGTCGGCACTGGAGAGGTCACACCAATGCTCCTCACTGGAACACCCCCATCCTATTCGATCCTGTGGCTTGGGGCAGCGTTCGACCCGGAGGTCAATGGACTTCAGACTGCGCCGGAGACTGGAAGCTTCACCCTGGAAGCTCCGACAGATATCTACGCCGGGTTCTTTACGACCAACTTGGGTTCCGAGATCATCGGGACGGATGCCGATAACTCCGGATCGGGATTCAGTTCGACCGATCACGACAACGATTTTATCGCGCCCACTGACGTTGGGCAAACAGTTGGCGATTTCAGCCACGCCGGCCTTGGTAGAACCTACGCTTTCGAGATCAACGTGGTGAAAGGCTCACTAAAGGGTCCCCAGATCACCAGCATCAGATACATCAATGGAGGGAAACCATCGGTAGAATTTATTTTCGATTCGATCCCTGGTCGCAAATACAAGATTGAGGCGTCCACCTCTATGAGGGCGGATGGGCAACCCGGAGGATGGATAGAACTCGACGACGGTTTTCCGGCCGAAGGGGACGAGAGCACCTACGTCGATTCTCTTTCAGTAATCGCCGGTCCGCGCGTCTTCTACCGCGTTCAACTGATGCCGTTTTGATCTGCTCGACTGGGGTGGTGCTGCGGTGAGACCTTATGAGGATCACCCGGCTATCGCTGTCTCCGAATCACCATTTCCAGGTTTTTCTTCGCAATTTGGTTACCGGGATCGAGTTCCAGGGCCATGCGGAATTGCGCCTCTGCCTCGCCGAGTTTTCCTTGATTTCCGAGCAGTGCACCAAAATCGATGCGCGCTTTAGAATTGCCAGGATCTACCGCGAGCGTTTTTTTGTAATAGCCGACCGCCTTGCTCTTGCTGCCCTTGGAATCTTCCTGCCACGCCAGCCGGTAATACCCACCACTCACTCTGCGCTGTAGCCGTGCGCTACGAGCTCCCGTGCTCGAGGTCGCCAGCGCGTGTTCGAGGTAGCGCAATCCCTGATCGGGAAAGGTGCTGTGAAACGGGTTCGCGACCAATTCTGCTAGCTCGGATGAAGCAATCGGGGTCGTGAACCAACTTCCGGGGAACGGCACTGAAAGATCGCGAAGCTGGTTGGCATTCGCTTTCGAGAAAGCGACATCGTGGAGGAGCAGATCGGTCGAGACGCGGCCTCGATACACTGCGAACAAGCGACGCTTCTCATCTAACAGGAGGCTGATGGGGACTGAGAATGATGCCGGAAAATCGCAGAGCGACTTGAGTAGGAAGCGCAGGTGATCCGCGCTGAGTGGCGTGATCGACCCGGTTGGAAAAGGAAACTTGCTAGCGGCGATCAATTTGCCGGCCGAAAGACGATCGGAGCCTACCGCCAACTCGTCGACCGAGAGTGCGAGCACCTCGAGACCGGCAGCCCGGATGCGCTCCTCCTCGCTTGCGAACTCGCGCAACTCCTTGCTGCAGCTCTGACAGGTTCCAGAAAAAAGCGTAATGAGCAGCGGCTTTCCACCCGGCATGAGCCCAACGGATGCCGATTTCCCCTCAGGCGTGTAGCGGAACTCCGGAAGCGGAATTTTTCCTGGTAAAACCATCTGCCCGGGAAGCTGCGGTGCGATTGTCCGTTGCCGGGCGGGCTCCAGGAGGGCAAGCGCACGCGGGGCGACCTGCTGCAGCGCCTCACCTTCCGCGAGGTGGTAGCGCTCGCCCGCCACGATCCCGGAGAACGATTCTTCAACCCCGTCCGGCCAAGTCACGTGCAGTGAAGATGGCGACGCCCTCGGATCGATTCCAAAGTGGATCCACTTCGAAGATTGCGACAGAAATGCACTGCCCGCACGCAGCGTCTGCAGAAGTTCGCTGCCATCGGAGAGCGTCAGTTTAAGCCGGGAACCAATCGCATCGAGGTTCGAATTTTCCCCGCCCTCCAGTCGGAACGCCACCGAACGATTCGCCTGTGGTGAGTTGTTGCGTAGCAGGCGCAAGCGCGGCGCGGTGCGATTGTGTGCCCACAAATCGAGGTCACCATCGCCATCCCAGTCGGTTACGGCCAACGCCCGCCCGTCGTCATCGAATCCGAACCCGGAAACGTAAGAGGCGTCCGCAAAACGTCCCCCACCAGTGTTCAGAAAAGTGCGGTTCGTCTCCGAGCCGCTCCACGAACTTCCTGAGCGCGCCGATTTCATGATGGCTGTCCAAGCATTTGCATACTCACCAACCGCCTCCTTGTCGGTGAAATCCGTCGGTGATGGCGACACGACCTGCCGCCAGTAAAAACTTCACAAATCGGGACCGCCGACCTCGTTGGTCATGTAACCATTTGCGACGACCAAGTCCTGCCAACCATCGTTGTTGAGATCCGCGAATTGCGAACTCCATGCCCAGAGGCCGACATTGACTCCGGCAGACTCGCTCGCGTCTTCGAATTTACCGTTATCGTTCCCAAGGAAGAGAGTGTTCCCGCGTGCCATCCGCTGGAAATCGGCGGTCGCCCCCGGATTGCCCTTGCCGAACTGTCGCTGGAAAGCAACGCGCCCCCCGGCGGACGAGAACATATTACTGACGTAGAGATCCATTCTCCCATCACGGTTGGCATCGCCCCACGCCACCGACATCCCGGAGGAAATGTCCTCCACGCTGGCCACTCCAGCGACATCCGTGAATTGACCGGCGTCATTGCGGAAGAGATTGTTGCGCCCGAAGTCGTTGGCAACGTAGAGATCCTGGTCGCCGTCGTTGTCGTAGTCCTCCCATGAGGCAGCGAAGCTCCAGCGGTCGCCACCCCTAGCGATTCCGGCGGTGCTGGTGGCATCAGAAAATTGCAGTTTTCCAACGTTTTTCAGTAGCGCATTGCGACCACCGTTTTCGGCATCGTTAAACGGCAGTGGTAGTCCGGCCGTAGATCCACGCAGACCGCCGGCGGACGAATCGGTGCCGTAGTTGCAGACGAACAGATCGAGATCGCCATCGCCGTCGTAGTCAGCCGCGGACAAAGACTGCGGGTTCGACATGCCCGGTATTCCACCGCGCAGCGAAAAGGTTGCCTTGCCATTGTTTTCCAAGACGAGCAGCAGAGCGACTGTCGCGACGACGAGATCCTGATCGCCATCATTGTCGAGATCGAGGAACAGCGCCGACTTAGAAGACTCGAGCCAGTCGACGCCAGCCTGCGCCGAAACGTCGCGGGTGGTGCCGTCCGGGTTCTGCAAATACAGTCGGTTGGGCAAACCGCCGCCATCACAGACATAGAGATCGTCGAGCCCATCACCATTCGCATCGCCGACCGCGATTCCGTGGTGCCCGGTAAAATGCATGTCATCGATCTTGGTCAGGGTTCGAGCCCAATGTGTAATTGGCGAATCGTGCGGACCAATTTTTTCAGGGAGCACGTTGCCAGCGACGTCTTCGAACAACGGTTTTTTTCCGGTGCGTGTGACCTCTTCGAGGGAAAGTAGGGTGAGTTGTTTTAAGCGAGGTGGTTCGTCAGATTCGAGAGCGGAAAATACCCAGTCGCAATCCCACACGCTGGTCGTTTGCCGCCATTGCCCGGCCAAGGACTCATCGTGGGTGGAGGCGATGACTCGAGTGGAAAAATCGTCCTCGCCCTGGGCAATGCGGATAATTTTTCTAGTACCATGCTGCTTTGGGAGTGCCTTGAGGAAGGCGATCTTGTCCAAGGTGAGGACTTCGTTGCCAGAAGGCCCGCCTTGCAAGCGACGCACCAGAATCCCGTCACTGGAATAGATCTCAACCAGATCAGGTCTGAGCGGGGTTCCCCGGAAGTCCTCAGTGATCGGCTTTTCGGCACCGTCTTTGTCGAAAATCAGAGTGAGTGCGCGGGCGGCAGCGTCGCTTTGCAACTCAGTGTCCCAACCGGCCTTCCCCGGATCGAGGTTTTCCAATTGCACATCGGCGGCCGTCTTTGCTCCAGCGCTGGTGAAATCGATGTTGGTTGAATCTCCCTCCGCTGCGACCTGGGTCGGACGTTGATATTCCTTCGCACGACGCGCTTTTATCGGGCCGCTCACTAGATCTGGACCAGAATGATCCGGATCCGGCTTGTCCATGGTTGTGATCACCAAAATTGTGCCGGCCAGTCCGGCGAGGCCGATCAATAGAGTCTTGGAGATGGGTTTCTTCATGGGCTCGCGCTAGCGGGATCTTGTCAGAAATCGCTTGCCATTGAAAGTTTTCAAGCTCGCTCGCCAGCTTCAATCCAGTTCATCGTTTGTCGAACGGCCAGCCTCTGTATTTACTCGGTCAGGGTCACCTGAAGCCTGATGAAAAAGCGCTCTGCGGGCAGCGTCGTTCTCTGGGCTTCATAGCGCATTCGCTGCCCCCCCGCACCGCGATAGATTGGCTCCAGCTCCGAGAATAGCCCGGAGCCATCCGTCCAAGTTGACATGTCACTTGAGATTTGAAATCCGACAATCACGTCCTCTGCAGCCAGGTCACGATCGTATCCGAAACCGACCGTCGTGCCACTGAAGCCAAGTATCGGAAGGCCATCGCCAATCAAGGCGTGGTCGACGAGGTCAGGAACGCCATTGTTGTCGAGATCAGCATTCGGATCGCCAACGAAGGTCTTTGCGTCTGAAGAACCCGCGTTACCACCGGGAGCCGCACTGGGCCGCCAATTTTCCGGAAGAGTGTGGTCAGGATTTGTATCGGGCGCGATCAACACCAAGCTCGCTCCGTTGCCATCAGAGGCATCTGGCCAAGGGAGTTGGTCGTCGTAGATGAAACGCCGAATATCGCCTCCCAGCGCATCTTTAATGACAACCTGTTCGCCGCCATTGGCGAGCTTGTTCGTATCGCCGGTCCCGTATTCGCCCGAGAGCAGGAATGCGCCCGCCCCAGGATGGCGTGACAGGAAGGCGGCACGATTGCGGGCAAGCACGACCCGCCCACCTGTTGGAATGATTGTCGACGGGAGATCGTAATTGATTCCGGAGGTAAAGCTCACGCCTGTAAGGTCGACGTCCAGTGCACCGATGTTGGCAAACTCGACGAATTCGAAAAGGTCCACATCGGTGAATCCAGCATTCACCTCTGCCGCCGTCGGGTCGGATGGGTGGTACATCAACTCGGAGATGGCGAGATTCAAGGCAGAGGCCGGCTCGACCGTGCCGTTGTTATCGACCGTGATTGTATCGGTGTCGATGAGCACCCCCGAGAAATCATACGCCTCTAATGTGTAGCTGTGTGATCCGGGCACCACCGGGATGTCCACCGTCCAGGAATTGCCGTCCGTCCATTCCACCGCCAGAGGATCAGCGCCACCGGTAAGGCGGATCTCCCGAACGTTTACCCATCCGTCGCCTGAGATCGTTGCCGTGCTCGATGCAACCGTCAGGGGCGAGGACGTGGTGAGCGCAAAATTGATGGGGGCGATGGAGTTATTGATCTGCGTGAGCACGTAGTTGCGGCGTTGATCAAAAGAGTTAAGCTTGCCAGCCCAGTTCTGACGCGAGTCCAGCGATGCCAGGTGAGTCGTGTAATCTGACATGTAAGCGCTGTTCCACGTTGTGGTGACAATGTCGTGGAGGATACCGAAGTAGATGCGCCTGCGTGTGGGGACGCTTGCCAGCTTGTTGCATTCGCTGTTGGCGAAGATCGATGCGGTGGGATTTCCCCCGGCAGCACCGAAGTCCATGTCGTGCGGGAGGAACATCACGCGGCCGTCGGGGCGTGCGTAATACATCCCGTTGTGCTGGCTGCCGGATCCGGCGTTGTCTCCCGCCCCGCTGAGGACGGCGTAGGCCATGCCGCGGAACCAACTGTCGAGATCGACGATCTCCTCGAGTCCAGTGTCGAAGGAGGCTCCCGATTTACTGAAGTGTTTATTGTAGGCCATGATCGGCGCGATGTTGTCGGCCTCGCGGTTGTTCTTGTTGAGGAAGAACCAGCGATAGAGTTCGGGGTCATCGCCGAGGTTGGAGACACGCGCGCCGGTCACGCTGTCGGGTTGCGGTCGCTTGAAGCCGTTGCCGTCCTCGCTGGTCGGGTAATAGATAAGTTCGTATTCGTAGAGCTGTCCGTCTCCGCCGTTGTCAAACTGCGAATCGAGGAAGACGTCACCGTAGCGCGCCATCTGCAACAAGCCTCCACCGGTCAGCCTTGAATTCGGGGCGAGCACTTTGACGAAATCATAGTAGCGGCTGATGACACCGCCGGAGTTGGAGATCATGATATCGAAAAGCAGCTCGCGCTGGCCCGGAGACTGACTCTCCGAGCGGTCGATCGCCACCGAGTCGAGCGCGCCGCGATACAATCCGTCCGATGGGAAGCGCACGCTGTAACCGACGCGGTTGAGGTTGGCGCGCCCGCGCTGACTGCTCTTCAAGCGCACGCCGCAGCCGTAGTAGATGTCTCCCTCACGGTCGATGATCGTGGCCCCGAGACGATCATTGCTCATCACCTGGATCGACTGGTGCTGGAAGCTGGAATCCGCCGCAGTCATGATGATGCGAAAATTTTGCCAGCCGTTGGTGGCCGCCAGACCGTCGTTTACTTGATACATCGCCCGAGAGTCCGGACCCTCTTGAGGGAATGTTTGCGTGGCTCCGGTCGAGTCGGCACCAGTCAGATAGAACTGCACACGCGCGCCGGATGACTGCCCAGGGACCTGTCCGCTATACAATCCGCCCGCGCCGCCACCCATTGCGACAGTCTGAAACGCTCCACCGTTAACCGAGTAGAATAAGGTAAGGCTGGAAATGCCGTCCGGGTCGCTTGCAACGATCGAAACAGTGGTCGGCTCGCCCTCCAAGGGTACTACTGGAGAGTGCTTCATTCCCGAATAGGTCGGCCCGATATTCACCTCAGCACGCGAATTAGGCGCAGATGGGGTGCCGACATCTTCTGGTCGATCGATGAAATTTACGTTGGCACAGCGATTAAAATAGAGCCGCGTGTGCAGCTGTCGTGATCCCGAAACCCAGCGTGCGCGGAACGAAATTTCATACTCGGTGCCGTTGGAGATCGCCGACGCGAGCTTCGTGAAAATCTGGTTATGCATGTGCTCGGTCGCGCCCGTGGCGACAATCCGCAGCACCTTGTTCCCAGGGCTGTCGGGATCATCGATAATCTCCCCATGGCGATGGTTGCCGACGAGTTTCCAGGCGGCGGCATTGTCGAAGGTCGTGTCGCTCAGCTTCTGCACCGCACTGCCGTCGGGGTTTTCAATCACGCTGATGTCGTCGATCAGCATCTCGCCATCGGAAAGCAGCCCCATGTTGAACTCGCGCCATTGGTTGTCCGGCCCGCGGCTACTGGCGGCGGTCTCGCGGTAGGTGTAAGTTTTCCACGCCGTCCGGCTGGACTCGTCGCTCGCTGCCCACGCGACTGCATCGCTGTTGTCTGCATCCAAATCGCGTAACTCTAAAGTCGAACCACCGCCGTCAGCAGCCTCAGGCCAGCGCCCTCCGTCGAAGTATCTCACTTCGTCCGCCGGGTTGCGGTTGGCATCACGAAGGAGGACATATTCGCTGGTTCGTGACAGCGAACCAGAGAACTCACCGAAGAGTCGAGCCCCCGGAAAGGCAGCAGTAAACAGAGCCGAATTACGCGCAACGCAAGCGTGTTCCCCGGATGCAAGCATCGTGCCTGCGGGGAAATTGAATGCGATCCCATTGCCGAAGTCCCAGCCGCCAAGGTCGACCGCGCTTGCTCCGCGGTTGGCGATCTCAATCCACTGATTATCTGAGTTGCGGAACGGCAGCGCTGGTATGCCAAGGGAAGTCTGCAAGCGCGCATCAAGCCCGACTCCGAATACCATGTCGCTGCTACCTGTGCTGCTCTGATGCACCTCCACCGAGAGCCGGTTTACGCCGGACACGAGACTCGATACTGGAATCTGCAGGGTGCCGATGGCCGCGTTGCCAACGCTCGGACTCGCAAGCGTTTCCGGGTTGAGCGCACCCGATGACAGGTTGAATTCGCCAACGCGCACGCCGTTGATGTAGAACGCGGCTCCGTCATCGATCTGGTGAGTGAGTTCTAGCGACTCAGCTGTGTTAAAAACCTCCGTCGAGACCGTGAAATCGGTCTCGTAGTAGTAAGTCACTGTTGCGGAGGTGTAACCGGTAAGGTTCGTGGAAAGCGGCACCGGCAGCGCGCCGTTCTCAGCACCAATCGGTCCTGTTCCGGTTTTCCAATCGCCGCCAGCTGGATGCGATCTGGTGGCCCAATTTGCAGACAAATTCGCATCGGCATCGTTGTAACGCCAGACGTCCCCCATCGCGACCAATGGAGTCATATCAAACGATGGAAGCACTCCCGGACTGCCACCAAGACCTGGTGGGCTGTAGGCGATTTCACTGATCACGATGTCGTTATTGAATACAAAAAAATTCGGGAGACCTGGCGTGGCAGTGTTCGGGTAGAGCCATGCGCCGTTTTTATCTTCGGCACGACCTAGTAGTCTGCCTGTCACTTGGCGAGCGTCGAAAACCGCGGTCTCGGCAGCATCAAAGAGGAAAAGTTTTTCGCCATCAGCCGGCCTGAAGCCGAGAGTCGCCTCGTCGATCAGGAGAAGGGCTCCAGGGGCAAGCTGTCCAGCCGTGAGCTGATACTCGCGCAACGGATCAGCACCAGCCGAGATGATGATCCCTGCAAGCTCGATATCGGCTGGACCGGTGTTGATTAGCTCTACCCAAAAGTTCGCCTCGGTCGCGGGCGGCAACTCGTTAATTGAAAGCATTGGGCCGGCGTCTGGATCCACCCCGGCGATTTCCACATCAAGCTCGACTCCAAATACGGTATCGCTGCTGCCAAAACTTTGCTGGTGGACCTCGACCGAAATGCGGTTGCTCCCCGAAACCAGAGCGCCGGTCGGAAGGGTCGTATCGGCTGAAAGGTTGTCAATATCCAAACCTCCGAGTGCCAAGGTGCTAGCGTCGATGACCCCAGCAGGCATATTCACACGCAGCACCTCCGTGCCATTGAGATAGACGACAGCGCCGTCATCGAATCCGTGCCGGAGTTTGAGCGACTTCAATCCCGCGAGTTGCGCAGCGCTCAAGTCGAACTCGCGCTCATAGTGATAGGTGAACACGAAGGGCGAGTTCGAGTTCGGGTGACTCAACACTGTCCCAAGCGAGATGGTGGTGCCGCTCTCGAAGCCGATGCCACCCGCGCCGGATTTCCAATCGCCGCCAACCGGATGTGCGCTCGTCGCCCAGTCCACACCCGGATCTACCGAGGTATCTTTGTATCTCCAGACGTCAGCGAGCGCAATCAATCCAACGGTCGACGATGGAGGCGGGCCACCGGCATCAGGAAAGTTGGCCGATGCGCGTGTCCCTTCGAGTTGAGCTGAGTAAGTCCACCGGTCTGTTCTACCGCTTGCTGTGTATTGCTTGCGCTTGGCGAGTGTCGCCCCTGACCCGTCTGCGGCGGCCGGCCATCGAGCGTCATCACCAAAGTCGAGTTCGTCCATGAGACGGTCGCTGTGGTTGTAAAGTCTCAAGCGCTCACCACCGTTATCGATGCTCCCGGTGAACGGACCAAACTCACCAGCGCCAGGCATCTTGGCAACCACGACGTAGCTACCAGGATTCACCAAGGTGCCTTTAGGGAAGGTGTATCCGATGCCGTCGATCCGCCATCCTGAGATGTCGGTGATGATCCCCATCTGGTTGAACAACTCGATCCACTCGCCGCTCTCATCAGATCCCGTCGGATTGTATTGCACCTCATTGAATACCACAACACCGTCCGATGATGCCGAGAGAGGATTATTGACCAGTCCGAGAAAGCTAAGGACTAGCGTGAGAACGAGAGAAAGATTGGGAAGGGGCATGCTAACCTTCTACAACAAGGAGGAGGAAAAATCCAAGCGTAAATATACTGCCGCGCATCAAGATTTGTGAGAACGAGAGGTGGTTTTTCTCAGCCAGCTTGCTTTACCATGGCTGGGAAAAATGATCCGCCTCGAACTCACTTGCCAAGACAACTTCTACACCGAAGTCACCCTCGTCATGGACAACGCGAGTTACCATCGGTGCCTTTTGCGAGGCAATTGATAAATGCCTCGAAGACCTTTTAGGCCCTCCCTTACTCGCTGATTAGATCATTGATGACCGCATCAATCTTGAGTGCTGATTCCCCAAATTTTCCATCTTTGATATCCAGTGGCGATTCGCGGAGGAACTTGCCCTCTGAATCGTAACTACGGATGGCGCATTCGTGGAGCTCGCCGGTGGCGTCGCTCCCGGCGGCTCGGCTGAGCCAGAGGAAGAGTTTTGCTTTCCCGTCCTTATCGGGACCCAGGTTCTTAAGGAGAGAAGTGAGATCGATCCCGACTTCGAGCGGGGTATCATCATCCGGACCTGCCATGGGAACATGGCCGGCATTGCCTCCGCCGAAGAGGGGCCAGCCGTTGAATGCTTCCGGGGCGAACTCGTGCTCGGCGGCGGCATCCTTCTCACCGGCAATGCCAATCGTCATGCGGAGGTCCGTCCGGTCGTCGCAAGCAAGCTTGAGTCTCAGGGTCATGGAGGGGAGAGAGCGGGCAACTTCGACCCGGCCGAGGTAGTTCCCACGTTTCCAGGTCGGGTCAATCATCGCGCTGTAAAGGAGATAGATTCGACCGTCTTTGGACCACTTCTCGCCCCATGAGTTGGCCACGATGTAGGCTCCGCGTTCCCAGTCGGCGAGAGTGACCTTGCCGTCGTCATTGAGGTCGAGATCGTTCGTGATTTTACCGTCGCCATTGAGGTCGTATCCGACTTGGTCATCGTATCCCACACAGGTAATGCCGTGCCCGAATCCGGTTGGACCCCAGCGGGTCCAGATGTCTTCGCCCGCGGCATGCTCACCTTCTGGAATGGTCACGGTGACTTTTTTTAACTCGCCCATGCGCCCATCTAACGCGAACAATCCACCGATCGTCTGCTTGTTCGGCTCGTTCGGGTTCGCTTGATTGCGGTCATAAAGCCAGCCACGGGCTTCGTTGAGTTGGCTGATGGTATTGGCCGGAGTGTAACGATAGCCCGATACCCGATACTCCATCGCCTCGCGCCAAATCTGGTAGCCGTTTGGCCACACGCCAATCTTATTTAGGCGGACCCCGCCGTAGGACTTGGCGGTGGGCACGCCGATGCGCTTGGCCACTTCCCAACCGTGATAAGCCTCCGAGCCTTTGTTTTCGGCGCGGTTCATCATATTCCATGAAAAGTGGGCGGGGAAGCGCGTTGCGTCGCTGTCTGCGATTGTGCCATTCAACACGTTCATCTCGTAGGTGAAGATCGACGCCACCGAGGCGAATTGGCCACATGCTCCCCATTTCTGCTTGTAGATTGCCGGATACTGCGGGCGAGTGGAGTTATCGACGCGTGACGGCAAACGTTCGGGAACGACCTTCGTCCCACCGATGTCGGGCCCGGTTGCATCACGCCAGGTGTTGTAATCCTTGCCCTCGGATGGGGGACGGGAAAAAGAGCCTGGATAGGCGGGCTGAGCTTGACTGGTATCGTCAGCGGTTCCCGGATTCATGGAAGCGCTGAAGACGAGGGAGCAAGAAATGAGCAAACGTTTCGGATAAGTGGTCATGAAAATTATTTTAAAGTAGGGTTGTCTTTCACAGATGGCTTGATCGTGGTAAGGTTGAGGATACGTCCTCCGGAACAAACTTTAGTCGATAGATTTTTGCTTATGTCGGCAGTAAACAGAGATATAAGGAAGTGTCCCCTGAATCGTTAAAATAAGTGGTGGTTGGTTAGCCGCATCCGACAGGATGCAGGCGTTCAAACCAAAACCAACCAACCACCGTGTTACATCAAGAACTGAAAGCGGCTTCTTGTAAGGCGACGAATCCCAAGCCAGCGTTCTCCCATACTTTTCGCCAATCGGCTCACGTAGGGGGCCGAACCCATGTGCAAGGTCTCGAAAATCCACTTCTGCCGCACGCTGGTCTGCTCCATCAGGATGTGGGCAATCAATGCCTTGCGTTCGTCGCTCTTGCGAAGCTTCGGCAGGTCCGCCGAATCGCGCAAGGAGACCGTGCCATGCGGAAACTGAAAAACGAGATTGCGAAAATTCTTTCCTGACCCCTTTCTCTGTGCGGCCGGGTTTTGGTTGTGCAATTGAGCTGGGTCCGGATGAACTCGGGAGGGCAGGCTTGCCGAATCGAGCGGAGTAACGAAGGCGTATCTCCGTGTCCTGGAATTGATTCCGGATGGTTATTCGCCGAAGACCCGCTTTAGAAAAGAGATGCTCTCGGTTGCGATGGTCTCAGGGTCGGGGGTGTAGTCGAACACTTCGACAGATACGTATTCGTCGTATCCGGTCGTCCGCAGGGCATCGACGATCGGTGGGTATGGCACTTTGCCGGTGCCGGGCCCACGGAGGTTTGGGTCGTTGGCGTGAAAGTGGGCGGTGTAGGCTTCGCTCTCTTTAATGATCTCGGCGATGGGTTTTTGCTCATCGCTCATCGCTTTGACATCGAGATGCAGCCGGCACGCAGGATGATCGACGCGCTCGATGAGGCGGATTGTCTCGGCGGCGGTGTTGAGGAAGTTGGTCTCCGTCCGTGCGAGGGGCTCCATTGCGATTGTGACCCCGAGCGGCCCGGCGGTTTCGGCTATCTGCCGCAGGGTATCGGTGGCTCTGGCGGCGGCCTCGTCGTAGTCCCAACCCTCTGCCAGGTCACGCTGTTTGGGACTGCCCCAGACCATGATCGAACCGCCCATGGCAGCGCAGGTGCGGGCGAGATGTTGGCCAAAGGCGACGGTGTCCTTGCGCAGCAGTGGGTCGTCGGTGGTCAGGTGGAGCCAGGCCGGCTTGACCAGAAGCCAGTGGAGCCCGACCACCTCGAGGCCGGCAGCGCACGCCTGCTTCCCTATCTTGACGGAGTCCGTTTCACTGATCTCGCGCGGGTCTTCTTTGAGAGTGAAGGGTGCAATCTCGACGCCATCGTAGCCGCACTCGGCAATGTGGGCGCAGCAGCGTTCAAAATCCCATCCCCGGTATGTCTCGTTGCAGATTGCAAATTTCATTGGGTGGGAGATTTCCTTTTTTCTTCAAGAGAGTCAAGCGGGTGGGTGGTGAGCGAGATTCACACCTTTTGGGATTCGCTAATAAAGAAGAACGAACACGAATTTGGGAGCCGAATTCAGGTTTGCCAATGAGCGGAGCACGGGATGGCGACGACGCGATGGAATTCATCGAGATCATGAATGCCACGGACGGTGTCGCGGATGACGACCTCGATTCCGATGGCATCTCGGCACCGATGGAGCACGCCTTTGGGCTCGTCCGATACCGATCCGGACAAGAGCGTGCTTCCGATCTCCACCGCGATGTCCGCGATCGTTTGATCCGTGGTCGCTAGCAGGTGCCGCGCGCGGTCGATGCGCATGGCGTGCAGCAGCCGCGTTGGCGATGTTCCGAGCAGGCTGGAGAATTGCCGGTTGAAGTGGGTCGACGACATGCCCACCAGCTCAGCGAGTTCCTCCATCGACAGCTGCTGGTGGTGGCGCTCCTCGAGGACGCGGATCACGGGGGCCAGCTTGCGCAACTGGGTGTTCTTCTCGGTCGGGCAGCGCACCGGGAGATATGGTTGCGCGGTCCCGGCAGGGCCTATCTTCGTCCGGAAGAAACCACTGTCGCCCAGGTGCTTCGGCAGGCAGGGTCTGCCACCGCCAACTTTGGCAAGACTCACGCGATAGGTATCGACAAGAAGCTGGGGCCTCAGAGAAACCGGCATTTCGGCTTCGACCAATTCCTCCTCGACTATGAATACGCTAAGAACTGGCTAGGACCCAATTTCCCACTCTCGGTCGTGTCTCAGGACGGGATTACCGAATTTCCGGTCAACGCCGAGATCGAAAGGACCATGACTGAGAATTACGGACCACAGCCGAAGGAACATACATCCGGATATATCGAGAAATACAAAGATTATGATCACGGCATCCGTGTTCCGATGATTGTGCGTTGTCCGAAAAAAATTAAGGCCGGTTCTGTCAGTGATGTGCCCTGGTACTTTGCCGATGCATTTCCCACATTCTCTGAAATAGGTAATGCCCACGATCTTGTGCCGGATGACCTTGATGGGCTGAGCGTTCTTCCCACCCTGTTGGGGCAAGCGCAGAATGAGCTGGATGAGCGTCCCATGTTTTGGGAAGGCTACCAATTCTTCGGGTTCCATCAGGTGGTGCGCAAAGGAAACTGGAAGTTGATCCGCTGGACCAAACAGGGGCGGCGCCGACACCCAGTGGGCGACGTCGATCCGGTCCTGCCCCTCGACAAGTATCCAATGCTCGAGCTTTACAACCTGGCAGAGGATCATCGTGAGGAGCACAATCTTGCGGACAAAGAGACTGCCGTGACGGACGAGTTACTTTCCTTGTTAAATTCGGCACAGGCGCATACTAATGATCCATGCTGGCCACTAACCAAAGAAGAGCAGCAGGCTATGGAGAGCGAGTAGTCCAGGATTTGTTTCGAAAAGTGGGAGGAAGCATCACCTTGCCCCATCCCCAATTAAATAATAGAAGAACTCATCCAGCTACCACGTTTTTACGACTTTAGAGGCATCCCTGGATATAATCCACGATGAGTAGAATCGGCATTTTTATCCTGAATAGAATTGGCATCATTGCATGGTGTCTCTTCGCTTCTGCTTCTTTGTGCCGTGCAGAGAAACCATCGCAATCCAGTGAATTGCCCCTCTTGGCCAACGCCAGGGAAGTGGGACGTTCAAAGTCAGCCTTGTTGGCATCGGTATCGCGCAAAGAGACATCGTCGCCTGCTGGACCTCCGGTGGCCAATCTCGCAGATTTCAAGCAGCACGTCGCACCGGTGCTCACCAAGACCTGCGTGGCGTGTCACGGTCCTGAAAAGACCAAGGGAAAATTCCGCATCGACACTCTGGATCCGGATCTCATGCAAGGGGGCGATGGCGAATGGTGGCTGGAGGTTCTCGATGTCTTGAGCAACGGTGAGATGCCGCCTGAAGATGCAGACGTTGAATTGGCGGATGCGGATCTTAGCAAGGTCATCGAGTGGCTGGGGCCCGAGATTCAGAAGGCTTCGACGGTGCAGCGTAGCGAAGGAAGCCATTCGTCATTTCGTCGCATGGCGCGATACGAATATAGCTACGCGCTTCAAGATTTGCTTGGCTTGCCCTATTCCCTCGCCGATCGCCTGCCCCCGGAAACGGCATCCGAGGACGGCTTCAAGAACAGCTCTGAAATGCTGCAGATGTCGGCCATGCAATTCGAAACCTATCGCGAGATTGGTCTCAAAGCTCTCAAGCATGCCACTGTTCGTGGTGAGCGTCCCAAAATGGATGTCTATCGCCTGCCTCTCCAGGAAGAGGCGTTTTCGGCAATCAACAATGAAAATATTGGGGAGATCCATCCACTCAACCTGAAGGCTAAGAAAGGCGAAAAGGCAAAAAAAGATGTCTCTCTAGACAAGAGAAATCATTCGGTGAAATTGAATCTGAGCAATCACCTTCCCGATGAAGGCATCATGCGCGTTACCGTCCGCGCCGGGCGGTCGACTATGAACGCCGATGAATACGCAAGCCTGCGCTTAATTTTCAGTGCTCATACCAGCAATAACGCCAATTTCTCCCAGGTGGTCAGTGCTCGCGATCTTCCCGTCACGGCATCTGCTGACAAACCGCAATTCATCCACTTTGATATTCCTCTCAGTGAAATCCAACGCAACCCATTCCGGAACAATAAAGAGAAATTTCCCAGGCGGGATGAGTTTTTAACCATTCAATATAGTTCCAGTACACGCAACAAAGAACCTCTCGGTGTTCTGGTAGATTTTATTGAAATCAGCGCGCCGTTCCACGAGCAATGGCCGCCCAAAACCCATCGAGATATTTTTATCGAGAGTAAAAATAAATCGGATGAGCAAGTTTATGGCCGCGAAGTATTAACTCAATTTATGGAGCGTGCCTGGCGTCGGCCTGTCACCTCGAAGGAAGTGGATCCCTTCGTGGCCCTGTTCATTGAGTATCGTCTCGATTTCACGGACCTGGAAGAGGCCATGTTGGAAGTGTTGGCGACAGTCCTGGCGACACCGGAATTTCTCTATCTGGCGCAACAAATCTCCGTCAATCATTTGGAAAATTCAAATACGATCAGTGACATGGAGTTGGCAAGCCGGCTCTCATTTTTTCTGTGGTCCAGCATCCCTGACAAGGAACTCTTAGAAATTGCCCGGAAGGGAAAACTTAGTGATGCCACGGTTCTGGCATCTCAAGTCAAACGGATGCTGGCGGATTCCCGATCAAATCGATTCTCTCAAAATTTCGTTCAGCAATGGCTCGGCATGGACGCCCTGGAGAGTGTGACGCATGTGAATGACAGGTCACTCAAAGAAGCGATGGAGGAAGAGCCCATTGCCTTCTTTAAGGAAGTGTTGAATCGCAATAGTAGCGTGATGGACTTCATCCACTCGGACTATGCCGTGGTCAACGAACGCCTGGCCAATCACTACAAAATCCGGGACGTTTATGGGCCTCATTTCCGCAAAGTGCTGATCAAGCCTGAAATGAATCGCGGCGGGATTTTGACAGGTGCGGCAATCCTGACGATGAACTCTGACGGTGAAGATTCTAATCCTCTCCAACGCGGCGTCTGGATGCTGGAACGGATCCTGCATGATCCACCACCGCCACCACCGCCCAATGTCCCGGAAGTCGATCTGACGGATCCCAAGATCTTACAAATGACGCTCAAAGAGCGCATCGCAGATCACCGGAATAAACCGGCCTGTATCTCGTGCCATGCAAAAATTGATCCTTGGGGAATTGCTTTCGAAAACTACGACGCATTGGGAATCTACCGTACTAAAATTAAGAATAAGCCGGTGGATGCCACTTCAGCACTTTTCAACAAGCAGGAATTGGCGGGGATGGATGGTTTAAAGCGCTACCTGCTTGCGGAGCGGCAAGATCAATTTTCCAGAGCGATCGTTCATAAAATGACGGCATATGCTCTTGGTCGGCCATTGTCTTTCAGTGATCGTGCTGAAATTGACAGCTTGGCTCTCCAATTTAGAAAAAAGGGGGATCGGCTGGGTGATTTGATACAGATGATCATCCACAGCAGTATCTTTAACTCAAAGTAGGAGTCAGGAAGTAATGATGAACAACAAAGCAGAATCCTTGAATCGCAGAAAATTTCTTCGTGGGACGGGTGTCGCTCTTGCCTTGCCATGGTTTGAAACGTTTGCGGCAAATGAATCCAAGCGAGACCCTGCCCCAAAACGATTTGTCAGTATCTACCATCCTGATGGTGTCGGATTGCCGGTCAAAGCGGATCCGGCCTGGAAGGATTGGAGCTGGTTCCCCCGGGGCGGCGAGAAAGATTTTGAGTTGACCAAAGTGCTCGATGTCCTCGAGCCTTTGCGCCGTGAAATCACGATTTATTCAGGGCTCTCGCATCCGGCGGCAAGAACGGTTCATGGCCATTCGAATGCCGATCAGTATCTGACGGGTGCGGCGACGGGTGGCCACGGTTCCTATAAAAACTCTGTTTCCCTTGATCAGGTCTATGCGGCGCACGCGGGAGAATTCACGCGTCATTCTTCGTTGGTGATGTCGACCAATGGGGGCGTAGGTGGCCCACGTGGCGCACAGACTCAATCCTACAATCGTGAAGGCCGACCTATCCCGGCCTTAAATAATCCGAAGCAGATCTTCGACATGCTTTTTGTGACCAGCGGTAAGGATGCCGCGGCAAAACTAGCTAGAAGCAAAAGTGCGCTGGATCTCCTGATTGGCAATACGCGCTCGTTTGGACGAAGGCTTTCCAAGCATGATCAGGAGACTCTTCAGCAGTATCTCGATGCCGTTCGCGATACCGAAGTGAAATTGGAGAAAGCGCGAAAGTGGATTGATACACCTGTGCCCAAGGTGGATACCCGCCATCTGACCTTGGATGCAGATCCAAAAGAGGCGCGGCTTTACTTTAAGACCATGTATGAACTGATCTACCTTTCCTTCCTGAGTGATTCAACTCGCGTGGCGACCTTTCAGTTGGGTCGGGAGAATGGTGGAGGTCAACACAACCTGCTTTCAAAGGCCGTTGGACTCGGAAATGCCCATGCCCTCACTCATGCGGTCAAAAAGCCCAAGGGTTGGGAAAACCTAGGCACCTATAATCGCTATCAAGCGGAAGAATTTGGTCGTTTCGTGCAGAAGCTAAAAGACACCTCAGAGCCGAGCGGGCAGGGGAACTTGCTGGACAACACCTTTGCCATGCATGGTTCCGCTTCCAGCAGTTTCCACCTCTCTCGCAACTATCCCATCATCTCTGCCGGTGGGAAAAATCTCGGCTTCGAAAATGGCCGCTATCTCAAGTTCGGCGAAGGCAACGAAGATAACCAGGCCGGTGCCGGAATCGTGACCGACCGGGGGTGGCAAGGCAAAGTCGAGGCTGAAGAGCTTCCGCTCTCCCGCCTCTTTGTCACCGTCTTGCAAAGACTCGGCGTCGAGGCGGAATCGTTCGGTGGGATCACGGGAACGCTGGGGAGAGTGTAAGGTTCTCCCTCCTGAACTGGCAGATGCCGACCCCGGCTTCGCGGCGCGCTTCGAGCGAGAGGCCAAATCGATGGCCCGGCTCGAACACCCGAACATCGTTCACGAAGACTACCGAGGACGCCACCGGGAAGGTCCTCCACTACACAAGCAATGCAACACCCACCAGTGAGGTGGTGGGTGATCGATAGAGCGATCAGGATTTCGGTAACCAGCCGAGTTTTACGAGGAAAGCATCGGCTTCCTTGAGTGTCCGCTCCCGGTGCTCACCGCGGTTGAAAAAGCCGTGACCGGCACCCTCATAGCGAACGAGTTTACAGCGTCGATCAAGTTTTTTCATCTGCCTCTCGAAGGCTTCGACCGAACCGATCGGCACGGTGGTGTCTTTCGTTCCATGCATGATCAGAGTTGGTGGGGTGTGCTTGCCGATGTGGTGGGCTGGCGAAAGTTCTGCAGGTTTCTCAACCCCAAGGCGTGCCGAGGCAATAGTGCGGCGGGCCTTCCACTCGCCCAGATCACCCAGCGTGGTGGCGGGATTAAAAAGGATCATCGCATTGGGTCTTTCGCTGCTGCCCAAGCCCGTCAGCGTGCCAATGCTCGCGGCCACATGACCACCTGCAGATCCGCCCCCGGTGGCAATTCGTTTGGGATCAACGCCAAGTTTTTCGGCATTCTTTCGGACCCACACCAGCGCGGCTTTGCCGTCCTTCACGCATTCGACTGCCGGGACCCCGTGGCGGCTCTTTACGCGATAGTCCACCAGCATCGTGATCATCCCGCGTCCGGCAAAGTGCCGCGCCTGCGACTCGAACTGGGTAGGCGACCCGGAATTCCAACCACCGCCAAAGAAGAACAAGATGGCCGGTTTAGCCTGCCCTTCGACTTTCTTACCAAAGATCCACAGCTTCATCTCAACCTTGTCAACCGTGCGATAGACCTCAGTTCGGGCATCGTTAATTTCAGGCGGATAGGGCGGGGCTGCGGGAAGGACAGCAACCAAGAGCGCGCAAAGGGCAAATCTAACCATGGAGGATGTAACGTCAAACTGCCCGTCTTGTTGCAATAATTCACTCGGAGAAATACAAATAGTTTTTGGCGATCCCCACTCTTCCTGATCTTTGCTGACAGTGTTCTGTTCCTGAAAGGGTAAGAATAATGATGCGCACTAAAATTTATGTTCCCTTCTTGCTGCTGCTGGCAGTCGTTCTGACCGTGGTGTTTGTGGGATGGCCTGACGAAGCGGAGGAACCCGACACGTGGACCGAGCAGGGGGCCTGGTATAAGGGGAACACGCATACGCATTCATTGTGGAGTGACGGGAACGACTTCCCTGACATGATTGTCGATTGGTATAAAACCCAAGGTTATGATTTCCTCGCCTTGTCGGATCACAATGTCCTGAGTCGAGGAGAGAAATGGATGAGCGTGAAGGAGATTGAAAAGCGTCGTAAGCTCGGAGGAGAGGGCACCCTGGATCACTATTTGGAGAGGTTTGGCGAAGATTGGGTGGAGCTGCGCGGCGAAGAGGGGGCCCGCGAGGTGCGTCTCAAAACCCTAGAGGAGATTCGTCCCCACTTTGAGGAAGAAGGGAAATTTCTACTCATCGAGGCCGAGGAAATCACCGACAAGTTCCGACAGTTTCCGGTGCATATTAACGCTGTGAACGTGGGGGAACCCATTGTCCCGCAACATGGTGAATCGGTGGTGGAGACGATGCGCAACAACTTACGAATGGTGGAGGAGCAATCGAAGCGATTGGGGCGCCCCATCTTAACCCACCTCAATCATCCGAATTTTCATTGGGCCATTACACCTCAACAATTGGCTGAAGTTGTGGAAGAGCAATTCTTTGAAGTTTATAACGGACACCCGGGAATCAACCATCTCGGAGACGACGATCGTCCCGGCGACGAAGCGATTTGGGACATTGCAAATACCTTGCGTCTTCTTGTCCATAATGCTCCTCCCTTGTTCGGCGTCGCGACAGATGACTCGCATCATTATCATGGAGGGAAGGTTTCGCCGGGCCGTGGCTGGGTCATGGTGTGGTCGGATTCGCTGGAGGCGGATCACTTGGTTGAGGCCATGCAAAAGGGAGAGTTTTATTCGTCTAGCGGGGTGGTTCTGAAAAGAAGCAATTACGAACTGGGGGCGCGAAAGCACGTCGTGGAGATTACGGAGGTGGAAGGGGTGAGCTTTGAGACCAAGTTTATCGGAACCCGCCGGACGACTCCTGAGATCACCGGCGAGGTGTTTGCGACGGTGAGCGGTAACCGTGCGGAGTATGAATTGACCGGAAACGAGCTTTATATCCGGGCGGTGGTCACCTCTTCTCGTCCCCATGAAAATCCCTCCTACAAAGGTCAACGCGAGCAAGCTTGGACTCAGCCCGTTGGTTGGCAACGGAATCTCGAATCAAAAATTGAAACGAAATAAAAGGGCCTAGTTCCTTACCCTCATTCATAAATTCCGATGTGTTTGTCTTTCATCTTTGTCGTCTTCCTTGCTCCGGGTGCTTTTTCGAGATGGCTGCGTTCCTGCTCGATCACGCGCCCCGCACCGCTCCCTCGCAGCACATGGATTGACGTTAATGAGTAGGTAGGGCTCTCCAATCTACCTTCGAAGAACGGTCTTAGCCAGAATCGTGCCCCTTTCTTTCCCTGTACCCCCAGCCGTGAATCCCCATAAAATCAGGGCTGGAAAAGGAGTTTTCTAGTAACTATTTCTCGCTATAATCAAATGCTGGGCTAAAAATCGAAAGTTAAATATTATGTTCAAGAAAACTGATTTCTATTTTCTAACTTCGGCCGGGTTAAGTTTGGTCGCCAGCGTGGCTCTGTGGTTTCTCTACGATAAAGAGTCCGGACTCTTCGTGGGGCTCTGGGTTCCGTCGATTTTGGCTCTTTGGGTGGGCGTGAGAGTGTCGCTGCTTGCCGCTTCAACCGGTCGTGGAGGGTCCCCCCGGAAATGACTCTGGAATTCTTGGTCGGGTCTGGAATGCTGCTCTTTTTTTTCGGAGTAAGTATCACCCTTGTGGTTTTAAAGGGCGTCATGGTGGCACGAAACGAATTTCAGGACGGGCAATACGGAGACTCCAAATTAGAGGATCTAGAGGACCCTAAGGACCCTAAGGACCCTAAGGACCCTAAGGAGTGAAAGTCTGCGCCGCAGGCGTAACGGCAAGTGTGATAGGTCAAAACCTCGCGAAGAGAATTTGGAGAGACGGAGGTTACTTTTTGAGTGGACCGCTTGAGGTCTTCGGGGGAAGGGTAAGGGTAAAATAACGAGATCTCGAAAAATCTATCCGAACAACCAACAAAAAAGCGCTACTTCTGTTCCAAGCTTCCCCCACCGCAGCCCATTGTAAAACCATCGCTGTAAAGGGGATTGAGACCAAGGGTCTTTAAAAAGTTCCTGAAAGCACTAATCATTGTTTTCGCGATTGAAGAAGACGCGTGCACCGGGCTTGTCCACGAGATAGGCGTAAGCCCATTGCAAGAGGACGAAAAGTTTGGAACGGAAGCCGACAAGGAAGGCGATGTGAACGAGCAGCCAAGCAATCCATGCGAAAAAGCCTTTCATGCGAATTTTTTCGGTCTGCATTACGGCCACGTTTTTTCCGATGACAGCCATGGTGCCTTTGTCCCAGTAGGCAAACTTGGGCCGGAGAGAAACCTTCCGCTTGGCATGATCGGTGGTTTCGAGACGGGCTTCTTCCTTAAGGAGCTTCGCAATGTGCTTACCAGCTTGTGCCGCTGCGGGGGAAAGGCCAGGGACTTGGACGCCATTTTTGTCGACCAAGTTGATAATGTCGCCAGCAGCGAAGAGGTCGGAAAATCCCGGTAGCGAGAGGTCCGGCTCTACTGCGATTCGTCCTGCGCGATCGGTTTCGACCCCGATTTGTTTGGTGAGGTCGTGAGCTTGCACTCCGGCGGCCCAGATGATCGTTTCCGCTTTAATCCAGCCTTCGCTGGAAACCAAGGCACAGGTCGAGCCTTCGTCGAGGTGGACTCTACCGGGCTGAATATCATCGACGCTTGTATCTAGGAGAACTTCCACTCCCAAATCTTGCAAGCGGTGCTTGGCATACTTGGAGAGTTCAGGATCGAAGGGTTCGAGAAGGCGAACACCAGATTGGACGAGGATAATCTTGAGTTCGGCAGGGTCGATGTTTCGAAAATCTGAGCGCAGTGCGCGCCGGACGAGATCGGAAAAAGCGCCCGCCAGTTCAACGCCTGTTGGGCCCCCTCCGATCAGAAGAATAGTCATCAGGCGACGACGTTCGGCCAGATCTTCCGTGAGTTCAGCCCGTTCCAAAGCTGAGAGGACCCGGGCTCGAATGCGATGGGCGTCGCAGAGCGTTTTGAGTCCAATGGTGTGCTCGGCCCACTGGTCATGGCCGAAGAAAGAGGTTCGCGCTCCACAGGCCAAGACGAGATGATCGAAAGAGTATTGGCGACCGTTGGAAGTTGCGACTTTGGTTAGTGGATCGACTTTAGTGATTGTGTCGAGGAGGACTTTGACATTGTCGGCTTTGCTGAGGATACTGCGGAGCGAACGCGCGATATCGGGGGCCGCAAGGGAAGTGGTGGCGACCTGGTAAAGTAGCGGTTGAAAAAGGTGATGATTCTCCCGGTCTATCAAAGTCACTTGGAAACGAGAGTCGTCGGCCAATGTTTGGGCACAGGCGAGTCCGGCGAATCCACCTCCAATGATAAGCACTTTTTTTGGTTCAGGCACAGATCACTCTAGCACAATTTTTCGTGTTGAAAAGGGGGCCGCTCCCTGTTTTGGGTCCTTCCGATGTTGCGGAGCGCCCAAAAGAGATCAGCAATCCCATGGAACTGCATGAAGCATCGAAAAATCTCAAAAAGATGAATCCGGATCGCTCGTGTGGGCGAACACCTTGGTATGATGCATAAAAAGACTGCGCTTTGCTTTGTTTCGTTACTGGCGACCGCCCTCTGGGCCGGAGCTGACTCCCTCGACAAAAAATCCGGTGTGCCGACCTTGGTGCTCGCTGACTTCGATAAAGAAGGGGTGGCAGATGGATGGGAAACCGTTAATGACAGCGTGATGGGGGGTCGGTCGAAGGGCGGGCCGAGTTTTGAGAAAGGCATCCTGACTTTTTCGGGAGCGACCAACACTAATGGAGGGGGCTTCTCCTCGATCCGCACCGAGCCTGGCAGGTTTGATTTGTCCGGGAAATCCGGCTTACTGATTCGCGCGCGGGGAGATGGCCGCACTTATAAGGTGGAATTGCGGACGGATATTTCGATGGGAAACTGGACCGTTCCGTTCCGGGCGGATTTCGAGACTGTAAAAGGCGAGTGGCGCGAATTTTTCGTTCCTCTCAAGTCATTCACGCCTACCCTTTTCGGCCAGAAGCTCCCGGCTGCGCCAACCCTCGATCCCACGAAGGTGAGTTCGTTGGGGTTCATGATTTATGACAAGAAGGACGGAGCCTTTTCCCTCGAAGTCGACTGGGTCAAGGCGGTCGTGAAGAGTGGAGACGGTTCTGGGAAGGAATCTGGAACGATCGTCGGCAAAGCGCTTGCGGATGGTAGATTCGGCACGCTTGCCGCCGCCCTGACCGAGTCGGGCCTGCTAGATGTGCTTCAAGGCAAAGGTCCCTTTACGGTCTTCGCGCCGACTGACGAAGCCTTCGCGAAGTTACCTAAGGGAACCGTGGAAGATCTTTTGAAGCCGGAGAACAGGGAGAAGCTGCAGTCGGTGCTGAAGTATCACGTGAGCCCGGGTGCGACCGGTTTGGTTGCCGCGCTTGAAGTGGGAGCAGCCAAGACGGTCCAAGGAGAGTCTCTTTCTATCGCCTTCACTGACGGCCGAGTGAGGGTTAACGGTGCCGCGATTGTCAATGCCGACATAACGTGCAGTAACGGAGTGATTCACGTAATCGATTCTGTGCTGCTGCCGCCGGCACCCGCCAATGATATTCCGAGCGTGGCCAAGCGTGCCGGATCGTTTGGGACCTTGCTCGCAGCCGTAAAGGCCGCGGGTCTGGATGGGCTACTAGCCGGCGAGGGTCCTTTCACGGTTCTTGCTCCAACCGATAACGCTTTCAAGGCGCTCCCGAAAGGCACTGTCAAGGAGCTGCTCAAGGAGGAGAATCTGGATCAGTTGAAGGCGATCCTCAGCTATCATGCCATCGCAGGAAAGATCTCGGCAGGCGATGCCCTGAATGCGAAAAACGCCAAAACCCTCAACGGGAAATCGGTTAACTTCGGAATCAAGGACGGAGTGCTGCAGGTCAATGGAGTCACGATTCGCACGACTGACATTCAGTGCGACAATGGGGTGATCCACGTGATCGATGCGGTGCTCTTACCACCCTCGGAGGAAACCACCAGTCGCCAGGAGAGGTCAACGGGCAAGCCTGCGATGAGCGCGGTGGAGCAAATTGAGCGAGCGATCGATCGCGGTGTGCCCATCTTCAATGACGGAGACCCCGGAAAGTGCGCGGAGATCTACAAAGAGTGTCTGACCGGATTGGCAAGCGATCAGTCGATGGATCCTAAGGTTCGCACCGTTATTAAGGGACTGATGGATCAAGCGAGCAAAGCCGAGACCGACGCTGATCGTGCGTGGCTCTACCGTGCTGGCTTGGATCATCTTTACTCCGCGGTTACCAAGTTCTGATGGAGTCGGAGCGAAACCTGAGGAGCTTTTTTATCGACTGCTAAGTCTGTTAGGAATTTTCTTCTCGGGTAGGGGGTTGCGGGCCGTCGTTAAAAAGGTCGGAGAGGGGAAGGTCTAAGAGTCTTAGAAAAAGATCAACTAATCTCCGTCTGCGCCAAAAAAGTGGGCTTTTTTACAATTCAGGATACAGTCTCAGTAGCGACTGGTAACCCATTCGAAACCCCACGAGAGGCGGATCCGAATTCGGGTTTGAAGTAGAACCCTTGGCCACCTGATGTTTCACATTCTCAATCTTTTCTGTGCGCTCTCGTTTATTGGTTACGGAGTAAGTTGCCTGACAGCTGCGCACATGGTGCGTGAGTTCAAGCGCTTTGAACTTCCCAATTACCGAAAGCTGACTGGCATTCTCCAACTCTTGGGAGCGGTCGGTCTGCTTATCGGTTTCCGATTTCCGATAATCGGTGCCCTGGCAGCGGGCGGATTGGCCCTCCAGATGTTGATCGGATTTGGAGTCAGGCTGAAAATCCGCGACCCCTTTCTGCACGGCATCCCGGCCTTCATCTACCTGCTGATCAACGCATGGCTCTGCGCCCAGTTCCTCGAGCAAATTGCTAAGTGAGGATCAGGACCAGTGAGAGCGCCAGCATGACAGCTGCGGGTAGTGACTTTTTCGGAGAATCTTTTACCTTCACATGCATGGTGAGGGCCCCGGCCATCAGTCCGGCCATGATCATCGCGCCGGGCTTCACCAATTCGGGAACGAAAATTCCGGCAAGCAAAGCCAGGGCAGCTCCCACCTTGAGAATACCTACGATCAAGAATACCCAGCCCGGTAAACCGTAAGTCGTAAATTCCTCTTTCAAGCTGGATGTTTGGCCACCGCGATACGAGGTCTTCTTCTTTGATCTCAAAAACCAGACATTGAGGATGCCCAGGCCAATGATCAGCTGACAGATAATATGAAAGATCGTCATAGGTAGTCTGCTATCTCACTGAATATACCTAATAGCGACAAGTCAAAAATACTTGCTGCAATTTGTGATGACTTTGAGCCAAATTCCCGCTGATCACTTTCGAAAAGGCAAACGGCCAGGCCCCAAACAACTGCTGATAGCGAACATCCTCCGTGCGCGGTTCAAGAACGGGGGACTCGAGTATCTGGACTATTTCGACGGCTCATATCTGGAGGATTTCTTCCACAAGGTAGGCAAAGCTAGTTATGAAGAGTATGTCGCCAAGGTCATTGAATTGATGCAGAAAGCGGCGCGTCAGGGGAAGATTATCGCCTTCACTGCCGGGCTTGCGGAGCCAAAGAACTCGAGCAAAATGGAAATCGATGAGAGCCACGCCTCTGTTGAATCCGATGAAGAGGCACGCGCGGCCCTAGCCTACCCTCTGGGCATCTTCCTTATCTGTGCGGAGAAGTATAGCTACTTCGCGAGCGAGAGGCAGATGACTTCGGTGTCGTTGCGAATGAAGGTGCACTTTCTGGCGTAGGCAGGGTGTGACCAGACGATGTCGCGTTGTCGGAGATCGAGGCCATTGGGTTCGATGACGTGAGCGCGATCGATTTCCTCGTAGCCTTTCAGGGAAAGCTTCGCGATCACGAGGTCGCCCTTCTCGGTGAAGAGAAAGTAACGGTCTTCATGAGGGGTGACAAAGACGGTGCCCCAACGCACGGGTTCCTCAAGGGCGATGGGCTTGAGGGATTCCCACACTCGTTTCCCGGTGAGAGCCTCCATGCAGCGGAATTGTCCGTAGCTGCAAGCTCCGAAGAGATGACCGTCATGCAGCACGGGTGCGTTCATGATGCCGTGAAGGTGGGTCGTCTTCGTCTCGCTGGCGCGCTCCGTGCGATAGACGATCGCCGGGGTGGATTCATCTTTCTTAAGTTTAAGGAGCATCGATCCGTTGTAGAAGCAGGTGAGAAAGAGATGATCTCCGTCAATCATCTGCGGAGTTACGATGGTGAGGCCGTAACGAATTTTCCAGGGAATGCTCCAGTAGACTTTTCCCGTCAGCGGATCGAGCGCATTGATAGCCTCCGGATGCCAGATGAGGAGGAGATTGCGGCCGCCATGCTGGACGATGCGCGGCGGGCAATAGCCGGGATGTTTGGCTGAAAGGGATCGCCAGACTTCCTTGCCAGTCACCTTATGGAAAGCAACGGCAGTAGTGCCATCGCCGCTTCCAAGACAGATTAAGAGATCGCCATGCACGAGAGGTGATGCCGCGAATCCCCAGGTCTGGGTTTTCACCGCGAAGAGCTTCTTGAAATCATGAGACCACTTCTCGGTGCCATCTTCGGTTGCGCGGCAAATGAGTTTTCCCTCACCGCCAAAGGTGTAGACGCGCTCACCATCGACAAGAGGAGTGGCCCGGGGGCCCGCCGAATAGGACATGGTGTAAGGGGAATCGTAGGCTTTTTCCCAGATCACTTTGCCGGTGCTTGCATCGAGACAAAGAAGGCGTTCGTTCCCTTGCTTGTTTCCGGTGCGCGCGCCCTCGGCTTTCGCTTCGGGAGTGTTGAGCGCCTTGCGGTCCATGACGAAAACACGATCACCGGCGACCGATGGTCCGGCATAGCCACGGTTGACGGGTGTGCGCCAGAGAACCTTGGGGCCGCCACTTGGAAACTTGTCGATAATCCCGGTCTCCCGCCAAACTCCGTCGTGTTGTGGGCCGAACCATTGCGGCCAGTCGTCTGCAATGGCAGAGACCGAGAGAGCAACAAAGAGGAGTGAGGCTGATAGAAGAGATTTCATGATGCAGGAATGATGAGTGTTTTTCGCATGTCGGAGTCCCTTCTGCGAATTCAATTACTGAGAATTTTCTTTTTGACTTGGGTGTGGCGTGCTCCCCAAAATTTAAATCATCCCTTATAGGGTCCCCGGCGTTAGACGGGTCTGTGACTCTCATGAAAAGGAAAAGGACTCGGTGAAGTGTGTCGTCAGCTCGAGGTGAGCGAGGCGGCCTACCATCGAGGGAAGAAACAATATGACGGAACCCAGATGGAGACGGTGAAACGTCTCAAAGAGCTGGAGAAGGAAAACTCCCGCCTCAAGAAATTGGGCGCGGAGCAGGCCCTCGACACGGACATGCTCAAGGAGATTAGCGCAAAAAAGTGGTGAGCCCGAAGCGCCGAAGAGAAGCCGTGGATGTTCTGTAAAGAGCCTTCGAGGTAAGCGAACGTCGGGCTTGTCGGGTTATTAATCAGCCTCGGGCAACCCGACCTTACTAAGGAACAAAACCATCGGTAGATGGCCCCTTAGTCAAAGCGATCCGAGAAGTCGCAATGCGTGAACCCCGTGCAGGCTATCGCACCGTGACCAAACACTTGCGCCGTGATAGCTGGCAAGTGAACCGAAAAAGGATTCACCGGCTCTGGAAGCAAGAAGGACTTTAGGTTCCCGCGAAGCCTGCCAAAAAGAGAGCTCGAGGAAACTCTGATGGATCCAGTCAATTACGAGAGGCTGCTCTTGGCGCAGCTTTTCCATGTCGGCCAAGAGGTCTCCGAAGATTTTATAGGCTTTTTGTATTTTCATTGTCTTCTCCTAGTTAGTGGCGGAAAGCACAAATCATTACACCTTGACCCATATTCTTTTATTTTTATTTTTCTGGCCCTAATCTGTCGAGATCACGAAATAAGCCCGGGGCAGTGACTGCTCTGACCTTGTAACCAATCGCACGGAGGTGGTTTGCGGTCCAAGCGTTGCAAGTATTGGGGAAGAAAAAGCGTGCCCGACCACGGTAGAATTGGCTCGCCCCGTAACGTCCGGGACCAAGAGGCAGGAGGCGTCCCTTACCATCACGCGCAAATTGAAGCGAAAGTCGCCGGACGAGAATTTGCCTTTGTTGGTTCGTGAGATGAAAGAGGTGAGCGGGCGCATATGGGTAGTCGAGGTGAAGGGGACGGTTGCTTGTGACGACATGCATCACGCTGGGAGTGGGGTAGGCCAAGGCGCGGAAGGCGAGGGGAAAGGTCACGATCTCGTTGCGATAGAAGCCCTCATCACCCCAGCCAAACTCAAGCCAATCTCCGGTCAACTGAGTGGTAATCTCGGGGAGCACGTTCTCCAGGGCCTTGCGAGGGAGGACGAGGCCGGTGTGTTGCCCGTGCGAAAAGACCAGCAGGGGAGTGCGCTCAGCGTGTTCCGAAATCGCGAACGGAGGATGCGGGTTGGTGCGGGGCGCGGTCGAAATGGAGCACGAGGTGAGCGGAAGAGCCGCAAGCCCAAGAGCAAAGAGGTAACGCATTCCGAAATATGAGCGAGAAGCAACGGCTCTAAAAGCTAAAAAACCAGCATTAGAAGATAAAGGCAGCGCTCCCGGGTTAACGAGATTGAATCCAGGGAAAAAAACTCCTAATATAACAGTTCGCAACGAATGAAATTTCTACGAATTCTATTTTTTCTATCCTTGGCCTTGATCGCCCGGTCGGAGGAACTGGAACATCCCCGACAGGCCGATTATATTCCCGGGTCGTCCGATTTCTTCGTGGATGAAGTCTGGGGTAAAATCGGTGCGAGTAAGTGCATCAAATGCCACAAGGCAGGCGGTGACGCCGAGGATAGTGAGTTAATTCTGTGGGGTGCGACCCGTGATGGCTTTCTTGCCCACAACCGTGCCGCATTTACCAAATTGGCTACCGTAAGGAAGGATGGTCAGTTCCGGATGCTCTTAAAGGTGGTCGGCAAGCTCGACCACGGCGGCGAAGACGTGCTCGAGTCGGGTTCGACCCGTTACCGCATCCTCGAAGAATTCGTGCGCCGCGCGAATGGCAGAGTGCCGGGCCAACATGATGCCGCAGCCATCAAAGTGCCGTTCTTCGACGGCGTCACGATGCTCGACGATCGCCGTCTCCTGCGTCGGTTGACATTATCACTCGTCGCCCGTCTGCCGACCTCCGAAGAAAACTCCGCTGTGGCAGGTGGCGGGATTGGGGCACTCGGCAAGATCCTCGACAAGTTGATGACCGAGGTGGCGTTCTACGACCGGCTTGCCGAGGGGTTCAACGATATCTTCCTCACTCCGGGCATCGATGACGTTGCGGAAAATGTTTTGTCCTACGAGCACTTTAACAAGACGCGTCACTGGTATCAAAACTGGGACTTCAGCCATATCAAGGACGCACAGAAGCGCAAGGAAGCGGGCTGGGAGTTGGCCCGGCACTACAGAGAATCGATCAAGCGCGAGCCGATGGAGTTGGTAAAGAACATCGTGCGCAAGGGCCGCCCGTTCACTGAGATCATCACCGCCGACTACATCATGGTCTCGCCCTATACCGCGCGCGGCTACGGGATTTTCGAGGCGAACAAAAAGCGATTTAAGAACATCGAGAACCGTTTTGAATACATCCCGGTCAAGCTCAAGGCGCTCACCGGGCGCAGCGAGAAAACGAACCAGGAATCTGCCACCGGCTTCTATCCGCACGCTGGCATCCTCAGTACATTCCAGTACCTGAAGCGCTACCCGACCACCGAGACGAACCGCAATCGCCTTCGCGTGCGCATGTATTACCAACACTTCCTCGGCATCGACATCATGCAGCTCGCACCACGTGTGAACGACGCCGCCGCGATCTCCGCCAAGTACGAAATCCCTACGATGCAGGCCGCGAATTGCGTCATCTGCCATAAGTCCATCGATCCGGTCGCCGGCCTGTTCCAGGACTACTACGCTCTCGATGGCAAAGGCGTCCACAAGCTGCGCAAGGAGGGGTGGTTCGAAGACATGTTCAGCCCCGGTCACGAGGGTGAGGCTCTCCCCGAAGACGAACGGTGGCGCGCCCTCCAGTGGCTTGGCGAACGAACGGTGAAGGATCCGCGCTTCGCCGTCGCGATGGTCGAACATGTATGGTACATCCTCACCGGTCGGAAGTCGTTGCGGCCCCCGGAGGATATCGACGCCCCATTCTACGCCGCCAGGCAGCGATCCTACTCCGAACAACGCGGTGAAATCGAGGCCATCGCGAGACGATTCGCCGCTGCGGACTTCAACCTGAAAAACGTTTTCAAAGAACTTGCCGTCTCGAAGTTCTACCGCGCCAATGGCCTCGCCACCGCGGCGGGGAGCCCGGACCGCAGGGCGGAACTCGACGATCTCGGGCTCGTCCGCCTCCTCGCTCCGGAACAGCTCGAAAGAAAATTGAAGGCCATTTTCGGGAAGGAATGGGGACGCCTCGATGACCAGTTCAAGATCCTCTACGGCGGCATCGATACCAAAGAGGTTACCGAGCGCATCGCCGACCCGAGCGGCGCGATGGGCGCGATCCAGCGGATGATGGCCAATGAGATCGCCTGTCGGAATGTCGTGCTCGATTTCTCGCGCAAGCCGGCCGAGCGCCTCCTGTTCCCGGAAATCGAATCTGATGAGAAGGGCGAGGAGAATATTCGCATCGCCCTCGCACACCTGCATGAGCACATCCTGGGGCACGCCGACCTGACCGAGATTGATCGCAGCTACGCGCTGTTCGACGGTATCATCCGCGAGGCGAAAGAGCGCGGGAAATTCGCACCGGTCGAAATCTATTCCTGTCGGGTCGCGCGGGAGGTCCCCGTCAAGGATCCTCACTACACGCTCCGGGCGTGGCGTGCCGTCGTCACCTTCCTCCTCCGCCAACACGATTTCCTCTACGAATAGCCACGCAAATCCATGAGACGAGACTTCCTGAAACTCTGTGGCTTGGCTGGACTCGGCGTCGCCTCGCCAATCGGCTTTCCGACTTTGGCCCGCGCCGCGTCCAGAGAACCCGAGCCTTACGATGGTCCCTACTACGCCATCTTCAATGCTGCGGGAGGTTGGGACACGACCTACCTGATGGACCCGAAAGGGGTCAATGAGACCAATCGACTCTACAAACAAGGTGACATTCTCACAGAGGGCAAGATCAACTTTGCTCCTAACGCCGCGCACCTCGACAAGGCGAAGAAGGGCATGAGCAACGAGGCCTTCTTTAAGGAATACGCCAGCGAGTTGCTCGTCCTCAACGGACTCGATTACTCGGTCAACAACCATTCGCCCTGCTCGCGCTACATGGCGACCGGGAAGCTTGATAGCCTCGCTTACCCAACCTTCGCCGCCCTCGTCGCCGCCTGCCGCGGTCCGGAAAGTCCGCTCGCCTTCCTCACCTTTGGCAACTACTCCGCCACCGGAAACATCGTCCCGATGGCACGCGTTCCGTATCTGCCGACCCTCGGGAAAATCGCCAACGCTGAATGCGTCGAGGGCAACGTCCGCAGCCCTTACCACGAAGATTTCGTCAGCGACCGCATCGAGGCGGCTCTCAAAGGCCAAACCGACGCGAGGATCACGCAAGCCCGCCTGCCGCGCGTCGAGCGCTCGCAGAGCATGCTCTACTCCGCCCAAGTCAGCGCTAAGGCCCTGCAGCGCGTCACACCATTCATCCCTAAAGACGTACCGAAAGAACGGCTCGCCCGGCAGGCGGAGATCGCCCTCGCCTCCTTCAAGGCCGGTGTGTGTGTTTCCGCCAATCTCTCCATTGGCCAATTCGACAGCCACGCCAATAACGATCGTGACCAGATGAACCTCATCCCCGAGTTGCTCGCCGGCGTCGATCATACCCTGCGCCGCGCCGAGGAACTGGGCATCCGCGACAAGCTGGTCATCGTCATGCAGAGCGAGATGGGCCGCACGCCAAACTACAACAAAGGAAATGGTAAGGACCATTGGTCGATCGGCTCCACGATGTTCCTCGGCCCGGGCATCGGAGGGAACCGCGTCGTCGGCAAGACCGACGACGGCCAGTTTCTCATTCCAATCGACGCGAGGACTCTCGCGCTTGAAGAAGACACCGACAAAGGACTGCGCGTTCGCCCGGAGCACATCCACCAGGCCCTGCGGGAGTTCGCCGGAATCACCGGACACCCGTTCAGCGAAAAATTCCCCTTTGTTATCCCGGAGGCGGAACGTCTCGCCGGTCTCTTCGGGTAGGAAGCGAGAACGCACTCGTGCTGCCAAGGATTTGCTTTTGAGGTGGGAGCTTGGGGGCGAGAGAGGAGAACAGCGATGACACTCAGCTTTCTGATCACTACCGCTGTTCGCAAATTGCGGAGGAATAAGATCCGGTTCGTCATCGGCGATCCACACTTTGATGGCCCTTATAAAACTGGAGCCCTGAGCCCTATTTCATCGATGTCTTTCCCAGCGCGCGGGAGGGGCTGTTAGGAATTTGTTTTCTGTGTTTTCTGGCCGGTTGTAAATCCACTGGAACAAGTTGCCCGCCCCGCCGCTCGCAATATTTGGTTCTACAATGGCGAATCCGTTGTTGCGGCATTCGTCGGAAAATTTCACCCAGCAGATGGTCACGAATCTGGATCACTTACCTGTGTAGTAGGTCGGGTAGTCGCCGTAGAGATGGTGGCGATCCATCGCCCACGGCGGGACGTTGTCGGCGGCTTCGGCACCGCTTAGCCGGAAGTGGAAACCAAACTTGGCGGGCCGGCCACCTTTCAGGTACGGGCCGTGAGCGACGAGGTCGAACTGCGTGATCTCATCGCGCACCTTGTCGTAGCGCAGCACGCCCGCCAGTCGAAGGTCGAGTTTCACTTCGCCGTCGTCCGGGCCAAGATTCGGCGCGGGTTTGGACGAACCCTCGATGAGTATTGAGCCGGTCAGGCGCACATCCACCGTGCCGCCCTCACTTCTAATCACCTCTCCAGCTAGGTGGCAGTCCCGCACGGATGATTCGGGCCACGGTGCGCGCTGGGTGCCGATGATGTCCACCGTATGAAAGCGCGCAAGCTTGCGCACGAGGTGCTTGTCCACCTCGAATGATTTCGTGTTGCCTTTCGGCAACAGCTCGCGCCACTCCGCGTGAGTGAGCCACACCCGGTCGTAGGCAGGCAGTCGTGCGCACTGCGCGTTGGCGGCGGAGGCGACTTCCTGCCCCTTGATCAGTCGGCTGATTTCCGTCAATACCAGTCCGCCCGGGGGCGCCATCGGTCGGGTGCTTTTGGCAAGCTCGCCGGCGTCCACTACGGGACGTTTCGAAGCGTCGGGCAGTTTCTTGAATCGCGCCAGTGCGTCCTTCATCCACCGGTTGAGGTGCGGCGAGGGGACCCACGTCTTTTTCGCCAACGATGTGCCGTCCGCCGCGGCAACATAGCGCGCCTGCGTGAAGGCGAACTTGAGATAGAATTCGCCCTCCGGATCTTTACGGCGGCGTGTCATTCCCCCGTCCACGGCGGCTGGAATGAAATCATTTTGCAGCATCCGGATGACCTCCGGGTTGTTGAAGGCGGACACACGGTCCACCGCGACATTATTTCAGCCCGCGCAGAGCGGGTGGCCATCCATGGACCAGAGGAAAATCGGTTTGCCCTGCCGCGCCGCGAGCGCGCGCGCTTCGAGCAGTGAGGTCTTCCACGGAATCGTCTTCCACAATTCTTCATCGGGCCTAGGTGCGACGAGGTCGCGCACTGCAACGAACTCCGAAGGAAGCGCGAGTGGCGGTTGCGAAGGGGATTGGGCGATAGCTCCCGAGACGAGAGTGATCAATAGTCCTGCGTGAAGGAGAGCATTCATTGAGTGATTGTGCTTTGCAGATACTCTGACGCGTGGTGTGAGTCCATTCGTTTTTCAGCCAAGCGATTGCGGTCGTCCATAAAGAGGCCACTCTTCATCAGAGTATCCGCGATGGTGATGGAACCAAGGCACCGCTGTAACTGCTAGGAATATGCGTTTGAGGTGGGGAGCTTGGGGGCGTCGTTGGAGGGATCGGAGAGGGGGGGTAATCTGAGTCAATACGAAGTGAGGAGGCGATCTCGAGCGAAAAGTTACGAGTGTTTGAGAACAGCTCGTTTGCTCGTCCGGATCGCGATATAATTCCCTCGCCACGCTACTCCCGCTGGGTTCAAATGACGAATCTCCAATTAGTCATGAACAACACTCGTCGCCATTTTCTCCAGACCACCGCCGGGGCTGCCTTTGCCGTGCCTGCCCTGACCAGGGCCTCCAATCTTAACGGTAGGGGACAACATGCCTGCATTGGAGTGGGGGGAATGGGACATAATGATCTGAAGAACTTTCTCTCCCACAAGAAGACGAATGTCGTCGCGATTTGCGATGTCGACTCCAAGAGCCTTGCCGCAGCCGCCAAACTTGCGCCTGAGGCACGGACTTATTCCGACTGGCGGGAGTTGTTGGCGAAGGAGGGCGACAAGGTCGATTCGGTCAACGTTGCCGTCCCGGACCACATGCACTTCTCGATCGCCTACAGCGCGGTGACTGCCGGTAAACACGTCTATTGCCAGAAGCCGCTCTGTCATGATGTGGCGGAGGTCCGTCTCCTCACTGAAGCGACGCGCAAGGCGGGCGTGAAGACGCAACTCGGAACGCAGGCTGCTTCAGGGTTCGGCGACCGGACCTTCATTCATCACATCAAGTCGGGCGTCATCGGTAAGATCAAGCGCGTGGTGCTCTGTTCGAATCGCCCCGGCGCGATCGAGGCCTACCGGTTCGTCGGTCCGCGACCGAAGGATCCGCAGAGGGCCCCGGAGCATCTCAACTGGGAGCTCTGGACAGGATCAGCTCCGCTGCGTCCCTATGCGCCCAGCATCTACCATCCCGCCAAGTGGCGCTCGTGGATTGATTTCGGAACGGGATGGTCGGGCGACATTGGTTGTCATGTCTTCGACTCCACCTGGAAGGCGCTTGGGCTCACCGCGCCCAAGACGATGATTGCGAAGGTGCAGGAGTCGTGGAAGAAATCAAAGGTTCGGCAGGGCGACACCTGGCCGCAAAGCGACCACATCACGTGGACGTTCCCGGGAACAGCGATGACCGAGAAGGACGAGATTATGGTGGAGTGGTTCGATGGTCTCATCTACCCGCCGGAGGACGTGCAGGCTCTCTTTCCGGGGAAACCCTATCCGCCGGAGTCGGCGATGGTGATTGGAACGAAGGGCGTCATGATCCTGCCAAACGGGCAGATGCCCATTCTCTTGCCAGCGGAGTCCTTCAAGGAGGTGCAGCCGCCCAAGCTGGACCCGCGCAACCACTATCATCATTTTTGCGACGCGGTGCACGGCGAGGCGAAGAACGAATCCTACTTCGAGCAGACCGGTCCGATGACGGAGGCGATCCTCCTCGGAACGGTCGCGATTCGAAATCCCGATACCCTGCTGGAGTGGGATGCAAAGAGGCTAGCCATTCCGAATAGTGCCGAAGCAAACAAGATGCTGCGGCGGACGTATCGTGAAGGTTGGAACTTGGGAGGGTTTTAGAATGGGAGGGCGGTCGACTTACAGTGACTTCACCTTGAACAAGGCTTCGTCCAATTCGACGTTGGTCTCCACTTTCTCGATCTCGGTGACGACGCTGCCCGACATGTCGTTCGTGGCGGTGCTCTTCCAAGGGAGGCGCGGGCCTTCCATATCGCGGTGGTTCTCGTAGAGAGTGGTGGATGGAATTTCGATATTCATTGCCGGGACTGCTCAAGGTACTTGCCAGTCAACTCTTCCGACGGCTTGAAGCTGGATTCGCTGCGTCCGCCCGAAGTATTGATGATGTGGTGATGGAAGCCAAAGCGACCGAGGTCCATGCTCAGGCGTATCCGATCCGCACCTGAAAGAAGGATGGTGCTTTTTCACTCCAGTCCGGCATGGATGAAGATCAACTTGTTGGTGATGCGGAGGGATTTGAGTTGGGCAAAAGCCGCACCCCGTTCCTCGACGTTGCGCAGGGCGAGCGCTTCCTCGACGGCTGGTATTCCTGGCGCAGCCTTGTCGTCTCCGCCTTCAAGTCGCGGCATCTTCTTAGGATCCCGTCCGTCCCGGAAAAGGGTCATCGATTCGACGTCCCCTTTTTCGGTGAGATTGAACTTCACGGAGCGGTTTGGTGCCCGCGGCTGCGGCGGAGGCTTGCCCGGTGGCGAGGTAGGTGACGTTATTCTGCTGAAATTTATCCCGGAACTTAGCGTAAGGCTTCGCCTTCGTAGCGGTTGCGAGGATTTCCTCGCGTGAGATTTTGTCGCTGGCCCAGAGGATTCCCATGCGTGCAAATCCCGTGCGATGGGCCAGAAGATCGCGGATCGTGACCTCTGCGTCGTCGTCCTCCGTGTCGATTTGAAGTTTGGACCCGTGGAGATGACGGGTAACCGGATCGCTCCACTTCATCTTACCTTCATCGACAAGCATGCCGGGGATGTGCTACTCGACCCGCTTCTCTTCGAGTTGTTTCACGAGGTGCTCGATGCGTTTCTCGTTTGACGGTCCGGCAACTTTCTTAGCTCGATCGAGGCTGAACTTAAAAGAGGAGGCCCGGTTTCAAGGGGTTTGCGCAGGGGGTAAGATCTTGGATGTCACCGCAGTATACAAGGGATCGAACAATGAACGTTATCTCCTTATGAAATCCATCACCACACTTCTTTCTCTTGCTCTCGTCACTGCCACGCTTTCCGCCCAGGAGGAGGTTAAACTGCCGAAACCCGATGGCAGAGGCTGGATGACACTTTTCAATGGCAAGGATCTCTCAGGATGGGATGGCGATCCGAAGGTGTGGCGCGTCAAGGACGGCTACATCTCAGGGGAGATTGAGAAACTGGAGGGCGGAAATACCTTTCTCATCTTCAAGAAGCCGTTCTCG
>OJEC01000002.1_pt1 | contig 54054 bp, 47 predicted proteins | sample 1592971 | NCBI WGS metagenome assembly OJEC01 (sample SAMN05416709, study PRJEB24817) | seawater metagenome | isolation source: Sea water | place: Canada:Atlantic | collected 2013-07
CAAAATTTTCTAGTCACTGCAGCGGGTCCTGGAATCCAAATTCTATTAGGTCTGGTTGCCTTACTACTAATTGTGAAAACCCCCACCGGATCCTATGCCCAGCAATTCTTTGAAAACCTGATGCTTGTGAGCTTTTTCTGGGCTATTTTGAACTGCATTCCGGTCTGGCCACTCGATGGAGGACAAATGATGGGAGCCATCCTTGGGCCAAAACGTGAATTACTAACACACAAAATAAGCATTGGAGTTGCGATCGTTTTTGGTTTGCTCGGGCTTTATCTTACGAGTATGATCATTTTTCCAATTTTCCTCGGATTTATGGCATATCAGAGCTGGCAAATCATCCAGCAAGGCACCTTCCGCTAGCCCGCAAACATCAGGCGCATCCCGGCAAGAATCGCGAATCCCACCACCATCCACTCAAATACCTTCTGCGAAATTAGGCCCAGCAGGTGTTTCCCGAAGAAAACTCCCACGAGGATGATTGGGATAAACTTGAGATTGAGAAGAAGCGTTTCTGGGGTGGTAAAGTTCAATCCCCCCATAAACGGGAGCTTGATAAGGTTGATCAGCAGGAAAAATCGGGCGCCAATTCCGATCATTTCCATTTTAGGAGCTCTTTTGGACAGGAAATAGAGCTGAAATACTGGGCCCGCCGCATTTGCCACCATCGTGGCCAGTCCAGCAAAAACACCCGCCGTATATCCAAAGCCTTTTGAATGGGCCAATCGATCAAAAGGTTCCTCACAAAACTTCCTGATCATCTGAATCACCACCATGAGAAGGATGACCGATCCAATGGCAGGCTTTGACCAAGCCTCAGGCAGCCAATCGAGCAAAAAGAAGCCAGCCACCAGCCCCACCAACGCTGGCGGCAATAGGCGCCAAACAGGCCTCCATGATGCATGTTTCCTGAACATCGGATAAACACTCAAGTCGGCAACGATGAGCATCGGCAAAAGAATTCCCACCGAGGCCTTCCCAAACAACTCGGCCATAATGAACACCGCGATCAAACCCAAACCAGAGAATCCAGCCTTCCCAAGACCAACGCACAAGGCCGCAATGGACATGAGGATCAAATCAGTGGACTCAAGGGACACCTGGCATTCTCTTCCCAATCCTCGTCAATAACAAGCTACCAGCACCTCAAAGCAGGTAATTTCGTGCATTTCTTGTAAATCGTGGTTCTTTAGCGGCGTGAGTGATCTCGATCCCTATGCCCTGCGGCCTGATTTTCCGATTCTTTCCCGCGAGATTCACGGAAAACCATTGGTCTACCTCGATAATGCCGCGACTTCACAAAAGCCTTTTGCTGTTCTGAACGCCTCTCGTGACTACTACGAGTCCTACAATTCGAATATCCATCGAGGGGTTCATCATCTTGCACAATGCGCGACAGCAGGTCACGAGAAGGCCAGAGAGACAATCGCCAACCATCTCAATGCGACCCGCCCTGAGGAAGTCATTTTCACTTCTGGAACTACTGACGCCATTAACATTGTTGCCTCCTCTCTTGGAAGATCGAATCGACTAAAGGCGGGAGACGAGATCATCATCTCCGGCCTGGAGCATCATTCAAACACCGTGCCATGGCAAATGCTCTGTGAACGACTGGGAATAACTCTGAGAGTAATTCCCGTCTTTGATGATGGGACTCTCGACCTAGTAACCTACGACTCGATGCTCTCCGAGCGCACTGCTCTTGTTGCCGTCAGTCACATATCCAACGCTTTCGGCACTGTGAATAACGTTATTCATATTTGTTCACAGGCTGAAAAACACGGAGCTTTATCGCTCATTGATGGCGCCCAATCAATACCACACCAACGCATTGACCTAAAATTGATTGGGTGTGATTTTTACGTATTTTCAGGACACAAAGTTTACGCTCCGACCGGCATAGGAATTCTCTTTGGACGCTACGATTTACTCTGCGAATTACCGCCTCCTCGTGGCGGTGGAGAAATGATTCGTGAAGTGACGTTCGAGAACACCACTTACAACGATCCGCCCTTCAAATACGAGGCCGGCACCCCAAATATTGAAGGAGCAATCGCACTGGCAACTGCACTGGATTATGTGAACAACATAGGAATTGATCGAATCAGCGCTCACGAACATCGACTCATCCAGAAGGCCGCAGAAAGAATCTCAGCCCTCGATGGAGTTACCCTTTACGGTCCCTCTGACCGTGCGGGAGCTCTTTCCTTCGGATTCTCAGGAATTCACCACTATGACCTCGGCACCCTTCTCGACCAAATGGGATTTGCTCTCCGCACTGGACACCACTGCTGCCAGCCTCTGATGGCTCGCTTTGGCATCACCGGCACGCTCCGAGCCTCCTTTGCCGCCTACAACACAAACGAAGAGGTAGAGCAGCTTGGCGAGGCTCTTGAGAAAGCTCTTCGGATGCTTCGTTGATTTTTCCCATTTTCTCCCCTACCTATCCGCCGTGAACATTTCGGAGAAGCAACAAGAGCTAGTCGAAGAACTCGAACTCTTCCAGGATTGGACCGAGCGGTATGAATATGTCATCAGCCTGGGGAAGAGACTCCCAGCAATGAACGGCGATCTCCAAACAGGGGATCGACTCATCAGAGGCTGCCAATCCCAAGTCTGGCTCGAAGCTGACTGTGTCGACGGGAAGATGAGCTACCTAGCCGACTCCGATTCCGTCATTACAAAAGGAATGATTGCCCTTTTTGTCCGTGTTCTCAATGGAGAGACGCCTGAGGACGTCATCCAGGCCGACATGTCATTTATCGACAGAACAGGCCTCAGAGAGCACCTTGCGCCCACTCGCGCAAATGCCCTGACCCTCATGGCTGCCGAGATGAAGAAACGAGCCACCATCGCACTTTCTTAGCTTAGCTGATTCATTAAGAAATCGAAAAGTGGAAGGTCATCACTTCGATTAAAGAAGCACGATGATCAAAGCAACAACCATCAGGACAGCCCCTCCCGCCTGCCTTCCCCGAAATTGATGATCCGCCTTTTTTCCAATCAACATCAAAAAAAGCACCGCCATTACCCCTCGTGACGAGTAGACGACATTGCTCAGCGTCGGCTGCTGGTATTCACTGAAGGCAATGTTCACCCAAAGGGACTGCAACCCAAGCGCAAGACCTGCGCCGAGAACCACGATCCCAAGAATTGGCTCCTTTTTCATCAACACGAAGGATTCACGCCGACGAAAGACAAAGCCCAGGGACACCAATCCCGATGTCCCAATCATCAGGCACATCCATCGACCTGTCCCGACCGACTGAGCCTGCCACCCTGTCAAAAAATCATTGGTTCCGAAAAAGAGACAGGCCACCAGGGTCAAACCCACCGTCTGCCGATGAATCCTCCATCCTTCGATACTTCCGCCTGCCACAAGAAAAACTGCCAGGACCGCCAAAACCACTCCCACGACCAAGCCAAAGGAGCTCATTTCTAAGCCAACCAACATTGAAAAGAAGGCCACAATCACAACCTTGATTCCCAGTGCCGAAGAATGCACCGCTAGATCCCCTGACTTCACGGATTGAATCGAGAACCACTGTCCTAGAAAAAACAGGAGGCCGTTGCCTACTGCCCACCAGTCTTTCCCGACAAGGCGCAGATCGAATTCGGGACGAAGATAGGCGATAAATATGGTCGCCGTGATGAGGTTCGCGATCCCCACGATGGCACCAAGACGCACTCCTCCAGCCGAACCGCGCTGCACACACCATCCCAACAAAGGATGAAGCGCAGCCCCGAGAAACGGCAACCAGACTGCGCCCGAGAGCCCCAACATCTATTTGCTGAGTTCGACGGGCGACGTCTTCTCAGCAGTAGGGAAATTATCAGGCCAAGCGATGGTGACCTCTTCTCCGGCAACCCATTCTGCACCACGCTGAAGCGTCGTGTAGAAGCCCTGACATTTCATCGAGTAATCAGCATGACCAAGCGTGGTGTGGAAAACACGGCCCTTGCCGTAATCAAGCGCCATCATCATGGGCTCATCGCGATTCGTGCTTTGGCTAGGGGAAGTTGCCAGAACGGTCATGTTTTTCGCAGGTCCGCGAAGCATGTCATAGAGTTCGTCTTTGGTGTGAAGCCACTTTTCAGGCATCCCCTTGGTAATTGGGTGATCAGCTTTGCGATTGGTCACTACGAATTCATGCTGAGGCCCATGATTTCCGCCCTTACCTTTCGACTCATCACGAACGGCTTTTCCGTCTTTAAAGTAAACATAAGGACCAGACTTCTCGTTGCGTCCGCCCCAGCCGCCAAGGCCGATCATTTCGTTATATTCAGGCCAAAGTCCAAAGGCATTGTCTGCGGCATGAACCACCACAAATCCGCCGCCGTTCTTCATGTAACTAACGAAAGAGCTACGGACGTCACCTGGCCACATCTGGCCGTTGTAGTTCGTCACAACGAGATCATACTTGGAGAAATCAGGACGCCACTTGGCCCACTCCTCTTCCGTTCCTTTATTTCCAGGAGTTGTTGAGACATCAACTGAGAATCGGCCGCTTATTTCCAGAGCGTCGACCATCACGGGGGTGGTCTCCTTCCAAGCATGATTGTTTTGTCCGTCAAGGATCAGGACCTTAAGCTTGCCCTCCGAGGGCGAAGTGGTGGACTTGGCGAAGCCCAACCAAGCGAAGCTCGCGAGCGCGAGAACTGAGATAGCAAGAGTAATGCGGTTTTTCATAGTATTGAGATGACAACTTTTTGCCCGAACAATGCCAAGACTAAAAGATTCCTTAAAACGCTAAATTCGCTATTTCTCTTTCATGAATTCGGTCATCGAGCTTCTTCAGGCCCTCATTCAAATCCCCTCCGTCAATCCCGACGGAGATCCGGGCCTTTGTCCTGAAGGCGAAAAGAAGATGGCTCTCTTCATTGGAGCCTTCCTCGAACCCTTGGGGTTTCAAATCAAATACGAGGAGGCTGAACCCGGCAGACCCAATATCATCGCGAGAGCACCAGGCCCCGTAAACCGGCCCCGTATCCTTCTCGGCCCTCACCTCGATACCGTCAGTATAACAGGAATGACCGTCGATCCCTACGCCGCAAAAATCCGGGACAAGAGAATCTGGGGGCGCGGAGCATCAGACACCAAAGGCCCAATGGCCACTATGCTTTGGGGACTCAAAGAAAACGCCCATCGTCTTGCAGATCTCCCGGTGGCCGTTGATTTCGTTGGTTTCATGGGCGAGGAATCAAGCCAACCCGGATCGCGCCATTTCGCAGAGCACCACGCCAGTGACTACGAATTCGCCATCGTGGGCGAACCCACTTCCCTCGAAGCAGTCCACTGCACAAAGGGCTGTCTGTGGGCCACTCTGGAATCGAAAGGTAAAGCGACCCATGCCTCCCAACCTCAACTCGGAGAAAATGCCATTCTCAAACTGATTCGCGCTCTCCATCGAATCGACACCGAACTCGCTCCCGCCCTTTCTCACTATCATCATCCCGTTTTAGGAAGAGGCACCGCGAACATTGGAACGATCAGCGGAGGCAGCCGGACAAACATCGTGCCCGACTTCGCCACCGCCACTGTCGATTTTCGCACCGTTCCGGACATGATTGAAGAAATTGACACCTTCAGTCGCGTTAAAGAATTCCTTGAGGGCTCGGGAGTCACCATCGCTCCTTCTTTCGAGTATCCCCCGATGGACATGCCCACTGATCACCCTTGGTTGAAACGACTTCAATCGATTCAACCTGACCTCAAGCTCGCCGGCGCTCCATGGTTCTCAGACGCAGCCCACCTATCCGATGCTGGCTTACCCTCAATCTGCCTGGGGCCGGGATCAATCGATCAGGCGCACACCGCCGATGAATTCATTCACATCAAAGACTTGGAAGAAGGGGCAGCATGGTTCACGAAGTTCATCCAAGGGCTCGCATAGTTGAGACAGCAGATTTCCAGCAAGGCGCTCCTCATACACCTATGAGCGATAGTCCCCCATTTCAGGAGCGTCGGGATTCACTTCGGGCCCGAAATATCTGAGAAGGACGAGCGGTTCGGTGGCACTGGTATTTTCAAATGTGATCCCGTCCTTCGCAGCTTGCTCAGTTGCGAAAAACTCATCTTCCGAAAGTTCATCGAAACGCAAGAGCTTAGGACAACTCAAGCGAAGCTTGTTCGCGCTTCCTTCTCCTTGGACAACGATCGCTGAATAAGCTCCATTGTCCTTGATCAGTGCCTTCTTGCCAGGTTCCACGGTGAGTTCCTTCGCCGTGAAATACTGAAAACCATCGACCTTCCCGTAAACGATCCATCGATCATGAAAGCCATCCCCTTTCTCAGAGGTGACGGGTTCAAGGTAGTGCTTGTCCTTAAAATTTGGATCGAGATTCTTCTCCCAATCGATTTGATCAATAATGAAATCGATGTCCTGATGGCTCTCCTCCGGCATGTCCTTCACGAGGAGCGACCACGGCACCTCACGCCCCTCCACAAGATTTTGGTACATCCCAAAAACATCCGATCCCCACTGGGGCTCGTATGTGCAGAGTGACCCTGGCGCATGAAGAATACAGGGATCGATGAGCCAACCGGTCCCCGGCTGTAGCTTGTATGCCTTTGATAGCTCCAGGATCTTGTTGTCACCCTTTTCCCAATTCGCGATGCAATCGTAGACTTGTTGACGGGTCGTCCCCGGTTCAAAGCCCATAAAGGTATAGGGGAAATTATTTCCCACGTTATTATGCTGCGGAGGAAAATAATAGGACTCGGGTTTCCCTTCCTGACCAACGAGAGCGGCCTGCTCGAAGCTCTGATGAAGGTGGTGGGGAATGGGCCCCATATTGTCGAAAAATTTAGAGTAAACCGGCCACTTGCGATACCTCTGCCAAATTGACTCGCCGATGATATCGGCACCGCATTCCTCAATCACATCCCGAAGAGTGAATCGCTCTTTTCCAACCACCACATAGGAAAGCCCCTCGTCCTCAGCGCGCCCTTCATTGGCGGTCACGGTAGTCGACCCGAACCATCGTTCATCAATTCCACCTCGACTTAGTCCATAGGCATAGGTGTCATCCGGATGAAGTTTTAGACGCAGCCCCGGCTGAAGGAATGATCTTGGAACCCAAGTCGGAGAAAGCCGAAGCAGCCCCCCCGTTTCTTCAAGGTGAGCTTCAGTAGCACCACGAACATTCTTATTCAGGGTGTTCAATTCGTGGGTCTTGGTTGCGGGCTTCATCGGAGAAGAAACTATTCTTATCAATCCGAGGGGCCAACTCTTTCCTCGGTAAAAATCTAACGAGCAGGATTCGAAGTCGTCCCTCGATATCCTAGTCCAAAAAGGAGAAGCGACAGGAGACAAAGCCCCGATAAAACGCCCCAGTATGTGCCCCAACCCGCAGCACCCTCAGCGAGAACAAAATGCTGATGAAGAAACTTCACGGTGAAGACTCCTAAAACTCCGGCCACTCCGCTCGTCACAAAGCCCATGAGAGCTTGTGCCTGAGTGCGAATTCCTCGCTCGACTCGACGGTCGATAAAGACCCTTCCAGCCTCCACAAAAAAGGTCCAGGTAATCCCATGAAGCATCACTCCAAAAATGAGCCAGCTCAGGTGGTCAAAATGCGCACCCATCGCGCAAAGCCCGTAACGCAGCACCCCTAAGAAAAGAGCGGTAAAGAGAATTTGTTTCACCCTAAATCGGGCAATCACCGTTCCCATCGCAAGCATCGCCACAATTTCTAAGATCTGCCCCGTCGACATCATGGCGCTCACGCGAACCACCCCCATTTCTTTAAAATGAACAGGAGTGTGTAAATAAAACGAAGCAAGCGGAATATAAAATAGAAAGGCCGTCAGAAAGTAGACGCGCTGATCGCGATCCTTGAAAATTCGAAAAGCCCCGAAACCCAAGGCATCAGAAAGCGACTTAGGAGGTCCACCTTTCGGCTTCACAGGTTTAAGACAAAAACACGCGAGTCCCGCGATAATACGAAATCCAGCTGCTAACTTCCCCGCCATGGGCGAAAAATCCAAGGCAAGGAGACTCACCGCGATTCCGGCAATCATCCAACCCACCGTGCCCCAGACACGAAAGAGCCCAAAGCTCTTACCGGGATCCTCAAGGCTCGCGAGAGCCACGGTATTCAAGAGCGACCACGCCGGCACACTGATGAGCGCATTGATCGCAAAGAGAGCAAGAAAGGCTGAGCCCCCCCAACCTGCTTCAATCGAATGAAAGGCGAGAAAAAGAAAAACTGAACCGCTGAGCATGATCCACCCCAGAACCTTCTGAGCTTCGAAGCGTTGATCAACCTGAGCGGCAAAGACCAAAGGCGAAAGGATCCCAGCGATGCTCGGAATCATAAAGGCCGTTTCCTTAAGCTCCCCTAACCCGCCGGAAATGAGAATATTGCTAAGCGCGGGGAACCAGAAGCCCGGCACCCCGGCCACCATAAAGAAGACCGCCGCTAGCCAGTAAGGGTGTCCTTTCCAGGGAAAGCGACCGCTCACAAAGTTACCCTTTCTTCGCCCATGAATCCCGTAGCGTCACGATGCGATTGAAGACCGGTTGAGCTGGATCGTGGTCCTCGCTATCGGTGCAGAAATATCCAAGCCTCTCGAATTGGCAGTGAGTTCCCGGAGACATTTCCGCTAGACTCGGCTCAACCTTCGCCCCCGAAATCACTTTCAGACTGTCAGGGTTGAGCGCGGAAATGTATCCACCTTCCGCATTGTCAGGGATCTCTTCAGTAAAGAGCCGATCATAGAGCCGCACTTCGGAATCGATCGCTTCCTGACAGGCGATCCAGTGAATCGCCGTCTTGCACTTGATTCCTTCAGGAGCAGATTGGCCGATCGTGTTAGGAATCAACTCACAATGAATCTCGCTCACCTCTCCTGAATCATCCAGTTCGTGTCCAACGTGCTGAATAATATAGGCACCACGTAAACGAACGGCGCCTTCGGGCTTCAGGCGGAAAAACTTCTTCGGCGCATCGATGAGAAAATCCTCACGTTCAATCCAAATCTCTCGAGCAAAAGTCAGCTGACGAGTTCCCGCGCTTTCATCCTGCGGATTATTCGGAAGATCCACGAGTTCGCTCGCGTCTTCGGGATAGTTTGTGATGACGATCTTCACCGGATCCAGCACCGCCATTTTTCTCAAAGCGACATTGTTGAGGTAGCCTCGAACTTCGAATTCAAGGAGCGCGAAGTCGGAAAGTGAATTCTGTTTTGTCAGCCCCACCTTTTCAACAAAAGTCCGGATCGCTTCGGGCGGATACCCGCGTCGACGCATTCCGCTTAGCGTCGACATGCGAGGATCATCCCATCCTCCCACGTGATTCTCCTCAACCAGCTGAATAAACTTCCGCTTACTCATCACAGTGTAGCCAATATTCAAGCGCGCGAACTCGATCTGACGCGGCTTCGATGCCACCGGACAATTGTCTACGACCCAGTCGTAAAGGGGCCGATGATTCTCGAATTCCAACGAGCAAAGCGAGTGCGTAATGTGCTCCTTGGCATCCTCAAGGGGATGCGCGAAGTCATACATCGGATAGATGCACCACGCGTCACCGGTCTTGTGGTGCGCCGCATGCAAAACACGATAGAGAACGGGATCTCGCATATTCATATTACCCGACTCCATATCGATATTCGCGCGAAGAACTGCACCACCGTCTTCGATTTCCCCGCCACGCATCCCCTTAAAGAGCTCCAGATTTTCATCCACCGAACGAGCGCGATGCGGAGATGCCGTTCCCGCTTCATGAACCTTCCCACGCTGGGCGCGAATCTCTTCAGGCGTTTGGGTGTCAACGTAAGCGAGTCCTTTTTCAATCAAGGCCACCGCGCATCCGTAGAAATACTCGAAGTAGTCACTCGCAAAATAAAGGTGCTCGCCCCACTCATAGCCAAGCCATGCGATGTCTTTTTTAATGGCATCAACGTATTCGGCATCCTCCTTCACTGGATTGGTGTCATCGAAACGCAAGTGGCAACGCGCCCCAACCTCGGCATATTCTTTTGCGAGACCGAAATTGACGCCGATCGCTTTAGCATGACCGATGTGCAAGTAGCCGTTGGGCTCCGGAGGAAATCGCGTGATCGGAGCACGATGTTTCCCACTCTCCAGATCGACCGCGATGATTTCGCGAATAAAGTCTTTTTGATCGTCACTCATTACTTGGCAAGTTCACGTAAAAGGGCGCGGCTCATTTCGATTCCTTTCTCGAAATTTTCCACGGAGAAATTTTCATTGGGCGCGTGGATTTGGCAATCCGGAAGCGCCAGCCCCAACATCAAAGAATCCGAACCGAGAATCTCTTTCATATCTTGAATAATCGGAATACTTCCTCCTTCTCGAATTAAAACGGGCGCACGACCAAAACTCTTTTCAAGGGCAGCCTGTCCAGCTTTCCCAAATTTAGAATGAGGATCGTTATGATAAGCCTTCCCGGAGTGGCCTTTTTCAATCTCGATTGAGACCCCCGGAGGACAGTATTTTTCGAGATGAGAGATCACTTGTTGCTGCACGATGTCGGGATCTTGTCCAGGCACGAGACGACACGAGAGCTTGAACATTGCCTCCGCTGGAAGAACAGTCTTCGACCCTTCCCCTTGGTAACCGGAACCGATTCCATTCACCTCCACCGTAGGACGCGCCCAAAGACGTTCGGCCATTGAGTAGCCGGGCTCACCAAAAGGCGCCGAAGCGCCCGTCGTCTTCAAAAAATCTTCATCGGCTGCTCCGGGAACTTTCGACCACATTTCGCGCTCCCACTCCTCGAGAGGAATCACGGCATCATAGAATCCCTCAACCGCGATTTTTCCATCATCATGATGCAAGCTTGCGACTAAGCGCGCTGCCGCCGACGCAGGATTTGCCACTGCTCCGCCATAAACTCCGGAATGAAGATCGCCTGATGGCCCTTTAATCTTAACTTCAAGGCAGGTAATTCCACGAAGACCGTAACCGAGAGTCGGCACTCCTGGCGCCACCATTCCGGTGTCGGAGACCGCAATAATATCGCAGGCCAAATCCCCTTTATGCTTTTCGAGAAAAGGCACGAGATTCGGAGAACCGATCTCTTCTTCTCCTTCAATGAGAAAAATGACGTTGAGCGGCAACCCCCCTTCTTCTTGAATCGTCTTTTCGGCACCAAGGAGGTGTACAAAATGCTGCCCCTTGTTATCAGCACTTCCTCGGCACCAGATCTTACCGTCGCGAAGCTCAGGTTCAAATGGAGGCGAGTCCCAAAGCTCTATGGGATCAACTGGCTGCACATCGTAGTGCCCGTATATCAGCACGGTTCTTCGCCCCTCCTCATGCTCATTTCGAGCGATCACAATCGGATGTTTCGGAGTCTCGTGGAGTTCCGTAGCCAACCCTATTCCTTCGAACTGGCCCTTGAGCCACTCCGCATTCGCTCGGACATCATCTGCATGGGTGGAATCGGTTGAGATACTGGGAAATCTAAGATGCACAAAAAGGCGCTCAAGCTCAGCTGTCATGCTTGATGGATGAGGCCCCACGCCACGACTCGCAAGTCACAAATCACTCTTCAGTCTGATCCTCTTTTCCAAGCTCCAACTTGGCTCTCTCCTCCTTCACCACCGAGAGCGCATCGTAGAAAGCCAACAGGGCCAAAAAGAGAGCCAAAAAAGCACAGCCTCCCAGCCAGAGAAACATCAACCAAGGAGACCCACCCAACCACTTTGAAAGCGGCCAATTGCCCAGGACAAAGAGTGCTAAGAGCGCAACCAAAACTCCTGAGATCAACTTTCGCCTCCGAGTGCGCTCCATGAGCGTCACCTTTGCGATCGCAATTGAAAGAGCAATAAGGCTGGATTGACTATTCATTCAGGAAAGTCTCTTGAAACTAGAGGAGAGCATAAAAAACCCACCCGGCACAAGGCAGAGTGGGTTTGAAAACATTTTAAAAAGTTGCTTACTTAGCAGCTTCGAGCGCAGCAACCTGCTTCAGCCATTCATCACGCTCGATACGACCTTTAAATGAAAGAAGGTCATCGAAAGCGGCAATGTTTGCCGGAGTCCAAGCTAAAATTTGCGCGTATGTGTAGATTCCCAAACCGTGAAGCTTACCTTCAAGAGCCGGTCCAACACCGCTGATCTCCTTAAGGTCATCAACGCTATCAGGAGCCTTATCATAGACGAGTCCAAGATCCTGAGAGGCTGCAACCTCCTTAGCAGCGGGTGCCTCTACTTTCTCAGCAGCAGGTGCCTCTACTTTCTTAGCAACTTTCTTAGCAACTTTTTTGGCTGCTTTCTTAGCTGCTTTCTTAGCTGCTTTCTTCGCAGGAGCCTTTGCGGGCTTCGGGGAAGACTTTTTGACGGCTGCGCTAGCGCGCGCCTGCTCCTTTTTCCGCTTGAGGTAATCCTTACGGCGGCGACGCTTTGTATTGGTTCTTAATTGCTGGCCCATAGCTTTGGTTCGGAGGACTTAGGCCCGGATCGGCACTTGTTCAAGTGAAAAGGGGTTCTCATGCTTGATCTTAGCGCTCCGCTACTCTTGTCTCACCCCATGGCAGGCATTATTATTAAACCGAGATCTAGGATATTTCACGGCCATGATTGGGTTTACGCCTCGGAAATTCAGAAAACCTTCGGAAATCCGGAGCCCGGGGATCTCATTTCACTTAAGGACTTCAAAGACCGACCTCTCGGCTGTGCCATATACAATCCAAATTCACAGATTGTCGCCCGTCGCATCTCCCGAAGGACTCAAAATCTCGACGAGGAGTTCTTTGCCCGCAGAATCGGCCAATCAATCGACTACCGCGCATCGCTTGATCTGAATAACCAGCTCTGTCGCCTCGTGTGGAGCGAATCTGACGGCCTCCCCGGTCTTATCGTCGATCGCTACGGCGATCACTTAGTGATGCAGACCACCACAATTGCAATGGAGCAGCGACAGGACATCATCGCCAAGACTCTCCTAGAGCTCCTCTCACCAACCTCGATCACCCTACGCAATGATTCCTCCATGCGAAAAGCCGAAGGTCTCGAAGAGGAGATCAAAATGATCCACGGCGCCCAACCCGAGCCTTTTACCGTGGAGCACAACGGTTCGATTTTCGAAATTGACCCAGCTAACGGGCAAAAAACGGGCCTCTACCTCGACATTATGGACAGTTACGCCCGAGTCGCCAAGCATGCTGAAGGAAAGAAAGTCCTCGATGTCTTCTGCAATCAAGGCGGCTTCGGGCTCGCTTGCGCCAAAACAGGAGCGGATTCGATCCTCGCCGTCGACATTTCCGAAAGCGCAACCGCAGCCACCACACGCAATGCCGAGCTGACTGGAGTCGAAATCGAAACAGTGACCTCCAACGCCTTCGATTTCCTCCGTCGGCACGAAGGGACTTACGATCTGATTATCCTTGATCCCCCCTCCTTCACTCGAAACAAGAAGTCGGTCAATGATGCCATGAGAGGTTACAAGGAAATCCACCTCAGAGCTCTTGCGAAACTTAACCCCAGCGGAATTTTAGCCACGTTTTGTTGCTCCCATCACGCGACTCGCGAGATTTTCCTGAGCAGTGTGCAACGAGCCGCGGTAGACGGACGACGCACCTTGCGCATGATCGATTCCCATACCCAGCGCCTGGATCACCCCGTCATTACAACCCTACCGGAAACGGAGTATCTTAAAGGATTCACCTTCCAACTCGCACCCAATCGCTAAGATGTCTCAACGCTTTTCCCTGATCATCGGTCTTCTCATCATCGTCATCGCAAGTGCATTCTTTTGGTGGAGAAGCCAATCAGAGCAGCAAATAAATCGTCAAGTCGACCTATTCATCGAGTCCATTGAATATCGAAAGCTCTCACTCGACAGCAAAGAGGACCGCCATGTTTCCTATCGGGAGCTCTTTGCCCCGGTCGTTGAAGTCAGCACCCCTGCCCCTGGGCCTACAGGCAAGTTCTCACTCATTGAATTGATCGAACAGATTGATCAGCTTCAATCCTTCATCAGCTACTTGGAAATCAGCGAAGAATCCCGCAGGATCATCCTCGATGGTGACTCAGCGCAGGTTCATATTACCGGGAATTTTGCCGCAGCATCAGGACCTAATGCTCGATTCGACCTCAACGGCACCATGTTCATAATCTTGGTTCGAGATGACGATTGGCGCATCGAGGCGATTACTTTGGAAGAGGGATAGTAACAGCGAGGCAACACAAACCCGATGTGATGAAATAGCACGATTGTTCAACTTACACACTTTATTTGAGAATCTACTATCGCACGATGAAAAGCCTCTTCATACCCCTCATCCTTGCTCTTCCAATGGTTGTTCTAGGGAAAGATTTTAACGTACTAGAAATATTCTCTACCCTGAGAACAGTCGCTGGGACGGGACTTTCCAAGGACGACAACTTCTGGGTCCCCGGATTCGAGGGCGCGGACCCCAAACAAGTGGAACTTTCCAATCCTCACGACTGCGGAACCGATGCCTGGGGCCGAGTCTATATCGTCGATAAGGAATCGCATAGCGTCCTTCGGGTGAGCGCCGACGGATCCACCATCACCACGGTCGCAGGCACCCACACTGGTGGGGACGGCCCTGATTCTCCAACCCCAGCGACTCAAGTTGATCTATCCAACCCCAACGGACTTCATGTCCTTGGCGATGGGACATTTTACATTCTTGATACTGACAACAAAAAGATCCGTAAAGTCACTCCATCGGGAATGTGCTCCACCATTCTCAAGCATGCCCCGGGCTTCTTCGCTGGGCGGGGTTTGTGGGTCAGCGACGATGAGCAAGTGATCTACTTTTGTGGAGGAATCATGCCATCCGGTCTTCAAGCAGTGATGAAGCTCTCAGCTATTGGTGAACTCACTGACTACGCCTACGTCCCTCCTGGAAACCGTGGATTGGGAAACATTGATGTCGCCCCGGATGGGACCTTGGGCGTGACCAGCGTCGGTGACCATCGGGTTTATCGCATCACCAGTGACGGAGCCACTCCCCTCGTCATCGCGGGGAACGGCTCGGAAGGAAATGGCGGCCCCAGTGGAGTCCCCGCCACCACTATTGCTTTGGAGCGTGTCAGAGGAATCAGCTTTCTTCCCGATGGCTCCTATTTTTTAGCCACTCAAAAGGGCGGCGACGTGTGGTGGGTCGATCTTGAGGGAAATATCCACCTCTTTGTCAGTGGTTCAAGAAGTGGCAATGTGAAAGCTGGAGATGGCTTCGCCCACGACTCTGCAGGCGACAAAATTTCTGAACCTCGGGCCATTCACTGGGCCTCGAATGGCGATCTCCTTATCGTCTCGAACGACACCGGGGTTATTAGGGCCGTTAGAACAACATGTGGCCCCCAAACACCACCGTTAGCCATCACAAAAGGTCTCTTCAACCTTACCCTGAGTTTCCCCGCGAGAACAAAAGGCCGCTACCTCCTTGAATCATCGATAACTCTTGGACCCCCGAGATGGATCCCCGAAGCTGGGCTCTCAAGCGAAAGTGACATGATCTTCAACCACTCCGTATCGAAAAGCGGAGATGCTAAATTTTGGAGAATCAACGTCCCGACCCAAGCCGGAGGTAATTAAGCCTCAGTCCACTCCCCAAACTTACGGAACTTTTCGTAGCGTTGATTAAGAAGGTCTGCGCTTGGCAAGGCTTTGAGTTCCTCAAGCCGCTTCACCAATTCGCTGCGAAAAGCCATTGCCGCAGCGCCTAAATCATGATGCGCACCTCCGGGAACCTCCGGAATCACCCCATCAATAAGACCTAGCTTTGCAAGATCTGGCGCGGCAATCTTCATCGCTTCTGCCGCCTCGGGGGCGAACTTGCGATGTTTCCAGAGAATGGCGGCACAACCTTCAGGGCTAATCACCGAGTAATAAGCATTTTCCATCATGAGCACCCGGTCGGCCACTCCGATCCCGAGCGCCCCACCTGAACCACCTTCACCCAAAACAACGGCGATGATGGGCACGCGGAGAAGCATCATTTCGCGAAGATTGCGGGCAATCGCTTCGGCGATGTTGCGCTCTTCCGCTCCAATCCCAGGATAAGCTCCTGGCGTATCAATCAACGTCACAATCGGTAGTGAAAATTTCTCCGCCATCTGCATCAGTCGGAGAGATTTGCGATAGCCTTCGGGATGTGCTGACCCAAAGTTCCTCTTGAGGTTTTCTTTCAGGTCCCTTCCCTTTTGATGCCCGAGAACGACGCATCGTTGGCCTGCAATGGTCCCGAAACCTCCAGGCATCGAGTGATCGTCTCCCAGAATCCGATCGCCATGAAGCTCAGTAAAGTGATCAAAAGCTTTGGCGACGTAGTCCAACATAAAAGGACGTTTCGTATGGCGAGCGATTTGAACACGCTGCCAAGGTGAGAGATTATCGTAGATATCACGCCGGGTTTCCACCAGCTTTTCCTCAATTGAGGAAATTTCCCCGCTAAGATCAATTTTCTGAGAAACAGACTTCTCCTTAAGGAGGTTTAATTCATCTTCCAATTCTACGATTGGTTTTTCGAATTCGAGCAATTCCATATTATTTTTACGACTAAAGGCTATCACTTGGCGGGCTTTATTTCCACTTCATTCCCAACACGAATGAGCATTGCGAGCTCTTCCATCGTCGAAACACTGAGAAAAATGCCATCTCCCTGATCGACATCAGCAATCTTGGGCAAGGGGCGAAGCTGAATATTTCGTCGGGCCGCTTTCATACCAAGAATTTTCGTTCCATTACGGTAATTTGAACGAATCGGCTGGTAAGACCTCCCATTCACCTCACCCACTTTGGAGCTGATCTTGGTATGAATTGAATGAGATCCAAGATTTGGAAGATTGAATTTTAAAATGGGATACCCCTTCGCAAAGACATGCTCCTTCCTATCCAGATCCCGATGAAATAGCGCGACACGCATTCCAGAAAGATCCACCACCAGCTTGTAATCAAGAGACATGACAATCATTTCGTCACCTGGATGGAGTTGTTTTGCATCAAGCAGTCCATTAAGAAACATTATGCAATCCAGCGTGGTGCGATGCTGCTGCGCGATTTTAATATACGATTCGCCGGGCTTAACGGTATGAATCTTTTTATTTGCCATGTTCTCAACCGAGAGCAACTCGTCGAGGTTGATTTCGCCAAGAATTCGCCGGGCTTCATACCCAAATTCTGAATCTGCGTGAAGATTCTGAATAAACAGGAGTTTCTCTCGCGCATCATCGAGACGCTCCATTGCAATCAACTCCACCGCTCGATTAAACTCGCGTTCTCCACGCTTGAAAGTGGTCTCCTTGCTCTTCTCTATTAAATTTCCCAATCGTTCCTTACGATCCTCCATCGGCTGGGCGAAATCTTTCTGGAAATTCCTCAGGAATAGAATCAAAGCTCCAAGAATCCCCAAAACCGTGAGCACGGCAAAGATCTTGATGACAGTAATGATCCCCTTCATTTTACCGTCTTACATGAGGCCTCTTCGTTTGAAGTCGAAGCGATTAATTTCGGAGGATTTCATGATCATATCGATGGTGAATTTCATCACCCCCACTTCCCAACTATCATCGATCGCCTCAATCACAACCAGAGAGGGATTCCCCGTCCTTCTTACGTTCTCAAGCGCTTTCTCCTTCACCGATTCCATATGATCGTGGATAATTTCTTCCGCAACTTCGCTTCTCTTGAACTGAAATCCGTAACGCAAGAAACTCAGATCGACTCCGTTCTGCTTCAAATGCTCAATCACCTCGAGCATCTGAGGATTAAACCCTTCCAGCTCAATATCTGAAAACCCTTCCGGCTTAATCAGCTGAGGTTTCTGCGCTTGCACTTCTCCTCTCCGGACTCTTACCGAGCCCACTGAATCCATGGGCTCGCTGAGAACCTCAAACTCGAAGCGAGTGGAACCAAAGGTATCGATCCGACGAGCTGGCTCATGGAGGACCTTGCTGGCCTCCATTGCATATTGAAAATCATCAGGATTAAGCATCTCAGCGTTGACAGGAGTCTCGCTTAGATTGGTCTATCTGACCAATAAAAAAGGCAGGTTCACCGAGGAACCTGCCAATTTCGAAAAGGTAATAAGAAGCGTCCTACGCGGTAGCCTTCTCCACATGTGCGGTGATATCGCCCACGGCAACCAGTTTTTCCGCGTCTTCGTCGGCAACTTCGATGCCGAACTCTTCCTCAACAGCCATCACTAACTCGACTGCGTCGAGAGAATCAGCTCCGAGGTCCTCGATCAATTTCGCCTCAGGCTTAACCTGATCTGCGCTCACTCCGAGCTGCTCCACGATGATCTCTGTGACTTTTTCTTGAATGTTATCTGCCATGTCGTTTTTAAAGAACTGGTGGAGAATTAATGCGCCTCAAGGTATTTGGCAACTCTTAAAAACCAGCTAAACAAGGTTTACTCGCTACCCTTTGAGCTTTGACGCGCCTAATTTGAAGAGTCTTCCTTGGAATCTCCCTCCTCGTCAGACGCTTCGGAGGGGATATCAGCTTCTTCCTCTTCATCTTCATCGACCACAAGCTCGATCAGTTCTCCTTCGAAGTTTACCAAGATATACTGAAAGAGAGCTTCTGCAGGTGCGCCATTCTCTTCCTTAAACTGCCCGTAGACCATTCCATCGACTTTTACCTTCGACGAAGCCCCGTTCTCGTCGGAATAAGTAATGGTCGCCAGTCCTTTCGTTTCCCACTTTCTCTTATCGATCTGAGTCATCTTGTCAAATGGAACCTTGGCACCATCAGGCGAATAGAACGCCTCGTCGTCAACCTTCATTGAGCGACCCTTCGTTCGAACAAAGAAAAAGAGAGTAAGGCCCGTAAGAAGAAAACAAACGCCCGAAGCATAAAGCTGCTGATCAATCTTATACTTGGACATAAAGTCCTCTTGCGGGTCGACTTGTTGCGACCAGCCCTTTTCTCCACTAAAGGTCTTCCAAAGTCCTTCGTCATCACCTCCTTCCATCCCTTCCTTATCGAAGAGAATCTCGGGCCACTTGGCTTCGAAATCAGTATCTGGCGGATAAAGAGAGTGATCCTCCTCAAAGGGAATCTGCTGCTGCTTGGCAAATTCTTCCCAATTTCCTCGATTCCCGGCCCATGCGTCCCCCGCTGCACTGAATGCTTTATAGTGAGCAATGATAAAGTTCTTCTTAGGATAACCGAACTTCCAATCGTAGAGAAAATACGAGCCAAAGCCGCCGAACATAACCAGCATGAGAATAGCCCGCCAAATGAACCATTTAGTCGCTTTGCATTCTAAGGGAATTATAGAACTCATCGTATTTTGGATGGAGTAAACCGCTTGCTTCCAAAAAGGCAAGCATTCCTAAGTAATAACTAACTCCCGATGCCTTTTTCCCGGGCCTTAACCGCCAGACGAAATGCTACTTGGTCACCATACCGCATCACGGAGAACTTCACACAGCGACGACGCCCAGGCGAAGGAGACCAAGTCGCCTGCCAGAATCGATACTCGGCACCATTGGTCAACACCGTAACCTGTGAGACCCCCACCACTCCGGAACGATTCCTTGAAGAGCGAGTGCAAATCCTCGCCTTTTCACCTTCTTTAATCTTTTTCAAGAGTAGGTCCCGCCATTCCTTGGCCGCAAGAAAGGCATTCTGATGACTTCCGTAAACGCGATCACCGAAATACTTGGCATACTTCACCCCCCGGCGTTGCAGGCGCACCTGCCAGCCATGAGTACCCGCACCAGGAAGGTCGATACGAGCAAGAGCGTAGCTGTCGTTTGGCGCACTCACAGTCTCCAATCTGAAAATGAAGCCAGCTAGTGTCAATGACTGAAGTGTCACTTAACGACCGGGACCACCGCTACTCCCCCACTCTCAAGCCTAATCAGGAAGGTCCTTTCTTCTTACGATCACTCACCCCGGCTCATAAGACGCTCTTTCATACGATCACTCATCGAATCCGAACTTTGGATATACTCTTTTGCGGGCACTGGATCTTCATTCACCCAACGAAAAGCAGCCATTCCAACGGCTCGGTCTCTCGAGCCATCGTCGCTGATCGTCTCAGCAAGGACTAGACTCTCTTGAGGAGAGCCCGTGCGATCGTTAAAAACATAAGATTGCACCGCGGCATCGCGAACTCCGCCCTCGGATTGTTCATTGATCCAACCAAGTGCAGCCCCTTTATCCTGCGTAACCCAAGCCTGCATGACATCTCCAACAGACTCCTTCTGAGCGTCTTCGTTGCCGTTGTCCATCACCCAGCTCATTGCGCCGGAAGCATCAGTTTTCGCCATTTCACCGGAAACTTCCTCCATGGCGTTGGTGCGGGCATTCCCTTCAGGAATCGCCAGAGTCTTTTGCGCAGCAAGCGTGGGATCCGAGGCCGCTAACGATTTGATTGCGCTGCCGAGAGCCCCATCCTGTTGATCGGCAGGAAGCCCTGAGATCCACGACTCAGTCGCGCCCCAGTCCTGCTTAGCCCATTCACCTGCAATCGAAGCATAGGCCTGAGCACGGCCGTCTTCCTCGACTTCTGAAACCATGGATGCCGCCTTGGCAGGATCGCTTTTGGCAAGTTCGGAAAGAACTCCAGAAGTTGCACGGGCCCCGTCCTTCCCTTCCAACGATTTGGCCCATGTAAGTGCTCCATCGGAATCCTGCTTAGCCCACTCTCCGGCAATGACAGATGCTCCCGAGTCGCCACCGCGTCCACCGCGTCCACGTCCCATCATTCCCATCATCGCGAATTCGCCCTTATTGGACTCGTAATAAGAAGCTGTTGCACTCGGGTCGGTAGCGGCCCAACTCTGCAAAACAGTGGGTTTTACGAAATTTCCAGCAAAGCCCATTTTGCTGTTAGCGTGATCCATCGCGTCAATCGGAGAAACTTCAGCCCAAGCAGCGAAAAGTAAGTAGGCAGCGAGGATCCGCTCTGAAAAAGGAAGCGCATCAAGCTTATCAGCCTCGTTAGCGTATTCCCCCGGGCTTAGATTTGAGTAAAGATCGACAAGGCCTTGAATGCGATTCATCTGGCCCGGTTCTGCCGCAATTGCTTCATAGCTCTTTGCTGAAGTATCCTCTCCAGACCCACCGCCAGCAGAACGGCGATCCCGATCAGAGAGTCGAGTAGTCGAACTTTCGGCTAGATCTAGTGGCTCAACTTCATTTCCCGCTCCGAGAAAATACCCTAGAGCTCCTCCCGCTAACAAGCAGCTTATTGCAATTATCACAGTGTTTTTCATGATTTATAGTGAATAGTGCTCGCCCAAAATATACAAACCCGCAACAAGAAAGTTTCTCATTGCGGGTAGATTTATTGAAATAATAAGAAAATTCGACTTAATTGAAGCCAAAGGCATCCCGTCCCGGGATTTGGTAGCCCGATGTTTTACGTTCAATCTGGGACTGACATTCAACCGTGAGGCGCGCAAATGGAATTGCTTCGAGACGTGCTTGGGGAATTTTGGCACCCGAGGACTCACAAATTCCGTAGGTTCCCAACTCGAGACGCTGGAGGGCCTCCTTAATTTCATCGAGTGCATTCGCCTCTTTCGAGAGAACATTCAGCGCAAAATCACGATCATAGGAATCAGTGCCCGCATCCGCCTGATGCATTCCACTCCCATTGGCTTCTGAGCCTTCGGCCAGATTCTTGATCGTATCCTGCTGCATACCATACATCATATCCATAATCTGATCCCTCAGATCCATAAGCTTTTTCTGCTGCTTTTTCTGAAAAATTGTCAATTTTGCCAGTGTCTCCGGACGAACATAAGCCCGCTTCACCACGGGAGGCGCGATCACTTCTTCCTCAGCTTTTTTACGCGCCACGGCCTTACGGGCGGCCTTCTTCGGGGAAGCCTTCTTCACCGGTGCCGCTTTTTTCGAGGCTGCCTTCTTCGGGGAAGCCTTCTTCACCGGTGCCGCTTTTTTCGAGGCTGCCTTTTTTACCACCTTTTTGGCAGGCACTTTCTTACTCACCTTTTCCGCCGGAGCAGATTTAGCAGTCTTCTTTTTTGCAACTTTCTTGGCCATGAGAGATTGGTGATTTTTTTAAATCCATCGATCAAGGCAGTCAATTAGTCAACTATCATGCATGGAAAGCGGCATTGATTAGTCACTTTGAGGCCATGGCGCAAGCCCATTTTCCGCTCCATTTCAAAAGAAGAGCGCACGAGGGTCTTGAAATCCTCATTTTGCAACCTAATCTCCCCACTCCTCCAATGGATATTTCTTCGATACTAGAATCCCTCCTCGTCGCTTCTGAGGCGCCTCTCCCCTCATCCGAGCTTGCCCGCTTGATTCGCGCCCGGGCTGCAGAGCTATCCGATGACTCGATCACTGAAAACCCGGAACTTAGGGCCGCTCCCAATAGCCCCGAGAGCAAGCTGGATATCCCCCTCCTCACAAAAACTTCCGAAGATGAGATCAACACCGCCATTGGTGAGCTCAATCACAGCTACAAAATCACTGGTCGCTCCTTCATCATCGCTGAACGAGCCAAAGGATGGAAAATCTACACCCTTGCCGAGTATTCGGGCTTTGTTCGCCATCTTTTCCCTGGTCGCAAACCCGAGCGGCTAAGTGCTCCTGCGATGGAGACGCTCGCGGTGATCGCTTACCGACAACCGGTGACAAAATCGGCAATCGAAGCCGTCCGCGGAGTCTCCTGCGACGGGATGCTCCAAAAACTCCTCGATCGTGAACTCGTTAAGATTAACGGGCGCGCAGATCTTCCGGGACGCCCTCTGTTGTATGCAACCACCGAGCTCTTCCTTGAGCACTTTGGCATAACGAATATCGAAGACCTGCCAAATATTGGCGAACTCCGCCAGGTTAAGCTCCCCGATGGGACTGAAGATGAGGAAAAGGAGGAGACGATCGATGCCGAAAAACAACTGGCCCTCAGCGCTGTCGAATCTCCCCCTGCCCCCGATGAGAGCGAGTCCCCATCAAGCAATAGCGAAGACTTTGCCAACCTCGAATCCTTCGGAGGAGAAAAATAATGCCACTCAACGACATTCGAAAGAAGATCGACGCGCTCGATACCGAACTCCTTGAACTTCTCTCTCAACGAGCTGACCTCGTTCACAAAGTAGGAGAAATCAAGAAGAAGGAAGGTCTACAGATATACGCCCCAGAGCGTGAACACGCCCTCTTGGATGCCCTATCGAAAAAGAACAAGGGGCGCCTTCCTGACAAGTCGATTCATGCCATTTATCGCGAGATTATGTCGGCTGCGCTCGCGCTTGAAGATAATCTTAAGATTGCCTATTTAGGACCCGAGGGTACGTGGACACATCAAGCGGCCATCAAGAAATTTGGCCACTCCGTGGACTACCATTCATTAGGAAATTTCGCCGAGATTTTCGATCACGTCACCAGGGGACATGCCAACTATGGCGTCGTGCCTATCGAAAACTCTACCGAGGGAGCCGTCTCCCACACCCTCGACCTCTTCGTCGAATCCCCTCTCCGGATTTGTGCTCAAATTCTCCTGCGAATTGAAAATGGCCTCATGGCCTCAATTCCTCGCGAAGACATCAAAACACTCTATTCCCATCCACAGGTCTTTGGCCAATGCCGCTCTTGGATTCTCCTGAATTTTCCGGAAGCGGATCTCGTTGAGGTTTCCTCAACCACCAAAGCGGCGCAGCTCGCAAAGAAAAACGCAGCAGAAGGAGCGGCAGCTCTCGGAGGCGCCCTCGCGGCCGAACTCAGTGAACTCACAATGCTCGAAACATCGATTCAGGATCGAGCGACAAACACCACACGTTTTCTCGTCATTGGAGAGGAGACCTGTCCACCCACTGGAAACGACCGCACTTCGCTCCTATTCTCCGTCCATGACAGACCAGGATCACTGGTCAAAGCTCTGCAGGCCTTCGACTCCTTCGAGATCAACATGTCGAAGATTGAATCCCGCCCATCCAAGCAGAAAGATTGGGAGTATATTTTCTACATCGATCTGGCCGGACATTGTGAAGATCAGGGCATCAAAAAGGCGCTAAAGGATCTCGAAACCCACTGCTCAGTTGTAAAAATTCTGGGCTCCTACCCCGATATCGAACTTTGACGCTGGGCGGAACGCTTCGCCAGCAAGCAAAAAACCTGACCAGAAGATCCAGACAGGTTGTTGAAATTTGCGTTTCCCTACGGGGACCTTCCGTCTAGCGGATGAGGTTCACCGCACGTGCACGCTTGATCTCGCGGGTAATCGTACGGTGCATTTTTGCCGATACACCGGTCACCTTGCGCGGAAGAATACGGCCGGTTTCGGTAGTGAACTTGGAAAGAATCTCTGGATTCTTGAAGCTGATCTTTTCGAATGGAAGGTCGAGACGCTTAGTGGTCATCGACTTATTGTGCTTCCGGAAATTAATTCGGCGCTGAATGGTCTTAGGCTCAGACATGATATTTAGAAGGTGAATTTAGCGAAGTTCGCGATGGAGAGTGCGCTTGTTAAGAAAGCGATTAAATTTCACTTTCTCCAAACGGCCTGGCGTGTTGAGGCTCTTCTTGTTGCGGGTGCTGGTATAACGTGAGGGTGGCTTTCCTAAGCCGCGGGCCTCGGTGCACTCCAGAATAATGATGTCTCTTGCCATGATATTGCTAAATCGGGACGCGGAAGCTATGAAAAATAACCCCTTCGTCAAGGGAAAACCAAGTAAAATTTACGATCACGATGCTGTGAAAAAATCATTGCTCTTTCAAGATTTCGCGAACATATTGGCGTCGTCGAAGGCAGTAAGCGTTCCTCGCTTAAGCCAACTCTCTGTTTTGAGAGTTTCCCCATGACCTCGCTGTGAGACTCAGATTCTCTGACCAATGCTTCTTGTGCTTGGTGGGATATTTGAAAACCCGGCTTCCTTGTGGAATCTCCAACAAACACTCTCTACTGGTAGCTGGAAAATAGGAATCATTCCTAGAACTTCCAACATTCTGCCAACGAGCCCTTTCCCTAGATCAATATATCTCGTATGACACCACCCGATTCCGATTCAACGGGCGCTTCGCAGCAGCAAAATTCTTCTGGGGACAATGGTCGCCAGCAAAATCGCCGTCGACGCAACAACCGTAACCGCAGGAACAATAATGGCGGAGGCAAATCAAGAGGCGGTCGACAGGACGGCTATGGTCCAAGAAATGGGCGGGATCAACGAGAGAACCGGGATCAACGAGAGAACCGGGACCGCAAACCTTTTGAATTCACGAGTGAGGAATTCGCGGTCAAAGGACTTTTTGAAATGGCCACCAAGGGCTTTGGTTTCATCCGCCGACCCGATCAAAATTTTGAGCAAAACAAAGATGATGTCTTCATTCCGCCCGACATCGCTCGTGAAAACGGCCTCCGCTCAGGCGTCTGGATCAAAGGAAAGGCGAGAGACTCAACGCGCGGACCACAGCTTACGACAATCGATTCCATCAACGATCTTCCACCAGAAAAAGCCCGAAAGCTCCCCTTCTTTGAAGAATTAAAAGCGGTCAACCCCAACAAGCGCATCGTTTTCGAAACGACTCCTGATCGCTACACCACACGAGTGGTGGATATCATGGCACCTGTGGGCCGGGGCCAGCGTGGACTCATCGTCTCTCCTCCACGATCCGGAAAGACAACGATGCTCCTTCACATGGCGGAAGCAGTGCAGGAGCGCCACGAAGAGCACATCCACCTCATGATCTGCCTCGTCGACGAACGTCCCGAGGAAGTTACCGAGTTTCGTCGTCAGCTCCCGGATGCTGAGATCTATGCGAGTTCCAATGACGACTCGCCGCAAAATCATTGTCGCATGGCTGAACTTTGCATCGAACGGGCGAAGCGGCTAGTAGAGGCTGGTCAACATGTTTTCGTCCTCATGGACTCCATCACGCGTCTTGCCCGTGCCTACAATAACAACATGGGCGGAAGTCGCGAAAGCAAGGGCCGCGGCTACCAGTCAGGAGGAATTGTTGCCGGAGCTCTTGAAATGCCACGACGTTTATTTGCCGCGGCTCGAAATACCCGCGAAGCCGGCTCACTCACGATCGTAGCGACCGCTCTCATTCAAACTAACTCGAAGGCCGATGAAGCCATCTTCCAAGAGTTCAAAGGAACGGGGAATATGGAACTCGTCCTTGATCGGGCCATCGCCGAGCACTACGTCTATCCGGCCGTCGACATTTTCAAATCAGGCACTCGCCGAGAAGAACTCGTCCTTCCCGAGATCACGCTTCATAAACTCCACATGATCCGCCGAGGTCTTTCTGGTCACAAGCCGATTGAAGCCATGGAGCGCCTTCTCTTCTTTATGAAGAAATTCCCCAGCAACGCACAGATGCTATTGGAGATTAAAGGCTAGTCCTATTACTGCTCCCACGAGAGCAGCCAAGATCACCACCGCCCACACTGGAATCACTTTCCGGTGGAGGATGAAAAATAGGACAACCACTCCAAGCGCATCCTCCCAGCCCATGATCGCTCCTTCTGTGGCCATCTGAATTAAAGCAAGTCCGAGGACTCCCACGACGGCTGCATTAGCCCCTTGGATTGCCTTTTGCGCCCAAGCCTTGCCACGAAGTCCTCCCCAGACGCTCATAGTGCCACTCAAAAGGAGCATCCCCGGAAGAAAGACGGCAATCACGGCCATTCCTGCTCCGAGCAAGGCATTCCCAAAGATCTGTGTCTGCCCCCCTAAAAAGGCCCCGAAGGTAAAGACCGGCCCTGGCACCGCTTGCGTGGCGCCATAGCCGCCGAGAAAAACATCTTTGGGCATGTGACCTCCACCAACCATCGTCTCCTGTAGCATCGGCAGGACCACATGACCTCCACCGAAAACGAGGGCACCGGCTCGGTAGATCCCACCCAGTTGTTGCCAATCTGAGTTGGGCGTCTGCTTTAGAGAAAGAAAGAGAAAAATGAAAAAGACCACGATCGCAACCATTCCCGCGAGTCCACAGGACTGATTTCCTTTGGATTCAGGAAGCTTTCCTGAATCCAAAAAGAGGATTCCCAAGACTGCCGCCACTGCGATCACGAGGATTGTCATCCATGCTAGCGAAGTAATTAGAAGAACAAGTAAGGCGAAAATCGCGATCAGCATTTTACGCATCCCGGTTGCGAGAGACCTTCGCATTCCGATCCAAGCGCCCGCCACCACCGCAATCGCGGCCAGCTTCATTCCGTGAAGCATCCCTGGAACAAATCCCCCACTCAGAGCATCAATTCCCACAGCCACAAAGAGCATTACGAGAGCTGAAGGCAGCGTAAAACCCACCCACGCGGCCAGTCCTCCGAGAAGCCCCGCTCTTTCGTGACCAATCGCGGCCCCCAACTGACTGCTCCCGGGACCGGGAATAAACTGACTAAGGGCCATTAATTCTCCGAACCGCTCCTCACTAATCCAATTCCTTTTCGAGACATATTCGTCTCTAAAATACCCCACATGAGCGACGGGCCCACCAAAAGAAGTCAGACCAAGTCGAAGGGCTACAACGAAGCATTCTAATGCGTTTTTCATTTCCGAGCTCAAGAAACCATCTTCTCACTCCACGTCAATCACACGCATTTAAAATACAAACCTTGAGCAAAGGCCCGACTTCGCTTAACCACCACATATGCGTTTCGATGAGCTTGGGCTTTCAGCCCCCGTATTACAGGCTGTTCAAGAGTCTGGCTACGAAAAACCCACCCCTATTCAAGCTCAAGCGATCCCTCAGATCCTTGACAATAAAGACCTCGTTGGAGCCTCCCAGACCGGAACAGGAAAGACCGCAGCCTTCGCTCTCCCCTCTCTCTGCAACATCGAAGCCAACGGCAAAACCCAGATACTCGTTTTGGAACCCACCAGGGAGCTCGCCCATCAAGTTGCCGAACAGTTTGAGCACTACGGCAAGCACACCGGATGCACCGTAGCCCTTCTCTTCGGGGGCGTCGGCTATGGCGCACAGGATGAATCGTTGAAAAAAGGTGCGGAGATCATCGTCGCCACTCCAGGCCGTCTCATCGATCATTTCTATCGTGCAACCGCTCGCTTCGGAAACATTAAGGTGCTCATTCTTGATGAAGTCGACCGTATGCTCGACATGGGCTTCCTTCCCCAGGTCCGTAAAATCATCAACGTCTGCCCTTGGAATAACGAAGAACAATCTCGTCAGACCCTTTTCTTCTCGGCCACCATGCCTCCGGTCATCAAAGGCTTTGCCGACTGGTGCCTCACCGATCCGGTTTCCATCGAAATCGCGCGCGCCGAAGTCGCCTCAACCGTTTCCCACGCCTTCTATCCCGTCGCGATGACTCAACGCGACGAACTCCTCTGCGGAATCATTGAGAAGACCGACTACAATTCGGTGATGATCTTCACGCGGACTCGTAAAGAAGCCGATCTTGTCACCACGATGCTCAAAGGGCAGGTCGGCGACAAGGTCACTGCGATGCATTCGGACATCAATCAAAGTGACCGAATGAAAGCACTAAAAGGCTTCAAAGAAGGCAGATACGACATCCTCGTCGCGACCGATGTGGCCGCACGTGGAATCGACATCTCAGACGTTACCCACGTCATCAACTACCGCGTTCCAGAAAATCCCGAGGACTACGTCCACCGTATCGGCCGAACTGGACGTGCCGAAAAAGAAGGTGACGCGTTCACCATCCTCACCGCAGACGAGCTTGAATACGCCGAAGCAGTTGAACGCTTCCTTGATAAGAAGATCAAACGGGACAAGCTTGAAGGTTTCGATTACCTCTACACCGCGATGTTAGACGATAAGCCCATCAAATCGTTCAAGAAGCCCAAGCGCGGGGGCGGTAAGCGCCGACGTCGCTAAAAGCCACCCTTCCATGCGCACCCTCGGCATTGACCCCGCCATCCGGAATACCGGTTATGCAATTCTCGAGGGTGATCATGCCACCGTCAAGGCGCTCGACTACGGAGTCATTTCCATCCCGCAAAAGGTGCCTCAATCCAAGGCTCTCGACGCCATCTACAGCCACATTAAAAATCTTATTAAAAAATGGGAGCCTGATGAAGTGGCCGTCGAAGGAATCATTTACGTCCAATCCCACCGCACCGCCATCACCATGGGCGCAGCCCGCGCGGCCACCCTGATCGCAGCGGCCGGATTCAGCCTCCCCATCTACGAGTATGCCCCACGCAAAGTGAAGCAAGCTGTCGTAGGAAATGGCACGGCCGACAAGACCCAGGTCGCCTTCATGATCCGCGCCCTCTTGGGACTCTCAGAAACGCCGCCGTCCGATGCCGCAGATGCTCTGGCCATCGCCCTCGCCCATCTTCAAGCCTCAGATCCCCGTCGGCCCGCCACTTTGGACCGCAAGCAGATTTAAAGGATTAGCATTTCTCCTTCCTTCCGAGGGCGTGTTACTTGAGGAAAAGAACAAAGAGAGAAAATGGCTCCGCTCAGAATTGAAAGTAAACTAACTCTTCCCTTCGAAGCATTCGCCCCGATATAAAGAAAAATGAGATTGTATTTGCCTCCAAAATCCTCCCTTTTCCTCTTTTCACCTCTCTGCTAGCGTCCCTGCCCCATGACACACCTACGTCATCTCATGGCCTTCCTTTTGGCAGGTCTGCAACTTCTGGCACCTCTGGGCGCGCAGACCCCGGCCGAGCTTGCCTCGCTCGATCCCTCACACCTCTACTTCCAGGGTTGGATTCTCGCTCGTGATAGTGACACACTCATCGAGAAGGATCAGTATCTCGATGCCTATATAAAACTAAAAAAGGCGAAGACGATGTTCGACACCGTCGCCATCAACCACCCGACCTTTAAGCCTGACCTCGTAAAGGGCCGCCAGGAATCCACTCGAGAAACAATGGATGCCATCTACATCAAGGCATCGACCCAGCAGGAGGAATCGAAAAAGAAAAACGGCTTTATCGAAGGCGAAGACCCCGGTGAGAATCTTATCATTCCGCTGGATCCCAAAGCCGATGCAAAGCGCATGGGCGACCTCAACTCGATGCAGCGCAAGATTGAGCAACTGCAGCGACAGCTCAACGAGAGCAACAATGGCCGCAATGCGAATGCCGCGAAACTTCGCGAAGCCCTTAAGAATCTGCAGGAAGAGCGAAACGACATTGCCTCCGCGCCCCTTCGCTCCGAACTCGAAGCTCTCAATAAGGAAATTTCGGGACTCCGTCGTGAGAAAGACGCACTCTCACTCGCCCTAGGGAAAACAAAGGCCACTCTCTTAAAAACCCGACAGGAATTGGACTTCACCCAAAAGGCACTCGCCGAACTCCAACGCCGGGGTCGGGAGCAACAGGCAGTCATCGAAGAACAGCGCAAGATCAATGGTAGCGTTGTCAAAGGACAACAGGATCAAATCGACAAATTACGTCGTGAAATGAAAATGAAGGACAAGCTTCTCGCCGAGGAACGAGAAAAAACCAAGCAACTCGGCACCCAACTTACGCAGTCCCTCGCGATGATCGATGACCTCCAGCTCGAGTATAATGATCTCATCAAAGAGAAGGAACAATTGAACGCACTCCTCAAAATGACCGTCCCGGACCAAGTGCAGAAACTCCTCTCGCAAAACGTTTCCCTCAGCAAGGAGTTCACAGACGCGAAACGGCAAGTCAAAGCCTCGATGGAAAATTCCAATGCCTCAAAAGAGGGAATCCTTCTGGCCCAACGCGGTCTAACCTTGGCCCGAGCCAAGATCCGCGATACTCAACGGGAGAACGCCCAACAAAAAATGCGCGTCCACGATCTCGAACGCCGCCTCAAGATGGCGCAGGAGGACATCATCTCGCAGTCCGTAAACGGTAATCTTGATGAAACGAAACGCCAAGAACTCGCATGGCTCCGCGAAGTCGTAAAAAAGCAACGCGATGATTTCGAAGCGGCACAGAAAAAAGGTGAGCTTCTCGTGGCTCAAGCAAGACGAATGGGTATAGAAGACCCACTCTGGAAGCAAGCGATCGCTCAATTCGATGATTCTTTCAAACCTTCGATCACCCCTGAGGAGGATGCCATGATCGATAGGGTCCGCGCTGACTTCACCGTGACCAGCAAGTTCGAGGTAACTGCCTACGAGCGCCGGGTCGCAGCCGAAGAGCTCGGCCGCCGAGAGGACGATCTCAACAAGGTGGCCACCCGCCTTTACTCAAAGGATGACCTCGAAGCATCCCGCGGAATCTTGGAAATGATCATCGAGGAAAATCCCGCAGCCTGGGATGCCATGGTGAATCTAGGCATCGTCAAACTTCGATTGGAACAACCTTCAGAGGCAGCAAAGCACTTTGAGCAGGCCATCCTCTACGCTGGTAACCGCAAGATCCCAGTGGCCCACTTCATGCTCGGTGACGCCTACTATCGCAGCCAGATCTTCCCGGAAGCCGAACGCGAAATCAATATTTCTCTGGAACTTGACCCTGAGAATGCCAATGCCCATGTCATTCTTGGAAACATGGCTGGAAAAATGGGCCGGGGACCCGAGGCTAAAATCCACTTTGAACAGGCCATCAGTATCGACCCCAACATCTGGGAACCGCACTTCAACCTCGCCTACATGGCAGCCCGCTCCGGCAAGAATGATCAGGCTAAGATACTCTATCAAGAGGCGTTAAGGCGAGGTGCCCCTGCACGCCCCGATTTCGAACAGCAGATCGGCCTCTAGGAATCGAGACACCTGCCTAAAAAAATGTGACAATTTTGTCACATTTTTGGCTAGTTTATGCTGGCCACATATGGAGTTTTAGACCCTTTTGTAGCTCCGTTATTTAGATTCACACTATGGCAACCGCACTGCAAATTCTAGGCGCCCTCGGCGTATTTCTATTCGGCATGAAAGTCATGTCCGAAGGTGTCCAAAAGTTCGCTGGCGCTCGCATGCGCGCAGCGCTCGCCTCCATCACAGGGAATCGCTTCAAAGGGGTTCTCACTGGAATCTTCACCACTAGCTTGGTTCAATCATCTTCCGCCACCACCGTTCTGGTCGTTTCATTTGTCAATGTCGGACTCCTTTCCCTCACTGAATCCATTGGAGTGATCATGGGTGCCAATCTCGGAACGACCGTCACCGCATGGATTGTCGCGACAATTGGTAAGTTCAGCCTTACCGGAATCGCAGTTCCCATCGTTGGAATCGGCTTTCCCATCTACTTTATCGGAAAAGGCAAATGGAAGTCCGCAGGTGAGTTCATTGTTGGGTTTGGACTTCTTTTTCTGGGCCTAAGTCTTTTGAAGGAAGCGGTTCCCGATCTCAAGAGCGGGATTGCAAATGAACAGGATGCAAGTGCTGTTGAATCAATCCGTTATTGGATCGGGTTAATCGGAGGAAAAGGTTATCTCTCCTACGTATTCTTTATGATCGGCGGAATCATTTTGACCCTGATTGTCCAATCTTCCTCAGCCGCCATGGCGATTACGATTACTTGTGCCATCAACGGCTGGTTTTCGGAAGATGCTTTTGAATCATTCCGTATTTCCGCTGCCGTCGTGCTAGGAGAAAATATTGGAACAACGGTCACTGCCTGGCTCGCCTCTCTTGGGGCCAATACCGAGGCAAAGCGAGCCGCCCGAGCGCACTTCCTATTCAACGTCATAGGAACTGTTTGGATGCTCATCGTATTCATCCCCTTTGCGGGGATGGTCTGGGAAATCGCCCAGCATCTCCCTGACAGCCTAAAATCAGCAAAGAAAGAATTTGCCTCAAGTGAAGTTGCTTTCGCTACCGCGATCTTCCACACGACCTTCAACCTGATCAATATCGGTGTCCTCGTTTGGTTTGTTCCTCAGATCGCCAGTGCCGTAAGGAAATGGGTTCCATCGGAAAAGGACAACAAAGGACGCGACACTGCCCGACTCCGCTACATTTCTCAAAAATTCGTTGATTTGGGTGAACTCAACATCGTCGAGGCTGAAGGAGCCATTCGTAAGATGTCCAAACACTCCCAGGAGATGTTCAGAGGCTTCCGGAAAGCCTTTGATAGCCCCTCCACCGATCTATCTTCGAAAATCTCCAGCTTGAAGAAGATGGAAGAAGAGGCCGACCTCATGATGCAGGACATCACGGAATATCTCGTGCAGTGTTCCGCCCGGGACCTGACTCCCCAACATGCAGGCAACATCGCGGCCATGATTCGCATCGTCGCCGAGCTCGAAGAATCAACCGACTGCACCTACCGCCTCATTAAACTGATCGAGCGGAAATACAACAAAGGTCACGATTTCACAGATCACCAGACCAAACGGGTTCGAGAAATCGCAGACGTCGTGGGGCAATCCCTCAGCGCCGTCGACAACTACCTCCTTCAGGCTGTTCCGGCCGACGTCATCAGCTCGGTCAAGAGCCTCGAGGACCAAACCGACAACATGCGTAAGAGCTTCAACAAGGAAGCAATCAAGCGCATGGCAGAAGGCGATATCCGCATTGAGATGCTCTACACCGACATCAACAACCAGCTTGAGTCCCTCGCCAATCACTCATTGAACATCATGGAAGCAAGTAACAATGCCACGATCAAGCGGGTCTAATTTAGTATTCTAAGTTCTCAAACGCTCCTGATTCGTCAGGGCCGTTTTTTTATGCTCTCATTTCACTGTGATTCAATTCTTGGCAGCGCTGGGACTCCTTTCTCTGGGAATGGGCTCCCTTCTCGCGATCGCAGGCATCTGGTCCTTATGGAAACATCGTAAAAATGGGGCCTTCTTTTTGGGAATGACCCTCATCCTGATTGGCATTATCGTTCTCTCGCTTGCCCACCGCATCAGCACGTCCGTTTAGAAAAATCGTCCCCTTTTTTCTGCCCATCTCCTTCTTGGTTTTCTAGCCTTCCGCCGTGGCCAGAACCTATCTCGATACTAACTTTCTCCTCTTGAGCAAAATTGCGGAGCGCCTCTTCCATGAATCGGCAGAGCATCAGCAGATCATCGATTACCATACTCATCTTCCTCCCGACGAAATCGCCAATGACAAGCGTTGGGAAAATGTCACCGAACTCTGGCTCGGACACGACCACTACAAGTGGCGCGCCATGCGAGCAAACGGAATCCCTGAAAGCCATATCACGGGCGACGCTTCCCCTCGTGATAAGTTCCAGGCCTGGGCCGAAACCATTCCAAACACTCTCCGTAATCCGCTCTACGACTGGACCCACCTCGAGCTTCGACGTTGCTTCGGCATCGAGACCCTCCTCAGCCCTGACACGGCCGAAGAAATCTGGAATCAAGCCAATGAGCGACTGAAAGACGCCGACTTTTCAGCACGTGAGTTGATGCGCCGTTTCCGCGTCGATGCCGTTGGCACGACAGATGACCCCACTGATGATCTCTGCCATCACGAGAGTGCCAACAACTCAGACTGCCCGACCAAGGTCTACCCCACTTTCAGGCCCGACAAAGCTCTCTTCGTGGATCGCCCCACCATTCTCAACCCATGGCTTGATCAGCTCGGACAGAATATCGGCTCCTTGGACGACCTTCTTACCGCCCTAAAAAATCGTCACGATTTTTTCCACGAAAAAGGATGCCGCATGACCGACCACGGCATGCGCTATGCCCTGGCCAACCCCTGCTCCGTCCGGGAAGCGGATCAAATCCTCAAGAAGGCCCGACAAGGCACCGCTGCCTCCGCAGGAGAAACCGATGCCTTCGGCGCTCTTCTCATGTTTCACATCGGACAATGGAACGCCGAAAGGGATTGGACCATGCAACTTCACCTTGGCCCCAAGAGAAACCCCAACACCCGACTGTTTAAGCAACTCGGCCCCGATTCAGGATTCGACACCATCGGCGATTGGCCTCAGGGAGAGGCGATTTTCTCCTTCCTCGATTCCCTGGCAACGATTGATCGCCTGCCCAAGACCATCATCTACAACCTTAATCCAAGAGATAATGCCGTCCTTGCAGCGGCCTGTGGTTCCTTCCAGGAAGCGCCGATGCGCGGGAAAGTTCAGTTTGGATCCGGTTGGTGGTTCAATGACACCATCAAAGGAATGGAGGATCAGATCAATACACTCTCTTCCATCGGCCTCCTCGCCCATTTCGTAGGAATGTTAACCGACTCCCGCTCTTTTCTCTCCTTCCCTCGTCACGAGTATTTCCGCCGTGTTCTTTGCAACGTCATCGGTCAAGATGTCGAGGATGGCAAACTCCCGGACGACCACCAGCTCCTGCACCATTTGATCGGAAACATCTGCTATCATAATGCGCAGGCCTATTTCGGCCTCCCGCATCACAAAGAAAATCTCCTCGCGTAGTCCCTTAGCGCCTTTTCGGGAGAATCAGGACCTCAGGCCCGAGCTTCTCCCAAGTGGTGATCCCTTTCGTTTCAGGGAGCTCTCGAATCGTAATCTTTCGATACCGCGCTTCGAAGCTCTTGCCGCTGTGTGCCTGAAGCGCAATGAGGCCTTCCAGGGGGATCTTGGGATCTTCCTCGGTGAAATCTACTGTTTGAATGCCATTGAGCCAAATCCGGATACGAGGCCCTTCACAGCGAATGAGGTAGTTATTCCATCCCTTCCGAACAGCCTTTCCCACATCAGGTTTCAGGTAGTCTCCCACCACTTTGCGGCGACGTGATTCATCGTAGATCTTGCCCCAGTAGTTTTTACCAATATCGGCTTGGTAGCCGATCATCTCGTGATGACCGATGATCCGCTCGCTTCGAATCTGAATCCCGGCGTTGGGGTTTGTGCTTTCGTAAACATCGATCTTCACCTGAAGATTCAGTTCAAAATTACCATAGCGCTTTTTCGAAGAAGCAAAGGTGTTATGCGCCACCTGCCCAGTAGCAGAACCACCGACAATCTCACCTTCGTCAACACGCCAGTAATGTTGCTCCTTCTCTTGCACGACAAAGTCTTTCATCGACAGCTCTTCCGCGATGAGTGAGCCGATCAGCGATAGAAATAAAATTGCTTTCATAGCCTAAAATCCAACCTCAGTTCCGAGTTCCGCCACTTCAACCTGTTCTCCATGAACTTCTCTCAACGCATCACAGAGCGCTTCTGAGTGGGTTTTTTCCCCATGCACAAGCCATCCCTTCTCTTTCGGTCCCTTGATGCTCTCGAAATAGTCCATGAGCTCGGAATGATCAGCGCGCCCTGAAAAGGAATCCCTCCGCCGTCCCTGATACATACCACAATCGAGGGGAATTCTCTGACCATTAACTTCGAGAAGATGCTGGGAGCTCGTCGTGGTGCCAGCGACACCGCAAAATTTCAATTTCATAAAGTAAGCTTTCTAAAGGATCAACCTAAACTTGCATCCATGGCCTGACCACGAAAAAGGACAGGGACAAAAAAACTCCGTCCCAACTGGAACGGAGTTTTTGAAAAGCAATTTTCTTGAGCTGCGAAACTTTAGCGGGAGTAAAGTTCGACAATCAGCTGGAGGTTGACTGGTGAGTCGACATCTTCAGTTTCCGGAAGACGAGCCACAGTTCCTTCCATGTTCTCACGGTCAAGAGTGACCCAGTCGACCAAAGGCACTGACTGAGTTAAATCGAGCATGCGAAGTCCAAGTTGCTGGGAGCTGGCGCGTGCGCCAACCTTAATCTTGTCCCCTGCACGAACTTGGTATGAAACGATGTCGAGCTTCTTGCCATTCACGAGCACGTGGCCGTGATTGACAAGCTGACGAGCTCCCTGACGCGAATTTGCAAAACCGAGGCGGTAGCAAACATTGTCAAGACGGGTCTCAAGAAGGTGGAGAATGAGGTCACCCGTGATACCACGACGACGACTTGCTTCCGCAAAGTATCCACGGAACTGCTTCTCGAGCACTCCATAGATGAACTTAAGCTTCTGCTTCTCTCCAAGCGCAATTGCATACTCGGACTTCTTGCGACGTCCCGAACGAAGTCCGTGAGGACCCGGAGGGTAATTACGACGCTCAAGTGCCTTCGAAGGTCCGAAAAGTGGAACTCCAAAACGGCGGCTAATTTTATCTTTTGGGCCGGTGTAACGTGCCATTGATCTATTCTAGTAAAAGGTTGTTAGATGAATTATACACGACGCGCCTTCTTCGGGCGGCAGCCATTGTGAGGGATAGCAGTCACGTCCTCGATCGTGTGGACATCAACACCGAGAGTTTGGACAGCACGAACAGCAGATTCACGTCCAGCACCAGGGCCTTTGACGCGGACATCCACTTCCTTTAACCCATGAGCCATTGCCTGACGACAAGCATCTTGGGAGACAACTTGCGCAGCATAAGCGGTGCTCTTGCGAGACCCCCTGAAACCCATCTTACCAGCTGAAGACCAGCCGATCGAGTTACCACGCTCGTCAGTCACGCTGACGATAGTGTTATTGAAAGTAGCGACGACGTGGACAATGCCCTTAACGACGTTCTTACTCTTCTTGGATTTGTGCACCTTGACTTTGTCAGGTGACTCTTCACCGAGGAGCTCCGCGAAAATATCGCGCTTCTCCTCAGTCTTCTTTACTGGAGCTTCTTCACCTCCAGTTGCATCACCCTCAACTGGAGCACCCTTAGGTGCCTCAGGAGCTGCTTTTTCAGCAGCCGCTTCAGGGGCTGGAGCTTCCGTAGGAGTCTCTGCAGCTGCAGCGACGACCTCGGGCTCCTCATTTTTATTTTCTTCTTCAGCCATTGTAGTGAATCAGTTTGCGTTCTCGTTCAGAGAGACGCGGAAATTACTGAGCAACACCAACCGTGCGACGCTTACCCTTACGGGTCCGTGCATTGGTCTGGGTGCGCTGACCGCGAACAGGAAGGCCACGCTTGTGGCGAATACCACGGTAGCAGTTAATAGAAGCAAGACGCTTCATTTGTCCCTGCTGTTCACGACGAAGGTCACCTTCGATGGTGATTTCTTCGCTTTGAATTACGGTCGCAATCTTCACAAGCTGCTCTTCGGTCAGCTCACCCGTGCGGATGTCTGGACTTACGCCAGCGTGCTCAAGGATGCGTGACGCCGTAGAGCGTCCGATACCGTAAATGTAGGGAAGAGAAGCTTCGATTCGCTTCTCATTCGGGATTTCTGTGCCAAAAAGTCGTGCCATGGTAGTCTATTGGAGCAAGTCATATTAAACGAGAACCAAGGAAGTTCCCGCTCAGGGGCGAGTTCTGTATCAAAGATACATCTTCTGACAAGCGAAATTCGACAGTTTTCAGGGAAAACAGCCTGTTTATTTCAGTAAACCAAAACAAACAGGAGGAATCGTCCAGAATTCTCTACTCTCGTTCGTCAGAACCGTAGCCGGGAATCAAGACCTCACGAGGTTTGGCACCATCGCTTGAACCAACCACTCCCCTTTCTTCCAAAATATCAATCATGCGTGCGGCACGGGTATATCCTAGCCGGAGACGACGCTGAAGAAGAGAAGTGCTAGCTTTCCCCTCAGCACGGAGAACTTCCATACAACGCTCAAGAACCTCTTCGTCAGCATCCGAGACATCCTCATTTCCCCCACTATCGCCGGATGCAGCACGCTCAATGCTCTGCTGAATGCTTTCTTCAAACTTCTGCTCACCTTGATTCGAGCAAAATCCAACGATCGCCTCAACTTCCTCATCGGAAACGAAAGCTCCCTGAGCACGCTCAAGTTTAGCGGAACCCGGAGGCAAGAAGAGCATGTCCCCTTTTCCAACGAGTTTCTCGGCACCTTTGCTATCTAGAATCACACGGGAGTCCAATGAAGAAGAGACCTGGAAGGCAATTCGACTTGGAATATTCGCCTTAATCATCCCTGTGACCACATCAGCCCGTGGCGTCTGGGTTGCTACGATCAAGTGAATTCCAGCGGCACGTGCTTTCTGGGCAATCCGGCCAATCGCGACCTCAATATCCGCGGGAGCAGTCTGCATCAGGTCAGCAAGCTCGTCGATGATGATGACGATATAAGGGAAACGGTCCGGGACCTCGTCACTCTCCTCCTCGATCTCCTCAGCCGTCGCAATGGGCCCCAAATCTCCGTCCTCGAAAGCTTTAGCCATCGATTCGATGGCCTCTTCATCGACGATTGATTCCACATCTGCCTGCTCCTTCCTTTCTTGCTCCTTCTCCTCCTCCGAGGGGACGACAAGCTCAGGCCGCTCGCGACCATTAAAACTATCAAAATTCCGCACCCCTATTTTGGCGAACATCTTATAGCGTCGTTCCATTTCATTGACACACCAGTTCAGTGCACCAACGACCTTTCGAGGATCAGTAACTACAGGAACGACCAAGTGAGGTAGTTTGCTGTAAACCTGCATTTCTACCACCTTCGGATCGACCATGATAAAGCGAAGCTCATCGGGACCAAATTTGTAGAGGATACTCGTAATGATCGAGTTGATACAAACCGATTTTCCTGCACCAGTAGCTCCTGCTACGAGGCAATGGGGCATTGCGGCAAGGTCCCCGATAACAGTATTCCCGTAAACGTCTTTTCCAAGTGCGAGCGGGATCTTGCGCTTAGAACTCCGGAAGCCCTCATCCTGAAGGAGTTCACGAAGAGGAACAGCCACCTTATTGTCATTTGCAATTTCGATCCCAACAGTGTCCTTGCCTGGAATAGGAGCAAGAATATTGATCCGTTCAGCCTTGGTCGCTCTGGCTAAGTCCGCCTCTAGTTGAGTGATTCGACTCACGCGAAGTCCGACGCTGGGATAAACCTCGTATCGAGTAATGGTAGGCCCACGGGTAATATCCCCCGCCGTTACCTCCACACCGAAAGCCTTACATGTCTCAATGATGATTTTTTGAGTGGCCAGAAGCTCTTCACTAAAGTCCTCAGGAGGCTCTTCATTTTCTTCAAACTCAAGCAAATCGAAGCCAGGAAGCTCGTAGTTCTCAAATCCGTCGGTGCTAAGCCCCGTGTGCCCCGGTTTCTTCTTACGCTCAAATGGCCGTGCTCCCATTTCCTGAAGGGGTCTTTTGCGCACTGAGGAATCGATAATCTGAGGGATAGGAGTTTCGCGCAAAGGAAGCGTCACCTGGCCGTTATCCTCCACTTCTTTCATCTTGGACTTCCCCTTCGCGGAAGCCGTATCACCGGAAGCAGAAGAATTGCCCTGCGGAACACCCGTGTTACGAGCACGCTTGCGGGCCGAGGGAGAATAAATTTTTTTGGGGCTACTTGACTTAGAGGCCTGCCAGTTGACCCACCAAATAGACACTGTTCCTGCCGTATTCCGAACAAACGAAAAAGGATGAAGACCGGTTAAGAGAATCAAGCTCGATACATAGAGCCCCACGAGAATGATCGTGGCTCCCACAGAGCCCAAAAGATTCTTAAAAACGTAGTGCCCAATTCCCTGCCCGAGCAATCCCCCCGCCCAACTCACATGCCAATATCCCTCAAACCAACCCCGAACGTTAAAAAGTGAAGCACTGGCAAGCATCAGAGCGCCAAATCCAATAAAAGTTCTCCACCCGAGATTACTCTTAAACCAAGCAACGGCAAATCCCAGCCAGATCACCGAAAGAGAAACGAGATAAGCGGCAGCCCCAAAGAGACCAATAAAAACAAATCCCAAAAGTGCCCCCACCGGCCCGATAAGATTCCGGGTGGGCTCATCTGCCGCGCCTTCAGGAGCAAAGCTTCCAAAAACCTTCCACCCTACAAAATCGACCGGCGTAAATCGAAGAAAGGAGATGAAGAGTAAGATACCAATCAAAATCATCGTCATTCCGATCATTTCTTGGCTGCCCTCACGCGCCAGCACTGCCGACTGCTTGGTAACTTTTTTCTGCCGTTTGGCCATGGATTTGGGGACACGGAACATTCGTGTTGGGGAACTATCGCACGAAGAAGCCTTATAGAGCAAGAGTGAAGTTTTGGACTCATAAATAGTCAATTAGCCCAGAAATTCACTCTATCCTTGATCCCCCGAGCACCATTTATCACCCTACTCTCGATTTATGGAGCCGATTTCCTTCCAACCCATCTACATGACCCGCGTCTGGGGCGGTCGCACTCTTGAGGACAACTACCAGCGAAATCTCCCCGACGAACAACCTTACGGAGAATCCTGGGAACTCAGCGACCGCGAGCACGAACAATCGGTCGTCTTATCTGGCATTCATGAAGATCGAACCCTTAACGAACTCTGGACGAAAAACCGTGAAGAAATTTTCGGGTCCAATCTAGATGGTGATCGATTCCCCCTCCTCATCAAGATTCTAGACGCCCGCGATGACCTCTCCATCCAGGTCCATCCACCTGCGGAGATCGCCCCTCACCTGGGTGGCGATCCGAAAACAGAAATGTGGTACATCGCCGATCGCGATCCCGAAGCAAAACTATACATCGGCTTTAAAAAAGGCGTTTCCCGTGACCAATTCGCCAAATCACTCGAGGACGGCTCACTCGAGGATAAAGTCCACGCCGTTCAACCAGAAATTGGCGAATCCATCTTCATCCCCTCAGGCCGCCTTCACGCCATTGGCGCTGGATTCCTCATCTACGAAATTCAGCAAAACTCTGATACGACCTACCGGGTCTTTGATTGGAATCGCGTTGGCCTCGATGGCATCCCGCGTGATCTTCATGTCGAGGAGTCGATGAAATCCATTGATTTTGATGACTTCGAGCCAACAATGGACGAGCCCCAAGGCGACAACCTTGCTCAGTGCGAATACTTTCAGGTCGACCAGAAGGACCTCGAAAAAGGAGCCTCCTTCAGTAATGGGCGCGAGCGTTTTGCCGTCATCACGGTTGTCTCTGGACTGATCATCTCATCTGAAGGATCGCAATTTAGGCCCGGGGATTTCTTCCTCCTCCCAAAAGGAGCCTCTCCCATTTCTGCTGACCGTGAGAGCAAAATCCTCGTCACCACGATCCCAGTCTAACCTCGACAAGCGAGGGAGGAAAACGACACCATGAGAGGATGAACCTCACAACACGTCGATCATTTTTAAGCAAGTCTTCCCTGCTGGCGGGAAGTGCCCTTTCCTTCCCGAACAGCGTCACCGCCAAGACAAAGAGCACCATCGTCGGCGAAGGTGAGCACCAATACGAAGCCATTCACAATTGGCCTCGTCTCCCGGACAAGTATTCTTGGCAAACCACGCACAACGTCGCCATCGACAAGGAGGAAAATCTCTACGTCATCCACGAAGGCCTTGCCGCGCAGAAAGAGCACCCTTGCATATTCGTTTTTGACTCGGTCGGGAAATTCATTCGCGCCTTCGGCGCCCAATTCCAGGGAGGTGGCCACGGTATCGAGGTCCGCACCGAGGGGAAGAATCAGTTTCTCTACGTCACTGCCTATCAAGCCGTGAAGAGCTTCGCCAAGATGACCCTCAAAGGTGAAATCGTCTGGTTCCGCAGGGCCCCGATGGCCTCAGGTCGCTATGCCGATGGCGAAGACACGAGCACGTCGGCAAACTGGAGGCGCCAAGGCTTCCTTCCCACAAATATCGCCTTCCATCCAAGTGATGGGAGCTTCTATCTTGCAGACGGCTACGGAGCCCACTGCATCCATCGCTACGATAAAGACGCCAATTACCTATCCACCTTCGGAAGCCCTGGCAAAGCTGACGGACAATTCAACCTTCCTCACGGTCTGGGAATCGATACCCGTGCTGGCCGCGCTCCTTCGATTTGTGTGACCGACCGCGCTAATGGCCGACTCCAGTGGTTCGACCTCGATGGCAAGCACCTCCGCACCCTCAGCGAGCCCTTCATCCTACCCGCTAATGTCGACGTCCACGGCGACCTTCTTTTAATCCCAGATCTCTCCGCACGAGTCACCCTCATCGACAAAGACGATAAAATGATCCACCTCGGCGAAGACGAAAACTGGAGAAAAGAAGTCCTTGCAGACAATAAATCCCTTCGCCAACAACCCAAACGCTGGATCGACGGAAAGTTCATCCATCCACACGATGCCTGCTTCGACGCCCAGGGAAATATCTTCGTTGCAGAATGGGTCAATCCAGGCCGTGTCACAAAATTGCGAAAGCTATCGTAAACTTCTTTGACAAGACGGGTGGAGCAAGAAAGACTCAAGCTGCTTTCAGAAAGCAGCCGGTGTGGCGGAATTGGTAGACGCGCTCGATTCAAAATCGAGTTTCTTAGGAAGTATGGGTTCGATTCCCATCGCCGGTATTTCTTTAAATTTAAAGGTCATAGAACGAGACCGGACACCTCTCTGTTGAACAAGCTAGTGACCCCGAAGCCCGTCCAACTTCCAGCGATTCGCAGGAGTCACTTTTTTGAGGGCAACTAGATTCATCTTTATAGTGTCAAAGAAGGAATCTAAGAAATAGGGAAGAACATGAAGAGGAGGGACGTTGAGTTGCTCATTGTGCAATTCTAGGAGGTTTTCCGCGTAAACTCCATCGGCGAAATCGAAGCCATATTTTTTAATCTCATCATACCAAAGTTGGTGATTGACCCGCATCTTTATACTCACCACTGGATCACGGGGATCGGCATTCTTCGAATAGCTCTTCAAGGGCGAGTCCTTCTTGCTCTTCAACCAATCTAACGCACGACATGGGACTCCCCTCGGCTCGCCCGCTGAACGACTCTATAGAGTCGTTCAGATCTTCCATCGCAAGTTCGAAAGTTCCCTTTTGCTTTTTGCACCGATAACCCAAACCCCAAAAGATAAGACCCATCCGGTCGCATAGCATCCCCGCAGCAGGATCAAGCGCGGCAGGAGGGACGCCGGTTTCCGTCCCCCATTTCAACTTCCACCGTGAACATGAAAGACAACGTGACAATGTCAATCGGGATGGCGATTCCTTCGACGATCTTAACAATCCCTTAGCTGATGATCGCAGCTTGAAGCGAGGCCCCAAATAGACTGCCGACAAGAATGAAGGTGAGGAGCTTCATTTGTTGCGACGACTGGAGGCCTGGTCCTGTCTCATCTTCAGGACGCGGCGGAATTCACCCAGTCGGTGATCAAGATTATCCCGGTTTGCTAGATTCACTTTTTCCTCGGGATCATTGGTGAGGTTGTAGAGCTCCTCACCATCGTGCCACTTCCCGTAACGCCACTTCTGATTGCGTAGGGCGTAGCCCATTTTCTTGCCACGCTTCACTACACTGTAGGCATAGTTTTTTCTCCCGAGTCGCTCGGGGTGGTCGAGCAATGGTCGAAGGGAAGCCCCTTGCAGATGTGCTGGACGCTCAAGGCCAGTGAGCTGAACGAGGGTTGGGTAGATGTCGATCAACTCGACCATCGCTTGCGATTCCGTTCCTGGCTTGGTGAGGCCAGGAACCCGGATCATGAAGGGAACCTTTGCTCCGATATCGAAGAGGCTGACCTTCCCCCAAAGGAAATGATCGCCCAAGTGATAACCATGATCCGAGGTCAAAATCACGATGGTATTTTCCAACTGGCCGCTTTCCTTGAGCGCGTCCATGACGAGCTTCAACTGGGCGTCCACGAAGCTAATACAGGCATGATAGGCCTGCATGTATTTGCGACGTCGGCCATCGTCTTCCTTTCCGAGTTCGAAGCCAAACTCCTTAAAGCGACCGTTGATAGCTCCCCGGGGGATACTATCCCAAAGGTCAGGCTTGTCCGGAGAATAGACAATCTGATCGAGCGGATAGAGATCGAAGTATTTCGAGGGTGCTAGGAATGGCACGTGTGGTTTCTGTATACCACAGGCGATAAAGAAGGGTTTTTTGCCATTGGGTTTCTCGCGGAGCCAGCCCGCAACCGTGCGCGCGTTTTTGCCGTCCTTGTGTTGCTCATCCCTAAGACCGCTTCGCCCGTATCCGGGAGGCGTTTGCGCATCGAGCTTGGCTCCTGCTTTCTTGGAAAGCTCGCGCCAGGTTTTCCGATTTTCTCGCAACTCCACTGATCCGTTTTCCTCCTCAAATTTCTTGCGAGCTTCCGCAACGACCGGTAGTTCGTCATTTGCGTAAAAGTGCGACTCGCTCCAAGCCACTTCCCCCGGGTTATTTTGCGGATTATGGAAAATTTTTCCAACCTCACCCGTCCAGTAGCCATGATCCTTAAAATACTGGGGCATTGAAACTGTACCAGGACGCGTCTGGCGAATATCAACCCTATTATTGAGAACACCGGTCGACTCAGGGTAGAGACCATGGAGCATCGAGGCGCGTGATGGACCACAGACGGGATACTGGCAAAAGACCCGCTTGAAAGTCATGGCATCGGCAGAAAACTGCGCCATCGTAGGAGATAAGACCTGATCGTAGTCGGAGGGCGTGACGTGCGTATTGAGATCATCACAGACGATGAAGAGGACGTTCTTCTTTTTCTTCTTCCCCTCAGTTTTTTTGGGAGGCGATTTGGTCGCAGGAATCTTCGCCCCCCCCTCTTCCAATGGAACGATTCACCTTCAATGATGAGGTCTTTCTTTATATTCCTCTTCGGATTGGCAGGTGCGAATCCTTTCGGTGCAGATTTGCGCAAGACTGCCTTCCTCTCGGCATACTTAGGTTTCTCCGCAAGGTTCTCCCACTCGTTGGGATCGTTTTTCAGATCATAGAGTTCTTCCCCGTCCTTGCCATAGGAGATATAGCGCCAGTCTTGATTGATGACCGCGAACTCACCGGGATCCATGTAGGGCAGATAGACATCGCGGTCCTTGGCCTCGCCGGGTTTCGCGAGGGTCGTCACCAACGAAGTTCCTTCGAGCTTCTGGTGAGGCTTCGGCAATCCGCACATTTCGACGAAAGTAGGATACATGTCGATGAGACTAGCGGTAACCTCGATCTTCGAGCCTTTGGCCACTCCCGGACCAGCCCAGATGAAGGGAACATTTGAGGTCCGTTCCCAGAGGGTATGCTTTCCCCAATCGTATTTTTCGCCGTGATGATAGCCGTGGTCGGACCACAGCACGACGATCGTGTTATCAGCGTGAGAACTTGCTTCCAAGGCATCAAGAACGCGTCCCATCATGGCATCGGCGTAACTCATACAGGCGAGGTAACCGTGGATGGCATCCTTCACGGCACCCTTCTTCTCGAGCTCCTTATGAATTTTTGAACGACCTCTCTTGGCCCTATTGATCCGCTCGGGCAGGTCATCGAGGTCGTCCGCTTTATAGGGAGGCAACTCAATCTCATCGCGATCGTAGAGATCGAAATATTTCTGCGGGCAGTAATTGGGAAAGTGCGGCGCGTAAATACCGCAAGCGAGAAAGAAAGGTTTATCGTGCTCCTTCTTCAACTGATCCACCGTCCAATTAATGCGAATGGTATCGGCCATCTCCTCTTCCTTTTCATTGGGCAAACCAGCCCACTCGAGGAAAAGCCCACCCGTCACCTTCTTGCCTTTGTTGAAGATACTGGCCGGAAAAGGATCAGGAAAAGGGGTTTCCTCGCTCCAGGAATCAAGAGCCCAACCCGCGAGACGTTGCGATTGCTTCCGTAAGAAGAATTCGTCCCAACCACGGACATCGATACTGCCCTCACGATGGTGAAAGAGCTTGCCCGCGCCCAAGGTAGTGTATCCCGCTTTCGAAAAACTGGTTTGCAGACCTTCGATCTCAGGATGGTCTGTGAAATAATCTGCCGATTGATAGCACCCAGTCGTCGAAGCAAACTGGCCCGAAAAAATCGCCGCCCGCGCCGGAGCGCAATAGACCCCTGGAGTGTGGGCGTTTGAAAAATTCACGCCACGCGCTGCCAGCTTGTCAATATTCGGAGTGATCGCACCCGGTGTCGTATTTAAGCAACCGATCCAGTCGTTCATGTCATCAACCGCTAAAAAAATGACATTGGGCGGCTTCTTTGCGTAAACCGGACAAACGAACAGGGAGGCGACTAAGGCAACCCTTAACCAAACGATGGTGAGAAGATTCATAAAAGAAAATGACGAAGAAAACCTTTCAGACGTAAAATAGCCAGCTCCAACACATCGACAAAGCTCTCGCGGAAAGCCTTGAGGTTCTTGCGGCGGAACTTACAGATCGTATTGTGATCCGAGTGAGTGCCCGCTGTCAGGTAGCGGATCGCCACGTCACGGTGGGTGGCGATTCTAGGGAATGTTGGTGAGGCTTATTACTTTTGATAGAGAGGAGGCTTCCAGCCTTTCGCCGGAGTGCCTTGGGGGCGAACGCCAAAGGATCCAGCTGGAATCTTGGTGTCTGCGGCGGTCCGAAGCGGGAGGGCGTCAGGGAGGTTTTTGAGGAGGATATCGCGGAACTGGATTTCCATGGCGGGACCGACGTGGACTTGGAAGCCAAGGACTCCTTCGAGGGCGCGGCCTTTTTCATCGAGGTCGATGAGGTCGGCGGTTTGATGGCCGTCGATCCAGTGTTGATGGTGGTTTCCACGGACAAGAACGCGGTAGTCGTGCCACACGTCGGGCTCGAATTTTTTGACGGGTATTTCTCCGACAATCCAAGATTTTCCTTCCTCATCGATGACGACTTTTTGTCCCGTGTAGGCGAGAATTCGTCGGCCACGTTCGTCATAGACCATGCCGTTTTGGTGCGGTGGGTTTTGCATAATGTCGCATTGGTAGCCGGAGACGATGTCGAGATCGACTTCAGGGCGCATTTTGCCACGATATTGAATACCGCTGTTGGCGCGGTCGCTGAATTTGACTTTCACCTGGAGTTCGAAGTTTTGAACGGTTGAGCCATTCCAAGTGATAAAGCGGTTCATCTTAAGCGAGCCATCAGTGACGCCGGTGATGGCCTTGTCTTTGACCGACCAGTATTTCGAATTGCCAGTCCAGTTGCGGAGGCTTTGTCCGTTAAAGAGGCGGGTGAAGCCTTCGGCGTTACTTGCTAATCCGACGGCAGCGGAGGATTCAGGGTGGGGAGCGGTTGAGGCGGTGAAGGAACCTTTGAGGGGATCGAGCGGGCCGCCAAGTTCCTTGATACGGGCGTCGGTCCGTTCACGCATTTCAGCGAGCTTGGCTGAGTGCTTGGGATCCTTGGCGAGGTTGACGAGTTCATCAGGATCGTTCTTGAGATCGTGGAGGAACTCGGTGTCGTGGTCGAGATAGCGGACGTATTTATGGGTGGAAGTCCGGATTCCTTCGTAGGCCGGAATACGGTTTCGGACCGCGAAGTGTTCGTGAAAGGTTTCGGTACGCCAGTCTTTAGGAGTTTTGCCTTCGACGAGAGGCTTCAGGCTGCGACCATCGTAACGCTCCGGGGTTTTGATGCCGGCCCAGTCGAGGAAAGTGGCTGGGATGTCGATATTGAGAGCGGCGGCGGTGGTGACTTGGCCCTGTTGATCTTCGGAGACACGAGGGTCGGCGATGATGAGGGGAACTTGAATCGATTCCTCATAATGGGACCACTTCCCGGAGAGACCGCGATTGGCCATGTGGTAGCCATTGTCGGCTGAGTAAACGACGATGGTGTTTTCGGAGAGACCGGCTTCATCGAGGGCTTTTAAAAAACGCCCAATGGCATTGTCGATTCCGGTGACCATGCGGTAATAGGCACGCATGTTAGTTTGGTATTTTTCGGGAGTGTTCCAACGCCAGAAGTAGCGCTCGCGAGTGATGCTGGTTTGGAGAAAGTCGGGGAGAGCTTCGAAGATCGCGGGATCAGCGAGGCGGGGCGGTCCGATATAGGTGTCTTCGAAGAGGCCATTGGCGGATTGGGGCCAGGCGAAGTGGCCGATGCCAGGGCGTTTGTCGCCATCTTCGGCGTGACAGGCATTGAACCACATATTGAGGGCAAAGGGTTTGTCCTTGGGTTGAGATTTCAGGAATGCGATGCCGCGATCGACGATTAGATCGGTCTCGTGGCGGAGGGAGCCATCGGCTTGCTTTTTGAAGAAGGGATTGCGGCCGATCGCTTCGAACTCGTCGAAGTGAGCTTTCTGGTCATAGGGTCGCGCGCTGAAGTGCCATTTACCGTAGTAGCCGGTGCGATAGTTGTTTTCGCGGAGAAGATCTGAGTAGAGAACCGAGACGGATTTTTTAGTGGCGCGGTCTCCATTGCCGGGTTGGCGAAAGCTGCGAGCAGTAAGGCCAGTGAGAATGGAGGTGCGACTGGCCCAGCAAATGGGGTGGCTGACGAATGCTTGTTGAAAACGAGTGCCGCGTTTGGCGAGGGCATCGATATTGGGAGATTTGACGACGGGGTTTCCGTAGCAGCCAAGGGTGCTGATGGTTTGGTCGTCCGTGAAAAAGAAGACGATATTGGGTTGTTTTGCCGAGATGGGAGCAAGTCCGACCACGATGGACAGGAGCGGAAGCGAGATGAGAGATTTGAGGAATAGGTTCATAGGATTCATGAAGCTAGCAGTCTGTAAAACTTATCCAATCCGGCAAATCGACTTTTTAATACGCCCTTCTTTGAGGTCGGAATGGGCTTCCTCAAATCATGATGGAGACCCGCGAAATACCTTTTTGAAACACCCTTCTTTGCTCCGGTCCAAAGACGGTTTAAAAGCCCTCCCGCCAAAAGAAAATTCCTAGAGGTAATCTTTTACACCTGAGGCTGTCACCTCAATATTACAGCTTCCCTACTCCATGAAAATACGATAAATCATAAATAAGATTTCGTAATAATGACACAAGCAGACAACCAATCTAATGTTCAGAGATTCCATGCATTCCTTGGAAAAACCGCCCTTACCGCTCTGATTTCTGGGACTCTGAGTCTCTCTTCTCAAGCCGAAGACGGCCAGGATGCTGTCCTTCTGGACGATCCTGATATCTACTGGACGATGGGCAAATTGACCAGTGGGATGGACAAAGTATTTGCCGTGCTTGGCAGCGATGAAAATGGGTTACCTCTCCATGCAGAACTGAGAAGCGATACAGCCGTTCTACCGATGGTAGTGGACGGAATTGTCCCGAATTCAGATGATGGCGCCATCATGTTCGATGCAGCCGAATCACAGGGGCTGCTTGTTCCCAATTCCCCGGCCTTGAACGTCGTTCCCGGCAATCCGGGGACCGCCAATCGAACCTACGAATTATGGTTTCAACCTCGCAATCTACCGGTGACCGGCCGAGAAAACCGGCAAATTATTTTTGAAGAAGGGGGGACCACACGAGGCATCAGTATCTATTTGGATGGAACCCAGGCGGCTGACCCCACGGAGGCAGAGCTCTATATCATGACGACCAATCTGGCGGAAACTCCCTGGGGAGGTGAGGCTGGTCCGGGACCAACCGATCCTGATTTCGCGATTAACACGACGGTCTCAGCAGGGGAGATTTACCATTTGGTCTTCGTCATCGATAAGCCGGATAACATTCAAGAGAATCTCAATGGAGATTTGGTGGCATATCTCAATGGTGAGGAGATCGGACGGGTCGAGGACAAAGTCGGATTATGGTATAATCACACCGATGCCATCGGGATCGGGCGCCGTTATGCCGAGTCCGTTTTTCACGACGGTCTGGTTAGGGGAGCGGATCCGGCCTTTTTTTATGACGGAGTCATCGATGAATTCGCGATCTACGACGGAACTTCATTAACCGCCGACCAGGCACGTCTTCATTACCTGACCGGGATTCAATCGGACATGGTGCCCATTAAAAGTTTCACCTCAGACCAGGTCCGAGTGGCTTCGGGAGATCCGGTCATTCTATCGTGGGAAGTTAATGATTTTGACAGCTTATCCATCGATAACGGGGTGGCTGATGTCGCGGGCATGACGGTCAATGGAGCGGGTAGCACCACTGTAAACCCAACTGGGAGCACGACCTACATTCTCAATGGAACGAGTGATTCTTTGGACCAGCGCGCATCGGTCAGGGTCCATGTCGGGCCCCCGGTCATCAGTAGCTTTACGACGAGTGGGGCTGACACAATCTTGAGCGGGAATTCGGCAACTCTCGTTTGGGAGGTTTCCGGGGAGGCCTCGCTGTCCCTATCCCCTGATGTGGGAGATGTCGGAGATCTCGACAGCGCTGTTGTTAGTCCGGTAGCGAATACCACCTATATCCTCACCGCGACCAATGAACTTGGTAGCGTGACGGAGGATGTCACAGTGACCGTTTCGAATAGTGTTCCTCCGACTCTGGGTTGGAATGCCAAGGATGTCGTTGATTTGGGAGTGGAGTGGCAGCCAACCATCAATTCCACCGGAAATGCCGGAATAGTCTGGATTGGCTCGGGCACGGTTGAAACCGGTAGTTCAAATTTTGGAAACATTACCACATGGATCAATTCTCCCAATCTGGCTCTCATGAGCAATCCTGCCGATTCGTTTCAAGACGGGCTGGGCGACCCGGTTACCAAGGCGGACGTTAGTTGGGAATTCATCTTCCGCCCCGGCGACTTTGAAGGTCTCCATACCTTGTTCAATACAGGTGGAAATGGTGCTGGAACGGCCTTTGTTCTTAACGGCAGCGTATTGGATTTTCGATTTCAGAACGCCAATAACGATTCCCAGCGGGTGATCGCTTCCTCCGACCTTGCCGAGATTGGAGCGGCCTCGGATTTCTTTCATGTCGTTGGTGTGGGAGATGTCGATTCTGCAACAAGCGGGACAGCCAGATTCTTTGTGAATGGTGAGCTGAAAGCCGAGGTGACAAGTACCGGGGCCATTGAAGATTGGGATGGTGGAGATTTGGCAGAGTTGGGAACAGGGAATAACATTCCCGGTGGAAACCCCTTCAATCCTGAGTCCTTTAACGGTGATATCGCAGTCTTCAACTACTTCCAGGGTATCTTGATTGCAGAAGAACAAGCACAGGCCTTGTTTTCAGCCCAAGGGGCTTCCGCGGGAGCATTGGAAATTACTGAAATAGAGGTCATGGATCTTTCGGTGGAGCTGAGCTGGAACTCTAGCCCCGATCGTAATTACGCAATAGATATGGCGACATCCCTTGACGGAGAGTGGATAGAATTGGCTGATTCACTGGAGGCGGGTGACGGCCCGGAGTCGACCTACACCGCTAATTTTTCTGAAGGGAATCCGCAGCCTGTCAAAGCCTTCTTCCGGGTTCGGGAAGAATAAGGCAAACATTCCTTACCTCGTAGGCGTCTCGCAGGAAAACCTGCGGCACGCTTCAGTTCGAGGATGGAAATGGCCTCTGATGAAACTGTCGTCCCACACCCCGTTTCATCGATGTCTTTCCCCAGGCAAACCCGGGAGGGTGGCCGCTAGATGAAGGGATTGGACAGGGAAAGAATGGGGGTTGCTTGTTGCCACCTTAAGGGCTTCTTTATTGAGCGTTTTTTCCTTTTTCCATTCCAACTACGGCTCCGATTAAGCCGTGCCAACAGCGAGAGCTGCCGTCGTTGGAGGTCTGGGAATAAATAGAGAATCCACCAATCATTTATACAGATATACGTTGATGGACTTCTGTTAGGTCTTACTGACGAGTCTGTCTGGCCAACGGATTTCGATCCCTCGCTTGACGAGGGTATCCTGAAATTCATTCAGGTATTTTTTGTCCTTATGAAAATGCTCAGGATTAGTGGATTTCGCTATCGATTCACTGGCAAGAACACCGGCAACTTCTCCGATATTCCATTCGACTGGATGGAGCCGGTAGCAGCCGTTGGTCAGATGGGTTGTCCCGATATTTTTTGATGCTGGGATGAGGTTTTTAAGGCGGCGAGGAATGAGTGCTCCAAGTGGGATCTCAAATGGAAGTGTCGCGAAGTCGATGTAGTTGTCGCCTCCTGAGCTTGGGTGGAGATCAATTTGATAATGTCCAATACCAACTGAGTCTGGATAGCGCTTAGCGCTAAGACTCTTGGCGTCATTTAGTCCCAAGATTTTCATTCGATTTTCTACGCCGCAATGCTGCTCTAAGATAGTTGTTAGGGCTTTGATGCGACGGGATTCTCGAACGTAGGGATACTTAGCAAGTCCGTCACTGGTCCCCATAATATCACTCCTTAGTCGCAGCCCTGGCCAACCTTGACCGCCATCATCACGTGGAGCTTCTGTTTGCAGCCAATAGAGCAGCGAAAGGCTTAATTGTTTTGCGCGGGCGATGTGTGTTTTTTGTTCATCGCGATTTACATCAACCAAGTTTCCTAGCAGATAATCGTTCTGTGGCCAATTGATCAGGCTGATGTCCTGCAAGCCACTTTCAGGCAGGAAATTTTTAGCGGCTAAAATGCGTCGATACGTCCAAAGGTTAATAATGCCCTTCTTCTGTGGGCCAGTTGGATTAAAACCTAATCGTTTAGATAAGCCACTGGAGGGGTGGGTGTATTTAAAGTCTAGTAGATGTCCCGGCCAAGGTGGCGTAATTTCGGGTGTGAAGTTTTTCCAGAAACCATATTCACTAGGAGCCTGTCGGTAAGCGAGGGATCGACAAGCGGATCGGCGCATTCCAAGTTCCCCTAAATAACATCTACATTAACTTCACCAACAATATGAAAAAAATCCGACTTTTACTAAGTGCGTTCATCGGTTCACTAATCTTGATCTCCCATTCCCAAGCCGCTTCGCCCTTCAACGGCAAGGACCTGGATGACTGGAAAACAAAGCCTAGAGGCAAGAATAAGGATTGTTGGTCAGTCGGCGTCGCCGCAGTAAATCCCGAGAATCCAAATGAATTAATTGTTAAGGATGGCACCGGCGAAATGGTCAACGCTCCGTCAAAAACCGCAGGCAAGAGCCTCGACATCTACTCCACCTTCACTCACGGCGATGCTCGAATCGAACTTGAGATCATGGTGCCGAAGGGTTCAAACTCAGGCATCTACATTCATGGAGAATACGAAATTCAAGTACTAGACAGCCATGGACGGACCAAGCTCGGGATGGGCGACATGGGAGCCATATACGGGGCCAAACCACCCGCCATGAATGCCAGTAAAAAGCCCGGCGAGTGGCAAAAGTACCAAATCGTTTTTCATGCCCCCAAATACAAGGACGGCAAGAAGGTCAAGAATGCCTACATCGAGAAGGTAGTTCTCAACGGCAAGGTGATTCAGGAAAAGATTGAGCTACCGAAGCCCACTCCCGGAGGATTGACCGGCAAAGAAATGGCCAAGGGACCCATTATGTTCCAAGGGGACCACGGACCCGTCGCCTACCGCAATATAAAGATTACTCCGCTGAAATAACCAATGTTCCGTCATTGCTTCCAGACGCTTTGGAATTGCTGGCGGGGGGATTGAAGTATCTTGGCATGCTGAGTTGATTTATCCAAGTTGACGAACTGCTTGGAAGCCTTCTTCATATCGTACAGTTCCTCGGAGCCGTCGCCATATTTCATGTAGGCCCAATTAGAGGTGCGCATCGAAGTGCCTTTGCCGACACAACCCCCTTTCTCCCCCCTCCGCTCCGGTCCAAGGGCGGCTTCAAGGCCCTCCTACCAAAAGAA
>OJEC01000004.1_pt1 | contig 50391 bp, 44 predicted proteins | sample 1592971 | NCBI WGS metagenome assembly OJEC01 (sample SAMN05416709, study PRJEB24817) | seawater metagenome | isolation source: Sea water | place: Canada:Atlantic | collected 2013-07
CACTATCCTCTTCGTCGGCAGCGTCAGATGTGTATAAGAGACAGATCAATGCCTCATCGCCACTGCGGTACGACCATCCGATGCTCGAAGGAATCATTCAGATGTCGGCGCGCAACCAGGTGATTATCATCACGCCGTTCACACTTGCCGGCGCCATGGCACCAATCACCATGGCGGGCGCTTTAGTGCAGCAAAATGCAGAATGTTTAGCTGGCCTTGCCTTTCATCAGTGCGTGAATCCTGGAGCACCTGCCATGTATGGCAGTTTTACCTCTAATGTAGATATGAAATCGGGCTCACCGGCGTTTGGTACACCTGAGTATAGCCAAGCCACTATAGTGTCTGGTCAACTGGCACGCAAATATGGCATTCCTTTACGTGCTTCAAACGCCAACGCCTCCAACGCACCTGATGCACAAGCCACCTATGAGTCTCAGATGTCTTTGTGGGCATGTATGTTGGGTCAAGTGAATTATGTTTTACATGGCTTGGGTTGGATTGAAGGTGGGTTATGCACGTCTTATGAAAAGGTTATTTTAGATGCAGAAATGATTCAAATGCAGCAAGCCTTTTTGCAGCCCATGGATACCAGTACCGATTCGCTAGCAGTGGGTGCGATTGCAGACGTGGGACCTGGCAGTCACTTTTTTGCCTCTCCCCACACTATGTCGCGTTATGAAGATGCATTTTACTCACCGTTATTGTCCAACTGGTCTAACTTTGAAAATTGGCGAGATGCAGGAGCAATGGACGCGACCCATCGGGCTAACAAAATTTGGAAACAGATGTTGCAGGATTATGAAGAGCCTAAGCTAGAGACCTCAATAGATGATGAACTAACAGACTTTGTAGAGCGACGTAGCCGTGAAGGTGGAGCAGCACCTGGATCATAATAAAAGGAATCAAAACCATGAAGACTCATGTTCAAGTAGCAGTAATTGGTGGTGGTGTGGTTGGATGTTCGGTGCTGTATCACCTGACCAAGTTAGGCTGGCCCGATGTGTGTCTTATAGAACGTTCGGAACTAACGTCTGGTTCTACATGGCATGCTGCTGGTGGCTTTCATACGCTTAATTCAGACCCCAATATGGCGGCATTACAAGGGTATACAATTAATCTTTATAAAGAGCTTGAGGCTATTAGTGGTTTAACCTGCGGTTTGCATCATGTGGGTGGCATAACACTGGCTGATAGCCCAGAGCGTATGGATTTTATCAAAGCGGCAAGAGCTATGCATCGACATATGGGGTTAGACACACAAATTATTACTCCAGAAGAAATCAAAAAACTTAGCCCAATTGTGAATACAGAGGATATCTTAGGCGGTTTATATGATCCTCTTGACGGTCATCTAGATCCATCTGGCACCACTCATGCCTATGCCAAAGCAGCACAAATACAAGGTGCAGAAATATATTTAAGAAATCCTGTAACGGGTCTTAACCAACGGCCCGACGGCAGCTGGGATGTGACCACCAAAAACGGCATTATTCATGCTGAGCATGTGGTTAATGCGGGCGGTCTATGGGCCCGTGAATTGGGTGAGATGGTGGGTGTGTTTTTGCCTCTTCACCCAATGGAACATCAGTATTTGATTACCGATGATTTGCCCCAAGTGTTTACCCGTGATCAAGAGCTGCCTCATATAATGGACCCTTCAGGGGAAAGTTATTTGCGCCAAGAAGGCAAGGGCCTGGTGATTGGTATTTACGAGCAAGATTGTGACCCATGGGCCTTAGATGGCACCCGTTGGGACTTTGGTCATGAGCTTTTAGACAATAAGCTTGATCGTATCGGTGATTCTTTGGAGTTTGCTTTTAAACGCTTCCCCTGTCTAGAAACTGCGGGCATTAAGTCTATTGTCAATGGGCCATTTACTTTTGCACCAGACGGTAATCCCTTGGTTGGCCCTATACCTGGATTACAAAACTACTGGTCCTGCTGCGCTGTGATGGCCGGCTTTAGTCAAGGTGGTGGCGTAGGCTTAAGCTTGGCCGAATGGATGGTACATGGGGAACCCTCACGCGACGTGTTTGCAATGGACGTAGCGCGCTATGGCAACTATTGCACCAAGGCGTATACCCGTAACAAGGTACGAGAAAACTATCAGAAGCGGTTTAGCATTTCTTATCCTAATGAGGAGTTACCGGCGGGCCGGCCACTAAATACTACCCCAGCTTATACCATCTGGCAGCAACAACGCGCTGTATTTGGGCAAGGTTATGGCATGGAGCATGTGAATTATTTTGCCCCTGAGGGTGAGCCTTTGGAAGAAACCCCAAGCTTTAGACGCTCTAATGCCTTTGCTGCTATTGGGAATGAGTGCCGAGCCGTGCGTCATTCGGTAGGTATTAACGAGGTACATAATTTTGGTAAATACCTAGTCACCGGCGAAGGTGCTCGTGCATGGTTAGATGGTGTTATGGCAGGCAAACTACCTCAACTTGGGCGTGTGACCCTAAGCCCTATGCTTAGCCCATCAGGCAAGCTCATGGGTGACTTTACTATTTCTCACTTGGATGAAAATGAATACCAACTCACTGCTTCTTTTTCAGCTCAAGACCTTCACATGCGCTGGTTTGAGCAATATTTACCAGCACTAAACGTGAGCTTAAAGAATATTTCTATGAGCCGTATCGGCTTTCAAATTGCTGGGCCAAAGGCTCGTGAGTTGCTAGCTGCGTGCACTCGATTTGATGTTTCCCATAGCGCTATGCCATTTTTATCAGTGTGCAAAATTGAGGTGGGCCAGTGCGATGCTGTAGTTCAACGGATAAGTTATACAGGTGACTTAGGCTACGAAATCTATGTACCCGTCGAACAGCAAATAAGCTTGTATCATACCTTAGCTAATGAGGGTATCGCGTTTGATCTTAAACCCTTTGGTATGCGCGCTATGATGAGCCTGCGGTTAGAAAAGTCTTTTGGGTCTTGGATGAGAGAATACAAACCTGATTACACCCCTATGGAAACGGGTATGGATCGGTTTATGGATTACAAAAAAGAGGCTGATTATATTGGTAAGGCCGCTGCTCTTAAAGAGCTAGCAGAGCCTCCAAAACGCCAGTTAGCAAGCTTTATAGTCGATGCAATTGACGCTGATGTAGTGGCAGACGAACCGATATGGAAAGACGGTAACGTGGTCGGTTTTGTGACCTCTGGGGGCTATGCCCACTTTAGTGAACAGTCTGTGGCACTTGGATTTGTCCCTACGCAGATGATTGCCGAGGGTGCCACATTCGAGATCGAAATCTTAGGTGAAATGCGACCAGCAAAGCTGTTTATCAAGCCTTTGTTTGACCCTCAGTCAAACCGTATGCAAAGCTAGCCTAGGGTATTATTTAGCTCATCGACAATGGCTTGTGCTGCAAGTGCTATGAGTTGAGTGCCAATGTGAGGTCTGGCTAAGGCTGAATGAGAGCCTACGCGACCATCTGGGAAGCTGCGTTGGTGGCTGATAGGGCCTGCGTGACGATCACCACTGTGGGCTTTAATGTAAGCCTCACTTAGGGGCATAGGAGGTTCTCTCGCTAAATCTGGGTCTAATCTACGTTGGTTGACTTGGGTAATGGAGATTTCTGCAGGTGTTGCATGCATCCCTTCCCATGTGCCAAAAGCTTTTTGACGCAGATCTTGTACCTCATCAAAGTCCCACCAACTGCGTAACCTTATAGTATGAGGTGCAAGGTTATTGATAACTTGGCGAGCTGGTTCAATGTTAGCACCATGGCCATTGAGTAAGTAAATTTGATTAAAACCGTGGCTAATAAAAGAGCTACATACTTCTTCTAACAGTAGGGTAAAGGTGGGCACCGATACTGAAACAGTTCCAGCAAAGGCCATATTGAAGGGTGCTGGTGTATAAACCAATGGGGGTGCTACTAACCACCCAGCTATTCCTGCAGCAGCCATTGCGACGGTCTCGGCACATAGGTAATCAGTGCCCATAAGGCCCATTGGGCCATGTTGTTCGAATGAGCCCAGGGGCAATAACAGCGGTTTGCCGGTAGCAATATAGGTTTCAACCTCTGGCCAACTAAGTTGGCTCAGCTCTAGGGGTTCTTGTCTTGTATCCATTGTGCTAATAAAGGCCTGTAAGTATCTAACTCCATCGCAACCCAGGGAAGTTCCTCCATGGTTTGCTTATAGTCAGTGATGATTCTCTTAAAAGGGAGAGGTAATTCCCAGCTTTCATACATTACAGTAATCCATTCCAAGGTCACAATAAGGCCACAATCGGCTAGGCAGAACTGAATATTGGGACGTAATGCTAAGGCTCTGGTCAACTGCCCCAGGCGCTGTTGCAGTTGCTCTAAAGCACTGTCATTGGGGTGTGGCTTGCCAATATCGGAAAATAACACCCGCACGCAAGGTTCTAACTTTGTGTCGTGAAAGCGCCCTAATGCACGCACTTGAGCACGTTGCATAATATCTGTGGGCAAAGCTGGTGGTAGAGGCACGCTTTCTTCAAGGTATTCAGCAATGGCCTCTGAGTCAGCAATAATCTGCTCCCCTACTTGAAGGGCAGGCAAACTACCGGCTGGAACCAATGCCCTATAGGTTTGTGACCCATAACCCCCAGGAGGTGGCAGTTCATCCCATGTGAGTCTTTTAAAGCGCATTAACAATCTTAGCTTAGCGCAATATAAACTCACTGGCACACTGTACACGCAGAGGTGTGGCTCAGGAAGGCTGGGGTCGACCCCCAGCGTCTCCTGGGAAGTTTCTGTTATAGAGCAAGTTGCCACTTGGCACCAATTTTGTCAAAAAAACCGCGCTCTTTTTTAAGGCTAATCCACGTATTAACGTAGTTAATCCATACTTGATCTGCTTGCGGCAGTAACATAGCAATGGGTGTGGGAGCCTTTGGCTTAGCCACAGGTACAATCATAAGCTGTGGGTACTTTAGAACCAACTTTTTAGCTTCCACGTTTGACGTGATGTGAGCATCAGCCCTCATCGATAGTACTTCTTGGAAGTCGCGTGCAGGAGCCTCAACAATCTGATGCTTGGCATTAGGAAAGAATTGCTTTACTTGGCTTTCTTGAGTAGTACCTAAGGTTGCAGCAACGGTAACACCGGCTTTATCTAGGTCGGCCCAGTCACGAAAACGGTCAGCATTTTTTGTTAAAGTGAGGGGTACTGTAGCTAGCGAAAAGTAGCTAATGGAATAACCAGCCGCTTTGGCACGTTTTGGCGAAATAGAAGCTGAGCCAGTCATATGGTACTTTCCAGACGTAACGCCACTCACTAGGGTTTTCCAATCAGCAGCAACAAACTCTACCTCAACACCTAGGTCTTTTGCGAGCTCAGTCATTACGTCAATGTCGTAACCTTTATAGGAATTAGTTGCTGGGTCCTTCATCGTCATGGGATTCCAGTCTCCTGTAGTCCCTACTTTTAATACACCTTCACTCAAAATATCTTGCAGTGCTGAGCCAGCCATAGCTGGTGCGGCGGCAATGGCAATAGCCGCCGCTAGGGCCCACTTTTTTATATTCATCATGACACTTCTCCTATTTTAAATTTTACTTTATTGCTGACAGATAATTGCAGGAGTAGCAAGAAATTGCAAGAGAATTAATTTATTGCACATGAATAAATCTGGTGCTAACATCAATTTCGCCATCAAAAGGAGCAAGCAGCATGACCTCAGTCCACTCTCGCGTAGTCATTAACATGCAAGGCGTCGACAAACTGTTCGGTGACTTCAAAGCTTTGGACTCGGTGTCTTTGCAAGTCCACGAAGGTGAAAAGATGGTCATCTGTGGCCCTTCTGGTTCTGGCAAGTCTACTTTAATACGCAGTATCAATGGCTTAGAGGACATCCAAGCTGGAGAGGTGTCGATAGCGCAAGTAGAAGTTGATGGCAGTCGTGACGCACGTATCGGTATGGTATTCCAACAGTTTAATTTATTTCCGCACCTTACAGTAATGCAAAATCTTACTCTTGGCCCTATGCGGGTGAGCAAACTAAGTCGCCTCGATGCCGAGGCTCGGGCACGCGCTTGTCTGGAACGTGTTCAAATTCCAGAACAAGCTGACAAGCTACCCCGTCAACTCTCTGGTGGCCAACAACAGCGCGTGGCCATTGCACGAAGCTTATGTATGGAGCCTGACATCATCTTATTCGATGAGCCCACTTCGGCTCTGGATCCAGAAATGATTAACGAGGTGCTGGAAGTGATGGTGGGCTTAGCCGACAGTGGTATTACCATGATATGTGTGACCCATGAAATGGGATTTGCCAAGCGAGTAGCGGACACAATGGTGTTTATGGATGGTGGGAAAATTGTGGAACAGTCGCCCCCTGAGAAGTTCTTTAATGCCCCAGAAAGCCTGCGTTGTCAGCAGTTTTTAGCCAAAATATTACATCATTAAAAGGCCTAAAATGAAGAGATTAATCCTATTACTAGTAAGCCTTCCTTTATTATCGTCTTGCAGCGATCAGTGGGGCTGGTATGTTGTTGACCCAACGACTAAGACTGGACTGACCAACCTTAAATTTTTATTGAGTGGCTTAGAGCAAACCGTACTGATGTCATTTACGGCTATTGCTATCTCTATGGTGGTTGGCTTGGCGGTGGCACTACCTGGGATGTCTTCTTCAAAGGGCTGGCGTCGTTTTAACCGAGTTTACGTTGAGGTAGTTCGAGCTGTTCCTATTCTTGTACTAATTTTGTGGGTGTACTACGGGTTGCCCCAGTTAATGGGCATTAGTATTGGTGTATTTGGCGCAGGTGTTCTTGCTTTAGCCTTATCTGATAGCGCATTTCAGGCAGAGATTTTTCGTGCTGGGATTCAGTCGGTCAACCGGGGTCAATATGAAGCGGCTCGTACCTTATCACTAAATTACGTAGACACAATGCGGTTTGTGATTTTGCCGCAGGCCATCAAACGAATCCTGCCAGCGTTGGGGAACCAGTTTGTGTACATGCTAAAAATGTCATCGTTGGTATCAGTTATTGGAATGCAGGAACTTACTCGCAAGGCCAATGAGCTTGTAGTGACCGAATACCGCCCGCTTGAGATTTATACCATTTTAGTGCTCGAATACCTGGTGTTAATTTTAGCAGTGTCTGGGGTGTTTCGTTGGTTTGAGTCGCGTATGCAAAGCGATGAAAGGTAGAGGAGGTAGAGTTAATGAGTGCTTGGATAGAAATGATTAATGATGACGTTGCAAGCCCAGAACTAATGGACGCTTTGAGCTTGGCTCGAACTCCTCACGGCACAGTGGACAACGTGATGAGGGTCCACTCTCTGCGGCCTAATACCATGCTTGGCCATGTAAAATTATATCGTGCTGCATTACACGATGACGCCAACACCCTACCTATGTGGTTGCAGGAGGTCATTGGCTCTTATGTGTCAATGCTCAATGAATGCTCTTATTCTTATGCGAACCATTGGGCTAATGCGAGTCATTTAATAGGTAGCCCAGAGCGTGCTTTAGACGTTGAGAAGGCACTTCGTCGACAGCGCCCACAGCAAGTATTTGAGGGTGCTGAATTAGCCCTAATGTACTACACCCAAAAGTTAACACTTACACCGGCTGCTATGGTGCAAGCAGATGTGCAAGCCCTGCAAAACGCTGGGCTAAGTGATGGTGAAATTTTAGAGGCTAATCAAATTATAGGTTATTTTAGCTATGTGAATCGGTGTTTGAATGGCCTGGGAGTCACAACAGATGGAGATACTGTTGGTTACTATAGCGGGAGTAGTGATTGATTATGGCTAAGGTAACCCAAGTGAGTGCTGACCAAATACCTGTGATTGATATCTCCTCTTTGGTGAATGGAGAAGCTGATATTGAGGTGGCGAAGAGCTTACACCAAGCAAGCCAAGAGTTGGGGTTTTTATATATTACCGGTCATGGCTTAGATCCTCGCCTAATTAAACAACTCTATCAATCTGGATTGGCATTTTTCCGTGCCCCTGCAGAGCAAAAAAAATTGGTAGGGGTATCGCAAAATCACCGTGGATGGTTGGGTTCTGGGCAGGCAAAAATGGATGATAAGGCACTGTCTGATTTCAAAGAAAGTTATATCTGGGGTATTGAAGATGTGTGCCACCAAGAGGACCACTTTTTGCGAGGTAGCAATACTTGGCCAGACTTTGTACCGCAGCTTAAGACCCTAGGTAGTGCCTACTTAACGCAGGCCCATGAGGTTGCTCACCATCTAATGCGTGGTTTTGCACTGGGCCTTGGGCTGGAAGAGGGCTTCTTTTTAAAGACGACTGAGAAGCCTTTAAGTCGAGCTTCATTAGTCTATTATCCTAATCAGGAAGATAACAATCCCAACCAATTTGGGGTGGGCCCACACACTGACTTTGGAACCTTAACTTTACTTTGCCAAGACCAAGTGGGTGGCCTGCAGGTACAGGACGTTAACGGCCAGTGGCTAGAGGCTCCACCTATTGAAGGTAGTTTGGTAGTTAATGTGGGTGACCTGCTCAGTCATTGGACTGATGGTGCCTACAAGTCAACGCCTCATCGTGTAATAAATAGTTCGGGGTACGAACGATTATCCATAGTATTGGCTTATGACCCTAACCCAGAGACGGTAATAGACCCAAGGTCTGTTATTGGCACCAATTATAAGGGTGACCTAGCCGCTATTACCTGTGGTGACTATCTGGATAGGCGTTTTAAGAAAGCCTTTTCATACCGGAATTAACCTATGAGTGAAATAGAAACGTCTAACAACCTTGATGTAGCACTAGGGTCGGCCTTACGTGACATTCGAAAATCCCATAACCTCACTGCACGCGCCCTGGCACAAAAGTCTGGCGTATCTGCAGCCATGATAAGCCGCCTTGAACGAGGCCACGCATCGGCTTCAATGGCCACCTTGAGTGCACTTAGTCAGGCACTCAATGTGCCATTGGTGAGTCTGTTTCGAGAGATCGCAACAGAACATTCTGACTATACCCACGTTAAGAGTGGCGAAGGCCTAGTCTCTACTCGCATTGTGGGAAACCATAGTCATCAATATGTTAGTTTGGCTCAACATACCCGGAGTGAACTGCAATTTGAGGCAAGATCCGTCACTCTAGTGCGGCAAGAGTCCCATCCTCCGCAGTATGTTAGCCATGGAGTTGTCTTTGTATATGCCCTGCAAGGGCAGGCTATTTACCAATATGGTCAGCGTGACTTTTTGTTGAATCCAGGCGATAGCATCAGTGTTGATGCAGAATTAAGTCATGGTTTTACTGAAGTAGTCACTGAAACCTTTACGTTTTTAACGGTGCAGGCAGAGCGGCGATGAAAACTAATTTAGACCTAGGTTTAACCAATATTTTGCAAGGAGCAATGGACCTAAAGCCCGGGCAGCGGGTGCTTCTGGTGCAGGAAAACCCAAAGTATGGTTGGTACGATAGCGATCTACCTAAGGCGCTCCATGCCTTCGCAGTTGACAAGCTTGGAGTAGTGGTTGAGGTGCTAAAGGTTAAAGAGCCAACCAACAGCCCACACCCAAAATTAGAGCAGATGTTAAAAGATCAGCATTGGGATTGGATTATATTTTTAGCACGCATTGGCGACCAAGATCGGTTTGAGACTGATGAACAAGGGCCAAGAAAACTGATGACTTACGCCCGCACTAAGGAACAGTTGCAAAGTGGTTTGGGTACCGTGCCCCATGCGGCAATGGTGGCGCTAAACACAGCAGTAAATGAGATTTTTGATAGTGCCAAACATATTGAAATCACTTGCCCCTTTGGTACTCAGTTGGTTGGAAAGCCGTCTAAATCTATAGGCCAAGGCTCTACAGATGTCGCAATGGTTCGCTTTCCAGCTGCAGTTAGTAAACCCATTTCTGCCAATACATTCAGTGGCCAAGTTGCATTTCGCCATGGCTTAGCGCCAACTAGTTCCAAAGTATATTCACCCGCGTGCCTGCCGTTGCCCGAGGGTATTATTGCAGTAATAGACAAAGGGCGAATTTGTTCATTTCAAGGCGATGCAGCTGACATTCTTGCTGCTGAAGATCATTATAAAAGAGTGGCAAGCCAGTTCAATATTGATCCGTGGTTAGTAGACTCCTGGCATTTTGGGCTTCATCCGGCCACAGCGCACCCATTGAACCCCCAGGTAGATTTAGACCGCTGGGCTAACACGATGTTTACAAGTCCTCGCTTTTTGCACTTCCACACCTGTGGTAATTACCCACCGGGTGAAATTTGCGGCATGGTGGAAGACCCCACTGTCAAGATTGATGGCGTAGCCTTGTTGCAAGACAGACACTTAATGGCGTGCAACTTTAGCGCTATTGCTAAGGTAGGACAATGTTGGCCAGAATTAAAACTTCTATAACTTAAACATGGAGTGGCTCATAGAGCTTAAAGAGGATAAATTGATGAATAAAAGGTATGACGCTATTATTATAGGCGCTGGTATTATTGGTGCAGCTATCGCTTTGGGTTTAGCTCGAAAAGGTAAAAAAACACTCAATATTGATTCCTTACCAGCTGCAGGCTATGGCAGCACTAGCGGCTCCTGTGCCATTATTAGGCCTTATTACTCCACTATTGAGACCAGTGCTATAGCTCACGAAAGCCACCTTTACTGGAGCAATTGGAGTGAGTTTTTGCAAGCAGAAGATGAGCGTGGCCACATTAAGTACCATGCTGTAGGTTGTTTGGTGGCAAAAACTGATAATAATCAACACTTGCGGCCTACTATGGCTATTTTAGACACCATTGGAGCTCCTTACCAAGAATTGGATCAGGCGCAGTATCTAGCCCGCATGCCTATTTTTAACTTAGAATCCTATACGCCAGCTAAGCGTCCAGACGACGAAGGCTTTGGTGAAGCTAATGGCAAAAAAATTGGTGGTGGTGTATTTTTCCCTGATGGCGGCTACGTCAGTGACCCACAATTGGCGACACATAACCTACAGCGGGCTGCCGAGGCCCAAGGTTCAAGTTTTCAATTTAACACTAAAGTGGCGTCTATACGGCAGCAAGATGGGCGGGTTGTTGGTGTTACTTTGGTTAATGGAGATCAAATTGATGCCCCTGTTGTAGTGAATGCGGCAGGACCTCATTCAGCAAAAATAAATGCGATGGTGGGTGCTGAGAAAGATATGAAGATCACTACTCGGGCCTTACGGCACGAAGTGGCGCATGTGCCTTCACCTTCTGGCTTTAATTTTGAACAACAAGGCTGCGTTTGTTCTGACAGTGATATTCATGCCTATTGTCGTCCAGAAACAGGCAATCATATACTTATTGGTAGTGAAGACCCTGACTGTGATGATCAGCAGTGGGTTGACCCGGATGACTACAATAAAGATTTTACAGATCAATGGCGGGTGCAGGCCCTACGTTTAGCTCAGCGCATCCAAACACTGCCTATTCCCAACCAGGCTAAAGGAGTGGTTGAATTGTATGATGTGACCCCAGACTGGGCCCCAATTTATGATAAATCTTGTGTGCCTGGTTATTACATGGCTATTGGCACCAGTGGCAACCAATTTAAAAACGCGCCTATCGTCAGTGAGATGATGGCACAATTAATTATGGCATGTGAAGATGGGCACGACCACGATCAAGAACCTGTGGTGTTTAACCTTAAATACTCCGGCCGTGCCATTAATTTGGGCGTATTTTCTCGTAATCGTAAAATAAACCCAAACAGCACAGGAACAGTGCTGGGCTAACTAAAAAGGCATAGGTTGTTATGGTTTATGAAACCTGGGTTAACCAACCAAAGCGATCCTCAGCGAGGCCAAACTGTATGTCATTGAGGGCTTTACGTAACTTAATGGTGATGGGGCCTGGCTTACCTGTACCTAAGGTATAGTCCTTACCTTGGTGGATTAACGTGCCCACTGGCGTGAGTACCGCAGCAGTGCCTGAGAGAGCAGCCTCTGCACCAGGTTGAGCACTACGTTCAATTAACTCAGCAACACTGAGGTTGCGCTCGCTTACAGTCAGCCCCATTTCAGCAGCTAAGGTGAGCACGGATGCTCGGGTAACGCCATGTAAAAAGGTCGAATCTAAGGCTTTAGTCACTAGCTCATTACCTTCAATCAACATAAAGTTAGTGGCCGCTGTTTCCTGCACATCACCATCAGGACAGAATAATACTTGGTCAGCCTTATGCTCAACCCTCGCCTTATTTAACATTTGTAAGGCACTGGCATAGTTACCTCCACTTTTCACCATGCCCATGTGGGGTGCGCAGCGCATGCCCACTTCATCAATGAGTATGCGCAATGTGGCATCACCTCCCGCAAAATAATCCCCTACTGGAGAAGCCAGTACATACAGCATGGATTGGCTCGAAGGTGCTGCTGCCTTGCCAATTGCAGCTTCCGTACCAATGTGAGTGGGGCGCAGATACAGAGTACCTGGGGGCGCTGGAACCTCGTCTTTATAGCGTATAACCAAGTCCAAAATCATTTTTCTGAGCATGGCTTCATCGACTTCAGGCAAGGATAGTAAGCGGCTACTTTGGGCCAAGCGTGCGATGTTTTGGTCCATGCGAAAAATATGACGACTACCATCGGGATGAGTAAAAGCCTTCAAACCCTCAAAACATGTGCTTGCGTAATGCAATACGTGTGCGCCTGGGTGTAATGCAATGCTGTTACTTGGCACCAGACTAGGATCGCTCCATTGTTGGCCGTCAAAGGTGGTTAAAGCCATTTCTGGAACAAATTGGGTGCCAAATGCGCTCATTATTTTCTCACTATCTAGGGCTGTCGAAATCAGCTTGACATCATAACATCGCTGGTCACTTTATTTCGAGGGTTTAAGGTTAACTTTGGGTTAAAAATTAACCCCGATTGACCATTAAAAATCAACTTTTGAGCTAAATTTTTTGCTAAAGGTCGCGTGTTGAATCAAACCACTCGTATTAACGCTTCAAAAATCCATCAAATTGGCATAAAGTAGGCCCCGTAGGTGGCTACACGAATTTAGCTTTCACGGGAAACAGTCTAAAAATGAACTGTGCTGCCCCCGCAACGGTATACAAGATTGACTTGTTAGCCCGGAGACCGGCCTACAAAATATGGCCCAATGGCCCTTTATCCTAATTTTTATCGTGCGGGGAAGCACGTGGAGAAATACATGACAACCACTACACCGACTTCTAAGCTGAAAACAGCTGTTACAAGTCAGACTTTAACCAGCAACGGCGTACAAATGGCCGCTGCTTTAATTCTTGGCGTCGTTGTATTAGTGGGTGTTGGTTTTGCACCCATGGACGCCGCACATAATGCGGCTCACGATACACGCCACTCTTTTGCCTTTCCTTGCCACTAAGAATTAATACTTTACTAGGTTAAATTTATGTTCCGTTCTATGGTGTATAGCGCCCTAGGGGTGGCCTTAGTTGTGGGCCTTTTTTTGAGCGCAGTGCAAACCTTAGCTGTGTCCCCCATCATTCATGCTTCTGAAGTATTTGAAGTTGCCCAGCCTGAAGTTGTTGCCGCTCACAATGATGGCCATTCGCATTCTCATGATAAAAACGCATGGGGTCCTGAGGATGGTTTTGAGCGGCTTACTTTTACTGTGTTATCCAATGTTTTGTCTGCGTTTGGTTTTGCGATCATCTTATTGACGGGCATGCTCTTAGCTCGTGACAAGGCAGCATTAAAAATTTCTTGGGGTAGAGGCCTTGGTTGGGGCTTCGCAGGTTACCTAACATTTTTTGTGGCGCCGGCACTAGGCCTGCCGCCAGAAATTCCAAGTATGGAAACTGCCGCTATCGGGGGCCGACAATCATGGTGGGTGCTGGCAGTTGCAAGTACCGCCGCAGGTATTGCTAGCCTTGTGTTTCTAAAGGGCTTTGCTAAATTATTGGCGATCGTATTCTTGGCTGCCCCTTGGTTGGTAGGTGCGCCTGAGCCACTAGTTCATGGCTTTTTGCATCCAGATGCTGAGGCTGTGGCAAGCTTAGAGAGTTTGCAAGCGCAGTTCATCTATGCCACAGCGATAACTAATGGATTGTTTTGGATTACCCTAGGTGGTTTAGCCAGTTATGCTGCTGCGCGGTTTATTAAAGTCTAAGGATTTAGTGTCTAATCAGCGGGTCTATGACCATGTGGTTGAATCAGTCTTCAGGGTCTACCTACTGCAACCTTTGGCCCTTGAAGTTAGACTCGGGCAAGCTGCAATAGGCATGCAAATGACTCCGGCTGGTCTTGAATTTAGTTTACCTGCGCTCTATAAATTTGCAGTTTTCGAAGTTCAAGACCCAGACCCAGACCTAGACCCAGATATCCAATCTTATACTAGTTTTAGGCGCTGCCTTTATGGCCAGCAAACCCAAGTCAGATTGCATGCTCTAGACGCTGAAGTAGTGATTGCTCAAAATCATAAAAACGTCAACATGAGTATATATCGACTGCAAACCTTAGCGTCATAAACTTTAGAATTAGCTCTTACATAAAGGATGATAGGTGGAAATAAGCGTTTTGTTAGTGGGCTTCATGATAGGCTTACGACATGCCCTAGAGGCGGACCATGTGGCTGCTGTAGCCTCTATTGTGACCCAGAAGCAAGGCCAATCGGCAGCTTGGCGTCATGGAGCTGTGTGGGGTTTGGGGCACACAATTACACTGTTTGCGTTTGGCACTTTGGCTTTATTAGCCGATACTCTAATGCCTCATTACATCGCTGCTATCTTAGAATGTGCCGTTGGATTTATGCTTCTGTATTTGGGCTTGGATGTACTGTGGCGCATGAGTCGTAAAGGCATTCATTTTCATGTTCATCAACATCATGGCAAACGCCATTTCCATGCTCATCAGCACTACTCAGGTTCAGCTTCTAGTGATGTAAGTGCTCACCAACACACTCACAGTAAGCCATTTCCAGTACGCACATTAATGGTGGGAATAATGCATGGTATGGCAGGTTCGGCGGCATTAGTGGTACTCACCTTAAATGCAGTTCAAAATTTTTGGTTGGGCATGGGCTATATGATGCTATTTGGCATCGGCTCAATGGCAGGAATGGCGGTTCTATCGGCGGCCATTAGTTTACCTTTTAACTTCCCTAGCAAGCACATTGAGGGTTTTGCAGGCTACTTGCAACTGGGTATTGGGGTGGGCACCTCTGGTTTTGGTGGATTTACGGTGTTTAACTATTTCTATTAGCTGACGCTTATTAAACAGTGGTGACAACGACGCCCAGTCATTCCCACTAGGCCACCCAACTCCCAACTCCCAACTACCCTTTTGCTCTGTGATGATTCCCCTTTTAATGCCAGTACAATAATGCTGTTGTTGTTGATTACACTGGTTTATTTTTTGGGCTTTTCTACATTGGCCTTGAGCAAGTATTGCGAGGCTAAATAGTAGGCTTTAGCAGCCTCCACCATAGGGTTATTTTGCTTAGTCATGAGGGCTCTGCCTTGGTCATCTATGTTGGCACTGATGACCTGCCCAGTCACATGATTAACGCTAGCAATCTGATCGCCATTAAAGGCAACACTGGTGCGACTGTCTTGAATAAAGCCATAGGTGGGTAAGTTTTTGCCTTTGGCCCAAGCTAAATCTCGACCTAAAGATGTGTTGAGATAGGTTTGTGGGAAGAGTCCGACGATGGTGGGTAGCAGATCAGGTAAACTGCCAAAGGTGTGATCGACTTCTGGACTAATCAGCTTAGGCGCATGAATGATTAAAGGCACGGGTAACTCGCCCATACCAAACTGAAAAATATATTCAGGTAAATGTTTGACCTGAACAGACGAGGCTTGGTGGTCAGAGAAAAGCACAAAAATAGTATTGTCGTATAATTCATTGCGCTTAAATTGCTCAAACAACTTGCCAATATTATGGTCAAGTAAACGCACTGCATTGTATTGCTCTAGGCTTGCAAAGCCATTATCTTTTAGCTCTGCGCTAGTGCGTTGTTGGGCTATAAATCCACTCTTATCATCGGCGATAGTATAAGGTGAATGGTTAGCCGCTGTTTGAATGTAGCCCAAAAACGGCGGCGTAGCTCGCTTAAGAATAGCACTGGCTTCGGTGATCAGCGAATAATCCGAGATGCCCCACACGTCTACAATAGGCGACGTCCAATACTTTTCCTCATATAAGTTAACACCCTGAATGCTGTTATGGATGAGGGCGCTCATATTGGCCCAGCCTGCACTACCACCGAGCATATAGTGTTTTTCGTGCTGTACCAAAGCATTGATGACGGAGCGCTGGTGGGTGATGTAAGGATTACGAGTGGCCGTTTTTATCGCTGACACGTCGGGAATGCCGGTAATGGAGGTAAATACACTTTTGGCGGTTGACCGAGCGGGCACGTAAAAATTTGGATACCAACGCGACTGCGTAATTAAGGCATCTATATTAGGTGTCGGGTCGAGGGGATTACCATAAGCTCCAATATGACTCGCCCCCAAGCTTTCCATAAACACAATCACCACGTTGGGCAGTGTTTTTTCACCATTGACTGCAGGTGCTGGAGGGATTTCCCAACGGTCTAAGGCAGCCGCGCCAGTGCTTGGAAAGTTACTGCCAAACAAGTGCGACAGGGTACTAAAGAAAGGCTTTAAATCATTTTTGTTGGCTGATTTGGTAGGAAATCGAGCGGTATCGTAAATCCATACAAAGGGGTTTAAACCCAGCGCTGCAACTTGGGCATTACCATTAAAAAATGCATGATTCCAGCGCAGGGGCACCAACGACCATCTACCTAACAGAATTAGTAAGAATAAGGCGCCAATCACTACCACATGGACGCAATGGCTGTACCAGCGCCGATGGTGCTTTTTTTGTTGCAATAAGGGTAATAAATAGTGGGCATGGAACCAATAACCTAACCACCAGACTAGGATCATCCCTATGCAGATCTGAATCACTGGATAAGATTGCCAAATCATGGTGGTGGAGATGCCAATGTCACTACTAAAACGCACAACAGAGGCATCTATGCGTTTGTTTAGGTATAGATAATGCCCAGCGTCAAACACATACATGGTGAGTATAACGATTAAAATAATGCCGAACCAATAACCTAAAAACCGACTCAGTAGGGTGAAGTTAACGGCGCTAAAACGGGGCAGAATTAGCCAAGGTAAAGTCATTAGGGCAGCCAACAAGGAGACCCGCAGATCAAAACGCAAACCCACCCAGAAGGTCTTTAATAAGTCACCTTCGAAGGTTATTGGTAACTCAGAAATAAAGCCCCAAAATAACATCCTAAACAGTCCTTGCAAACCCCATAGGGCCAAGGTGAGAAGCAGTAAATATTGCACTCTACGGGGAAGAAAATTCATAATCAGACTAACGGACCTTTAATGAGTGGGGTGATGATTGAGTTGAGCGTAAGTTGATGACGAGGCCAGCAATGATTAAGGCGGCAGCGATCCATTTCCACCAAGGCATACTTTCGTCTAGAAAAGTGCTTGAGGCCGCCATACCGAATACCGGCACAAGCAACGCCCAAGGTGCTACCAATGCTGTGGCATGACGCTGCAATAATAAATTCCATAACCCATATCCAATCAATGTATTACCCAGAGTTTGCCACAATACGATGGCCCAAGCGTGCCAAGGTGCTGACACTAGACGTTCACTTATTAATACAGACCCTTCATAATAATATGACATGAGTGCCAACGGTGGTACAGCAAATATTGAGGACCAAGCTAAAAAGGCAATAATATTAACTTTGCCACAACGTTTAACAACAATGTTGCCAGCAGCCCAGCTTAGGGCCGCCACTAAGATCACTACTAAGCCAATAAAGGTGGCGTCATTATTACCCTTAATGCCGATTAATAACACTCCAGCAAAAGCAATAATAAGAGCTATGATTTGCTGCCAACGTATGGTTTCTTTAAAGAATATAAGCGCCAGTAAAATGGTGAATACCGCCTGTAACTGAATGACTAAAGAGGCTAAGCCGGGCGATATATGGCTACCCATCACCCAAAATAATAAGCCAAACTGACCAAAACCAATAAAAAACCCATAAGCTATTAAATAACGCCATGGCGTTTTAGGGCGGGGCAATATGAGTACCAAAGGCAAGGCTGCGAAGGTAAAGCGAAGGCTGGCAAATAAAAATGGCGGTAAATCATTGAGTCCTAATTCAATAAAGACAAAATTTGTACCCCAGATTAGAGCGACAAAAACCGCCAATAACTGGTGTTTAAGGGGCATTGTAGCTTCCTACTAAAGTGGACTATTATGAGCGGCGCAGATTGGACGAACCTTTACCAAAACTTCTATGGCGTATGCTTGTATCCACAGGTAATTCAGTCTGCGCTTTAGTCTGTATGTCAGCTTCTGGTTGAGTTTTTGGTTGAGGCTCTGGTGTACGATAAAGCGCTTTGCGTTTGTTTGCTAAATCAGCTTTTCGTGCTTGTTCTTGCTCTTGTTTTAGGGCTTCTTGTTGACGTTTGTGATGCTTTATAGAGTCAGCCTTTGCTGTTATTTTAGCCTCAAGTTTAGCTATATTTTCACTACTATTTGCACGGGAAGCTGCAAGAGATTTTGCCATCTTAGCCAAGGCTTGTTGCGATTTGAGCTTGGGCTTTATGGCAGCTTTAGCTACCCCTGCACTGGTGCTGTTTGCAAAGACCTCAGCGCCAGTGCGACTCGCATAATCAGTTAATGCTGTTTCACACTGAGCCATAAGCTCTGTCATTTCTATTTCAGTTTTTTTGCTCATAAGCGCCATCCCAACTCGTTAAAGCTTGAGTTCAAGCATCCCGTGAGGATGTGAACCAAGATAGTTTATCATGTAAACTCACCACTCGCCCAACCAGAAAAAGGGACGGTGACAGCACGTTTTCTGTCTTGATCATTGCGGGTAGGTCATTCAGGTTGGATATCATCACTCGCTGGTCTTGGGTCGTGCCTTTCTCAATGAGTGCGACGGGCATGTTTTTATCCATACCGTGCTTGATGAGTGCTTCACAAATCAAAGGTAGGCCTTTTAAACCCATATAAAAGACTAAGGTTTGCCCCTCAACAACTAATTCAGGCCAAGGTAAATCTACGCTACCATCGCGTAATTGCCCCGTCACAAATCGCACAGACTGGGCATAGTCCCTGTGGGTAAGGGGAATACCAGAATAAGCCGAACAGCCGTTGGCTGCAGTAATGCCAGGCACGACCTGAAAAGGGACATGTTGTCCAGCCAAGGTTTCGATCTCTTCACCACCACGGCCAAAAATGAAGGGGTCTCCACCTTTAAGGCGGGCCACTCGTTTGCCTTGTTTGGCATAATCAACCAACAATTGGTTGATGCCTGCTTGGGGCACACTATGGTTGGCACGACGTTTTCCGACATAGACTCTTTCTACCTGCTCTGGCACAAGCGCCATCACACCCTCAGAGACGAGGGCGTCGTACAATACCACATCGGCTTTTTGCAACAGTCTAAAAGCCCGCAGTGTGAGCAGGTCTGGGTCACCAGGACCTGCTCCAATAAGAAATACTTCACCACTACTTTTGACAGCACCAAGACCATTATCGAGTTCTTTTAAGTGTTTTTTTAATAAACTTTCAGCTTCTGTATGTTTGCCAGAAAATACCGCCTCTGCAACGGCTCCCTGTAACACTTGGTGCCAAAAAATAGAGCGTTCGCTAGTGTTGGGTAGGGCTTGTTTCACTTGTGGACGATAAGCCCCCACTAAACGCGCTAGCTGGCCATAGGCTTTGGGTACAAATTGCTCTAATTGTTGGCGTAAAATACTGGATAAAACAGGTGACGCCCCACCGTTATTAATAGTAATCGTTAAGGGAGAGCGATCAATGATGGCACCAAAAATAACATTACCCTCGTTGGGCTTATCAGACACGTTAACTAACAACCCCAGTGCCTTAGCGTCATTTGCAATTGTGTGGTTGGCTGTGCGGTCATCGGTGAGTGCTAAAATAAGGCTATAACCTTGCATTACATCATCTGACACATAGGCCCCAACTGTGACCTTACCGCCAGCACTTTCTATGAGTTGTAACACGTCCTCAGCAATTTTAGTGGCCATTAAGTCACAGGCAACGCCTGCATCAATTAACGATTTAGCCCGGCGTTTTGCCATATTCCCACCACCAATGAGCAAAGCGTTCAATTGTTGGGTGTTGTGAAACAGAGGAAAAAAAGTCATTCGGATTCCTGTTGTATCCAGGTTTGGCAGTGTGCAACTGCTTTTATTTGGCCTAAATCAATATTGCCAAAGCGTAACAAACTCGTGCTCGAGTTGATATCAACTAGGCGCAATAATATACCGCTTTGAGCGGCACTATGGTGCAGCCTCTGGGCTAAATTTGAAGCCATAATAAAGCTCCTGAATAATTCATGTGTGCTGGCTAATTTAGCTCCTAGCCGAGTCATTGAGGGCTGCCAAAGTTGCAATTGCTGTAACCCTTCATTGATCAGTTGAGAGCGCATACTAGTTTGCCAATCCGTATCATTTAAAGCAGCCGCAGCAACCCACTGTGCTGGCCCGTTCACTGACCAAGGCCCTATTACCTTCGCTAGCTGATTTAATATGCTTTGAGTGGCAAAGGTAAACCCTAAGCGAATACCGGCAAGGCCAAAGAACTTACCCACCGAACGCAATACTATGACGTTATCTGTAAGCTTTTCTGCCAGCACACTTGCCCTTGGTGTGATATCAATGAAAGCCTCATCAATGACTAAGAATCCACCTTTATTCCTTAACTGCTGCGCCCACAAATTCAATTGCTGACGGCTAAAAACCTCGCCTGTGGGGTTATTGGGATTGATAATAACCAAGTGACCAATTTTATCATCATGCAAAGCATCTGCTATTTGTTGGGTAGCTAACTGACTATCTAATCCACTGTAGGTGCTAACTTCACCTTCTTGTGACCAGGCTTGGAGATGTTCCTGATAACCGATATCGGGCAGCCATGTGGCCTTCTGATTGCCGAGTTGACGCAATATTACTGGCAGTAATTGAATGACAGTCTGGCTACCACTGCAGGCTAAACAAGCATGCTGACCATAATAAGAGTGTGCAGCCTTGATTAACGAGGGGGCTAAGTATGGCAACTGTTGCCAAACCTCTTGTCCCATGGCTGGGGCTGGGTAACTGAATTGGTTAATGCCAGTCGATAGATCTAACCAATCCTCAGGTGCTCGGCCGTAAATCGCACTGGCTGAGTGTAGATCGCCACCATGAAATAAAGTGTTCATTAGAAATTGCCTATGACAGTGAATAAGCAGATCACAATTAACCAAAGGGCCAAACTGTAGTTAACAAGTGCACAGGCATCATCAATGCTTTTGGCCATAGGTGGACTACCCGCGCCAAGCACAGGGCGTTGCTGATTCTCACCATGATATTGGGCGTTGCCTCCTATTTCTACGCCGATGGCACCAGCACCTGCTGCCATCACTGGCCCGGCATTAGGGCTTTTCCAAGTACCTGACTGTTGACGCCAGCTTTGCCATGCGTTACTGGTTTGGCCATTAATACTGCCACAAAGGGTATAAGCCAGAGCAGTAAGGCGTGCAGGTATATAGTTAAGCAAGTCATCAAACCGGGCTGCGGCCCAACCAAAGTATAAAAACTGTGGATTTTTGTAGCCCCACATAGCATCTAAAGTATTGCTGAGTCGATAAACTACTACCCCTGGAATACCAGCAATAATAAACCAGAAGAGCGCCGAAAATAGGGCATCAGCCCCATTTTCAAGTACAGATTCGGTGGCTGCTTTGGCAATCTCATGCTCGTTTAAGTCTTGAGTATCACGGCTAACAATGAGGCTAACAGCGGCACGAGCAGCGCTAAGATCACCTTGTGCTAGGGGTGTTGATATGGCCTTGGCATGGGCTATTAAACTGTGCCATCCAATCGCCAAATACAATACTATGCCAGCAAAAATCATGCCTAAGGTGGCATGCTGTGCCAAGGTCTGTTGTAGGCTGTAAGCGGCAAAACCAAGTGGTCCAACGGCCAGCAATAGGGCTAGTAAGCCTCTTAACTTTAACAAATTGTTGCGCCTCGGGGCTGCTTTAATTGAGGGCTGGTCAGCCTCAGCATTGGCTCTTAGGGAAAACAATTTAACTGGACCATTGAGCCATTGTTCCAGGCCATCAGCCAAAGCCCCAAAGCCCACCAACGGATGCAGCCGTTTGGGTTCACCTAACCAATAGTCTAAGCTTAAGGCAATCACTATGGCGACGACCAAGTCCATACTAGACCCCACCCTGCATGATGTTAAAAATTGTTTCTACAGGTAGTTCTAGTTCAACTTCATCTGCTAAACGCTCAATTTGTGCCGCCCTTAAGGCCGGATAGTCAAACGCTTGGGTTTGCGCTAGCCCAGCCCAGTCTAACAATTGTTGCAGCAGTTTAGGTTCATCAAATAAACCATGTACATAACTACCCATGACTGTATTTTCGAGATTGCGGGCACCATCTGGACCCGTATTGAGTTGCATTAACGGTTGCGCTAAATCACGGCCACTGGTTTGCCCTACATGGATCTCATAACCTGTGACTGGAATATCTCCTGCATCAGTTAGCCAGCGGCCTTGCACGTTGCGTAATTGTTTTTCACCCTGTAGCAAGGTTTCAATGGCTAAATGACCCAAACCCTCACTGGTTCCAGCACTGGATTCTGTGCCATCTGGGTCATGGACAGCTAGGCCTAACATTTGATAACCACCGCAAATACCGATCACTTTGCCACCTAAGCGCAAGTGACGTTGGATGGCATTAGCCCAGCCAGATGCTTTAAGCCACGCCAAGTCACCGCGAGTATTCTTGCTACCAGGAAGAATGATAAGGTCTGCACCCTTAAAGGATTGTACGTCTCTTACAAGTTGACAATCCACTTGAGGATGCATTCTTAAGGCATCAAAATCAGTATGATTGCTAGCCCGAGGATAAATAGGCACCACCACCTTGAAGTGTTGGCCGTCATCAGACTTAGCAAATTGATCAACCGCCAATGAGTCCTCTGCTTCTATGTGTAAGTTATGAATGTAAGGCAAAACAGCAAGTACGGGTTTCCCCGTTTTCTCTTCTAGCCAGTCCAAACCACCCTGTAAGAGTGCTTTATCACCCCGGAAACGATTAATAATAAAACCACGGGTGCGCGCTTGTTCGCTGACACTAAGTAGTTCATAGGTGCCATATAAATGAGCAAACACGCCACCTCGGTCAATGTCTGCAACGATAATGACAGGGCAGTCTATGGCTTCAGCAAAACCCATATTAGCTAGGTCATGCTCTCTCAAATTAATCTCTGCGGGACTGCCCGCTCCTTCTACCATGACCAGATCAAAGTCTGCTAACAGCTCTTGATGAGCAAACACGACGTCTTGCAATAACTTTGGTTTGTGCAGGTGGTATTCCACTGCCTTCATGTTACCAATTGCCTTACCACGCAAAATTACCTGAGAACCTAAATCACTATTGGGCTTAAGTAAAATAGGGTTCATGCGGACATCAGGTTGCAAAAAACAAGCTTCAGCCTGCACCGCCTGAGCACGCCCTATCTCTCCCCCATCAGCTGTTACGGCACTGTTTAGTGCCATATTTTGACTTTTAAAGGGAGCTACTTTAATGCCTTTACGAGCTAATATGCGGCACAAGGCTGTGACTAAAATACTTTTACCTGCGTCCGATGTGGTGCCTTGCACCATCAGTGTTCTCGCTTTTTGTTCTAAGCGTATAGGGTGACCTTTAACTGCAAGGGATCGGGAGCCGTGACGCATTAGGACGGGCTTAATCATGAGGCAGTTTCCTTTTGCTGGTCTAAGTCTAACAGCAAATCTTGCAAAGTCTGTTGATGTTCGCCTGGTTCTTGCCACATGCCGCGTTGGCAAGCTTCAAGCAGTCGCTCAGCCATTTCTTCCAAGGCAGCAGGATTATTATCACGCATGAATTGCTGATTATCTGCTGCAAATACTAAAGCGTCACTCACCTGTTGATACTGATAATCAGCAATTAAATTGGTGGTAGCATCGTAAGCAAATAAATAGTCGACACTGGCAGCCATTTCAAAAGCACCCTTGTAACCATGACGTTGCATAGCACTAATCCATTTTGGGTTGAGCACGCGAGAGCGTAAAACTCGATTAAGTTCTTCTTTAAGGGTGCGGATTTTGGGTTGGCTTGGGTTACTGTGATCACTATGATACACCGCTGGAGCCTGGCCGCTAAAGCTTGTAACAGCATTAGTCATGCCACCTTGGAACTGGTAGTAGTCATCAGAGTCTAGTAAATCATGCTCACGATTGTCTTGGTTGTGCACCACCGCTTCTAACTGGCTTAAACGGTGTTTAAAATCGTCGTGAGCGGCCACACCATCGCCAGTTTGGTTACCATAAGCATAGCCTCCCCAGTTGAGGTAGGCATCTGCAAGGTCGGCTCGCTCGCCCCAACAACGCTCATCAATGAGCCCCTGCAATCCGGCACCATAGGCTCCTGGCTTACTGCCATAAACCCGATAGCTGGCTTGGCGCTTTGCATCCACAGCACTGACACCTTGAGCCTCTAGTTCAGCTTGTCGCTGGGTAATGTTTTCACGAATACTGTTGCTACTGACTCCTGGCTCATCAAAATCGGCAAGCGCCTGCACAGCCGCATCATAAAGCTTCATAACATTAGGGAAAGCGTCACGAAAAAAGCCAGATACCCGCAGGGTAACGTCAACCCGAGGCCGACCTAGTAACATGGCAGGCATAATTTCAAAATCAGTGACTCGCTGGGAACCAACTGCCCACACGGGTTTAATGCCCATTAATGCAAACGCTTGGGCAATGTCATCACCACCTGTGCGCATAGTGGCAGTACCCCAAACCGATAAGCCCAATTGGGTTGGGTACTCACCGTGTTCTTGTAAATGCCGCTCTATGAGTGCTTGAGCTGAGCGCTGACCTAAAGCCCATGCTGCTGCAGATGGCACGCTGCGGTTATCTAAAGAAAAGAAATTGCGCCCTGTGGGCAAGGTATCTAAACGGCCTCGGGTGGGTGCACCGCTGGGACCAGGTTCTATTGCTTGGCCTGCTAGCCCTTGAATGAGGGCTTGGGTTTCTCTTACTGCACTATCTTCTAAAGCCATTAAAATAGTATTTTTAGCATATTTCAACTGCTCACTTGTGCGTGGTAGTGTGCTCGTTAATTCTGCGGTATCTTTTGTCTTCGATGATAGTAAGTATTGCTTAACTAAGTTTAACGCGAGTAATTCAAGGCGTTCTCTGGTGTCCATGCTAGAACGCCATAAAGCATCACTTTGCTGGGCTAACAAGAGCGGCTTAGAATCGGTCCAAGGAGTGACTTCAGTGGCTAAGGGATCGTAGGTCTTTAGACCTAAATCTAAGGCTATGTTATGCAGTATGCCGCGCTCTTCGTTGGCCTGCCCGCGAGGTAAACGCAGCAGAGCAACAAGGGTTTCACTCAATTCATCAGCCAGTGGCAATTGACCTAAAATGTGTAACCCATTGCGAATTTGAGCTTCTTTAATATCACATAAATAGGTGTCAAGCTCAGCCAGCATTTCGCCTTCTGTGGTATCGGTTGTCAACCCCAACTCTTGCTTTAGATGACTGCTAGCCAAGATCGCAACGATCTGCTCCCTCAACCATAGTTCACGTCTTGTATCTAGGCCGGTGGCTTGATACAGCTCGTCTACTAAGGCTTCTAAATCTGCCAGTTCACCATAGGTTTCAGCACGGGCCATGGGGGGCATTAAATGATCAACAATGACCCCTTGTGCTCTGCGTTTGGCTTGGGCACCTTCACCGGGATCATTAACAATAAATGGGTAGAAGTGGGGCATAGGGCCAAGGGCGACATCGGGCCAGCACTCATCGCTCAGGGCCACGCCTTTGCCAGGCAGCCATTCCAGATTGCCATGTTTGCCAAGATGAATGACCGCATCTACTTGGTAACTATGACGCAACCAAAAATAGAAGGCTAAATAGCTGTGAGGTGGAACGAGATCTGGGTCGTGGTAGTTGGCGCTTAAGTCTAGGTTATAACCTCGTGCAGGCTGAATACCGACGAAGGTTTCACCTAAACGTAAACCCGCTAGCATGATGCGTCCTTGACGATACTTAGGATCTTGCTCTGGGCTACCCCAGCGTTGCCAAACGGCTTGCTGGCAGACTTTGGGTAATTGCCCAAAGTGCGCTAAGTACTCGGTGCTATCTATGCTTTGCCAGCACGGCAAATGATGCAAGGTATTGGGGTTGTTGGTGACCGATGCTAACAAAGTCTCAATTAAGGCATTACCATTTTCGGGTACTTCATCAACGGCATAACCTGCGTCTTGCATGGCTTGTAAAACGTTAATAGCAGATTGAGGTGTGTCTAAGCCGACACCATTACCAATACGCCCATCTTTGGTGGGATAATTGGCAAGTATAAGAGCGATACGTTTGTCATGATTAGCTTTATGGCCAAGGCTGCAATAACCTTTCGCAAGGCGCGCCACAAATTCTGCTCTTTCTGGCTCTAGTTGGTAGCCGACAAGATCTATTTGACATAGTTTGCTGTAGTAACCCATTGACTTAAAACTAATGGCACGGGTGAGTACATGGCCATCCATTTCTGGCAACACGACTTGCATGGCGATATCACGCGATCTTAAACCTTGTTTATGCTCACGCCATGCATCATTAGTGGTGGAAGACAGAACCAGTTGTAACACAGGGAGATCGCCTTCAATAGGCAAGTTAAACTGGGTGGGTGCTGAACTAAGACTGGGTGCATCGACTTTGTTACTGGCAAACCCTAAGCTACTTAATACCAGCTTAGCGTTGGACTGCTTTAGAGTGTGATTAACTAAAGCTAGGGCCTGTGGATCTTTGAGTGAAGTCACGGCAAGGGCAATAGGGTTCATGCCTTGCTTAATTAGGCTGGTCATTAGGCCATCAAACATTTGAGTATTGCCACTTTGTAAATGGCTTCGATAAAATAATAGTGCCACTACAGGTGCATTTTGTAGACCTTGACTCTGGGTATTTGTTTGCCAATCCATCAAGCTAGCCTGAGCCACTCCCGGTTGATAAATCAACGCTTGAGGTAGTTCAGTAGGAGGTTGCCATTGCGGTTTATGTCCTAGTAAGGCTGAATCTAGATTGTGTTCTTGGGCCAAGTAACGTAACAAATTAATACCGTTACTCACACCGCCTTGGCGCAAGTATTGCCATACCATATGGCAGGTACCGGCATTGCAGGAACTCGCTAGGGTTAACTCAGGGTCTGGCGCATCATCCCCGGGTACCAGAATGAGCTGTCGGCCAGGCTTGGCTTGCTGCCATGCCTGAAGGCGCTGAAAACCATAATTCCAATAACTTGCACCACCTAGCAATGACACCAAAACTAACTCTGCCTGTTCCAATACCTTATGCTCATACAAATCAAAAGCAGCGGGCTTGAGTAGGTGACTCCAGTTTGCTAGACGAATCGATGGTAATTCGTCACTGAGTTGTTCAGTCGCAGTAGCTAGCATCGCTAGACTCGTATCAGCTGCAGTCAAGATCACCATTTTTGCTGGGTCTTGTCCTAGATCGATGATGCCTTCTTCTTCTACGAAGCCGCCAGGCTGGGCTGCGAGCAGATGCATAGGGGGTACTTAGACCTCAGCCACTTTTAGGGCCTTGGTCAGTTGCTCTACATGCAAGTGTTTACCAATCATTACCAAGGAGGTGCGACGGGCCTCATCAGCCACCCACAAGCGATCAAAGTGACTTTCTAAACGCTGGCCAACAGCTTGAATGACCTGACGCATAGGTTTGTTAGGTAAGGCTGCAAAGCCCTTAGCTCGATAGATTTTCTGATTCGAAAGGAGCTCTTGTAGGGCTGTTTGTAAACGCTCACCATCGACTTCACCTAGATGAATAACACAGGAATCAAAGTGGTCGTGGGCATGTTCATGGTGGTCACCATGGTCATGATGATGGTCGTGGTGAGTGTGCACTGCTTCAATGCGTTCCTCTGCAGCGGCCTCTAAGCCTAGCACTAACTCGATAGACGCATCACTAGTGCCATCTTTGTTTTGGCCAATGTACGCGGTCTTGACGGCAGCTGGAACTTTAGCCGCAATGATGGCCTCAACTTGGCTGCGTTGCTGACTAGATAAAAGGTCACTCTTAGAGACAATGACTAAGTCAGCTGCACTAAGCTGGTCATCAAGTAGTTCAGCGAGATCAGGGTCATGATTAAGGCTTTCATCGGCCAAGCGCTGAGCTTGAACTTGCTCAGCATCGTGAGCAAAACGACCCCCAGCAACGGCTGGGCCATCGATCACAGTAATGACTGCATCAACAGTAAAGTGTTGTTTAATCTCGGGCCAGTTAAAGGCTTGTACAAGGGGTTTTGGTAAGGCTAAGCCACTGGTTTCAATTAGAATATGGTCAATATCATCCCGACGTTTGACTAATTCCAGCATTACTGGCAAAAATTCCTCTTCTACAGTGCAGCAAATACAGCCGTTAGCTAACTCATAAATACCTTGCTGGCTGCTCGTAGGCGCTGTGTCGTCATCACAATCCAAAGGGCAATTACGCAATAAATCAGCATCGATGTCCAGTTCACCAAATTCATTAACAATGACGGCAATACGCTTGGGGTCTTGACCTCCAGAAATCTGGCGCAACACATTAGATAATAATGTCGTCTTGCCACTACCTAGAAAACCGGTGACCACAGTAGCGGGAATTTTTTTCAGTTGCATGGGATAACCTTGTACGTAATTAAAAGCTAAAAGGGTGTTTGAATTTGCCCGCTATTTTGTCACAAAAAGCCACTAAAATCAGCCTTGCTTGGGCACAAACTATCCCCCATGCGACTCTTTGCAAGCCTCTAATAGAAGCTGGAACAACAGCCATGAATTAACTCATACTAAAGCCATGAGCACAGATCACCCTAGGTCGTCACTCTGAGGCATTAGTCACCTTACAAAGGGGCTTATTTGCAGTGGCCCATACACCCTAGATGGAGCCCTCTAAAATGCAAGCAGGTGCAATGTAAAAATCACTAACCTGCCTTTTTATTGTGATCTTTCTTGCGATAGATGTGGGCTTTGGTTTCATCATATAGATACGAATCGTCAAAGTTTTCTGCATCCAACACATGGCCTACCAGTATCAACGCAGTGCGAGTAAACTTTTTCTCACGCACTTTGGCAACGATATCGCTTAAGGTCCCTGTCACCTTATCTTGATCAGGCCAACTAGTGCGATAGCACACCGCTACTGGGCAGTCTGGTCCATAGTGAGGCAATAAGTCTGCCACAACTTTGTGAATGCGAGTAATGCCAAGGTGAATGGCCATGGTGGCTCCAGTGGCAGCTAAAGCGGGTAGACGTTCGCGCTCTGGGAAGGGAGTTTTGCCTTCGTAGCGGGTTAGAATGACTGTTTGTGAAATGCCAGACAAGGTAAGCTCTTTGCCCAGCCATGCGGCTGATGCAGAATAGGCTGTGACTCCTGGGATAATTTCGTAATCAATTTCTAATGCCTCTAGGCGGCGCATTTGCTCACCCGTGGCACCATATAACGAGGGGTCACCAGAGTGCACGCGGGCCACATGCTGGCCTTTGGCATGAGCATCGGCCATTAGCTCTACTTGAGCATCCAATGCTAAGGCTGCAGTGTCTATGACTAAGGCACCGCGTGAACGTGCGGTTGCCATATTTTCATCGGGAATCAATGACCCTGCAAATAGCACCACGGGTGCTGCATCTAATAAGCGCTGACCTTTAATGGTCATTAGCTCTGGATCACCTGGGCCTGAGCCAATAAAATATACCGTCATAATTTTGTCCTGTGTTATGTCAAAGTTGGGAATTAAAGCTTCTTTTTATATCCACGAGGGGTATACACCCACTCTTTGGTGCCATTGACTATGTGTCTAGACTCGCTGTTGCCCACGGAGACAAGGGTAAACATGTCCACGTCTTTGGCCTCTAATTCATCCAAACGAATAATAGTGACTTGCTCTTCTGGGCGCGTAAGCTGGCGACCAATTAATACGGGTGTAGAGGCCGGGCGGTGCTGTAACAATATGTCGCGGGCTTTGTTAAGCTGCCAATCACGTTTTTTAGACACAGGGTTATAGAAAGACACAACAAAATCACCTTCGCCAGCTTTTTCAATACGCTTTAAAATGGTTTCCCAAGGTGTGAGTAAATCTGACAAAGAAATAGTGCAAAAGTCATGTCCTAACATAGCACCCACGCGACTCGCACCGGCTTGCATGGCAGAAATTCCTGGAATAACTTCCAATTCTACAGCGAGCCATTCGGGGTGATTCTCTTTCCCCTCGAGCTGCATATCGAGTAATTCAAAGACTAAGGTCGCCATGGCATAAATGCCAATGTCGCCACTTGAAATAAGTGATGTAGTCTTGCCACTCGCTGCCAAATCTAGGGCTAAACGGGCCCGTCCAATTTCTTCACCCAAGGGCAGGTCATGGTGTTGTTTGCCGTTGCAAACATCCCCCAAAATTTGTAAGTAAAGGCCATATGCCACTAGGTCTGAACTGTCTGCGATGGCAGTGTGGGCGCGCGGCGCCATTAGCTGTGCATCACCAGGGCCAGTGCTAACAATAAATAGTTTGCTCATGCTGATCTCGTGCTCATTAAATAAAACTTAAGGTTAATCGTCTTCACCCACTGAACCCGCGCCCGGTGGAAACGCTCTGGCGATGGCACAGGTGGCTTTAGGTGTTTTTAACTTGGCTTGTATTAGCTCTGCAGCATTACCAGTGGCTTGTTGAGCCGACCAGAGTGCAGCAGACTCTGCAACGCCATAAACACCAACAGTGTCATAAACGTATTGAGAAGGGTTTATCAATAAATCATTGACGGCTGCCAAAGTTTGGGCAGAATAGGTTTGAAAACTCTTACCTAAACCTTGAGCTAGCTCAATAAGGCCTTGCTCATTGGCTTTAATATCAATGCTATTAATGCTCACAATATCATCAATAGTGAGCCCTTGTTGTGTCAAACATTGGTTCAAAAATTCTAATAAATGGGCATGGCTACAATGGCGCTCACAGCCCATGCCTATGGTATATACAGGTTGCAGGTATGGCTGAGCCGTAGTGACAGCTAACTGCGCCTCTAGCATATGGCTAATTTGGCGTCCCCATTCGTTGGCACCGCCCTCATGCCCAGACAGCAATGGAATAACAAATTGGCCTTGCTCATCAAGCACCAGCACAGCTGGGTCTTGGTACTTATTTGTTAGTACAGGCGCCAACGTACGCACAGCAATGCCCGTGGCACAGATCAAAATGAGGCGGTCAGCTTGAGAAAACGCAGCCTGAACTTGGGCCGCAAAGGGTTGTGGTTTTAGCTCAAAGGAAACTAGGCAATCTGGGTCATGGTTCAATAGCATGGCCTTTAAACGTTCGCCAAGGCGCGCGCCAGCATCGGTTAATGCAAAAATTCGGATCACCAATGACGCTCCTGTCTTAGCACTACGAACAATGAAAAGTATGGACCTGCTTGATTAGGTAATTGAGTTACATCAGTAAGAATTTCTTGGTTATCACGACCGATGTAGGCCAAATAGTTGGCATCTGCCATACGACCTGTTTTATCAAGTATGTCTAAGATACGCGGCCTAGCTCGGCCTGCCTTCATAATAACCACACTGTCATGGGTATTAAGGGCCAGTTCTAGCTGGGCGTCGGTGTGGCGTCCTGTCATGACAACAAAAGATTCTTGCAACAAGGATAGGGGTTGCTGTAGGGCAGACGCTGCACTGTTTACAGAAGAAATACCAGGCACTACAAGGCATTCGTGGGCATCACTTAAGCGTTCTAGCAGGTAACTAAATGAGCCAAAAAATAGGGGATCGCCTTCGCACAAAAACACGACAGATTTGCTTAGATTTAGTTGTTCAATAATTTGCTTAGCACCTAAATCGTAGGCAGCATTAGCCTCAGTTCTATCGGTACTCATGGGCATGGGAATAGCGATTTCTTTGGGCAACTCGGCACGACTAAGGATACTAGCGTGAGCAATATCTCGAGCCTGTGAAGTGCCTGCAATGGCGCTACTGGTCGCACTATTAGGCACACCTTTAGCGCTCGCTAAATAACAAATTACATCGGCAGATTGAATAAGGTAATGGGCTTTTAAGGTAATTAATAAAGCATCACCTGGGCCAACACCCACTCCATAAAATACGCCAGCTTGGGCTTCAAAAATATGCATTAGGATGAAATCTCTAGGGCTTTATGCCAGCACATTAAGGTAACGGGCAGCGCGGGGCGCAGTAAATCTTGCCCAGCAATGGTGTCGTGGCGACTGATGGCCACTTGTAAATAATCAGTGGGCTGCTGCTCTACATGTAGGCTAAATTGCCTCAGTGCAGCCTTACTTGGCTCAGTCACAGCACTGGTTGCAAGGCGACCACCCGGTTTGAGCCGCTGCCAAGCCAGTTGCATTATGCGACTAAGTTCACCGCCACTGCCACCTATAAAGACCTTGTCTGGAAATGGTAGTTCTTTGAGGCAATCTGGCGCTTTATCTTGGATAACACTTAAGTTAGCGCTTACTCCAAAAGCTTCTTTGTTAGCTTCCAAGCAGGCGATGCGCTGGTCGTGATGTTCGATAGCATATACTTGGCCTTGGGGATTCCATAGGGCCCATTCAATCGCGACTCCACCACAGCCCGCACCGATATCCCAAGCGATGTCTTGGGGAGCAGGTTGCAGTAAACTTAGAATATTAAGCCGCACTTCACGTTTGGTGAGCAAGCCTTTGCCTGACTCGCCATCGGTCACAAAGTGGGCATCTGCTATGCCGGGAAAATTTGGCATGACATGACCTATGCCTAACGTATGAACCACGGTCACGTGCAGTGACGCAAAGGGGGTTGAGTTGGTGGCTAGGTCTTGAGCTATAAATTGCTGTTGGTTTTGATCTTCGTAGCCTAATCGCTCGCATACATGTATCTTTGATAGGCCCAAATTAACAGCCACTAAGACTTTTGCAATGGCTTGAGGATGGCTGTTTTGATCCGTAAGAATTAACAATGTGCGGTGGGGTTGTAAATGGCGCTTAAGGTGATTTAGTGGCCGCCCATGTAAACTGACTAGCTGGGCATCTTGTAAGGACAGTCCAGTTAATTCGCAAGCACCTTGTAAGCTCGACACGCCGCTAATACAGGTGACTTGATCGCCAAATTCAGATTGCAAATATTTACCAATACCAAACAGCAGTGGATCACCAGAAGCAAGAATCACAACATGATCAAAACCCTTGATCTCATGGGCGATGTGTTTGAGCTTTGGTAAGCATAGGCTGGCTGGCTGGGTGCGGCTTTGGTTTGCCACAACCTGCGCATGGGCTATACTTTCCAATTGTCTTGGTGAACCCATTATACAATCGCAACTACCTAAGGCGCTTAGGGCTTTGGCATTAAGCAGGGGGGGCTGGCAGATGCCTAACCCAATAACTGTAATTTTGGTCATTAGTAGCGTTCATCCATATTGCAGCGCAACAAAGCGTTGACTACTGAGGCAGCAGCGGCACTGCCACCTTGACGTCCAAGCAGGGTAATACATTCAATACCCAAGCCTTGATGAAGGTCCCAAAGTGCTTGTTTAGATTCAGCAGCGCCTACAAAACCAACGGGAATGCCTACAATTAATGCCGGTTTAGCTGCACCAGCTTTGAGCATTTCTAAGAGGCGAAATAGTGCCGTAGGGGCATTACCAATGACCACCACGCTAGAACGCAGTTGATCTCCCCAAAGGTCTAACGCCGCCATGGAACGAGTTTCCCCACGCTGTTTAGCTATAGCTGCCGTAGTCTCATGATTGAGGTAGCATAGGGGAGGATTTTGAATCATGCGTTTGGTAATGCCTTGTTTTACCATTTCTACATCACATAATATGGCTTGGTGTTTGGCCAGAGCCCCACGCCCAGCAGCACAGGCATTGGCACTTATACGCATGTGCTGTGCAACAAGAGGGTCGCCTACGCTATGGATAACACGCATCACCACTTGTTGGGCATCGCCACTTAGGCCTGATAAGTCCGTTAATAAACGAATTTGGCGAAAGCTATCTTGCTCTATAGCAGAGGGATTGGGCTGGTATTCAAAGCTCATATCATTATCACCTAGTGCTTCTGATCATGGCTATGGGATTGGACATGGCGGTTGCCTTTATTGAGGGATTTCATGGGTGTGCGACTCCACGCTTGTAAACGCTCTACAAGTCCATCAAATTGTTGTTCTACAGGTCCAATAAAATGTGGCCGCTGCAACATAAATATGGGCACTTTAAGGCTTCGTGCGGCTGTTAGCTTTGCTTCAGTGGAACTGCCGCCACTATTTTTACTAGCGATAGCTTGAATACTGTGACGTTTTAATAAGGCTAATTCAGCGGCTTCAGCAAAAGGGCCGATGGCTTTAATCCAAGTAACGTTGGGGGGTAACTCATGTTTGGGCTGCACAGCAGTACGTAACCAAATGCGTTGCTTTGCATTTAATAGTGCCATCTCTTTAGGGCTAATTTGCCCTATCGTTAATAACGTGCGCTGGTAACTTGAAAGGGCACTTAAAAGCTCGGCAGTAGTGCCAAATAAGCGCCAATCGTCTCCCGTTTGTGGTTGCCATTGAGGTCTTAAAAAACGCCAGTAATTTAGCCCTAACTCATGACAGGTTTGCTCTGCATGTTGGCCCATAGTGACACTGAATGGATGGGTCGTATTAACGATTCCATCTATGTTTTGTTGTTTGCAGTAGGCGCTTAAACCGCCAAACTGAGTAAACCCACCACTCACTACTGTAGCTGGAACTTGAGGCTGACGAACCAATCCAGCCACGCTATAAATTAATTCTAAACAGGGCTGGGTTTGGTGTAGAGCGCTAGCCAAATGGCGAGCATCTGCAGTACCCCCTAAGATCAGCAACCTCATGGGGCCACTCCCGCCGCGCGACCAAGTAATTCACCTTGCCTATTGACGGCGAATATTTCCAGCTGCACCGAATTAGGCACGGTTGTCAGGGCAAATGTTAACGCATCTTGGCAAACAGCCGCAGCTAAATCGATGCCTTGTTGCTGGCACAGCCCCAAGGCCTCAAGACTTGTATTACATGCTTTAATAGCTGTCACTAGGTCGTTATCAGCACCCAATCTTTGGGCAGTATGGGCCAGCTTCGGTAAATTAATGGAGGACTTGCCACTGTGCAAGTCTAAATGGCCATCGGCTAGCTTACTAATTTTTCCAAAACCACCACAAATCGTTAAACGCTTCACAGGAGACTTTTTTAAATGTTTAAGCACTGCACCTGCAAAGTCCCCCATTTCAATGAGTTGCATGTCGTCTAGGGCGTAATACTTTCCAATAAAGGCTTCACTTGCATTGCCTGTAGCTGCAGCTACATGGGCATAATTATTGGCTACAGCAACATCCAGACCTTGATGGATGGATGCAATCCAAGCACTGCATGAGAATGGACGCACGATGCCACTGGTGCCTAAAATTGATAATCCATCCACAATACCCAAGCGGCCATTCATGGTTTTCTTGGCAATCTCAGCGCCATTAACTACCCCAATTGTGACTTTAAAACCACCTGTGTATTGGTACAGTTGTGCTAAATGAGTGAGGTGTTCACTCATCATTTGCCGAGGTACGGGATTAATCGCCGCTTGGCCCACTTCAAGCAGCAATCCAGAGCGGGTGATGGTGCCCACCCCAGCACCCGCGCAAAACTTAATGCCTAATTCAGAAACTAGGCTTACGGTCACCCAGATGGTCGCACCATGGGTTGCGTCTGGGTCATCACCCGCATCTTTGATCGTCTCGGCATAGGCCGTGGTCGGTCCACGGTGTTCCACTAGCTTAAGCTCTAGATCAACGTGTTTACTCGCACCTTTAGGTTTAGGTAAAGTGACGCTGGCACTGGTTTTGTGAATGTTTCCTAGTAATAAATGAGCCCCAGCTAAACAACAGGCCGTGGCGCAAGTCCCGGTGGTTAAACCGGTACGCAAAGGCTGCTTTTTTTCGCTGGATTCAGGCCACATAGTTCAGATTGATCCTATTGCTGCGCTGCTATGAGTGGTTTGTAGTGGCTTGGTAAATAACTGAGCCACAGCTTGTGGGTTGGAAGGAAAGAACAAATGTAAATAACTGGCCGTCAAACCTTGTTGGCGATAGATGGCCTCTCCAGGTGCAGGATGACGCTGGCGCTGACCATGGGCAATGGGCGCAGGGGTGTTTTGGCTGCGAGAACGATGGTGTGCATGGGCACGCACTTCACCTTCTGGCAGCATAGCCGCTTGCATGCCTTGGCAACCCCGTTTGCCACGCATCGCACCTTGGCCTGCTAAAATGCCCACCATGGGGTAGGTCGTATCATCAAGATCAGTTAGCTTTTCCAAACAATACAGAAAACCGCCACATTCAGCTAAAATTGGTTTTTGAAGGGCATTAAACCTGCGAATGTCCTTTAGCATACTGCTATTCCCAGCTAATTTTTTGGCATGCAGTTCAGGGTATCCGCCAGCAAACCATAAGGCATCAACGTCAGGCAAGTGCTGATCATTAAGGGGTGAAAAATAACTTAATTTAGCCCCCATCGCCTCTAATAAGCAGGTGTTGGCGCTGTATATGAAACTAAAGGCAGCATCACGGGCGATACCAATGGTGGTGCCTTGCAAAAGCTTTTGCGGTGCAGCAATGTCTTGGCTGGTAAAAGCCACGGGTTTGGGTAAGTCACAAATGGCTTGTCCACCCAGCCATGCTTTGCCCAGGTTGAAACGGTGTTCTAGTTCTTCACGCACTTCGTGAGCTTGCACTAAACCTAAGTGACGCTCTGGTAAAGACACCTCTGGATCTCTGGCGAGATTAGCTAGCAAAGGCATTCGACCTGCAAGAGCATCGTCAATAAGTTGGGCATGTCGTTGGGTGCCACAATTATTGGCTATGAGTCCACAAAACTCAACATCATCGCGAAAACTGGCTAAACCTAGGGCCACGGCAGCCGCAGTTTGTGCCATGCCCTTCACGTCAATCACTAAGGCGATGGGAATGTTAAATGTGGCGGCTAGATCTGCACTGGAGGGTTCACCATCAAACACACCCATGGCTCCTTCTACTAGAATTAGATCAGACTGCTGAGCGGCCAAATAGAATTGATGCCGACAATACTCTGCCCCTGCCATCCATAAGTCTAACTGCGTCACAGGTTGTCCTGATGCTTGTTCTAGAATTTGTGGGTCTAGGTAATCGGGCCCCATTTTAAATACCCTCACCTTGCGGCCAAGGTCACGGTGATAGCGCGCTAGGGCTGCAGTAATGGTTGTTTTGCCTTGACCAGACGCAGGTGCTGCTAAAAATAAAGCAGGGCAATAGGCTATGGCATTTGCTTGATCCGAGTGTGGGGTCTTAGAGGTCATTAAAATTCAATACCAGCTTGGGCCTTAACGCCAATTCGAAAGGCATGGCCATCATCTTTTACTGTACTAATCGTGTCTGCATATTCAACTAACGCCTCCGGCATCACCCGGCCTGTAATAATGACAGTTTGGTCATGGGGACGTTTAGCCAAGGCTTCTAGTACAGGTTCTAGCGGCAGGTAGTTGTACTTAAATACATAGGCCATTTCATCAAGCACCAACAGGTCGATGCTAGGGTCTTGTAATAAACCTTGAGTGATCTCCCATGCTTGTTCTGCAGCGGCAATATCATTGGCTTTATCTTGGGTTTCCCAAGTAAAACCATGGCCCATTACATGCCAGTCTAAGCCAGGATAATCCTTAAAAAATTTGTACTCCCCGGTTTCAACGCGGCCTTTTACAAATTGAACGACAGCCGCTTTCTTACCGTGCCCTAAACTACGCATCATGGTGCCAAAGGCTGAGCTACTTTTACCCTTGCCGTTGCCACGCAACAAAATGGTCACACCACGTTCTTCTGTGGCTTTGGCAATACGAGCGTCAATGACAGCTTTTTTAGCACTCATACGTTCTTCATGGGTTTTACTCATTAAACCAGCCTCGCTTGGGATAAGGTTAAATATTGTGCTTTTAAAAGGTGCGCAATGTGTTGGCCCCGGCCTCGTTTCACTGGACCTTGTTCCGTATCAACAAGAATGGATTGGCCTAATAACGTGATGCCTGATAAATCCTGCTGCACCCGTCCGTCAGTAATAATGGTATTGATAATACGAATTCCTGGACTGCGTCGAAGCAGCCTAGTTGCAAAGGCACTGGCGGACTGAAGGGCTTGTCTTAATGGTGTACCGCCACCCACATCGATGCCGTTAAGTATAGGTGTCATGGCTTTAGGTGCGCGACCTTGAGTGTATAGTTCACAGACCTGGTCGTTACCAAAACCCAATAACACCAGTTGTTGACGAGCCATATAGGCATGTTGTGCGATGCCTGCAACTAAGCCTTTGGCCTGACTCTGACTATCACCAAGCAAGGTTGATGCGGACGTATCAAGTAGCACTAGATGCATCACAGGATCAGCACCACGCTGGCGGCGAAAACGCAGGTCGATGCCAGAGTCTTTGTGGCGGCTGGCAATCAAACTCGAAAACCAATTAATGTGCTTTGAGAATGGTTTATTTGGCCTACCATGGCCTTGGCCGTGCAAACCTCTGCTGGCCGCTGCCGGGATAGATGAAGACGCTCTAGGGGAGTCACCATCAGACTCCATTTGCCGCAGTGGGCCAGTGGGCTGCTTGGTTGGCACCATTTGTCCCCAGTCTTGCTCAGTGCTCTGGCCTTGAAAGTCTACCTTGCTATCCTTAGGGCGCTCAAAGGGTGGCGGGCTTTGTGGCGGTTGTTGGTTAGGTGGATTGGGTGCGTTAAGGTCGTTACGACGATGCATTAAGACCAGTTCTTCAACCGCATCAATATCTTCAAGGCTCACAGTATTGGTTTGTTGGAGTGCCGCATGAGCTTGTGCAGCGCGCAGCCAAACTAAATCACCACGCACTCCATCTACTTGCGCAGCGACGCAGCGTTGGGCGATTTGTAAGCGCATATCGTCGCTAGCATTGATGCTTTTGAGCCGTATTTGAGCTTGTTCTATATTAGCTCGCAAAGCTTGCTGTGGCTTCGCATAAGTGGCCAAAAATTGGGCAGGATTGGCGTCAAAGTCTTGACGACGGCGCACAATTTCCATGCGTTCATGGACGCTGTAGGTGTTCTCAAGGGCCACGCCAAAACCAAAACGGTCAAGTAACTGGGGGCGTAATTCGCCTTCATCTGGGTTCATGGTGCCCATTAAGGTAAATTCAGCTTCATGTTGGTGGCTAATACCATCCCGCTCAATATGATTAACACCACTGGCTGCAGCGTCTAGTAATAAGTCGACCAAGGCATCAGGTAATAGATTCACTTCATCAACGTAAAGTAAGCCTCTATGGGCCTTGCTCAAGAGCCCTGGTGCAAATTGCACGTGTTGCTCGCCCAGTACTTTTTGTAGGTCTAACGACCCAGTGACCATCTCTTCACTGGCACCGAGGGGCAGGGTCACTAATTGATTTAGGTTAGCAATATCGAGGTCTGCCAAACTGCGGGCCAAGGTAGATTTGGCACTACCACGGGGGCCACTTACCAGCACGCCACCAATTGCAGGGTCTATAGCCAGCAAGGTTAGAGCAAGCTTAACTTGAGCTTGGCCAACGACGGCAGTAAAAGGAAAGTTTAGTTTGAGCATAGCCATATCCATCGCACCCACCGTACGATTTATGTGAAACCTAAGATATAACCTAGGCTTCTGATTTCATTTTGAGGGGCTGGTATCGGACTAAATCGCCTATGGATTCACCGTTGCGGGGGCAGTGTTGGCTCAAGACCGGTTTGCCGTAATCTCGTCCACGCTTCCCATTTAACTGCCTGTTCGCCAAGCAGAACCACTCATTGCTACCTATTGTAGGCTTATATGGTGAAGAATAATACGTTTATAGAGCGACTAATGGTTTGGGTGCGGCCTAGGCATATTCAATATCGCCATAGGGCTAATTTAATGCTTAAACAATGCATATCACGCTGTTTGTGGCCTCCCAAATAGCTGCTTTAATGTGCCTATACGAGCAGTTTAGTCGGCAGTCACATTAATTGATTATTTAAATCATGGACGCTTGGTTTGGTTAAGGGCTTGCTGACGTTGCCGGTTATCCCACCAATCCTTAGTTTGATACCAAGCGCTAGCAGCGGGCATATACCAAGGGCTGCCATGATGATAGCTTCGGCTTTGCAGTGGGGTTTGTTCAAACACAGAATGTTGCTGCTGTGGATGTAACATTTTGAGAGCGGCTTTATGACCTAAATAAGGCGCCATAGCGACCCCATTACCACAATAACCCAAAGCATGATAAATGCCATTATTACAGCCGATATTGGGTAATTTACTAAAGCTGAAACCAGTAAAGCCAGTCCAACAGTGACTCATTTTGGTGTTTTTCAGGCTGGGGAATATTTCTATTAATTTAGATTGTAAAATGGGTAATGACTGCTCTGGCGTGATGGCGTGCAAAGCTGCGCGTGCTCCCAGCATAATGCGTTTGCCGCAAGGTGTTGGGCGGTAGTAACAAAAGCGCTGGCGGGTCTCAACCATACAATGGCCACCAGGCAATAAAGCTTGTACCTGATCTTTGCCTAACTCTTCGGTCACAATAATGAAACTGGGCACAGGCAAAACTCTTCTGGCTAAAAACTTAGAGACCCTAGATTGAGTGTAGCCATTGGTTGCCATAAGCACTTGCTCACAATCAATAGATTGGTTTTTAGTGGTAATGCAAAAGCCACTTCCTCGAGGCTTAACTGAATGCGCTGGTTGATCTCCAAAGACCTTTACTCCTGCGTCTAAGGCGAGCTGTAATAAACCATAGTGGAGTTTTCTAGGCTGCACACAAGCATGGCCTTCATACAGTAAGCCACCAAAATATAATGGCGTGTTAATGTGCTCAGTCATGGCATTGGGCTTGATCATGCGCGCAGCAAATGGCTCAATCTTTTGTAAACTGCTATTGGCTTGGGCCATGGCAGTATAGTCTTGGGGTGTCCATGCGGTGCGTAAACGACCAGAGGCTTGTAAATCACAATTAATTTTGTGATCAATAATCAAGCTTTTGGTGAAATCTAAAGAGTCATTGGCCTCGCAATGTAGCTGTGCAGCAATGTCTGAGCCGTAATGTTTTTTGGCATCAGCCACAGACACTTTGTGACCTGAACCCAGCATGCCACCATTGCGAGTGCTGGCTCCAAAGCCTATGGCTTGGCTGTCTAATACAACCACGTCACGACCTGCTTGGGCTAGAGTTAAGGCTGCACTTAAACCTGTAAAGCCTGCCCCTACAACAACACAATCTGCTTTGGTTGGCGGCACTTCAGTGTTACGATATTGGGGCTGATTTTGCCACCAGTAAGGTGTAAATTGAGTCATGATTAGCTAATTATTTGTTTATTGAGTCTTCACCATGCAACAACTTTATCCAGAACTCAAACCCTATCGAGAATTCTTCTTACCTGTGACCCACGGGCACAGCCTTTATGTTGAGCTATGTGGCAACCCACAGGGTATGCCTGTGGTTGTAATACATGGGGGTCCAGGCGGAGGTTGCGGGCCTTCATCGCGTCGCTTTTTTGACCCCAATGACTACCATATTATTTTACTTGACCAACGTGGGGCTGGGCGCTCATTACCCCATGCTAGTTTAGAGGCTAATACCACCCAGCATTTAATTGAAGACTTTGAATTACTGCGTTGTGAATTAGGTATTTCTAAATGGCTTTTATTTGGTGGCTCTTGGGGAGCTACATTAGCTTTAGCCTATGCTCAGGCGCACCCAAATCGTGCTCTAGGACTTATCCTTCGGGGTGTTTTTTTGGGCCGCCAAAAAGATGTGGATTGGATATACGAAGCCGGTGGCGCCAGTCGCATGTTTGCAGATTATTGGCAAGTATTTCAAAAACCATTAGTCAACACAGATGCTGAAGCTACTGGCGAAATGGTTAACACCTATTATAAATTGTTATGTGGCACTGATGAATTAAAACGCTTTGCCGCCGCAAAGGCTTGGGCCGCATGGGAAGGAAGTATTGCCACATTAAACCCTAGACCCCATCTTGGAAACGATTTTTCTGACGGTCATTTTGCCTTAGCTTTAGCTCGAATTGAATGTCATTACTTTGTCAATCAATGCTTTTTTGAGTCTAATCAATTATTAAAAAATATGCATAAAATCAGTCACTTACCCGGTATCATCGTGCATGGTCGTTACGATATGATTTGTCCAGCAGAGCAGGCGTTTGAAGTGCATGCACTGTGGCAAGCATGCCAATTGCACATTGTGCGTGATGCAGGCCATGCGCAACAAGAACCGGGCATCGTCGATAACCTAATTAAAGCGACTAGGGAGTTTGCAGTTAAGCTTGCATAGAAGATTATACGCTTCTTACACGGCCCTTAGTGTGACCTCACTTATATATAGACCCAGTCAAATGTTGAGCAGGAAGAGAGTAAGATGGCGAAAATGGTAAAAAAGGGCGACTTGCCGCAAAAAATTTGTCAGACATGCAACAAGCCATATGCGTGGCGAAAAAAATGGGCGCGTGATTGGGCGAACATTCGCTATTGCTCACAACGTTGTAAATCTGAAGCCAAATTAGATATTTAACACTGGAGTAATGAGTTGTTTCAAGCCACTCGTGAATTTGCACTCAAGCATGCTTAGGCAGGCAAATTAAAAAAGGCCCTACCATGAAAAACACCCCCCAGCACGCACCCCCATCGGATGCCCAACAACGCTTAGATATAGAGCCGGTGGTTTGCTATCCCAATGATACTCTGCCTCCCTATGACAAGCCCTTTTATAACAATCTGCAACAGGGTATGCAGTTGGTTGATAGCATCACCATCCCTGCTAGAGATGCGCGCAGTTTTGTGGTGCCTGCAGGCCATGTGTTTCGTATCGTTAGTGTAGAAGGCCCCCAAGTAGGCGACTTAAACTTGTGGCACAAAGACAACCTTAAGGAGCGTTTTTTTAGTGGCAAAACCCGTGCATTGCACGGCACACATGTCAGTACTGGTGATCGCTTGTGGAGCAATCTGCCTTATTTAAGACCGATGGCCACGGTCATTGATGATACCCTCGATTGGTATGGCTGGGACCAGTTTGGTGGTAGTGTGCATGACGTCATCGGCACCCGTTGTGACCCCTACACCAATCAAGCCCTCGGACAAGATGAATACCACTATTGTTGTCACTCTAACCTTACACGGGCTATGTTAGATCATACCCAATTCGATTTAGATGACGTAGAACCTATGGTGCACGATGTATTAAATGTGTTTATGTGCACAGGGTTTAGCCATGACACCCATCAATATTTTATGAAAGCCAGTCCGGTAAGGCCAGGGGATCACTTAACACTATTTGCTGAAATTGACTTACTAGGTGCCCTATCTGCTTGCCCAGGGGGGGATTGTAGTAGTGAACATTCTAGTGATACTTCCAAGTGTTATCCCCTTAAGGTCGATATATATAAACCTCTACGAAAAGCTTTGGTGGGCTGGTCAAGTCCGAATACCAATGGCTATAGCCGCAGTCATGGAGTGGATCAAACATTATGAAAGCCCTCATGCAGCGTGTTACTCAAGCCAAGGTAGAAGTTGACGGCGAATGTATAGGCCAAATCGATCATGGCATACTGTTGCTTTTGGGGGTGAATAAGGACGACAGCTTTGCCAAAGCTGATCAGTTGTTGCATAAAGTGCTGCACTATCGCTTTTTTAGTGATGAGCTTGGAAAAATGAATAACAATGTGCAACAAGTGGCTGGCAGTCTTTTAGTTATTAGTCAATTTACCTTGGTCGCTGACACCAAAAAGGGCTTAAGGCCAGGCTTTTCGAGTGCGGCACCGCCCGCCCTTGGTGAACAAATATACGATTACTTTGTTGCTCAAGCCGAGCAATCAATTACCCTGGCTACGGGGCAATTTGGTGCCGATATGCAGGTCAGTCTCACTAATGATGGGCCAGTCACCTTTATGCTGGAAGTCTAAGTATCGCCCACCAGTTTGTTAACATTCAAAATGAAGCGCTAAAGCCATGGCTTCGTATTGAATACTCTGCACCTTATAAAAAGAGCACGCACAAAGCCTTAAAATAAAGCATTATTAAGTACCACAAAAGGTCTGTTTCACCATTTCATCAGGTGTTGGGGCTAGGGCATAAGTGATTAATTCTGGTTGGTAATCATAGGGTGCTTGTAAGATTTTGAGTAACGCATAAAAGGGCTCATAGTCACCTTGGTCTTCTGCCGCTCTTATGGCCAGCTCTACTTGATGGTTGCGAGCTATATATGCTGGATTAGCCCGCTTCATTTGTTGATAACGCTCTACTTGGCTTTGTGGGTCTTGGGCTAGGCGCTGCTGCCATTGTTGTTGCCACACCACGAATGCTTGGGGGGCAATGAATGCGGCTCCAAGGGCTACATGCTCTGTTGGTGTGGCGATCTGGTCTACCAAATACCTAAAACCCAAAGTGAAATCTATTTTATGCTCAGCCATGATGGCGAATAGTTCTTCAGTGAGGGCTTGGTCCCCTTCTTGTGGCTGGCTCATGCCCAGCTTGTTACTCATGACGGCCTGATAAGCGGCACCATAGTGCTTTACATAGTTGTCGAGTGCTTGTTGGGCGTCTGCTAAGGCTTGCTCACTGTCTGTGTGTAGTAATGGCAGAAGTGCCTGCGCTAGTCGTGTTAGGTTCCATTGGCCAATACCAGGCTGCTGATTATAACGATAACGGCCTTGCCGATCGATGGAACTAAACACTTTGTCTGGGTCAAACTGATCCATAAATGCACAGGGACCATAGTCAACCGTGGCACCACAAATAAGCATGTTGTCGGTATTCATTACGCCATGAATAAAGCCAAAACCTTGCCATTGAGCAATCAATTTAGCTTGGCGTTCTATGACGGTATTAAGCAATAATAAGTAGGGTTGAGGAGCATCAATCAAGTGGGGGAAATGGCGTTTAAGGCAGTAATCTGCAAGGCTTTTAACGCCTTCCTCATCCCCTTGCATCGCAAAATATTCAAAGCTACCCACACGAATATGACTGGGGGCAATACGCGTCAATACGGCGCCAGGTGCAGGGCTTTGGCGCATTACAGTTTCACCTGTAGCGATAGCGGCAAGGCTGCGGGTGGTAGGCACCTGTAAAGCAGCCATGGCCTCGCTTAAAAGGTATTCCCGTATAACGGGTCCTAAAGGTGAGCGACCATCGCCTCGTCTGGAATAGGGTGTAGGCCCAGAACCTTTCAGTTGTAGGTCAAAACGTTGTCCGTCTGGGGCTACTATTTCGCCTAATAAGTGCGCTCTGCCATCACCTAGTTGAGGGTTAAATGAGCCAAATTGGTGGCCGGCATAAGCCTGTGCCATGGGCGCTGAACCCATAGCTGTTTGGTTGCCAACAAGGACTTGCAAAGCCTCATCAGAGGCGAGCCATTGGAGATCAATGCCGAGCTCCTTGGCTAGTATTGGGTTACTGATAATGGGCGCTGCAAGGGTCACAGAAACGGGTTGTGTATAGCTGTAAAAACGTTCTGGCAAGCTTGCAAATGTAGTGTCAAATGTGGGACTGGTGGCTGTCGCTGGGGTTGTCATGATCTATACCTATAGGTTTTCTAATTTTGCATAGGCTAGGACTAGCCACTTACTGCCATCGTTTTCAAAGTTCACTTGCACTCTTGCTTGGGGGCCAGAACCCTCGGCATTAACCACGGTGCCTATGCCAAATAATGGGTGTCGCACGTTTTGTCCCAAAGCCACTACTGGGGTTTCAAGTTCTTGATGCCGCCCCCAGCGGTCATATTGTCTTGTGGGCGTGGGCCTTGCAGTGACTGGGCGGCTAATGCTGGATTTAAGACGCACTTCATTCATTAAGCCTTCAGGTATTTCCCCAATAAAGCGTGAGGGGCGGTTAAACGTATCTTGACCATGTAAACGGCGGCTTTCGGCATAGGTAATAAATAAACGTTGCATGGCGCGGGTGATGCCCACATAGCACAAGCGGCGCTCTTCTTCTAAACGGTCGCCTTCTTCTAAAGACATTTTGTGTGGAAATAAACCTTCCTCTACACCCCCTAAAAAGACCATTGGAAATTCCAGACCTTTAGCCGAGTGTAAAGTCATTAACTGTACACTGTCTTCTGACTCATCAGCCTGCTGCTCGCCTGCATCCAGTGCGGCTTGGTCGAGCATGGCTGCGAGCGGTGTTGTTGCGACTGGATCTAAGTCTGAGTCGGGGTCATCAGTCTCTTGGGCGGGATTCCAAGTGCTGGCAAATCCTTTGGCGGCACTAACCAACTCCATCAGGTTATCAATACGAGTTTGCGCCTTCTCACCTTTTTCTTTCAGGTGATGTTGAATGAGACCTGACTGTTGGATCACAAGGTCTACCATATCGTGCAATAGGGCTTCGCTGGTTTCTTCATCCAAACGGTTAATGAGTTTAACGTAACTATCAATGGCGTTGTGAGCGCGCGTCGGTAGTTCGTTTTGAGCAATAATTTGCTTTGTGCTATCCCACATAGAGCAACCTTCAGCCCGAGCATTTTGCCGGATCTTAGCGACTGTGGCTGCCCCCACTCCTCGTGTGGGTACGTTAAACACGCGTTCCATGGCTGCATCGTCGTTACGATTTTTGATCAGCCTCAAGTAAGCCAGGGCGTTACGAATTTCCAAACGATCATAAAATCGCTGGCCACCATAAATGCGATAAGGCATCTGAGCACGAATCAAGGCTTCTTCCAAGACTCGAGATTGGGCGTTGGAGCGATATAAAATGGCACATTCAGCGCGCATACCACCGTCTTTTTGCCACTGGTCAATTTGATCCACAATAAAGCGCGCTTCATCCATTTCATTAAATGCGGCGTATAACGAAATGGGTTCGCCATCATTTCCATCAGTCCATAGGTTTTTACCAAGTCGACCGCTATTATTAGAAATCAACCCATTGGCGGCTTTAAGTATGGTGCCTGTAGAACGGTAGTTTTGTTCCAAGCGCACGGTAATAGCATTGCCAAAATCCCGTTCGAAGTGTTGAATATTTTCTATTTTTGCACCTCGCCATCCATAAATAGATTGGTCGTCATCTCCCACTGCCATGACCTTTGCAGCAGAGCCTGAGAGCACTCGCAACCATGCATATTGGATGGTGTTAGTATCTTGGAACTCATCTACCAATAGGTGCTTAAAGCGGCCTTGGTAATGCGCTAGCAAGGCACTATTATTAAGCCATAACTCATGGCAACGAAGCAGTAGTTCACCAAAATCGACTAATCCAGCACGCTCACAAGCCTGATGGTATGCAGCATACACTTTAACCTGTGTATCGAGCTGAAAGTCACCCTGAGTTTCTATGTGCTGCGGACGCTTGCCTTCGTCTTTACAGCCGTTGATAAAGTGTTGAAACTGGCGCACAGGCCACCGACTCTCATCTAACTGCATCTCTTTACACAAGCGTTTTAGAATACTCAGCTGGTCATCACTGTCCAAAATTTGAAATTGTTGTTGTAATCCAGCTTCTTGCCAGTGGCGGCGCAGCAGTCGATGGGCCAAACCATGAAAGGTGCCTACCCATAGTTGTGTCGTGTCTAAGCCCATTAGGCTTTCGATGCGGGCGCGCATCTCACGAGCTGCTTTATTGGTGAAGGTCACCGCCATAATAGACCAAGGAGAAATATTCTCAGCTTCAATTAACCATGCTATTCGGTGCACCAGCACGCGGGTCTTTCCGCTACCAGCACCAGCCAAAATAAGCAGGTTTTCTTCAGGAGCCGCAACGGCCTCGCGCTGAGAGTCGTTGAGTTCGTCTAAAAGGCGAGAAACATCCATTATCGTGTCCATGTGGTGTGTGAGTGCGAGCCTAACTTTGGCCTAAATTAAATCTACGGAGAACAGGTCAACTGATCTGACCACAAGACATATGTCTAGTTGCGAGCCCAAGACTAAAAGCGTATGTTAATTTGCGCTAGGATAAGTTTTAGGTTAAATCAACGTTAATTTAACACCTATTGTAACCACAGATAAGGTAAATTTCATCGTTATGGATGAGTTACTTTGTTATAGTCTAGCCTTATAAAAACAATACTGGAGATTACGGAAATGCAAAGACGTGAAATATTGAAGAAAGGCTTGGTTGGTTTAGGTGGAGTGGCAGCAGCTTCTACCATCGCCGCACCTGCTATAGCTAAAGAACGTGTAGAAATCGCCATGGTAGCAACATGGGGTAGAGATTTCCCAGGTTTAGGTACAGGTGCTCAGCGTTTTGCTAAGCGTTTAAGTGACATGAGTGATGGTCGCATCCAAGTGACTTATTACGCTGCAGGCGAGCGTGTTAAGGCCTTTGACTCGTTTGATGAAGTGGCTTCTGGCAATGCTCAGATGTATCACGGTGCGGAATATTACTGGAAAGGTAAACACCCAGGCTGGGCTTACTTCACCTCAGTTCCATTTGGCCTAACTTATACCGAGATGAACGCATGGATTCGCTTTGGTGGTGGTCAAGAATTATGGGATGAGTTGGGCGCAGACTATGGCCTGAAAGGCCTTATGTGTGGCAACACAGGTGTCCAAATGGGTGGCTGGTTCCGTAAAGAAATGAACAGTGTAGACGACTTCAAGGGTTTGAAGATGCGTATGCCAGGACTTGGCGGCGATGTACTGGCTAAGCTAGGTGGCTCTCCAGTGTCGTTACCTGGTGGTCAGATTTATGAAAACCTTATTTCAGGATCAATCGACGCCACTGAGTGGGTTGGACCTTGGAATGATGAGCTAATGAAGTTCTACGAAGCGGCCAAGTACTACTACTACCCAGGCATGCATGAGCCAGGTGCTATGTTAGCCTGTGGTATGAACAAGACCTGGTGGGATGGTTTGAGCAAGTCTGATCAAATGATGATTGAAGCCGCTTCCTCTATGGAAAACGACGTCATGATGTCAGAGTACAACTACAAGAACGGTGCTGCACTTAAGCGCTTGATCAATGACCAAGGTGTTAAGTTACGCCAGTTCAACGATGACATATACGACGGCTTTGCTGAGGCTTCTGAAGAGGTGTTCGCAGAAGTTCAAGAGCATAGCGATTTAGCTAATCGTATTCATCAAAGCTTTGTTACTGCGCGTACTGACATCGGTGCATGGGCGGAAATTTCTGACCAAGCGTATCTACAACAACGTAACCGCGCTCTAGGCGGTTAATTGCTGTAACTAGGTACACCTACCCAAAATTAGTTGGGGGTAGGTGTACCCTATTTTCTACCCATCATTACTATTTTTTACGCTAGTGGTTTTAAGCATGCAACACTCGTCTAGCCTTTTGACGCCATTGAGTTCCTCTAACAGGTTACATAAGCCAGATTTGCTGCTGCGTAGTCTTGCTTTTACAGTGGTGTACGCCACAGTTATATTTTTACTTAATAATTTTTTAAACTTCTGGGCACTATGGCCAGGAGCATTAAACACCTTAGGGGGTTTACCTTCTGCCGGGCCATACGCAGGTTTTGGATGGCTGCAGGTGTTAAGTTATGTGTCAGCGCCAATGCTGGCGCTGCTGCATGTATCTAGGTTACAGTCTGAAAGCTATCAAGACCTTTCGAATCGAGTCTCCAACTGGGCTGCCACCACGATTAAGGCTGCCTTTTGGATGGTGTTATTGGTGGGTATGGTCGACATGCTTGTTTCCTTTATGCGCATCGAGTCTCTTTTGGCCCCCATCTTCGGCGACAATATCACTTCACAATTAGGTAAGCCTCAATTTAGGGGTGCCTATGTGCACTTGCCCTTGATGCTGTTGTCCTGTTTTATTGCGATACGCAGCAAAGGGTTAGGCTTTATATGGCTTGCCTTGCTGGTGGTTGTGGCTGAATTTTTGATTGTCATCACTCGTTTTGTTTTCTCTTATGAACAAGCCTTCATGGGTGACCTTGTACGTTTTTGGTATGCAGCTCTGTTTTTATTTGCCTCAGCCAACACGTTGCTGCTTGAAGGGCATATACGAGTGGATGTAGCTTATACCCATTTTAAGGCCCGCACTCAATCTTGGGTCAACATTTTTGGTGTGTGCTTACTAGGGTTGCCATTATGCTTTACTATTTTGACCCTCGGTATGTGGGATAGAACGAGCAGTATCAACAGTCCATTGTTGAGTGTAGAGGTATCCCAAAGTGGCTATGGCATGTATGTGAAATACCTCATGGTGGGCTTCTTGGCCATTTTTGCTGTTTCGATGGTCATTCAATTTTCAAGTTATTTGCTCAAGCACTTCGGTGTGCTGCGTGGCGAAACGGCGATAACGACGGCTAACCCCTAGGACACTCGGTTATGGAACTTCTGTTTTTAGGAATCTTAGTCCTACTAATGATTACGGCACTTATTTCTGGCCTGTCTCTTATACACATCTGACGCTGCCGACGAAGAGGATAGTG
>OJEC01000010.1_pt1 | contig 40244 bp, 28 predicted proteins | sample 1592971 | NCBI WGS metagenome assembly OJEC01 (sample SAMN05416709, study PRJEB24817) | seawater metagenome | isolation source: Sea water | place: Canada:Atlantic | collected 2013-07
ATCTACACTATCCTCTTCGTCGGCAGCGTCAGATGTGTATAAGAGACAGATCTATGCCAATGGGAGGAATGGGATGTCGGGGAATGGCAAAAACGGAATTGCGGCGGTGGCGTTCCGCTTGCTCGATGATGAGCCCGGGACACGCTTCTTTTCCCGACTGACGGCCTCGCTCTCCAACACGATGGAGTATGGCCACAGTGGGAACTCCTACAGCTACTTTTGGGACGTCCTGGGTGCGCATTGCGGTGGTCCGGAAATGGCGGCGGCCTTCCAGAAGGAGTTACGATGGTATTACGCTCTTACGCGCAAAGGCGATGGAGGCTTTGTCTATCAGCAGCTCGGAGGGATCTACGGGAAGGGACTGCTCGATCCGACCGTCGCGCAGGTTCTCATAGCGAGCCTGCCACTGCGGGCACTCTACCTCACGGGGAAAGGGATGAGTGATCAACCCTTACTCAGTAGCGAGGAGGTTGCGGAGACTATTGCAGCTGGTCGTTGGCGTCTCGAAAATCCGAATGTGGTGGATGCGGAGAAACTGATCTCCAGCTTGAATAGTTGGTCGCCCATTGGCCGCGAGTGGATCGCGAGGCTCCTTGCGAAAAAGGAGGGGAACTTTACGAAGCAGTTGTTGGAACTACTCAAGAACGACACGCTCGAAGCCCGGGCGGGAGCGTGCGCGGCCCTGGGCCACCAGGGGAGGAAAGCCGGGGCTGCGGTGGAGGCACTGGCGCGATCCCTTGGGGACGATCCGGCCGTTGCCATTGCGGCCAGCTATGCCTTGGCCCGGGTCAATAAGCCAGCCGCCAAGGTGATGCCGGAGTTGCTTGAGGCTGTGCTGGCTCGCGAGGAAGATGGTGAGATGCGGCCGGTTCAGCAGGCCATGGCTTTTGCCATCGGCTACGACGCGGGCCGCGTGGCGCCACTCTACTTCGATGGCTTGCTCCCGGTTCTTGCTGAGGAGGGCGATCCGCTCGAGGGAGTGGACCGCGAGCTTCTGCATCCGGCCTTGGCCAAGCTGTTGCGGGTTCCGGGGGGGCGGACCCGTGGGACTGCAGCCTATGCCTTTGTCCATTTTTCGCGAGAGGACCTCGGTGGAATGGCACAGGAGGTCCACGACGCGGTCGCCAAGCCCGCGCCACACTACCGTATGTTCAGCGACCAAGCGCGCCAGTATGCCCTCGATCTCATGCTGGAGCATCGCATCGCGGAGGGGGTTCCCTTGGCGCTAGAATCGATTGACCTCAAGGATTGGGGCCTTGGGGACCGCCTGCCACACCGTTGGAAGATTCTGAAAGGATACGGAGGGAGTGCGAAACCCTACCTCGACCGCATCAAGATCCTGAGGACGAAGTTCAAACCGGAGAGCGAGGGACGCAAGGTGCTCGAGGAGATCATCGCACTTCTGGAAGCAGAGGATTATCCGACTCCCTTGGTTAGCCTCCACACCTTCGTGGATGAAAAACTAGCAAGCGATCTGGCCGTCATCGAGACCGACGAACAACGTGTGATGGCGTGCCGGGCCTTGATCAAGAATAACCCAGGTCGAGGCTTCTATCAGGCCGCCTGCCTGCGGAAGTTGGTGGCCTTGCTGGGAGATCGGGCCAAGGGGGATGTCGAGCGAGCATTAAAATCTGAAGACGAGATCCTGCGCAAGGTGGCGGAGAAACTATCGCAATGACGGAAGCCCTTGACGGGCTCTTCGATCCCCTGTGGATAGAGATAATTCTACTTTGGACTCCGTCCGAGTCTCTCTGCCCGACATACTGCATTCATATGAAACGATCCAGCTCCCAAGCACGTCGCGTATTTTTAAGAGCCCTAACCACGCTGGCCAGCGGAGCGCTGGTGATCGCTTCATCACAAGTGCTCCACGCGCAGGATGGCGATACCGAGCGGCCGCTCATCGCCTATGTGGGGACTTACACCTCGCCGCTGAAGAACGTCCTGTCGACCCAAGTGGATTTGCCTCCTGGAAATGGTCGTGGCATCCATCTGTTTCAGGTCGATCGCGATACTGGGGCGATGACGCCCTGCGGCTTGCACGAGATGGGGACGAGCCCGAGTGCGCTCGCTTTTAACGACGATCAGACGCGCCTTTATTCGGCCAACGAGACTGAGCGGATTGGGAAAAACGAAGCGGGCTCGATCAGCGCCTTCGCGATCGATCTAACCGACGGGACCCTGAAGTTGCTCAACTCCGTGAGCTCCGGAGGAAAGGGCCCGGCCCATCTGAGCGTGCACCCATCCGGCAAGTTCGTGTTGGCGGCCAACTATTTCGGCGGCTCGGTGGTTGTCTTACCGATTCGACCCGATGGCAGTCTCGGACCGGCCAGCGACTTCAAGAAGGATGAGGGAAAAATTGGGCCGACCAAAGCCACCAACGCACCGCCGGGGAGCTTCGCCATCAGCGGGCACGACCTGGCTCATGCGCACATGATCGAAGCCGACCCCTCCGGGCGATTCGTACTTCACGTTGATCTGGGATTGGACAAAATTTACCTCTGGAAATTCGATGACGAAAAAGGTCTTCTGTCGCCGAACGACCCGGCTTCGGTCTCCTTGCCGCCGGGCGACGGGCCGCGACACTTCCATTTCCATCCCAACGGGCGCTGGTTGTATTCTCTGCAAGAGGAAGGGTCTACCATCGTCTTGTTCGACTACGATTCTGCCCACGGAAAGTTGAGTCAGAGAAAGACAATTTCCAGTTTGCCGCCGGGATTCGCCGGAAGTAATTTCTGTTCCGGGATTTTAGTCTCCGAGGATGGCCGCTTTGTCTATGCCGGCAATCGCTTACACGATAGCATTGGGATCTTCTCGATCGGCGAGAACGGTGAGTTGACCTTCGTCGCCGATGAGTGGACCCGGGGCGACTACCCGCGCAGTTTCAATTTCGATCCAACCGGAAAATTCCTCTACTCCTGTAATCAACGCGGCGACAACATTGCCGTTTTTAGGGTGGATCAAAAATTGGGAACACTGAAGTTCACCGGAAAATACACACCCGTCGGCAACCCTTCGACCATCGTATTCCTCGACCTCGCTGAGTAGCTGGTAAGAATGTCCACAGGCGCTGCGCTCTTTGACAGCCTCGTCTTCGTGACGAACGACGAGATTAGCTGGTTTTTTGTGCATGTGGTTTGAATTTTACTGAGTCCCTTTCTTCGGGAAAAGATGGTGATTCACGCGATCTCCCACTTGTAGGGTGTATGGGAAATCTTTTCGTTGCCACCGGGGACGAGGTGGATGACGTCTTCGATCCGAACGCCGCCGAGTCCCAGGTAGTAGAGTCCCGGCTCCACTGTGACGACCTGCCCTTTCTTGAATTTGAAAGGAGCTGCGGCCCGGATGATGGGACTCTCGTGGACCTCGAGTCCGATCCCGTGACCAAGCGCGTGGAAGAAGCCTTCCGGGGTCTTACTGTCTTTAACCGTCTTGTAGCCCTCTTTTTCGAAGAACGCCTGAACCGCTTCGTGGACCTTGCCTCCCACCTGGCCGGGCTTGATCATACGGATTGCCAACTCGTGACCCCGTTTTACGGTTCGCACCAGTCGTTTTTGTGCGTCGCTGGCCCTCCCCTTGAGGAAAGTTCGCGTCATGTCGCCCCAGTAACCGTCTTCCGGTCGTCGTGGAAAGATGTCCACGATGATGAGCTCGTTAGCCATGATCGGTCCGTGGCCGGGAGAGTGGTTGTCGCAGACTTGGTCGCCGCAGGAGGCGATGGTATGAAGTGCCACAGCGCCCTCCTCCAGCGCAGCGTGACTGATCAACTCTCGCAGTCGCTCGGAGGTGAGAACTTTGCCCTGGTGGATGAGCTGACCTCCTCGAATTTTGGATTCGGTTAGGGTTTTCTTTACCACGCGGAAGCCGGCTGCGCTGGCGCGATTACCCTTGCGCAGGGCTTCGATCTCGGTGGCGGTCTTGATCTCACGCTTGGGGAACAAGCTGACGTTCTTATCGATCTCGAGTTTCAGCCCGGCCTGTTGGAGGTCGGCGGCAAGGGCAGCGGGGAAGCGGGCGCCGATCCGGAATGAAGGGATCTGGTAGAGCTTTGCCAAATGCCTGACCACGTGGCAGGTGTCGGGCTGCTGTCCCTGCGGCAGCTTGAAGCGCCGCGCCGCGCCTTCGCTGATCTCTTGCAGTAGCAGGATCTCGTCGAAGCCTGACTCGGCGACCATTCGCCCGTATTCCGAGGCGTGGGCGATTCCGAACTTCTTGCGGCCCACCGAGAAAGCGAGATAGGGGTCGAAGGCATTAAATTTGCTGAAATAAAGCATGTCCGGGTCACTTGAATCCGCGTGAAATAGGATCGATTGCTGGCGGTGCGTCTGGTTCTTTGGGATGCTGGAGCTACTCTGGATCATGGTGGAATTTCGCTTGGATGGAATAGGACTCTCGAGAGAAGAAGCGTAATGCGAGATCAGGGGCAATTCAGATCCCACGGCAGGGCCGATTGGCTTGCCGCGCGGAACCCCGCAATAAAGAAAGGTGCGCTAGCGCTGCACCGCAAAATTAATATAGCCGATGAACATTTCTTCGTCGCTCTGCTCTCCAAAGCCCACGGATTGAGTGGGGTCGGGGTTCTCGGAATTTTGGGGCGAGTTGTCAAAGGCACCGCGCACGCGGATTCTTGTTCCGGCGGGCAGCCACTTTGGCTCGGCGAGACGATAGAGTAACTGCCAGTCAAAGATATAGTAAGGCACCGAGAGAAGTTTCTCGATCTCGCCATTCGGATAGATCGCATCGTATTCCATCCGTGAGCCACGGAAGTGCATGTGAGGGCTCAATTCATAAAGGAGAGTTGGTTCCGTGGCCGACAGTACCACTGAAGCCTCGCGCTCGTAATCTCGCACGTTCGGAACAATGTTAATGGAAATGGTGCTGGCGGCGGTGGTGCGATACTCCATCTCTGGAGGCGTGGAGTGAAAGTAGAGACCAAGCTGGGTCGTGTCGGTCTGAGGGCTCCCGTTGGTCTGATAATGCATTTGAACGGTGAGAGTGGGATTCGCTTTAAGGAGTTTCCCTGCATTGGGAGGGAAGGGTTTCGCTTGGACCCCCGGAACGTAACTTGCGAAGTAGCCATTCAGCCCAGCACCTTGAATGAAGGCCTCAAAGGTGGATCCGATGAAGGCAAGGCCGTGGTGAACGACCTCGGGGTTGCCCGGTTTAATAATGGCAGCCCGGAGGTAGGTGTTGGCCGGAATATTCGGGTCCAGTTCGATGTAACGATAATCAACCTCGCCATTGGCCGGGATGTTCTGAGAGGGGATGGTGAGAATCATGTCCGGCTCGCCCAACTCTGACGGCCAGTTAAAGGGGTATTCGCTGGGAGGCGGGGTGTTTGTGACAAAGTCGGCCAGGGGATCAGTCCCGCCATCCTTCAGTGCCCCTTGATCGATCCAGTCGACGAGCGCTCTCAGAGACTCCTTTGAGAGGGACCAATCGTCCTCATAACTCCCGAACTCGGGATCGGCAAACCAGGGCGGCATTTCGCCGGTGAGAGTCACTTCGCGAATATCGTGCGCCCACACCGCCACGCTCTCGTAGCTATCGAAGGAAAAGGGCGCAATGTTGTTCGGGCTGTGGCAGCGCACACAGCTTTCAATCATCATGGGAGCAATGACATCCTCATAGGAAACTAGCTCTGTTGGGCCCAAGGGAAGAGGATCACCAGTGGCTGGAGTGTGGCGGTAAGTCGATGGTTGCCCGCTAAAGAATGCGGTGAGCGCATCGGAAAGATAGGGTTGCGCAGGAGATTCGTCCACGGCAGGACGCTCGATCGCACCCCGGTAGAAGATGGTCCAGGAGGCGGTATCAATGACAACCACTTCGGTGCCTCGGTCCACCTTGTAAGCTCGCGAGACTAATTGAGCCGAATCGTGAAGAATGGGGACATCCGTTTGCCAAGTGTCGGCAGTGGCAACGAGCTCGGAGCGGTTCTCCGAGATTGGGTCGATGACCCAGAACTCAACGGCTTGCGCCCCGAAGGAATTCTTCAAGGCCGTCAGGGTGGCTCCCAAAGATGGATCGGTATCAGGATCAGTGAAGAAGAGAACAATGGCCTTTTGGAAGCTGTGGTAATGCAGTTGTTGCGTGCGACCCTCGTGGTCGATCAGGCGGAAATCGGCGGCCTCTTCGCGCGGTGCGCCTCCGGGCCACTGCAAGAGTCGATAAAACCCCGCCCCCCGGTTGGGAGCGAGAGGATCGTTCCACTGAAAGGGGCTGGACGGGAGATTGAGAGAGAGCAGAGGTTCCCAATTTTGCGCATCGGGAGAATACTCCAGAACATGATCTTGCGTCGGCTGGCCGTGGAGGTCGATCCGGATGGAGTCGTTATCCGCTGGTCGCACATCGATCGACAGCTCCTGTGCCAGCGCCGGACCAAACAGCACCAAGGCCAGGGAAAACAGGGGCGAGGCAATTCGCCGGGAGAGTGTTCTTGAAAAGTTCATGTTATAATGGGTAAGGCCAAATAGCTGAAATACCAGCTGCGAATTGCATCAAATTATCACCGTATGGCCTGTTGATGATCCCGGCGGGCGGGGTCATTTCCGTGAGGGAGATCAGAGACGGTCGTAATTGTTTACGAGAGAGTCGCGAGCGACCTGATTTTGACGCTGCCCGAAAGATGTGTCGAGAAGCTACGTTGATTACTTGTTGCTTCGTTAAAAAAGGAAATTTTTAACGGGGTAATCCCCGAAATTCCATGACTCAGCCATCACTCTTCACTCGCCGCAAGATGTTCACCTGTTTCATCCTCGCCAGCGCTGCTTTCCTCTTTGCCACCTTCGCGATGGCCGCTCCTCCAAAGGCCACGATCCACGACATCAAAACCATCTCCTTTCAGCCCGACCTCTACTGCGGCTGGCCCACCGTCACCCGACGGGCGAACGGCGAACTCCTTGTCGTCTGGTCCGGTGGCCGCGCCGGTCACGTCTGCCCCTTTGGCCGCGTCGATATGATGCGCTCAAACGACAAGGGCGAGACCTGGACCTTCCCCCGCGTCGTCCTCGACACCCCTATTGACGACCGCGACGCCGGTGTCCTCGAAACCGCCAAAGGCTCCATCCTCATCACTACCTTCACTTCCCTCGCCTACGAATCCTACCTTGAGAGAAAGAAAGGCACCCCCGAAGAAGCTAAATGGCTCGCCGCTCATCACCGGATCAACGCCGAAGAACGCAAGGCCCTTCTTGGGAGCTGGGTCCTGCGCTCCACCGATGGCGGACAGACCTTCTCCGCTCCCTCCCGCGTCCCCGTCAATTCCCCCCATGGTCCCATTCAGCTCGCCGATGGCCGCCTCCTTTATGCCGGCAAGAAACTCTGGACCGACGAAAAAAAGATCGGCCTCGCCGAATCGCAAGACGATGGCGTCACCTGGAAATGGCTTGCCGAAATTCCCACTCGCCCCGGCGACTCCGCGCTCAAATCCTACCACGAGCTTCATGCCATCGAAGCAGCCAACGGGACTCTCATCGCCCACATCCGCAACCATAATCCCGCCCATAAGGACGAAACCCTCCAGAGCGAGTCCCATGACGGCGGCAAGACCTGGAGCGTTCCGCACTCCATCGGCGTCTGGGGCCTGCCCTCCTTCCTCACCCGTCTCTCCGACGACCGCCTCCTCATGACCTACGGCTACCGCCGCAAACCTCACGGCAACCAGGCCCGTATTAGCGATGACCACGGCTCCACCTGGTCCGGACCCATCACGATCTCTGACGACGGAGTCTCCTCTGACCTCGGCTACCCCTCCACCGTCCAACTCGCCGATGGAACCCTCCTCACGATCTGGTACGAAAACCCCAAGGACTCCTCTAAAGCGGTCCTCCGCCAGGCCCGCTGGTCCCTCAATCCCTAGTCCGACAATCCTGGCCTATTGGCAGTCATCACCTCCTCTCCTCAACGACGCTCTCAAGTAGTTCACCCAATACGACAAACCCTAGCAGTAAGGCGATGCGCAGTTCAATGCCGTTTGGCATGAGATATGGAAGCTCCAAGGCCCCGGGAAGACTCCGATTCCCGCGAAGCAGGAATAGGGTGATCGCGAGCGAGATGATCTGATGAGAGGAGCCGTGGACCGGTCCTTGTTTGATGAGGTGAGGCTCGTTACCACTTGGCACCCTTCGGCTTGGCCCCTTTAGCGAGGGTCTTCACGGAATAGAGTCCGGTGCGGGCCGTGATGAAGAGGGTGTCGTAGTCCTCGCCGCCGAAGCAGACATTGGCGGGATGTTCTGGTGTTGCGATCACGCCGATTCCCCCCCCGTCCTTATCGAAGACGTGGATGCCCCCGCCCGCGGTAGCGTAGAGATTTCCGTTGGTATCGATGCACATTCCGTCGCAGCGGATATCGATTTCGAAGAGAGGTTCCCCAAGCATCCCTTTCTCCACCACTGCAAAGGCCCGGATCTTCCCGACCTTCCCGGTATCGGCGATGTAGACCCGTTTTTCGTCCGGTGAGAATGCGATACCGTTTGGCATGTCGTGCCCCTTGTAGAGCACCGAAACGGCCCCGGATTTCGGGTCGAGCTTGTAGACCCACTTTCCCCCGACCTCTGCGGCGCGTCCCTTCAGTCCGTAGCTCGGATCAGTGAACCAGATCGAGCCATCGGCGCGGATCGCGAGGTCGTTGGGCGAATTGAGTTTCTTTCCCTCGAATTTGTCGGCGAGGACCGTAATCTTACCCCCCGCGTTGGTCAAAATCACGTTGCGCCCGCCGTGTTGGCAGGAGAGGAGGTTGCCCTTCAGATCGAGGAGGTTGCCGTTGGAAGACTCCACCTTGCGATATTCCTTCAGTCCACCGGCCGCGCTCCACTGCATCTGGAGGCTGTTCGGGATATCGCTGAAGACGACCATCTTCTTGGAGGGGATCCAGACCGGTCCCTCGGTGAATTTCATCTCACCGCCCAGTTTCACCACCTCGGTCCCGGGTGCCACGATCTGCTCACTGGCTTTGTGGTGATCTGCCGCAGCGGTCAAAATGAGGGAGGCAGCGAGGAACGGCAGGGCGAGATTGGCTTTCATAGTGGGGGATTCTGGCCCCAAAGCAAATTTCCTCACAAGCTAAAAAAAGAAGCACCCCAATGTGGGGTGCTTCATGATCAGTTTAGCGAATTAGGGCTCTTGAAACCCCGAAATGATCGCTATTTCTTAGAGTGAGGATGTTGCTTTAAGAGGTCATCGGGGTTGAACATATCGACCTTGCTTTTCGTTTCGGCTCGAACTTTTTTCACTTGGGCTGCTCCGATTGCCGAAGCTTTGTTTCCGAACGAATTACGAACATAGGTCAGGACCGATGCCATTTCTTCGTCGTTTAGCAAGCCGCCAAAGGCAGTCATGGGAACTTGTCCTAGGTACTTTTTACCCTTCACTTCGATGGGCCCCATAAGCCCCTTGAGGCTTAACTTGATGAGGCGATCAGGATCTCCAAGCACCCACTTGGTCTCGGAAAGCGGTGGGAATCCGGCATCAGGAAGACCTTCACCTTTGGACTGGTGACAGGTCATGCAGTAACCTTCCCGGGCATAAATCGCTCCTCCTTTGACAAACAACTCCGCATCTTCCTTCGACAGGTGCTTCGGTGCCACGACAACTTTCTCCTTTTCCGCTTCCACTGCTTCACCTGCGAAAATGGCATCAGCGAAGTCGATACTCTGTTTTATGTATGAGTCGACTTCCTTCGCCTTTGCGATGGAAAGAACGGCGACCCCTTGATCAACTGGGAGGTAAGTTGCCGCAGTGATTGCTTCCAAACGGACTCTTCCGTGGTCGTCGTGGGCTGCACGAGAAAGGATCTGAGCGAGATTCTTCAACTTGTGTTCATTGTATCGGGCCACTCGAACGGCAGCGCTCCGAATCTTGTGATCTTGCGAAGCCAGAAGCTCGGCGAGCAAATCTGCGTCAATCTTATCAGCTCCCCATGTCACCCACAGTGCTTCCAGCTTAAGTCGCTCGTTACTCTGAGTGGAGGCCCATTTGGTCGCGGCAGTGGCAACCTCCACGGGATCCCTTTCGCGCAATTCACGACGAGTGCGATAGCGAGTACGATATTCCGGGAGGGTGAGATTCCCAAGAAGCCCCGCAATACTGGCTCCGTCAACCTTGGCCGGTTTTACAAGAGGCCGGCTCGGATAGGTGACCCGATAGATCCGGCCGTGCTCGTGATCACGATACGGGTCACGGGCATTGTGCTGCATATGACCAATCAACATATTGTGCCAGTCGGCAAGGTAGAGTGATCCATCAGGGGCAAATTCAAGATCGACAGGACGGAAGTTCGAATCCTTTGAAACATAGAGATCCTGCACATACTCGGTGGTGAAGCCCGTGCCATCTTCGATGACACGATGCTGTTTCGCACCGAGGTAACCGATGCTATTATTGATGAGAACATCACCTTGTACTTCATCAGGGAAGTGTCGGCTTGAAATAAACTCAACACCCGAAGTTGGGCGTACTTTATTGCTCTTTATAATATCCGGCGCTCTCAAATTCGCGCCGTAGCGGGCTTTCACCGTCCCGGGAAGCATCCAAGAAAAGCTGGTTCCAGAGGTATGGAGGAAGAAATCCTGACCGTAGTCATCGTAGGCCACTCCCCATGGATTCGGAATTGAGAATTGTGCATACCTCCGGATCTGCTTTTTCTGCGGACTGTAGCGGAAGAAGCCACCGTTACTCCCGCGCTCGGGCCCATAGACACTCTCAGTGTTTGAGTGGAGGAAAACTCCCTCACACATGACAAAGGCACCACTTGGATCGGCACAGAATGCGGAGATCGCATGATGAGTGTCATGGTCATCGAAACCGCTCAAAAGGAAATCCTTCTTGTCATAGTGATCATCACCATCGGTATCTTGAAGCCGAATGAGAGACCCGCTTTGCGAAACATAGACGCCATCGTGGGAGATCTCGAAACCAATTGGAATGTGCAGGTCGTCGGCGAAGATGGTCTGCTTATCTGCCACTCCGTCGCCATCAGTGTCTTCAAGAATGAGGAGCTTATCCTTGGGGCGCGCATCTCCAATCTTATAATGAGGGTAGCTCTCCATCGTGGCCACCCAGAGGCGGCCTTTGTTATCAAAGGCAATCTGCACTGGGTTTTTTAAATCAGGAAAGTTTTCCTCGGATGCAAACAAGTCGATTTTGTAACCCTCGGGAACCGCGATCTTGGTTTGGGACTCCTGCCCTGGCCGATACTCGGGGGTTCCGTTTTTATTACTCGGCTTATAGTTGGATTGAACGGGTGGAAGTTTCGAGGTTTTGGCGTCCTCTCCGGCCACGTCAAACTTCTCTCCCTTCAAAGTCGCCCAGATTGCTTGGTCGCGGATCTGGGTAAACTCCCGGGTCTTTTTCAACTCAAAGGGATAGTTTGCGGGGCCGTAGGGATTGTATCGGCGACCGTAAACGTGAACGCCATTGGGAACCTTAAAGTCATTTAGCCACATGAAGTTCTTTTCCTGCACCGCTGCATGTACTTCGTCGTGCATGCTTTGATTTGGAGTTTCTCCACTGAAGAGAGCATCGGCAAGCCAAGGCGTGAGCTTTCGGTATCCATCATCATTAAGGAGAGCACCGTCGATAGTCAGTCTCTCATCGGAAACGGCAAACCATTGGGCAGATGTCGCAAAGGCATCCACAAATAGAGCACCGTTGGCATTTGCGACCTCCTTCATCGCGGCGGCATAAAGTTTCAAATTTTGATTCCCCTCCTTGCCATCGGGCACGCTGAATTCCCCTGACAAATCCTGCATCGCAGTCGGCGAGACAAGGGCTAGCTGAGGAATGTTTTTGCCGTTGTATTTCTGGGAGAGCGTGTGCTGGACAAAAGCGGTGAGCTCCGCCTTGTAGCGATCCACCCCGTTGGGGCCCTCAAAAGAAGAATTATATCCAAAGAAGGCAACAATGGTATCAGCTCCAAGACCGGTCAGCCATTGATCGGGTGTCTCAAAGTGACCTTGCGGCCCCGAACCAGCCTGGAGCTTTTCTGGTAGCAATTCTTTGGCTCCCGGAAAGGCATACTGCCCCTCTTGGTTCCTACCGGGATGGGGACGAAATCCGGGCGTATTTCCTTCGTCACCCATATTACGAATCGTGAGGTTGCTGGTCGGAAAACGCAGCTGGATCTCGGTTTCGAAATATCCGAAGTGATTCATCCTTGAGGCCATTCCGGAACCAAGCAAAACGATCGTGTCTCCCTTCTTGAGTGAGAGCTTCGACGGAGCGGCCTTCACTTCGAACGTCACGCTCTCAGGATTCATGGGAGCAAGCACCCCAGGGGCGAGCTTGGCTGCTTTCTTTTTGGCGGCCTTTCGCTTGGGCTCGGATTTGGCCTCTTTTCTAGGAGGTGCCGCGCCGACCTCGGAGATTAGAATTTGAGCATTCGCCAAAGGGCTCTGCCACGTGATTGCTGTCAATAGAATGGTTTTAATGACCGGGAGTTTCATAAAGATACGTTCTGGGAATGTTGGAGCCAAGGTTTCGCTGGATCAGATTTTAAGGCATTTATCTACACCGAAAAGATACCGTTCCTTTCCCCTTGTTAGGGAAAAGGAGAGATTCTCAATCTTATAAAATGCATGCCGTTAGCAAAAACAGGGCATGTTTTAGAGAAACCCTGGAAAATTCGCTCCGGCCTCAGCATCGCAACTCCGCAGATGGTTCACAAAGGGCGGTTCTATTTATTTAGTGAGCGCGTCAAGGGTGGCGCGGACGTTCCAGCGATGTGCGGCCAGGTGCTGGTGGGCCTCCTGGTAGGTGCAGCGGTGCAGGGTGGTGAGCATGCGGGCGGCACGGGCGCGGAGCTTTTCGTTGGAAGCGTTGAGGTCGATCATGAGGTTGCCCTTAACCTTGCCAAGGCGGATCATGGTGCAGCTGGAGATGAGGTTAAGGGCGAGCTTGGTGGCGGTGCCGGCCTTGAGGCGGGTGGAGCCGGCGATGAGTTCGGGCCCGGTGGGGAGATCGATTTCGACATCAGCGGAGGGCCCCTCGCGATGGCGCGCGGGATTGCAGGTCAGAAGGATCGTTCGGGCGCCGAGATTACGAGCCTTTTTCAAGGCGCCGTGGACGAAGGGGGTGTTGCCGGAGGCGGTGATGCCGCAAACAACATCCTGATCGTTCACACCGCGATCGGTGATGGCGATGGAACCGGACGGGGCGCTGTCTTCGGCGCCTTCGACGGCGCGGTGGAGGGCCTCATGGCCGCCGGCGATGATTCCCTGAATGAGATCGGGGGAGGCGCTGAAGGTGGGTGGGATCTCGCTGGCATCGAGAACTCCCAGGCGGCCGCTGGTTCCGGCGCCTACGTAAAAAAGGCGGCCTCCCTTTTTAAGATTTGCGTAAACGAGATCGACGGCGGCTTCGAGCTCAGCCTTGCGGTCGGCAAGGGCGTGGGTGACGGCTTCTTGGTCTTCGACGAAGAGTGTGACGAGGGCGGGGGTGTCGAGTTTGTCGAGGTGGGCGGAAGCGGGGTTAGCCTGTTCTGTCTCGGCGGTAGCGAGGTCCTCGATGCGGTCGGCTGCTGGCTCGTTCGTTGCAGGTTCCGAGGTGGTGAGGGTTCCCTTGGAGGCGATGAAGGCTGCGCCGTGGGCTCCCGAGCGGCCGCAAATCTGGACCTCGGCGTCGGGTGTGTGGCAGGCGAGGTGTTTTTTGAAGAGATCGACGTACTTGGGCTGATGGGCAAAAACGCTGCCCTGCAGGCAAATTGGGGGATGCTTGAAGTCGAGCCTGCTGGCCACCACTCCAGCGTATTCGGCGAGGCGGCGGGCACAGACGTCGAGGATGATGTCAATCTTGGAGCCAGGGACTTCGGCGGCCTCGAAGACGAGGGGGGCGAGCTTGCCGATCGCAGACTTATCGGCTTCTTGAGCCCAAAGAACAAGGTCGTTGAGGGAGTTGAGACCGAGTTCGCATAAAAAGGATTGAGCGAGAGGATGGGTGCGATTTTCGACATCATACATACGAAGGCAGTGGCGCAGTCCGTGAACTGCGATGTCGAAGCCGCTGCCGCGATCGCCGAGGAGTTGGCCCCAGCCGCCGGCTTTCTCGATTTTACCATTGCGACGGCCATGGACGGCGGATCCAGTGCCGGAGATGACGATGATACCGTCCTGATCGCCAAAGGCGGCGGCTAGGCCACTTTCGCGGTCTCCGCCGGTGGCGATTTCAGCGTCGGGCCAAATGGTGGCGGCGAGGGTGGCGAGTTCGTCGGCTCCGGCAACCGTCGCGCAGCCGGCGAGAAAGATGCCGATGTGAGTGGCCTGGAAGGGAAGAGAACGAAGGAGGGTTTTGAGATCTGCTTGCTCAATGAGCCGGTAGTTGGCGGCAGGGAGGCGACCTTGGTCGAGGAGGGTGGATTGACCATCGGGGAAGATCTGGAGGTAGACCCAGTCGGTCTTGGTGCCGCCGCCTTCGATGCCGAGGATGTACTTCGTTGCAGGAGCGAAAACCATCGCCTTAATTATACCGCGATGGGGGATAGTGGAAGGTGAAAAATATGCCCAAAAGGAGGCTTTGCTTATTGGATTGAGACTAAGTTCTCGGCATCTTAAGGGGCACTTTACTACCCTCAAAATGAAGCGTAGGGACTCCTTGCAAAAACGAACGAAATTAATGCTCCTGCTTGAACTGCTTCCATTGTAGAACTTCGGAAATGAAGGCTTCGATAAAATTTTTGCAGAACCCGGCAAAGCGATCTCACACTCTTTAAGCAAGACTCCGGACAACCCTCAGGTTAGTTTCCTCTATCATTCCAATGAGACTATCCCGTCACTTGCTCTTTCTTTTTTGCACTCTGCTGACCACGGCCATTGCAGAGCCAATCGTAGTCAAAGACGGATTGATCAAACTGCGGCTCAAAGAAATGGCGCGCGCCGACCGCATGCCTCATTCTGATCCAAAGGAAATAACCTCCACCGGAGTCTCTTTCGTGGAAGACCTCCCCGCATCAGGAGCAGGTGAAGCTTGGCCCGGCGAAAAATTTTCGGAAGCTGCCCTTGCACAATTGTATCGTTTGATCGAGGCCTCTAACGAGAAAGAGGCTCGGGATCTCATCGCTCAGGGTTTCCTGAGCTCCGAGCTTGAAGCCAAAGATCGCGTGGAGAGTCTCGGGCAAAAAATCTCGCTTCATTCCGGGACACCCGGGAAGGCCATAAGTTTGACGCCTCGTGAATTTATCGCAAGATTACACGGACTTGGGAAACTGAAAATCAAAGTCATCGGGATTGAAAACCTAACCACGCGTTTCCATGTCGAGGCGAACCGCGAAGGAGCTGAATATTCTGCGACCTGGCTCTGCACTTGGGATGATAAACTCACGCCCAAGCTCAAGAAGCTCGAAGTTGAAAAATTCGAAACGGTCCGCGCAAAAGAACGATGGTTTATCGATGCTACCAGCAGCGCGATCGGAACGAACCCGCGATTCGAGGCCCAAGTGATGCGGGGAATTGGCTATTGGTCGGAGCGCATCACCCGAATCGGCGACCTCGCCATGACGGGTCATCACGGGATTGCCGTTGGAGACGTCAATGGCGATGGTTTGGAAGACCTCTATGTCTGCGACGGAGGCAGCCTGCCGAATCAACTCTACCTTCAGCAAGCAGATGGATCGGCGAGGGAGGTCGCCTCGCAATGGGGCGTGGCGTGGCTGGAGGATTCGCGAAGTGCCCTGTTGGTTGATCTCGATAATGACGGTGATCAGGATCTCGTTGTCGCGACCATTGCCATGATCGCTTTCGCGGAAAACACCGGCCGGGGGAAGTTTAAATTAATGGGCGGATTTCAGGGCGCTCCCTATCCTTTCTCACTGAGTGCGGCCGACTTCGATTCGGATGGAGACCTCGATATTTACACCTGTGTTTACAGTGCCGGAGATGATTCGGTTTCAGGCAAGCGTGGCTTCGAAGCGACATCACCCATTCCATTCAACGATGCGGAGAACGGTGGTCGCAACGTGCTTCTGGCGAACCTTGGTGATTTTCAATTTGGAGAGATCACAAAAGAGGTGGGCTTGGAGCAAAACAACACGCGTTGGAGTTTTGCAGCATCTTGGGAAGACTTCGACCGTGACGGCGACCCGGATCTGTACGTCGCCAATGATTTTGGAAGAAACTGCCTCTACCGGAACGACGAAGGACGGTTCGTCGACATCGCCGCCGATACCGGAGCCGAGGACATGGCCGCCGGGATGTCCGTTTCGTGGGGAGATTTTAACCGGGATGGCGGGGCTGATTTATTGGTTGGAAATATGTTTTCATCGGCCGGACAACGGGTTGCCTTTCAAAGGCAGTTGGGCGAAGGAAAGAAACGCATGGCTCGTGGCAACAGCCTCTTCGCGGCGAAGGAGGGAGCGTTTGAAGACGTCAGCATGGCAAGCGGCATCACGAATGGCGGTTGGGCCTGGAGCTCGGCTTTTGCCGATCTCAATAACGACGGTTGGCAGGATCTCGTGGTCGCGAACGGATATCTCAGCAACACACGCGACGATGATTTGTGAAGTTTTTTCTGGCGACAGGTCGTGTCGCCCTCCGAAAAAATCGTCGATTACGCACGCGGCTGGACCGACTTGATGAAGCTTGTCCGCAGCGGACACTCATGGAGTGGCAGCGAGCGAAATCGTTTTTTTCTCAATGGTGGGCAGGGAAGATTTCATGAAATGTCGCACCTCGCCGGACTTGATCAAATCGAAGACGGTCGCGGACTGGCCCTCGTCGATTGGGACCACGATGGCCGACTTGATCTTTGGTATCGGAACCGCAGTGCTCCCCGACTCCGACTCATGTTGAATCGCCGCGAGAGTCCGGCTTCCATCGCAATCAAACTGGAGGGAACAACCTCTAACCGCGACGGCATTGGCGCCGTCGTCGAATTGCTGCCCGCCCAAAAGAACAAGCGCTTGGTTCGTTCCGTGAAAGCGGGGGATCTCTTCCTCTCGCAATCGAGTAAGTGGCTGCACTTCGGCCTGGGGGACGAGACCGGCTACACTCACGCTTCTGTTATTTGGCCCGGCGGTGAAAAGGAATCCTTCGAGAGGATCGATGGACCAGGCAGGCGCTTCGTCCTGAGACAAGGAAGCGGGCAGGCGGTTTCCGTAGCCCCCCGCGGCGATATCGAGCTGACAGCGAAGCTTCTCGCGACAGCTTCACAGAATGATGGCACAGCCCGAATTATCTTACCTGCGAGAGTTCCGTTTCCTACGATGACTTATCGAGATCAAGCCGCTCAGCTGAAGACTCTCGCTGGAGCCGGAAAGCCTCGTCTTGTCATCCTGTGGTCCGGCATATGCGGGCACTGCAAATCAACGCTGAAGGAAGTGGCCAACAATGCCGCCGCAATCCGTGCCGCAAACCTCGAAGTGCTCGCGCTGAGCGTGGATGGCCTCGCCGGTCCGGCGACCGATGTTTCCCCGGCTTACGATCTCATCGATCAGAGCAAGTTCCCCTTTCCCTGGGGACTCACCGACACCTCTTCGGTTCGCGGTGTTCACAAATTTCAGGCGGCACTTTTTAATGGCACTCCAGCCCCCTCGGTTCCGCTCGCCATTCTTCTCGACCCCGCTCATGAGGCCGTTGCCATTTACCGTGGCGCATTTTCCATTATCGATGTCCTACAAGATTGGCGTGCGGTCGCGGATGTGAGCGAAACCCAACGCCACCATTATGCCCCGCCCATGAGTGGCACTTGGTTCACCAACCCCCTCCCGCAGCGAGACGTGAAAAAATTATTTCCAGCGGTGAATCGGTAACTCCTAATCTAATCACCCGTCATCGTCACCACGATGCACCGCGTATGCGGTTGATTTTGGTGCCCAAAAAGTAAGAGTCCCTGCCAGGTGCCGGGAGTCATGCATCCGATTAAAACAAGATCTCCTCAGCAGTGTTTTCCCGGCTCTGTTATCGGGCAAGCTGGTTTCCCCGGAGTCTTTGCTGGGATGCTCCAAAGACCTTCTCCGGATGTGACAAACAGCGTCTTGATTCCAACGCGCAGTGCTATCTCCTAACTATTTAAAACCATCATTCGTCTCTTTTGAAATGCGGAGTGGTATTAGATCGTTGCCGCCAAAAGCACAGGCGAGATTACAGGCATTTACTTTTCAGGTTGATCATTTGGGGGCGTCGTTGAAGGGGGGAAGGTCGCGGGCACAATGTTTGGGTGGATGCGTTTGGATGAGCTGAAATGTGAGAGTGGCTCTTCGGCCAGGCACACAAGTGAACTAAGCTTTGCCGATCATCAGCTGGTCGATCAACTTGCTGGTATCCTCGAGCGACTTGTCGCTACCCTCGCGGGTCGCCCAGCCGTAGAAGCCGGTCTCTTTGAGCGCGACACGCACCTTATCCCAATCGACATCTCCCTCGCCGAGTCGGCAGAAGCCGTTCTTCTTTCCCCAGTCTTTGATGTCGAGCTTCACGGTGCGTTTTCCGAGCGTGCGGATCCAGTCTTCGGCGGGCGCGAACTTCTGCATGTTGCCAATATCAAAATACGCTCCGACCCACGGGCTGTTGAACTCGTCGATGTAGTCGCGGAACTTTTCCGGGCTCTCACAGAAGCCGTTCCAGACCGTCTCAATCAGGACGCGCACGCCGAGCTTGGCGGCCATCGGGATGACGAGGCGGATCTGTTCGATCGAGCGGTTCCAAACGTCCTCGTGAGTCTCGTTGGCACCGTTCACTTTGCCGGGCACGAGCAGGACGGACGAACCGCCGAGGCGGTGGGCACTGACCAGATGATGCTCGAGATTCTTGCGTCCCTTTTCGCGCACGGCGGCATCCGGATCGCTCAAGCGAACGCCCCAGTGTCCACCGTTGACGAGTCCGTGGACGCGAATGCCGGTCTTTTCGGCAGCGGCGCGGTAGGCTTCCGATTTCGCGGGATTACCGCTTTCGACCCCGTCGAAGCCGAGTGATTTGAGCCGTTCGAAGAAGGCCTCTGGAGTTTCGCCGCCCTTCTGGCCACCTTTCAGAGCTTTAAAAATGCGTCCTTCAAGCTTGGGGCCGGTCGTTTTCTCCTTTGCGGCAAGAGAAGAGTTCGCGAGGGCCAAACCAGTGCCGAAGGTGGCACTCTGTTTCAAAAAATTGCGTCGAGTGTTCATGGGGAGACGATTCTAGCGCCTGAGCATCGGATCACGAGACGAAAACCTCAGATTGCGAAGGATTTGATTCCTAGGTCTACTTTTGGGGTCGGGTGCTTGAGGAGGTCGTTGAAGGGATCGGAGAGGGGCGAAAGGGAGATGATTGATTTTATGTTTGGATAATACTGTCTCAAACAAGACGTGAAGGACACCATTCACTTGGGAATGCGATTCAAAGTGTAGTAGGCGTTTGGATATTCGAGCTTAGCGCCGGAGGTAGACTGAATGCCGGACGTCCGAAGCTCATGAACAAAAAGCGCGCGCATTTCTGCCACACGGAAGCGAACCGTCTTGCCATCATCAGCCACGACAAGGCCGCTCAACGCATGTTGTTTCGTCAGGATCTCGGCACTGCCGTAGGCGGAAGAGTATTTGTAGGTGTAACTGCTGACCGCGAAGGCCGTGTCGCTCAGAGTTGCCGCATCAATCGGGGCCGTGAAGAGTAATTCAAAACCATCCGGTTTTGCTCTCATTTCCTGAATCGCAAAAGGAGTGGAACCGGAATAATCAAGGCGCTGGAGACCATAGGATCGATTCCCAAGAGAGGACCAACCGCGATTGGTCATCCCGACAAAAAGTTGCCCTTGAGGAGAAAAACACAAACGAATCACGGCCGCCGGTAATCCTCTCATAAAGGGAAAACAAGCACCCTGATATTCACCATCCACTTTTTCAAGAAAGACCCGGTTGATCGCGGAGTTCGTAAACTCGCCCACCAGTAACTGCCCATCAAAGGGACCGAATCGGCCGTCCTGATCAATGAGCTCAATATCCGTCGCGCTCCGGCCCATCTTGTTATAGGGCAACCAGACGGCGGGGGGCACAAATCTAGGGACACTCGAGAGCGCCTCTGGATACGGGACGTTTGCCTTTGGGAAGGAGGCCATCTGAAATGGAGCCCCAGGCATCTTGAGACTTTCTACGGACTCTTGATTTCCATAGAAAACGCCCGGCCGAAGATGATAAATCGGGGTTGCGGGAATCCACGTTCCTTGCTGATCGGAGAAAAACATCTCGCCGGCAAGATCACGCCCCATCCCGGAAGGAGAACGCATTCCCAGCGACTTGGGTTGAAATGCGCCATCCTCCCCGATGGTGCCTCCCCATCCGCGCCATCCGATTCGATTATTGGTGAGAGCCCCCATGCCAAGATTCAAGGTCACCCAGAGATTATTCGCGCCATCACGCTCCGGCCCATACGCATAGGCATGGTAATTCCCGGAAACATTCCACCCATCGCATTCCGTCAAATATGCATCGGCAGTGCCGTCTCCCTTGGAGTCCTTTAAGCGGGTGATCTCTCCCCGCTGCGAAACCAAGAGATCGTCTCCATCCGCCGTCAGCCCGAGTGGCTCGTGAAGTCCCGAGGCAAACTTTCGATAAGTAATGTTCTCTTTGTCGAGAGAAAGCGGGCTGTCGATGAGCCAGATTTCACCTTTGCGAATTGCCACCGCGAGCGATTCTTTGAACCACGCCATCCCGCTCACTTCCATCGTGATACCGTCACCGGGTTGCCATTCCTTGGATCGCGAATCGCTCGGCGAACTGGCCGACATTAATTCGAAGACCTCATAGGCCGGTGTAACCTCTTCCGCTGACACGGAAAGAGTGATTACCGCGATCGTTCCCCAGACTGCTGTTAGAATTTTCATTTCCAGAAATAGGTGTAAGTCAGGATGTTTTCTCCAGACGCTTCTGATTTCAAAACGTTTTTGGGATGTCTTAGTTTCGGGGGATCGCCTTCAACCCAGCGCACTTCCCGAATGAGTTGGCCCTCGGCCACCGAGAACCGCTCCCTGAATTCGCGGCCACCACGATTGACAATGAAGGTGGGATTCCCGCCCTCATCCAGTTCATAACCACGAAAGCGCCCCTTCGTCCCAGGTTTCGGAACTTCATAAACCTCATCTCCCAGAGGTTGTCCGAAAGGGGCGGCGCGGGTGAACCAGGTATCGTATGCGTCGAAGAAACGACCCCGCCATACCATTGAAAGGAAACCACTGTCGCCATCGAAAGCGAGATGGACCTCACCCGGAAACCCCACCAGAATGGCCTTGGTTCCGGTCTTTTTCAAAAAAGTTCGTTGAATGATGGGACGATCCCGGGGGAGTAGCTCGAACTGTCCACCGAGTCGGTTCGCAAAGCCCTCAGGAAGGCCTTCGCCATTCTTGATGAATTTCCAAATTGCACCGATCTGACGCTCCGAGTCGCCCTCCAGGACATCCTTGATACTTGAGTGTCCCTCCGGCCAAAAAGAAGGCATTAACGTTCCGGGACGGTATTCAGCCGGGTTTAGGAGGTAGCTCCGAAACCATGAAGGCTGAAGGCGCTCATTCAAGGAACTGAGATCAAGGGCCGGAATCCCGAGCGCCTTTTGATCGCCCCAGTTGTGGCAGGTAATGCAATTCACGCCACCGTTGATTCCGAGTAATTTGCGACCTGCCTCGAGATCATCGGGTCGATCGATAAGAGTCCTTACGCCGTCTTTTTGATCAATTTTTGCAAACCAATCGGCGAAGGTCGACGCGTGAGCGGCATAGGCTGGCATCTGAGTTTTGAGATAGGGACGCACCCCTTTTTCAGGCTCTCCCGCGAGCGCACCCCTTAACCAGTCTCGCTTTAGCTTGTGACCGATCCCAGTGAGAGGCGGAGGCAGTCGTCCGGAATCCCCCAAGGCTTCATTTCCGACGAAGAATCGATTGGTGTCAGGGCTCGGCCCGCCAACCCCATTACGGTCATGACAGGCATAGCAGTTCATTGCTGAGAGTGTTAGATGTCCGGTCTTATCTTCGATTTTATCTTGTGCCTCCAAAAACAGAATCAGAGATTCCCGTTGTGACTTGGTCAGCTTGTAGTGAGGAGTTCCCGCCTGCGGCTCGCTCGAAAGGCAGTGCGTTAAGCCGGTGCTTTTAAGAGGAATGACATCGAGCGGTATCACTTCGGGGATACTATGACAGGCCGCGCAGTTCATTTTTTGAACCAAGGCTTTTCCCTCTGCCACTAATTTTACGCCGACTTTTGGCCACTCTTTAACCGAAGCCGCCTCTCTGGGATCAGAGGCCTGAAAATCCATTAAGTGTGCCGCGACATCCATCGCCTCCTGCGTGTTGAGTTGAATGTGAGGCATCCGCCCATCGACCCGGTATTTGGATGGGTCTCTTAAAAACAAAGCCAAGGCCTCGAGGCTGGTCTTGGCATTGAGATCAGGATGAGAGATTGCGAGAGCTAAATCAAAACTGTCGCCGTTTCCATGAGGTGATTTAAAATCTACCGTCGGAGCATGGCAGGCCACACATCCTTTCTCATGATAGAGCGCACTCCCTCGCTCCGCATTGGCATGGCGTTCCGTTCTAAACTTGATCCCTTTTCCCCGCTTACCAAGAAAGGCAACCACCGCCTCGATTTGGCCGTCTTTGAGACCATGCAACATTGACGGCATCGTGGAGCCCTTTCGACCTGATTCAGGCTTGCGGAGAAACTTCACAAGCCAGTCACGCTCGATCCGCTGACCAAGGTCGATAAGGTTCGGGCCCTTGCGTGAAATTTTAACCGGCGAGCCACCGTGACAATTCGCACAAGCGAGTTCCGAAAATAAGAGAGCCCCGCCCTCCTTAGTAGGCTTTTCAGAATGAAAGCGCGCATATCCGACCACGTGAGGCTGCGCGTGAACTACCGAAGTGAACACACCACCATAGAGAACGACAGCCCCGATCGTGGCCTTGAAAGGACGGATGGAATGCCTGAACAACCTTAGAAAAGACAGCCAAACCAAATTGGGTTTGGTTGCTGACCTTACAGGAGTGGGTTGTATTTTTTGATCTGATCGTCTCAACTTCATCGCGACAGAATAATTACGAAAGCAACTTGGTGAGATGCGCACGTGATTTGTTGATGGCCCCGGAAATCTTTTCCGGAGTATCGAGCACGGGAACACCACGTGGAACCGGATGCATGAAGATCTCGGAGAGTCCGCCATACTTGATCTCCTTCAAGGCCGCAATAATCGGAGCGTAGTCCAAAGATCCGAATCCCGGCATTTGTTTCAATTGCTCTTCTTTGGACATCTTTATTTTTGATGACGGGTGATGCTCCTGAAAATAAAAGAACGGAAGATTTTCTTTTCCACAGTCACGAATCAATTGGGGAATGTCATCCAGAGCATCATAGAGATGGTGTGGGGCAAACGCGATCCCAACGCTTTTTGAAGGGTTCAGCTCAACGAAATAGCGAATTGAATCCGGTGAAGACAGCATCGCGTTCTTGTGATTCTCAATCGCGATGGTCACGCCAAGCGCCTCGGCCAATTCATAATGTGGTTTCAGCTTCTCGAAGAATGTCTGAACCTGCTTCTTAGCCTCGGGCCCTACGGGGTCCTTTTCCCCCATACTCCCGGAACCACAAACCGTCATCCGTCCGCCATTCTTTTTGACCCAACGCATTTCATCGCCCTGTTTAAACGGCCCGAGCGGGTAGCAAGTTGAAACAGTCATTTCTGTGTCGTATTTCTTGAGGAGCGCCTGAAAAGCCTCGTCACCCATTTCGACAATTTGCTCGCGATGCGTGGCATGAACTTTCCGCCAAATATCAACGGATCGACAGCCGGATTTTACGGCTTCAGCGAGAACACTTTCGAGCGGCATATTTCCAAACAATGCCGAAGAGAGAACATAGTTGAGTTGAAATTTCCCGTTCGCTGCCGAGAGCAACGAAGGAGTTACGAGTGAGGCACCAAATAATTGGCAGACTTTACGGCGGTCCATAATAATTGGGGTTTGTTAGGATTGAAGTTAGATTTCTGCTGCAGCTTCTTCCAGTATTTTGATCCAGGGGCCCACGGAGTGCCCCTTGTCATGATGAGTTCCGGCTAAGATAAGATTACTGTCAGCAACGCGGAGTTCGTTCACATAGGCCCCACCGCAAATTTCCAGAGCGAACTGGTATCTTGGAATCGTTGCCATGCGAGGGCCTTGGATCCGCTCCGCTCGTGCCGGAATCTAAACTCCATGAGGCTGTATTCTCGCCTCCTGAAGCCAGAAAGGCGTGATGGTGGCCCGTTTGAGGAGATCGGATAGAGGGAGGATGGTGACGACGAACATCAAAAAGGGCGATTACTGCTCCAAACTTCCCCACCTCATCCTTTTTTAGTTAAAGGAATTGAGGAAATTTACTCCTCCATTTTGCCCGGCCTCCTTTTTCCTTTTCCTTTTCCTTTTTCATTGCACCTTGGCCTTGGGAATTGGAGGCTCACTTTATCTTCTACCTAGATGGGTGGATAGAGCTTGTTTTCGATAGACGCACGGAGCGCCTTTTAGCCAGTATCCTGACTCCCCAGCCCCTTAACAAAACCACAACCGTATTAGGCCCAAATCCCTTAAACTATGGAGATTGAAAACATTCAGAAATTGGAGAAAGCGACGGCATTCGGGCGCAAAGAAATGTTCCGTATTGGATCGGCGTTACTTTTCATTGTAGCAATCATGCTTTTCTCTTCGAGCATTCGCCCGGAAGGACAACCTGTCAGCATTGAACTCGTGATTGCCGCGATGATCGGGGGCTATATGGCGATGAACATCGGGGCAAACGATGTGGCCAACAATGTGGGTCCGGCCGTTGGTTCTAAAGCACTGACCTTGACTGGCGCGATCATCATTGCCGCAATCTTTGAAGCTGCCGGAGCACTCATTGCCGGAGGAGGAGTGGTCGACACAATCAAGAAGGGAATCATCGACCCCTCTCTGATCCCAAATTCCGATGTCTTCATCTGGCTGATGATGGCGGCTCTCTTTGCCGGTGCGATCTGGCTAAATATTGCCACTGCCGTCGGGGCTCCTGTTTCCACGACCCATGCGATCGTCGGAGGCGTCCTTGGGGCGGGAATCGCTGCGGGAGGATTCGGGATCGCTAATTGGGATCAGATGAAGTTGATCGCTGCGAGTTGGGTAATTTCACCTGTCATCGGAGGGATCATCGCTGCCGCTTTCCTCTACTGGATCAAGCATGGTATCACCTATAGGAAAGACATGATCTCTGCCGCTCAGCGGATCTTGCCAATCCTTGTCTCGATCATGGTGCTGGCTTTTAGCACCTACTTGATCATGAAGGGGCTCAAGAAGGTGATCAAAGTAGATATCTTGCCTGCCGCTGGAATCGGTCTATTTTTGGCCGTTATTACCTATTTCATCGTAAAATCGCTGACTCGCAAGCACTCAAGCGCGATGAAGAATGAAAAGAAGAGTATTAACCGACTCTTCACCCTACCCCTGATTTTTGCGGCGGCTTTATTGAGTTTCGCGCACGGAGCAAATGATGTTGCAAATGCGGTCGGTCCGCTCGCTGCAATTGCTGATACCATTACCAACCATGGTGTGGCATCCAAAGCGCCGATTCCATTCTGGGTCATGGGAGTTGGAGCTTCGGGAATTGTTCTTGGATTGGCGCTGTTCGGTCCGAAACTGATTCGCACCGTCGGAAGTGAGATCACGGAGCTCGACCAGATGAGAGCGTTTTGCATCGCGATGGCGGCGGCAATCACCGTGATTATTGCCTCCCAACTTGGCTTGCCTGTGAGTTCGACCCATATTGCGGTCGGAGGGGTCTTTGGAGTCGGCTTTCTTCGAGAGTATCTTAAGGCCAATTACGCGAAAACAATTCACAAAATCGAGCTACATCATTCCGGAAGGGATCAAGCGGAGGTAGAGGCTTTCATTTCGAAGTTCAGGAGTGGGTCTATTGCAGATAAACGCAAGATGCTCACTGAAATCAAAGAGCACACGACAAAGGCTGAATTCACCAAGAGGGAACGCAAAGGGCTCAAGAAGGTCTACCGGCAGGAATTGGTAAAGAGGTCGGCGCTGCTCAAAATTGCGGCAGCTTGGGTTATCACTGTCCCGGCCTCGGCAATCATGGCGGCATTGCTGTTTTACGCTATCCGTGGCATGATGCTTCCTTAAGCTAAATTGCGGAGGACGTGCCCTCTCGTAAAGACATAGAGTCGTTATGTTCCCCTCTCCTATCCCAATCGAAGGAAATTCATTCTGCAGAAATCATTGATTTGCTACTCGGAATTTACACAGCTCCTGCCTCTTTTTATAAGAAAGACGAGGCAGCCCGCGATTGAGCGCTTTACCCTGGCTACTGCTGGTTTCTCGCATGTCGGTCATCCCGGCTCGCGGGCATCGTGGGAAAATATCGCGAAGGGAATTTTAACAGACAGGGCTGCGGCATGCTCCAAGGTACAAATTACGCCAACGGAACGATCACCAGCAAGATCACGCGGCGGACTTTCCAAAGCGGTCTGATCATCGAAACAGGCGACTCCGACGATCATGTCATTAAGATTTTTTGCCCGCTCATTATCACTGATGAAAAGCTAAAACGGGGTCTCGATATCATCGAGGAAGCGCTCGCCACAGTCTGCGGAAGAAACGACGAATACCCCACATCCACATCCACGCCCAACGGCAGCCCAATCCTTCTATTCGAAAGCACCTATACCACCTTTTTCTCTGGTAATCCCACTAAGATACCACACTACGATTACATCCAGATCCTCTACCGCCGCGATCTCGATGATTCCGCACTGGCAGAGGCACAAACAAGCGCTAGGCGATGATATCGTGCACCACCTCGCCGTGAACATCGGTCAGCCGGAAATCACGTCCGCCATAGCGGTAAGTGAGCTTGGTGTGGTCCAGGCCGAGTAGGTGTAGCATTGTCGCGTGCAAGTCGTGGAGGTGGACCTTGTTCTCCACCGCTTCGTAGCCAAGTTCGTCGGTTTTTCCATAGGCTAGGCCACCGCGAACGCCGCCGCCCGCCATCCAGATCGTGTAGCCCGCAGCATTGTGGTCTCGACCGGGGGAACCTTGTCCATCGAGGAGCTGCGACTCCGGCTGACGTCCGAACTCGCCTCCCCAGAACACCAGAGTCTCGTCCAACAGGCCGCGGCGTTCGAGGTCGGTAAGAAGTGCGGCGATCGGTTGGTCGATCTCCTCGCACCGCGCCGGAAGACCGGTTTCGATGGCAGAGTGATGATCCCATCCACTACAGGCGACCTCCACAAAGCGCACCCCCGACTCGACCAATTGGCGCGCCATCAGGCACTGGCGGCCAAAATCGTCGGTCCGTTTCCCGCCGATGCCGTAGAGATCTAGGGTCTCCTTTGATTCCCTGATGGTGTCGATGACTTGAGGGATGGCCTCCTGCATGTTGCTGCTTAGATTGAGCGAATCGATGACTCCTTTGACGTTCGGATTCCCACCACTGCGCTGCAGCAATTCGCGATTCATTGATTGGGTGAAGTCCAAGACGCCATTCGAGACGCCCGGCGTAGTCCCGTTTCCGCTCAGGTTCTTAATTTTCGCATCTTTCACCGGTCGCCCTTCCCAGCCGATGCGGCTCGCCTGGTAGGCGCTCGGCAGGAATGCGTTGCCATAGTTGGACGGTCCGCCGAATGTGCGCGTCGGCTTGACGGTGACATAACCGGGAAGATTTTTGTTCGAACTCCCGAGGCCATGCAAGACCCAGGAACCGAGTGAGGGGCGCACGAACTGAAAACTCCCGGTGTGCAGTAAGGGGATGGCCAGCGGGTGTGCGCTGCTGTCCGTCTGCATGCTGTTAATGACGCAAAGCCGGTCGGCCTGTTTGGCGATGTGGGGCAGCAGTTCGGAAATCCACAGCCCGCTCTTGCCATGCTGCGCAAAGTCCCACAGCGGGGCCATGAGCTTCTTTTTCTTTTTTCCTTCCTTGCCACCATCCGCGAAAAGCTTCGGCTTGTAGTCGAACATCTCATGCTGGGAAGGGCCGCCGTTCATAAACAGGAAGATCATCCGTTTGGCCTTCGGTGCGAAATGGGGCCCGCTTGGAGATTGCGTTCCGGCCCTGCTCTGGCTGGCTGTCAGACCTGCCAGAGCGAGCGAGCCAAACCCGCACGATCCGAGCTTGAGCCAGTTGCGGCGTGACATGTTGAAGGGCTGTTGTTCGGGATTCATCTTACTTTTCGATATCGACTAGGTAACGGAACTCGGCGGTTGAAAACAATGACAGAAACAGGGTCGACCAAGCGCTCTCGTCGCGGTCTTCGATCTCTGCCTCGGTGTTGCGCGTCAGCGCAAGGAGCGCGCGCGCTCCCTCTTGCTCTTCCGCAGTGGCCGCTCGTGAAAACACCCAACGCATCGCAAGGTCGATCCGGCCGGTATCATTTCCCGCAGAAGGATCTGCGAGCAGGCGTTTCGCGGCGTGCTTTGCCTGCTCGGCGACAAATTTAGAATTACGCAGAAAGAGGGCCTGGGAGGGGACTTCGGTCACGGCCCGTTTTCCACTGACCAGGCTAGAGGACGGAAAGTCGAAGCGGTCGAATATTTCGGGTGCATAGTCGCGGATCACCGGCAGATAGACGCTGCGGTGATTACTGGGCGGTTGCAGCTTCTCTGTATCGACGCCGCGCACCAACTTGTCACCCAGACTAGTCACTGTTGACCCGACCGGGGGTTCGATATTGAGTTGGCCACTGACGGCGAGGATCGCATCACGAATCGCCTCCACAGGCAAACGGCGTGGCATCGAGCGCCATAGCAAGCGGTTTTCTGGATCGATCTCTTGGCTCTGCTCATCTCTCGCGCAGCTAAGTTGATAGGTCCTGCTGAGAACAATTTTTCGGATCGTCTGCTTGATCGACCAACCCTCGTCCATGAACTCAACAGCCAAGGTGTCGAGTAATTCGTGGTGGCTGGGGGGCGTGCCCATCGCGCCAAAGTTGTCCACTGACTCGACCAAGCCACGACCGAAAAGATGGTGCCAGATGCGGTTGACCATCACCCGGGCCGGCAGTGGGTTGTGGCGGTTTGTCATCCAATTGGCCAACTGCAGCCGACCACTCTGTTTGGGATCAATCGCGGGCACATCAGTGATCGGGATAGCGCTTAGAAATCCGCGTGGGGCAAGTTCGCCCGGTTCGCTGAGTTCACCACGGATGGCAATCTTCGTATCTGCGGGATCCGATCGATCCCGGGCGCTCATTGCGTATGGCGGGCGCGGTGGACGCTTCTTTTCCAGCTCCGTAACAGCGGCTGTAAGTGGCGCGAGTTCTCCCTTGAACCTAGCAATCATGGCCTCCGGGGTCTCTTTTGGTTCTGCCGCATTCTTCGAAATTTTAGCTTCAGCGGGAGGTGATGACCCAGCTTCGGGAGCCGCCGCTTCGGACCTGGCGACCACCTTCGTCGGCTCTGCTTTCTCTGCGGTTTTCTTCGCTTCTTCAGCTTTTGTCAGCTCGGCTTTCTTCTCGTCCCGGGACTTTTTTGCCGCGTCGATTTTCTGTTCGTAAGTCTCAGCGGCGGCGTGCAAATCCACGCCATTGCGACCAAGCGGGAGTAGGTCCGTTGGGTTGTTGCTGTACTTCTGTTTGATGGTGCCATACAGAGCTTCGGTGCTGAGGAAAATACCGGCCAAGGAGTAGTAGTCTTTGGTCGGGATGGGATCAAACTTGTGATCGTGGCACTTTGCGCAGGAGACGGTGATCGCAAGAAAAGCGCGGGTGGTGACATCGATCTGGTCATCGACGATCTCCATACGATAGGGTATTCCGCTGGAATTGTGCCGCTTGGTTCCAAATGATAAGAGGCTGGTTGCCACCAGCCGATCTTCGCGATCTTTGGTTAATTCGTCAGGAGCTCCAGGCAACAGGTCTCCGGCAACCTGCTCCCGGATAAACTGATCATAAGGTTTGTCTGCGTTGAGGGCGCCGATTACGTAATCTCGGTAGGGCCAGGCATGGGGGTAGGAAAAGTTAAACTCCTTGCCACTTGATTCGGCAAATCGCACCACATCGAGCCAGTGCCGCCCCCAGCGCTCGCCGAAACGGGGGGAGGCGAGCAGTTGATCAACGATTTTGGCAAGGGCGTCAGGGGCCACGTCATCCAAAACCTCCTGGACCTGAGTGGGAGTCGGCGGCAGACCGACAAGGTCAAAATAGAGACGCCGCACAAGCGTGGTGCGGCTCGCATCGGCCACCGGGGTCAATCCGGCTTTCTCAAGTTTCGACAGGGTGAAGAAATCGATCGGGCTTCGCGGCCAGTCATCGTTCTCAACCTCCGGTTCCACAGCAGCCTGCGGGGGCTGAAATGCCCAGTTGCTTGAACCAGACTTCGGTTCCTCAGCGTGGGATGACATGAGCGCCAAGAGCATCAGACAAGAAGACATGATCAACGTGCGGCCATTGTGAATCGCCTCCCCAAGACAGCAAACCACCAGCCCCTGCGATTCTGCGCTGGAGAGGGAAAAATCAGAAGAATCTCTGTCCTCTTCTTTTAGCATTCTGGATGTCTTATGGGTCACTACGTTGAAGGCTACGTGGCAAATCGCCCTGTGCTGTCAAGGCTTGCTGACTTCTCTGACTCCGGGCCGCACCTGATTCTCGAAGATTTCTGATTTCACCCAAAGAGAGGGCCAAGCCCGAATACAAAAATGACTAGTCTTGATTGTAACGCGTGGTGCGGTTATTTTAAATTAAATTACTATGAAATTATCCATTCTCAAAGCACTTCTCTTGGCCGCACTGGTCGTTTCGCCAGCCGTTTATGCAGAAGAGGCCCCCGCAAAGGCGATTTCCGTCAAGAGTGGTCAAAAGATCGCCTTCCTCGGTGATTCAATCACCGCCGCCGGAGCACGCAAAGGGGGTTACTGCCAGCTCGTGATCGAGGGACTGAAGAAGGAGGGCGTTGAGGGCACTGGCGTCTTTGCCGGCATCTCCGGTCACAAATCCGACCAAATGCTCGCCCGCCTTGAGAAGGATGTCCTCAGCAAGAACCCGAACTGGATGACCCTCAGTTGTGGCGTCAATGACGTGTGGCACGGAGCACGGGGAGTCTCCCTAGAAGACTACAAGAAAAACATCACGGCAATCGTCGATCAGGCCCAGGCCGCGGGCATCAAGGTGATGATCCTGACTTCCACCATGATTAAAGAGAACCAGGAGAACGAGCTCAACCAGAAGCTCGCCCCCTACAATGCCTTCCTGAGGGAGCTCGCCAAAAAGAAGGATTGTCTGCTCGCCGACCTGAATGTCGAAATGCAGGAGGCTTTAAAGACATTTCCTAAGGACGCGCCCAAGGGCAAACAACTGACCGGTGACGGAGTACACATGAACGGCCTAGGCAACAAGATGATGGCCAAGGGAATCCTCAAGGCCTTCGGCGTCGCCGTCAAATAGACGCTCCCGAAGATAGAGAAATGGATGGCGTGGGTGAGCCACCCGGGAGCCAGTTGATGTTCCCTCCGGAGACTCGGCGAGGCCTTCAAGCGGTCCAATTAAAAAGAAAATTCCTAGCAGTTAAGGGGGAACTTGGTGTGAACACGATTTAAGTGATTACCGATTCCCGCGCCCTTTATCGCTGAATCCTTGACGTTGTGGAGATGGAAGGGGGGATGCCTGCCAGAGAGGGCGATAAAGGAATCACCCATACGGGGTTCAGGGAAAAGGATACCCCAATATAGATACCAAAGGCCTGAATCTTGAGGTCACCCACAATTTAGGGATCTCAGGTATAATTTTGCGGAAAATGTGCGTATTTGCTGGTGAGCATCTGTGCACTACCTGATGTGGCGTGACTTATGTTTAATCTGCTTTATCGTCACCAAGTCTATCAACCAATGCAAAATAAATAATGAAGTTATATTTACTCTGCCTAATCCTCGGGATCGGTTTGTTTCTCCCTGTCGCTGCTGGCCGTACGTGGACCAGTGCTGACGGCACTAAAACCTTCGTAGCTGAACTAAAGTCTTACGATGAAGGGAAGGGAATCGTTATAATACGAAAGATTAACGGGAGAACACTCAAGTTCAAGCAATCGACCTTATCGGAAGAGGATATCGCGTTTCTCAAGACCGAGGGGAAAAAACTGGCGAGGAGAAATGGAGGCAATTCAAAAATAGCGATCAAGGAGCTGCCCGATACGCTGCCCGATCCGGATGGTGAAGGGGCAGACATGAGTAAGCCCGTGCAAGTCTATATCCTCTTGGGACAGTCAAACATGCTCGGCTTTGGAAAACCAAGCGCATTGCAAGCTGCGGCCAAGAACGGCAAGTATCCCTACCTGATCGATGATTCCGACGCATGGACAGTGCGCAAAGATGTCCGCAACGTGCGGGTGATGTGTTCCGGTAATAGCGTGGCAAAGGATTACACAAATGACTGGATGACGATCCAAGGCAACATTGGTCCGGAAATCGGGATTGGCCATTATCTTGGTCATGTTACCGACGCACCGGTCATGATTCTTAAGAGCTGCATCGGCAACCGCAGCCTCGGCTGGGACCTTCTGCCTCCTGGCAGTGAGCCTTATGAGCACGGTGGGAAAACGCAGCCAGGTTACCGCGGCACCCCGACTGATCCCAAAGGCAACGGTGAGCCGGTCCAAGGCGAATGGTATGCCGGGTGTCAGTATGACGGTGATATCGCCGCCGCTAAGAAGGTCCTCGAAAACCTCGATAAGTACTATCCGGGCGCCAAGAGTTATGAAGTAGCCGGATTCTTCTGGTGGCAGGGCGACAAGGACATGCGCAACGCCGCACACTACGAGCAATATGAGAAAAACCTGATTCAATTGATCCAGACTCTGCGCAAGGATTTCGACACGCCTGATGCCAAGTTCGTCACCGCCTCTTTGGGTCAGACAAAAAAAGGATCCAAAGGAGGCGATGGAAAGATCCTCGATGCGATGGAGGCCGTTGCGAAGAATAGTGATCCTGACCTCAAAGATATGGTGGCATTCGTCTACACGAATCCCCTTTCAATGGGCGGAAGCTCAAGCGGCCATTATAGCGGTAATCCTGAAACATACATGAACATTGGCGAGGCAATGGGCAAAGCGATGGTCGAGCTGTTGTCTAAGTAGACTATGTTAGGGAAAGGACTAATTTTTAAGCGACCAGGACTCATTGTCGGGTCGCTTTTTTTCCTCACGATCTTGATGATGTCACCTTGTCATGCCGACAAGGTGGCGAAACCCGGGGCTTTCAAAATAACTCCCGATATCGTGAACCTCCTCGAGGCGAACTGCTACGACTGTCATGACGAATGGGAGCAGAAGGGAGAGATACGGCTCGATCAACTTGAGACTCTCTCGTTGAGTTTCCGGCTCGATCTCCTGAACAAGATGCAGGAGAAAATCCGCTTCAAGGAAATGCCTCCTAGGAAAGAGAAAGAGCAACCAACCGATGCCGAACGGACCGCCCTTCTCAAATGGCTTTCGGGAGAACTCAAGAAACACAACGCCTCCAAGCTCGAAGACAAACTGCGCATGCCGGAATACGGCAACTACGTTGAGCACGACAAGCTCTTCTCAGGAGATCACGAGCACCTCAAAGCCTTCACTCCGAACAGGAGGTGGTTGATCAGTGAGTTCATTTTTGATGCCAAGTTTAACCGGATTCTGAGTCATCAACCGTTTAAAAATATTGATGGTAAAAGGCGAAATGTCATCGGCGAAAACAACCGCCGGGTGAATTTGACCAACCCGTTTCTCCTGCCCACGAATACCGGGGTGCGTTACTATGCGAATGCCACTCTTAATGGTGGTCATCTTCTGACGATGCTCACCAATGCGAAGGACGTGGCCACCTACATGACGGGCGATCTCGCCAAGCGGGACAAGAGCTATCTCCCTTCCTTTAATGCCATCATGGCTGAGGATAATCGACATGAGGCCATTTTGGCGGCGCGGGAAAATTTCCTCAACAATTTCATCGAGCAAATTCTCGTCGATATTTACAAGGACAAACACGAGATGTTATTGCCTAAATTCGAGAGTATCCTTGTTAAGGAAACTTCCTCGCCAGCCGCGGAGAAGACTAAGAAAGCGGCCTTCCATGCGGCAAATCCCGGGAAAGGTGAATTGGTGATTATTTTTCACTCCATGCGCAGGCATGAAAAGGACTGCAAGACGGAGCAAGAACTCATCAGGAAGTGCGAGCGGGAATGGTTCAACTTCGGCCACAATTCCCGCAAGATTCAAGCACGCGTGAAATTCCTCCAAGGTTATATGGTGGAGTGGCGTGAACAGATTAAGGTCCATCGCTACGATGAAAGAAATAAGCCACGCATCTACAAGCCTCTTGCTGAATCAGAGATGAAAATGATCGCTGACACGATCTTAAGATACCGGGGAAAAGGAGATCGTTACCAAGCCATCATTAATAAGTGCTTGTCACAGTGGAGAAATGAATTTGATGAACAACGCTCTCAATCCGGCCTTCCGGATGATGAGTTGATTGAAAGTTTGCTGAGCGAGGCGTTCATCAAGATTCATGAACGCAAACCAACAACAAAGGAGTTAGAGAAATACTTGCCGCTTACCAGAAACTACATAAAGAACCTTGGGAAATTGGAGGGGGTTCAAAAACTAATCCAAACCTTGATCCTGCGCTCTGATTTTGTCTATCGCCCGGAATTCGGCGAAGGGGAAGAGGACGAAGATGGCAGACGCATGCTTTCACCACGCAATGCCAGCGTTGCCCTTGCCTATGCCATCACCGACAGCAGCCCTGACAAGGAACTGGTAGAGGCCGTCAGAAACGGAGAGCTCATCACGCGGGAAGACTACAAGCGCGAGGTCCTCCGGATGCTTAAAAAACGTGACCAATACTACGTCATCGATGAAGCGGTGCAGCGGCTCCAACTCACGGCGAGCATCACGAACACGCCCATCAGAAAACTAAGGTTTTTCAGGGAGTTTTTTGGTTACCAAAAAATGCTTCCTATCTTCAAAGACAACAAACGCTTTGGTGGTAATTATGATAATGCAAAAGGGCGCCTGGTGGGCGAGGCGGATCGTCTGGTGGATCATATTCTACAGAATGATAAGAATGTCATCGAGACACTCTTGAACACGGAGGACTTCTACGTCTTCCACTCTGGTGACAACGAGGGCATGACCGAATCCTCGGAGCGTATCCGCAAGATATACCATTACTTCAAAGACAAAGGCTGGCAGAATTTCGAGGTCGAAGACCTTGCTAAACATAAGGATTTTCTTGCCGAGGTGAGAATGAGAGGCGTCGATGTTAAGGAGCTTACTCCGAAGGGGCGGCGTAACCCAATTGGATCGTTCAAGAAGGCGATGGAGAGCTTTACGCTCCGTTTTGACAAAGGTCAGTCCGCCGCGGCGCCGTATGTTTCCTTTCCTGCCCATGGCCTCTACAATGCTTCCACGCGGACAGGAATGCAGCTCCGCTCGCCAGAGGTCGCAAAATTCTTTAACATCAGGCTAGATCAATGGGATTACCCCTCGGTTCAGCCCGCAAAAGTGATTCGTCGCAAGGGGATGCTGACCCATCCGGCATGGTTGATTGCCCATGCTCAAAACACGGAGACCGATCCGGTAAAACGTGGAAAATGGATCTTGGAAAAACTACTGGCAGGCACCGTTCCCGATACCCCGATTACCGTGGAGGCCGTCGTCCCCGAAGATCATCACAATACGCTGCGCACCCGACTTGCCAAGGTCACCGAAGCAAAATACTGCTGGGAATGTCACGAGCGCATGAACCTCTTGGGCTACCCCTTTGAAATGTATGATGACTTCGGGAGGTTTCGTGAACAGGAATCTCTCGAGCACCCTGACAACCTGGTCAAAAAAGGACCCGAAAAAGCCGCTCCACATGTTGACCTCCGGGACACCTACAAAACGCTCCCCGTCAGCAGTAAAGGCCGCCTCTTCGCAACCGGCGACAAGAGCCTGGACGGAGAAGTTGATAATGCCATTGAGCTAGCCGAGCGTCTCTCTAAATCCGCCCGTGTCCGCCAGTCAGTCATTCGTTATGCCTTCCGCTACTTTATGGGGCGCAACGAATTCCTCTCTGATTCAAAAACACTCATTGATGCTGACAACGCATATCTGGAAAGCGACGGTAGCTTCGATGCCCTAATCGTCTCCCTGCTGACTTCCGATTCCTTTATCTACCGTAAAGCCAACTAACATATCTGATAGATTGTGAATAACAGAAGAGATTTTCTGAAAACATCCGCGCTCGCGACCGGAGCATTGATCTTGCCATCCCCGCTTGGTGCACTTGCGGCAGGCTCCGCCGCTAGCATGGGTCCGAAACGTTTTGTGTTTATCCGCAAATCAAACGGCATCCGACCCAACGAACTCGCGCTGCCGACTTTTTCTGCCGAAGAAAAATCCCTCGATGCCAAGATGCAACCGATGGAGGTTGATTTAGATAAACACGAATTGCCCGCTTGGCTTCGTCCTCTCGATAAACATAAGGCAGATCTGTCCATCCTACAGGGACTCTCCTGCAAGATGAGCGAGAACGGCCACTGGTCCTATTCCTCAGTGATGGGTGCCTACAAATCAGGTCGTAACTCACTCAGTGGCATCAAGCGTGCCACCATCGACTTCGAGCTGGCGAAATTGTTTCCCTCTCCCTTTGAGCATGTCGAACTTTCCCTAACAGGGAACTATAGCACGTTCAGAACGGGCATTGTGTCAGGATATTCAGCTCCCGCCCCACATCAGAGAAACTACTGCTATGCGGATCCTGGGACGGCCTACAACGAGCTCTTTAAATCCGTCGTCAATCCGGGTGCGGTTGAGTCGGACAATGCGATGTTGGAATTCTTGCAAGGTGAGGAGAGCTTCGCCTCCGGGAACCTATTAGGTCACGAGAAACTCAAGCTCAGTAATCACATCAGCTCCATCAAAGCGATCAGAGCCCGTAACCAGAAACTGGAGAAGATGTCGGATGCCATTGCCAAACATCTCCCGGAGATTGACCCAATCCATGCTGCTGGCGGGCCTAATGCCAGCACTCCTGAAAAGCAAAAAGCGATGACCGATATTTTGGTCGCCTCACTGATCACTGGCCTGACCAACGTCGTCACTTACACCATCGATGAACTCTCCACTCCGATCAAAGGTATCCCGGGCAACGAAGGCGATCATATCTCGATTCACGAACTAGGCCACAACGGGGGTTACAGCGGTGTTCCGGCAGAAAAAATTCGCAAGAAAATCCGTTTAGGTCACATGGAACAAGTGGCAACCATTGTCGATCGCCTCAAGGCCACTCCCGAGGGCAAGAGTAGCATGTTTGACAATACCGTGGTGGTGTATTTCCCCGAAAATGGCGAAGGGCACCATAGTCATGGGACAGAGTCACCCTTCTTGATGTTGGCTGGAGATCACTGCAAGCTCGACATGAGCGGGCGTTATATCCGCCTCCCTTACCACGGCACCGAAGGTCACAAAACCATCGGAAACTGGTACACCACTCTCCTGAATGCCTATGGAAATCCGATCAAGCATTACGGTGATTTTGACTTGGAAATGTCGCGCAAGAAATTGGATCAAGTAGGAGCAATCAAGCAGCTAATGGCTTGATCTAACAAACCCTCGATAAATATCTCCGGTGAAAATCCATCCCCTCTTTCTCGCTCTCTCATTAGGTCTTGCGACCCTCTCCTTTGGACAGGAAAAAATTACCAAAGGGAGTAAAAATCTACCTCTCAAGGGCGAGTCGTTTCGTCTCAATGGGCGTGATGCTTTCGTCATTCTGCCGAAGAAGGTGGACGGGGAAACTCCCTGGATCTGGTATGCACCGACCTTGCGAGGTCTCCCGGCCAAAGATGAGGTGTGGATGTTTGATCGTTTCTTAGCCAAGGGGATCGCGATCGCCGGAATCGATGTCGGCGAATCCTACGGCAACCCGGAAGGGCGTAAGGCATTTTCAGATCTCTATCAATATCTCATTACCCAGCGTAAGTTCTCGAGGAAACCCTGCTTACTCGCCCGCAGCCGTGGGGGATTGATGCTCTATAACTGGGCGGTTGAAAATCCGGGGAAAGTCGGCGGCATTGCCGGAATCTATCCCGTTTGTAACCTCGAAAGCTACCCCGGATTGAAGAATGCCGCCGGGGCCTACAAGATGAACGCGGAGGAACTTAAGAGCAAATTAAGCCAGCATAATCCCATCGAAAGACTCAAGCCTCTTGCTGGAGCGGGTGTGCCCATTTTACACCTTCAGGGAGATAGCGATCAGGTGGTCCCTCATGAAAAAAACACCGCGATTTTAGCGGGGCGATACAAGAAGTTTGGCGGCTCAATAGAAGTGGAGCTGATCAAAGGGCAGGGACACAACATGTGGAAAGGCTGGTTTCAGTCAAAAAAACTAAGAGACTTTGCCATCGAATGTGCGCTGGGCATCACGAAAAGGTGACGTCATTCAGCGACGACACCTCAAAAGCAGACTGCTAGTTCTACTTAGTCAAACTTTGATCTTGCGAGATTTGCGCATAACGTGATCAGCCCAACGAATCTAAAACAAAAGGCGGAGACCAAATTGCCAAGTGGTAGCGAGGGTCCGCCTAATAAAAAATGAAGCCACCCCGCACCAGGATTTGGCACGATATTTTATGGACTTTTGTGAGTGATATAGCGGTCACTTCATCGGTCAGGGATACAATAGCGCCGGCCATGCCCGTGATTATCTGAGCGGACTGACCGGAACCCAGCGACGTGAGAACATCGAGAATGATGTCAAAGGTTCCAACTCCCAACTACAAGCTGGCAATTATCACGGTCACTTGAGCCGCGCGATTCGACCATTGCTTCCCGCCGCCCAAATCGCCTTCAAGCTCCCTCCGACACTGAAAGTATGGAATCCCTGATCCCCGAAAGAAGCCCAGGTCCTCCCTTCGTCGCGAGAAACATTGCAACCATTCGGGCCCACGACAATGACTCGCTTCGGATCCGGAAGATGGTGCACACAGGATCGAAAAGAATAGACGGACAATCCATCGTCACTCTTGAGCAAGATCCACGACTTGCCTCCGTCCGATGTCGAAAAGGCGTTGCGCTCACCTTTCGCCTCCTTGGTGTAGTCACCACCCACCGCGAAACCGTTGAGTGAATCCTTGAAGGCGAGGGAAAAGATTCCGGCCGAAGGCTCTCCCGCAATCATGGGCGTATCGAGAATCGACCAACTTTTTCCGAAGTCTTTGGAATAGAAGACGCGTGCGACGCTGCCTCCTGATCCAATCCAAACGTGACCGCCCGGTGCCACGGCCAGATGCGTCCCGCTCGCGGCGAAGGCATGCTCTCCCTCCTTCATCTTTGGCGTTGAATCGGTTGCTCTCCAGCTTACGCCGCCATCGGCGGTTCGCAGAACGACTAGGCGTCCATCCACGGGATCACCGGCGAGAATCCCGTTCTTCTCATCCCAGAAGGCGATTCCGTCGAAGAATCCTTTGGGCGCTTTGTTCTGGTATACGAGCTTCCAGGTCTCGCCACCGTTGATCGTTCGGTAGATCCGCGACGCCGCGCCTTCACCTACGCTCATTGCAACACAGCGCTTTGCGTCGAAGGCCTCGACATCGCGGAACTCCACCTCCTCCGCGCCCTTCACGACAAAGCGCTTCCAGGTTTTACCACCGTCCATCGTTCGGCCAATCGTGCCTTTCCCGCTTCCGAACCAGCAGGTCTTTTCGTCGACGGCGCACAAGGCCCGGATCGACGTCTCGACTCCGCTGTTTTGCAGATCCCATTTCCACTGCGATTCTTTTGCAAGGCATGCAGAGAGGTTGATTGAAAGGAGCGCAAGGATTCGGCCGAATCTCCCGGTCAATGCGCTTGTCGTGGGCATGGTATTCATAAGTTTTCAGTCGATTGAGGAGAGGGCACATGTCCCCAGTCGGGGAGCAGCAACTCCCGAGGTTCTTTCTTCAAGAACCGTTCGTCAATGAGTGGCTCAATATTTACTCGCTCAAGTTCTCACTCCGGGAAAACCGTTTCCCGATGCGCTAAGAATATCGTATTCCGTTGGGCGGATGAGAGTGAAACCATTTGGGAGGCTGGATGCGACACTCTTGTCACACGGAAAGAAAGGGTTACTCCATGAAAATAATTAAACGCCTGATTATTCTAAATCCGCAAAGTAGACACGGCAAAGCCGCTCGTGATTTTTCAAAGATTTTCCCCGGCCTTCAAAAAAGGTTTGGGGAAGGAATTGAGGTGCACGAAACGACCGCTTCCGGTCACGCTACAGAAATTGTTCGAGCAACCTTACTCGAAAATACTAATTATGAGCTGTCTCTTATACACATCTCCGAGCCCACGAGACCGTACTAGATCTC
>OJEC01000020.1_pt1 | contig 33818 bp, 27 predicted proteins | sample 1592971 | NCBI WGS metagenome assembly OJEC01 (sample SAMN05416709, study PRJEB24817) | seawater metagenome | isolation source: Sea water | place: Canada:Atlantic | collected 2013-07
CGGAAGTGCGCCGGTTGGTTTGAAGTGCGGACCCATCTGCCGCTGCTTCACGGTGTCCTTGCCAAGGATCGGGCAGAAGATCATAAACGCAATCCAGGTGAGTGGTCAGATGAAGAAACCGACCATCAGGAAACAGAGCAGAAAGTTGACCACAGACAGCACCCAGTATCCTATCCTTATCAGGATGGCGGCAGCGGTTGTTTCATGGCGGGATCAGTCTCTCTGAGTCTGGAAGAATCCGGTCGGAGTGCCCGGGCCCGCGATGGTGGCGGTATAGGCCGGGCTGCCTAGGAAGCTCGCGGCCGGGGTGAGCGCATCAGGCCGCAGGCCGGAGAGGATCTGGTAGCTGAGTCCGGGGTGGGCGAGCCAGGTCTGGCGGAGGGTGCCGGCCGGGCTGATCGACCAAGAGATCATCTCGATGCCCGCTCCCTCGGGATCAAGCACTACCTGGGCCGCCGCCGCGAGCAGGAAGTGGCTACGGCTGGTTGGGTGGATGTCGTCCCAGAAGGCGTATTGCTCCGAGGGGGTGTCGGGGGGAGTGTTCCGCCATTCGCCCGTGGTGTTGGTGAGCCCATAGTCTACCGAGTTAGCGAGCATTTTTTCAAACATGCCGAACACGTCAAGCCGGTCGATGGTGACGCCTAGGGCGGTGGCACGGCTGTCGAGTTCGTCGGCGAGGGCGGCATTGAAGGCGATCGTGCCGGCGCGGCGAGCGGCGATCAGGGCGGGATTGCCGAGTGATTCGGGGATCGCACCGAGGTCAGGCAGGTTGGGTACCATGAAGTGGTCGATGCCGAGGCCGGTGAGTCGCGTGATGATCCCTCCGATCTGCGTGGCGAGGGCAGGCATGTTCTGGGCTGAGTTGTCGCGCAAGTCATTGCCACCGATCCACAGGGCGCAAAGGTCGCCGGATTGCCAGGTGTGACGGGACTGATAGCGGGTCACCTGGGAGGACAGATTCGAAACCAGGGCGCCGCCGACAGCGAAGTTGAGGCCGCTTGAGCCGAGGAACCCGCCGACGGTGGCCCGCTGGTGGTCGAGGCGGTCGGCGAGGGTTTCGTGCCACAGGTCGCCATCGGTGAAGCGGATGCCAAGGTAGTATCCACCATCCGACAGGCTGTCGCCGAAGACCACCATGTCGCCGGCCGGGAGTGGCGCGGCGAGCAGGAGCGTGAGGGGGAGGAAGATGCTGAGGTTCAACTGAGTGTTCAAGGGGTTTATTAAAGATAGGGGGCGATGCGGGAGATGCAACTTTGGAGTATCCAGATAGCCGAACTGGCGACAGTTCGGGCGCTACAGACTCCGAACCCATCAACCCAAACTCTCACTAGTTCGGCTACGTAAAACAGCGGGGGCGGCTGGTGTTAATTCATTGAACTGTCCTCGGAGTTTTCTTTTGGCGAGAGGGCTTTGAAACCGTCTTTGGACCGGAGCGGCGGGGTGCGAAAGGGGGGCTCTCGCCTAGAAACTAGAAGTATGAGGTTTGATGACCATCCAGTTCACGGTCAAAGATGACGAACTCTATGTCATCGAAGTCAGCCCGCGCGCGCCTAGAAAAGTTCTCTTCGTCTCCAATTCCATCGGAGTCCCTCTCGCCAAATTAGCAGTCAAGATCATGGTCGGCGAAAAACTTGTCGACCTCGGCATCAACGAAGAAATTATGCCCCCATACTTTTGCGCCAAAGAAGCCGTCCTCCCTTGGGGCCGCTTCCCGGGAATCGACATCGTCCTCGGATCAGAAATGAAATCCACTGGTGAAGTGATGGGCGGCGACGAAGATCTCGGTATGGCTTTATGCCAAAGCCCAGATCGCGGCCTTCAACCCGCTTCCTAAGGAGGGTGACGTCTTCTTCAGCGGCAACGACCGCGACACAGAACGCGCTGTCGCGCTCGCCCGCGAGCTCGCCGAACTTAGTTTCCAGATCCACGCCACCGGCGGCACTTTTAAGCGAATCGAGGTCGAAGGCATCGACGTTAAGCCCCACTATAAACTCGCCGAACAGACCAGGCCAGATGCGATCATCGGCATTCCAGTCGGTAGTAAAGGAGCCATCGGGAGAATTGGCGGGATAATGATTTAGGCGCACGTTATCGAGGTAACGCTGGAGAGAATCACCCCCTCAGAGATCAGCTGCCAATCATCAACAAATCATAGAAATCTCTGGCAACGAGAAGGAGACTACTTCCTCGTCAGTAGGGGGGATCGGAAACAGTTTTGAGGACCAGCAGCACCAACCGGTGAGTTTTGCAGGTTCGATTGCTTCTCCTACCTCCGAGCATGTGGTAGGGTTAGGGCATCATGAAGCTACTCCAAGTCCTTCTTGCGCTCTTTGCCTGTACATTCCTGCCTCTCTACGCTGCTGACCTGAGCGATCTAAGTTACACTACGACTGGCGGAAAAGTCACGATCACAGCTTGTAATACTGCAGCGACCGGCGAGCTAGTCATTCTGAACACTATAGAAGGGAATCCTGTCACCAGCATCGGGACTTTTGCCTTCAAAGACTGTAGCAGCCTGACAAGCATCACGATTCCTGACGGTGTCAACAGTATCGGGTTGGGGGTCTTTCATGATTGCAGCAGCCTGACGACTATCACGATCCCTGACAGCGTCACCATTATCGGGGATTGGGCCTTCTACAACTGCACCAACCTGACGAGCATCACGATCCCTGACGGTGTCAAGAGTATCGGGTTGGGGGTCTTCCATGATTGCACCAGCCTGACAAATATCACGATCTCTGACGGTGTCATCAGCATCGGGGATTACACCTTCGATAACTGCAGCAGCCTGACGAGCATCACGATCCCTGACAGTGTCACCAGCATCGGGGATTGGGCCTTCTACAACTGCACCAAGCTGACAAATATCACGATCCCTGACAGTGTCACCAGCCTCGGGTTGGGGCTCTTTCATGATTGCACCAGCTTGACGAGCATCACGATCCCTGACGGTGTCACCAGCATCGAGAATGATGCCTTCTTTCAATGCAGCAGCCTGACGAGCATCACGATCCCTGACAGCGTCACGAGCATCGGGGAGAGAGCCTTCGGTTACTGCACCAGTCTGACGAGCATCATATTTCAAGGCGCCGCTCCCACCGTGGGGATTAACGCATTCTCAGATGTGGCGGACGGGGCTGAAGCTATGGTGACGATTGAGGTTCAGGCGTCCTTTGGCGTGAGTGGCGAAAACTGGAATAACCTCACTGTGAGATCATCCGCAGCCCCCCCTCAGTCACTTGAAGTGCAACTTGCACAGATGACAGCAGAGCGTGATGCAGCGATTGCAGAGCGAGACGCCCTCCCGACACAGGCCAGCTACGACACGGCGATTGCCGAACGCGACGCCCGCTTCACCGAAGACCAGATCCACGCCATGTCGGCAGATTCGACTATCGGAATGAATGATGAGGGGAACGTGGAAATGAAGATTAACTTTTTCGAGTCCGCCGATCTCGTGACCTTCGCCCCCTTCACTGTGACCCCTGAATCGGTTTCGGTGGTCGATGGCAACATCTGGCTCGAGTTTACGCCCAGGGATGCCGCCTTCTTCCGGTTCAGCCTTCGGTAACTCGCTAACCCAGATCGCCATGATCCATGGCCTCCCGCCAGAAGTAAATTGCTAGAAGCCATAGATGTAGGCGGTTTTTTTTGACTGACCTTCTTTTTTTGGTGCGGTGATGATTACGGGTGCGTTAAAATTGAAAGGAGGCTTGGCCTCGAGGTGGGCCAGCATGCCGACGGCACTGCGTAGGATGTCTCTATTGAGAGTCTGTTTTTTGATCAGTTAGTTTTTTGAGGTGCTTGCTCAACGAGCGCTTTCATGGCGCTGGTGAGGTAATGGTGCAGGTCCAGACCGTGGCGCTTGCAGGTCTCGGTGAGAGTGTAGTCCACGCAGGCCAGTTCTCCGCCACGTCGGGATCCAAAAAACAGGTAGTTCTTCGCTCCAATTTTTAGCGGGCGAATGGTGTTCTCGCAGAGGTTGTTATCAAGTTCGACGCGGCCATCTTTAAGGTAGGATTCGAGGCCGCTCCACTGATTCATGGCGTAGGTGATGGCTTTACCCATGAGACTTTTGGGAAGGTGTCGGGACTGGATTTTGCGGAGATATTTTTCAATGAGCTTTAATCTCGGGGCGCAGTGGCTGGCCCGGATAGCATCCCGTAGGGCGGGTCCGGATTTTTTGTTCTGGTTGCTCATCCGCACCCAGTCTTCGATGTGGTAGAGGTAGGAGATTAGATAGATGATTCGGGCGGCGTCACGTTCTCCTGCGCCAAGGGCTTTGCTAAAACCTCGTCGAATGTGGGCCATGCAGCTGCCAAGGTCGATGGCTCCAGTGTGATCACGCTAGTAGCTGGGGTAGACGCTGTAGCCGTCGCATTGAAAAATTCCTTCCCAGTCTTTGGCGCTTTCGCCAAGGGCTTGTTCGAAATCTTTGCGACTTCGACCTTTTTGCCAACGATCGCTGACGCTGCCATCTGGGCACGGGTCATTGAAGACCCAGGCGTATCCGGTGCGGGTTTTTTCGGTGCCGGGGGCACGCCAGCAACTCGGTTCCAACGGGGGTCAGGGAGAAAGCGAGGAAGATGAAGGAGCAAGCGCGCCCTGGAAAGAAATACGGCAGTAATACCTTCGTTAAACTAAGGTTTTTATGGCTTTAAGCTGGCCTTAACTCGCCAGAAGAGGAAAGGGGCGAGGGTCGATTGCTTTGCCGACCTGATTTGATTACCGGGTTTCAGAACAAGAGGATTGGTGTCAACCCTCGTCCAGTTCTGAAGATTGGAAGAACTCTCCAGCTCCAAGTCCACATCAGGTCGTGTTAAGCTCACTGGATAGCTGATCGAGATAGAACTGCCCGAATGATTGAAAGATAGCGCGGTGAGCGATGTGGCGGAACGGGGATCGGTGCTCAGGGCATATTCGATGAGGTTACTGATACCGTCCTGATCATCGTCGAGAAGGGGGTCTGTAATAGAGTTTATCTGAGCCCACTCATGATAGAAAACACCAGGAGAAACATCTCCTGGACTACCGCTTGCAGTCATCCAATTGATGTAGTCATTTCCATATTCTTTCTCGGCGATTTTGCTTAACGAGGAGCCGCCGCCGTCGGGAGAGCTTGCCCAGGGCGACTTATTGTCATATTTAACGCGATCAACGCGGACGAACTGTGTCTCATTAAGGGCGTTGACAGGGCCCGGGCGACCGAGTTGGAGAGATTCTCCTCCATTGGAGAGTTTGCCGGTGATCCACTCGATCACGAGCGTTCCGTCCGGCACGGTGAAGTTTGCATTGAAGTCAGGGATGCTTCTTGTGAGGACGATCCGTTGTCCCGGGGTCATGATGAGAGGAGAAAGGGCCGGGAATTCGTATTCAATTCCTCCCGTCAACTTCCAGGCCTTGTTGCGGGCCACGTCAAAAAGAGTGACATCCGAATCGCTGATGTTGAGGAGTTCAAAATACTCAGCACCACCAGAACCAACTGGATTATACATGATTTCGGAAATGACGAGCGGACCTACTTTTGGACCCGCATTTGCGGCAGCTTGAGTCGGTGCGTTGAGAGTAATAAAGTTATAGTCACCCGTGCTCTGCTTCTGATAATACCCGAATGTTTCCCCTTCAAGCGAAGCGCCAAAGTCTTCCTTGAAGCGGTAGTCGGTCAATTGGTCTGAGATGGCCGATGATAAGTAAACGGTTTCGCCATCGTCGCTAAGCCCAAATGAAGTCACGCGGTTCAAGTCGGTGCTTCCAGGTCCAAAGTTCGTGTCTTCGTAGAAAATGAGGAATCCGTTTCCAGGGATTATGGTGCCCGGAGGAATACGATATTTTGTGAGATCTGAACTGCTGTCACTGAGGAACCAGCCTCCAATGTTAATAGGATCTTCGGTTCGGTTGTGGAGTTCGATCCAATCGGGATCGAGTCCTGAATTGGCTAGAATTTCGTTCACCACCACTGTCTCATCGATGGTGAAAGGATAGTCGGTTGGCGCATAAAGATAAACGGCTCCGCGATCCGCCTGAGTCCCGTTCGAGTCCAAATCATGAGCTGGATCACCTGTGTCAAGAGCTGGGGAGCTGATCTGAAGTTGGAAGTTGAGAGCTGATTCGTCGATAAACAGTGGATCGAGATTGAGGTTGGAGACCCCGATCAACGGGATGGTATCGCTCAAGCTGTAAGATGTCGTGAGGGAGGAAAATTCGTCGGAGTTAACGGGGATATCCGAGCCGGAGATGACGGTGTTGGTGATGGTGGCATCGCCCCCACCTTTTCCAAAGTTCTTCTCGAAGACCGCGACGCCCTCGGTGCAATCGAAGAAGGTGTTTTGATCGGAGAGAAGGGTGGATCCGGAGTCCTTGACCCCGACACCGATTGGGCAGCCGACGATAATGTTATTCCTCATCGTGACGGTGGAGCCTTGCCCCACTGAGACCCCTTTGTCAGAGGTATAGTAAATATAGTTTCCTTCGATGAGGGTGTTGACGCACTGCTCGCCCGTGTCAATGCCATCGCTATTGAAACCACGGAAATTGTAGATTCGGCAGTCCTTAATGACTCCATTGACCACGCCGTCATAGTCGATCGCATCAACGTCGGGTGAATTGTTGCCAAGGAAGGTCGTGCGATAGGTTTCGGCGGCGCCTCCTTTGACGTTGACGCCATCACCGGTGATGGGGATATGGAGTGAGCTATCGCGCAGAATCATCGAACCGCCTCTGAAAAACAGGGGGCCTCGCGATTCGGCGATGTCGATGAAGTCCAATTCAAGAGTCGCGTTGAGACCGGCAATCGCGGCGGGATAAAGAGTGGGCTCGATTCCTCGCGTGGCATTGCGAATGGTCAAGTGAGTGAGCAAGGAGATGGTGGATGGCTCCTCGAAAGAAATCCCGCCCCATGAATCGCCATGCTGACCAGAGATAGAGACCTTGTCGCTTGCGGTGCCATTGACCAAAAGAGTTCCTTGCACACGCAGGTGACGCCCTTTTGACATGATTAACGAAGTGCCGGATTCCAAGGTTAAGGTGATACCTGGTGGGACAATGAGGTCGTTCTCAATAAGGTAGGGTGACCCCACTGCGCTATAGTTCGTGTTGCTAGCAAGGGTTCCGTGCACGACAGTTTGGGCGACTGGAACGAAAATCGCAGTGAAGGTGGTGGCGGCATTCAAGTTGAAGGTAGTAGCAGCCCCCCCAACAAGTAAGGCCCAACTATCGAAGGCGAATCCGGGAGCTGGAACGGCCATGATTTCAGTCTCAAGACTAGGAAAGAAGGGGTAAGTCCCAGCATCCATGCGAACCCCTGCGACTTCGAATGAACCGGAGCCGCTGATGGCAAGGGTGAGATCAACAGCTGGGTTCAAGCCAAGCTCTGTCTGGATTTCGCTAAAGACATTCCCTTGTCGGGCGACGGTGTAATCCTTAATTTCCTGCAGTTCGGCAAGGTGGTTGTTTTGGCTGGTGCTTCCCGACCATAATGCTTTGTGTCGGGGGAGTTCATTTGTGATCTGAAGTCCAAGCTCATCGACAATCGCGGAAATCCGGGCAGGAGAAAAAGTAGATGAGCAATGAGCGGCAAAGCGCTGAGCCAAGCGGTTTTCAAAAACCGGGTTCGCCTTAATGCGATCCAGAAGCTGATCGTCTTTTAAGATGTCATCGAAGCGATTGTCTCCCACGTCGGACAAGCTGTAGGTGCGATCCATGTCGGGGAGAAACCATCGCCATTTGCTTCCCGGTGTGTGCGCCCTCCAGAATTCCCTGTTGTGGGCCCAGCTCGAGTTATTTTCGAAGCTCTCCGTGGCGACGAAATCGATGAAGCTATCGATATCGACCTGTGATTCAACGTAGGCCCAGACTGATGGGTCGCTGATGTCATTGTCGTCGATAAACGTGAGCAGTTCTCGCCAATCAGTAGTGTCGCCATGATTCGCGCCCAAGGTCGTGCGACTGCTGGTGAAGTGACCATAACCCAGGTGGTCGTATGCGCCGTTATCCACTCCGTAGTGCTCGAAGAACCACTGTTCGTCCCAGCGCGCACGGATATTGTAAATGCCCCAGTAGGTTCCGTTGATGAAAACAATTGAGGGACGGGAATCACTGGTCTCCACTTCCAGTCGGTATTTCGCAATCGCACTGTGCATGGGGTCACGCAGCATCGCGTCGTCCCAATCGTCGCCACCTTCCCGGAGAGTGATCGATCCGTGCACCGGGATTCCCGATCCAGGGAAGAGGTCATACTTGATGACATCATCACCATATTTGCCACGGAGAGAAAAATTGAGAGCTTTCTGTTCGTGGGAGCCCCAGTTGTTCTCTCCGCCGATTCTGATTCCACCATTCACCTGGAAGCCTTGGCCCCCATCAGCGGGGAAATACTCAATATGGCCGGGGGCGTCCTTTCCTTTATAGACCTCATTCATGCCGGAGGTGAGTGGCTCATGCATGTTCTCGTAGATTCCGATGACGTCTCCGAAGAGGGTCTCGGGATCAGCGACAACCGAGACGACAGGCAAGGTTCCCAAAGTTTCTCCGTAAAAATAGGAGGCGGTGAAGATGTTACCGGGAACCGCTCCAGACTCAAAACATCGAGCCCGCACGATGTTGGTCGACGAGATCAAAAATGGAGCCTTGTAGAGAGTGGAGGCGGTCGTTGGATTGCTACCATCGAGCGTGTATCGAATATCTCCTGAAATCGCGCTCAGTGTAATCATTTGATCGCTGCTGTAAAATCCACCTACTGGCTTGATGTCCACCGATGAACTTGTTTGACGAAGGTCCGTGACGATAGAGGCTGAATTTGAAGCTCCCGGAGTGGGTTCGGCAAACTGCTGCCAGACGGCGGGGGTCGTAAGATCCCGACCATAGGAAACATCACTGAGCTGGGTTCCAAAGGTGATCGAATCAATCGCGACGGCCCGCGTATGAGAAGAGGCCTCCAGCTTAAAGTCAAAAGTTAGATCTGAGCTGGATTGCGAAGCCTGGTGAACTTCAACCGCAAAAACGTTATCTCCGGTAACGAGAGCGGAAATTGGCAAGCTGTAGTCGGTGAATGAATCTTCTTCACTGCCGCCGATTGCATCGAGAGCAAGGGTTTCGAAATCAATTTCACCATTCCCCAAGTTGCTTCGTCCAATTTCCGCACCATTCAGATAGACGACCATTCCATCATCGATTCGAAGGCTCATCGTGAGACCATGATAAAGAGTGGGGTCCGGAATATTAACGGTGTGCCGGAAATAGGTTGTAATCTGCTTGGAATCGGAATCTTCGCCAAAGGAGATTTCGCTATCTTGTGAATCTCCATAGCCCAGAATTCCGGGGCCTGACGCCCAACTGCTGTCATTAAATATTCGAGCGCGCCATTGCGTGGAAGCATTTGAACCGTCATCGAGATATTTCCAGACCGATCCTTCCGCGATCAGGGTTATCGTGGAAATTCCGGTGGCCTCTGTCAGAACAAGGGATTCACCGTTTGAAGAAAGAGAGAAGTTGCTGTGATAGCTTTCGGTCGTGAAGTTCCTCCACGGCCAATATCCCCGCGGGTGGCTCTCGCCTGGAGCTGCATCATGTCCATCGGCTAGGATAATGAGGTAGTCGCCGGCATCAATGGTGGCTCCATTTGGAATCCGCCATTTGAAAGGATCACCAAGGTTGTCACTCAGGAAATAACCATCCAGAGAGACAGCGGTCCCATCCGGGTTGTGAAGCTCGATCCAATCGGGGTAGTCCTCAAAATCGACGACATCAGGAAAAGCCCTCGTGTTGGAGGCCATGATTTCGTTGATGCGGACTTGGCCTCGGGCAGATCCAATGATTAGTCCCGCGAGGAAGAAAAAAGGAAGTAGACTATTTTGTCGCATTTTACGAAAAGAAATTATCTGCCGCTTTTGGGCAATAACCTACAATCCAATGGGCAACGTGGATTACAATGAGAATTGGTTAGATTAGCAGAGGCGAATCTAATCTATTCTAAATAACTTCGGGGACCTATACCAAAAGGAACAGCCGTGGCTGCTACTCCTTGCGGTCGTATTTTTAACGCCGTTCCTGTCGCTAGACTACTCAGTCTCCTTAGCTTCTAGCGCCGCCGTGTATTGACGTTCTTCATCGTGAGAATGAATGCGCAGGTTCACGGTGACACCCTCGCGCTCAGCGGCAGCCTTGATTACGCTGCGGATCGTCGAGGCGGTAAAGCCTTGTCGGCCAATGAGAATAGCGACATCAGGCTGGGTCAGGATGAGGCGAAAATTCACCTTTTTTTCTCCGGAGTGGCCGATTCTGAGCTCAGCGAGCTTGGGTTCCTTGATGAACTGAAGTGCGATGTATTGCAAAAAGTCCTTAAGCTGAGCCGTGATCTGTTCCATTTGAGTGAAAGTAATGCCTTCTTAAAAAAGTCGCGAGTCCAAATTTTTGAAGAACGCTGGGATCCCAAGAAATTCAGAAGGGGTAGTGGTCTTAGAATGGAAGCTTGGGGCCGCCCTTCCCGCCTTTTCCTCCGCCGAGAAGATCTTCGAGGCCGTCCATATCGGGCATTCCCTTTCCTCCGCCCATGAGGCCGCCGAGTCCACCCATTCCTCCACCACCGCCGCCGCCCATGCCTCCTAGCTGCTCCATCATGCCTTTCATTTTACTTTTCGATTTCATCATCTTCTGCATTTGGCCAAATTGCTTGAGAAGTTGGTTAACCTTCACAAGAGAAGTTCCAGAGCCTGCGGCAAGTCTGCGGCGACGTCCGGGTTTAATGATGATGGGCTTGGCGCGTTCCTGCGGTGTCATCGAGAGCACGATCGCTTCCATGTGTTTGAGTCGTTGATCATCGAGCGCGCCCGTAGGGAGTTGTTTTTTGATCTTACTAAAGCCCGGGAGCATTCCCATGAGTCCTTCGAGTGGTCCCAGGCTTTGAATCATTTTCATCTGATCGAGGAAATCGTTGAAGTCGAACTTGCCGGATTGCATCCGCTTGGCGGACTTCATCGCTTGTGCTTCGTCGATCTTGTCGGCGACTTGCTCGACCATGGAGACGACGTCACCCATTCCGAGGATGCGGTCGGCCATTCGATTCGGATGGAACTCGGCGAGATCCTCCATTTTTTCCCCTTCACCGATGTATTTGATCGGCTTGCCGGTGACGGCACGCATCGAGAGCGCGGCTCCACCACGAGCGTCACCATCGAGCTTAGTCAAAATGAGGCCGGTAATGCCGATTTTTTCGTCGAAGGTCTGAGCGACCGAGACCGCTTGTTGACCGGTGGCGGAGTCGGCTACGAGGAGGGTTTCTCCGGGGTTGAGGAATTTGTGGAGCTTCTTTAGCTCATCGAGGAGGGCTTCGTCGAGTTCCTGACGACCCGCGGTATCGAAGATGATAACAGTGCCATTTTCACTCTTAGCCCACTTAAGTGCCTTCTTTGCGACCTTAACGAGGTTCTTTTCGGATGGATCGGGCTTGTAGCAGGGAACGCCCACCTGCTCCGCAAGCTTGGCAAGTTGTTCGATGGCGGCTGGACGGTAGAGATCACACGCAACAAGGAGGGGACGGCGCCCTTCCTTCTTCAAACGAAGGGCGAGCTTGGCTGCGGTCGTCGTTTTACCAGCCCCGTTGAGACCACAAAGAAGGACGTAGCCTGGAGCATTGAGATTGATAGGGGCTTGGTCGCCGCCGAGAAGATTAGTGAGTTCGTCCTGGAAGATTTTTACGATCTGCTCGCCCGGCTTGATCGACTTAAGGACGTCGGTTCCCTGGGCCTTGATGCTGACATTAGCGATGAAGTCCTTCACCACACCGAGTTCGACATCGGCTTCCAGAAGCGAGAGACGGACTTCACGGAGTGCATCGGAGATATTCTTATCCGAGATTTTTCCAACGCCCCGGAGATTACGGAATGTTTTGTCGAGGCTGTCAGCGAGATTCGAGAACATGCGTGGGACTCTAGTGATGAGTGCGCGGACTGCAAGAGGGGATCCTAGAGGATCTCGGAAAACCGAGCTATTGATTTATCGCATGCTGAAGGAGGCCAAAACCAAAATTCACGAGGAAGATGATGCCTAGAAACCAAGCGCATTTTTTGATGGTGTCCCGTCGGTTCGTTCCGCAAACCTTATCGATGATAAATGTAGTGAGATTTTGTAGTGGAGTGGGATGGTGGCATGCACGATGATCCCCTCAGTTATGGAATATATTTCAGCTTCAGTTCTCGGAGGACTCGGCATTGGTGTCGTGATCCTCATTGCCCTAGCGGTGCTAGCTGCCCTTTTTCTGATTGGGCAATACAATGGTTTGGTCAAATTTCGGAATCGCTACCGGAATGCTTTTTCACAGATCGATGTCCAGCTCAAGCGGCGTCATGATTTAATTCCGAACCTCGTGGAGACTGCGAAAGCTTATCTTTCTCATGAGCGTGAGACTCTGGAAGCGGTGATCGCGGCTCGCAATGCGGCCGAGTCGGCCCGTGCTGGCGTAAACCCGGATAATACGGCATCCATGACAGCTCTCGCGCAGGCCGAAGGTGGCCTAGGCTCGATGGTGGGGCGTCTTTTCGCGCTCTCTGAAGCGTATCCCGACCTCAAGGGAAACGAAAATATGAAGCAGCTCAGCGAGGAACTCACGAGCACGGAGAACAAGGTCTCTTTTGCGCGCCAGAGCTACAATGACTCAGTGACGAACTACAATACTAAGCGCGAGGTCTTTCCGAGCAGCATGGTGGCGGGAGCGTTCAACTTTGGACCAGCAGTCCTCTTTGAGGTTGCGGATGATTCGGAGCGTGAAGTGGTGAAGGTGAAATTCTAAAGGATGAATTTTTTTGAAGCTCAGGATCAGGCGCGCCGGAGGACCAAATGGTTGGTTCTCTGGTTCATTCTGTCGGTGATCGGTGTCGTCATTGCCGTCGATGTCCTGGTGCTTCTGACACTTGGTTTAAGTGGAGGAGGGGGAATGGGAGGTGTTCTCATTATTTCATCGGCAGCGACAGCAGGCCTTATCCTTGCTGCGAGTGGTTTTAAATCAATGCAGCTCAGCAGCGGCGGTCAAGTGGTCGCGCAGGATCTTGGGGGGCGGCTCTTGATGCCCGGCACGGGAGATCACCTTGAGAAGCGACTGCTCAATATCGTCGAGGAGATGGCGATCGCGTCAGGAATGCCTGTGCCACAAGTTTACTTGATGGATGGGGAGGAGGGAATTAACGCCTTTGCTGCTGGGACCGAGCCATCCAATGCGGTCATCGGAGTGACCCAGGGCTGCTTGCAACGACTTTCCCGAGACGAACTATCGGGTGTCGTAGCGCATGAATTCAGTCACATCCTCAATGGCGACATGCGACTTAATATGCGGCTCATGGGATTGGTTTTCGGTCTCGTGGTGATCTCGATTGTTGGGCGCGGGATGGTCGAGATGTTGCGATTTCAGAGTTTTTCCAGTCGAAGGAATCGCGAAGGTGGCGGGGCTGGCTTGGCGCTTCTCGCACTGGGAATTGGCTTGATTGTGATCGGTTCGATCGGGGTCTTTTTCGGACGTCTCATCCAAGCGAGCATTTCACGACAGCGGGAATTTTTAGCGGATGCTTCGGCGGTGCAGTTCACCAGGAATCCCGATGGAATTGCCAATGCGCTCAAGAAGATCGGCGGGCAGGGCCGCGAAGATCAAAAAATCAAGACTGCGAAGGCCAGCGAGGCGAGCCACATGTTCTTCAGCGACGCGGGTCTTTTTAGTTTTGGGCTTTCGACCCATCCGCCGCTTGATATCCGGATCAATGCTATTCAGGAGAGCTGGGATGGCGATTTTTTAGATTCTGCCTTGCCGGAAGTCGCTTCGATTCAAGCGGAACCGCGCAGGCAATCCAAGGGCGGTGGCTTTCATGGAAGCGTGGTGGGCATGTCTGCTATTGAATCGATGGGAAGCGAAGAGCAGCGTCATTATGAGTCAGGCAAGCAGCTCCATGGAGAATTGGGGGATCAGTGGGCTGGAGTGGTTCATGATCGGGATAAGGCTCAGGCTTTAGTTTTTGCCCTTCTGCTCGCGGAGGAAGACGTCTTACGTGGCGGGGAAGTTCGCTATCTGCGAAAGAATTCGGGCGAATCCGCAACCGAACTCGCTTTGGGTTGGCAAAAGGATCTCATCGCGATGCACTCGACCCGGAAGATTGCTTTGCTCGATCTGGCAATGCCCACTCTGCGCACGCTGAGCCGGTCCGAGTATCAACGTTTTCTCAAGATCACTCGCTGGCTCATCGTTAGTGATGAAAAAGTCGATCTCTTTGAGTTTATGCTCCAGCGCGTTGTGGAACGCCACTTGGTGAGTCATTTCGAAGGGAAGGGGTTTGGAAAGATTCGATCCACCCATTTGGTGCAGCTTGGGAAAGAAGCCAATCTGCTGGTTTCGACCATGGCTCGTGTTGGGGGCAGGGATCTCGATGATCAGGAAAAAGCGCACCGGGAAGCGACTAAAGAATGGAATTTCCCCGCGGGTAATTTTAACCCCTCGTCGACTTTGGATGAACTCGGTGAGGTTTTACAGCGTTTTGATCAATCGTCACCTCTGGTGAAGCGGGAGCTTCTCATTTCGTGCGGCCGGGCCGCGGCCTCGGATGGAAAACTTACCAATCGTGAGGCCGAACTCCTTCGGTCAATTGCGGATGCCATCGGATGCGCCATTCCGCCCTTTATTGAGAGGCTGGAAGAGACTGAGGATTGAACAAACCCCCTCATTTGCGGTCATGAACAAGTTGGTTTAAAAAGGGAATGGCTCGTTATCTATCGATCAGAACGACTCGTCTATCGCTCGAGCAATGAGTTTCTGGGATTTGGGCCTAAGTCTTTTGACACACGGGCTCCTCCGCCTGGCGGATATTCTCTAAAAGCGCGCTTTTATGGTGAATCGCACGATCAAGACCAAAGCACGGTGACGGTTGAAATGGAGATTACCAGGAACTTTGGAATGGCGAACGAAGTGTTTAAAAGATTTGTGCTGCGGGTCTCCGAGAAGAAAGCGGAGGAGGTCGCGACGGTGAAGATCCCCGCTGTGAAGTGCGCGGATTAGCTCATCAAGGCCAATTCCCTTTTCTCGAGACTTGATTTTAAGGAGAAGAGAGCGGAACTTGAAGGTATTCAGTGATTGAACGTGAGCGAGCACCCTGGTGGCTTTGGCCAAACCTCCTGAGCCTTGATGCTCCGTTGGTTGCGCTTGCGTGGTTCTGGATGTTTGCGAAGGCTTGGGGGGTCGTTAGTCTTCCGGTGAGCCTTCCGATCACGATGGCGCTGGCGGTCTGGGCGATCTACGCGGTGGATCGTGTCGTTGATTCGCGCAAGTCCAGTCCTCGTGCTTCATTGGAACGACGGCACTATTTCCACCGAAAGTATCGCTGGATCTTCATCACGGTGGTGATCGTGGTAGCAATTTGGTCCACCTATGCCTCGCTGCTGGTTCTCTCCCAGACAGTTCTCTTTTACAGTTTTTTCGTAATTCTCTTGGTGACGTGCTATTTTGCATTGGTCATTTTTCAACGATCCGACCAGCACACTGGGCTGATGAAGAATGCGCTGGCTGGAATGACTTTCTCCTATGGCGTAGCAGCCGGAGTGCATGCTTACTCTCCGATTGTCTCCTTCCACCAGATGGTCATTTCCCAGGAGGTGATTCTTTTTGGGGGGATTTGTATTCTAAATATGACGGCCATCGATTTTTGGGAGTTAGAAGGGGAGGACGGGGAAGATGCCTCAGCGCTTATCGGGACCGGTTGTCTCTTGCTTGGAGGTCTAGCGATGTTTTTCTCAACCCAAAGCGACGCCTTCAATAGGCCTTTTTTCTACGCCGTGATGATTGGCTCTGCCGGGATTTATATTTTGAACCGATGCCGTAGTCGGCTCGATCAAGACGGAAGAAGGCTCTGGGTCGACCTCGTTCTTCTCGCGCCAGTTGGTGTTTATTGGCTCTGGATTACTTTCTACGAAAGAAATTTAGCATGATTTGGAATTGAGAAAGGGGACTTCCCGTCTATTACTCCGCTCAATCTATGAGCAAGCAAAGAAAGCCAGCAGTCTTAATTCTAGGAGCACCAGGTTCAGGAAAAGGGACGCAAGGAGCGGTTCTCGGGCAGATTCCGAGATTCTACCATTACGCGAGTGGTGATGTTTTTCGTCGTCTCGATACCCGGACTGAGCTCGGCCGTAAGTTTGTCGAGTTCTCCAAAAGAGGGGAACTTGTCCCTGACGAGTTAACGGTTAAGCTTTGGGCGAGTCACATGGATAGCATCATTCAGACGCACCAGTATAAGCCCGATATCGATATTTTGATCCTTGATGGAATTCCGCGAAATCTTGAGCAAACTAAGATGCTTGAGAAGCATGTCGATATCATCCAAGTGTTTCACCTCAGCTGTCCTGACCGGACGGAGCTGGCTCGAAGGATGCGCAAACGCGCTCTTAAGGAGCAGCGGCTCGATGACGCGAGTGAAACAGTAATTCAGCACCGGATTCAGACTTACGAGGCGGAGACTAAACCGATTTTGGATTACTTTTCGGATTCGTTAAGGCACAATGTCGATGCTTCTCAAAGCCCGGCGAAGGTGCTCTACGATATTATTGGAAAGCTCCAGAGCCTGGATACTTATCATGCGATTTCGACGGAGACGATCTAAACCAATATAGAATGCGTATTGTTTTCATGGCCACCGGCGAGATCGCCGGGCCCGCGTTTTCCGCGGTCCTCTCGAGCGAGCACGAAGTGATTGGCTTGGTGACGCAGCCGGATCGACCTGTTGGTCGAAAGCAAATCCTTACAGCACCAAAGGTGAAGAAGCTCGCCTTGGAGGCGGGGATTCCCGTGATCCAACCGGAGAAGGTTCACGAAATGGAAGCGCTGGCACAAATCAAGGAGTGGGATCCCGATATTATTGTGGTTATGGCCTACGGACAGATTCTCCCCCAAAACTTGATTGATCTTCCCGGCAGGGCGATCATTAACCTCCATGCGTCACTCTTGCCAAAATATCGTGGTGCTTCCTGTATTCAGGGTCCGATTCGCGAGGGCGATGCCAAGACGGGTTGGAGTGTCATTCATGTGGTCAAGAAACTCGATGCCGGGAGTGTCATCCTTCAGCGAGAGATTGAAATTCACAAGAGTGAGACAGGGGGAGAGTTACATAACCGACTTGCGGAAGCTGCTCCCCGGGTATTGCTCGATGTTTTGGATCTTTGGAAAGAGAGCGACGTTGCCGCAATTCCTCAGAACGATAATGAAAGCACCTACGTTCCGAAGCTCCTGCGTAACAACGGGCGATTGGATTGGAGTAAGTCTGCGGAGGAGATCGAACGGATGATTCGCGCCTATCATCCTTGGCCGGGGACCTTTTGCTGCCTTGGCGGAAAGCGGGTGAAAGTTTTTCCTCCTGTTCAAATTGGAGATGGAAAGGGAAATCCTGGTGAGTTTTTAACGGAAGAAGGACGCAAGCTTGAGATCGCATGTGGTGATCGCTCATTATTTCTGAGTTCGGTTCAGCCAGAAGGGAAAGCAAGGGTGGATGCGGCGTCCTTCGTCCGAGGGTATCGGGAATTACTGGCGAATGGTTTGGAATAGTGTAACATCTAATCATGAAAGTGGTTTTGCTCTTACTTGCGTCAGCTTCCGTCGTTTTCGGGATCGTTCATGAGGTCCATCTCATTTCACAGCCATTGTCCTTGCACGGCACCGATGTGAGTGAGGATTTTAAGGGGGAGCCGATTCAAGCACGCGTGGTGTCATTTCCTTCTGTGACCGTCGGAGCGATGCCGGAAGCATTGATCTCTGCGGTGAGCGCATCCCATCGACTACCCGGGCCAGAAAGCTACAAGGTTCCTGAGGCGAACCTCCTAATGCTCTGTCACATCGAGCTAGAGTCGGAAATGACCAAGAAGGGCTTTCTTTGCACATTGGATCTTTCAAAACTTAAAATGCCTGAAGAGATTAATTTTTCTGCTCATACGGTGCTGGTGCTTTCCATTAAAGCGATCAAGGAGACTCTGCAACGCTACTATCATTCGTCCAAAGTGAATGAGAAAATCACGATCAAGATTGTCGGAACGACAGAAAAAAATAGCTCTTTAAAAGACCTCTCAACCACCTTTATGGCAGGAAATTGAGAGATTCAGGAATTTGACTTCCCCCGCTCATCGGGGCCTGCTTTTATCATTTTAATAAGATATGAGTAGCTTGTCAGAAATCCGAAGTTTTAAGCGAGTTATTCTTAAACTCTCCGGTGAGGCTCTCAGGGAGCCGGGCAGTAAGGATAATATCTCACCTGAAATCGTTGAGCGGATTGCCGACGAAATCAGCTCTGTTAAAAAAGAAACGGGTGTTGAACTGGGAATCGTCGTTGGAGGCGGAAATTTTTGGAGAGGGGCCAGTGCCAGCGCCCGTGGGATGGACCGTGCTACAGCTGACTATGTTGGAATGATGGCCACGGTGATGAACGCACTCGCTCTCCAGGCAGCATTGGAAGCTGATGGCATTCGCTGCGTGGTGCAGTCGGCGATTGAGATGAAAAATGTCGCGGAACCTTTTATCCGACGTAAAGCATCTCGCCAACTTGAAGAAGGAGCGGTTGTGATCTTCGCTGCAGGAACCGGGAGTCCCTTTTTCTCGACGGATACGACCTCCGCTCTCAGAGCGAGTGAGATGAATGCCGATGTTATTTTTAAGGCCACGATGGTCGATGGAGTCTACGACTCTGATCCCAAGAAGAATCCCGATGCCGTGCGCTACGATTCCTTGCCATTCTCCGAGTGTCTCTCCAAGCAGCTTGCGGTAATGGATTCAACAGCTTTCAGCCTATGCATGGACAATGATATCCCCATTATCGTCTTTGATATCGGCAAGAACGGTAATATTCACACCGCTCTGACGGGTGGAGACATTGGAACGATCGTCCACCGATAATTTTTTACCACTACCTATTATGGAATCATCAGAAGCCCTGAACAGCGTCGATGCGGCGATGAAGAAAGCCGTGGAACACACGAGCAGTGAATTTACGTCCATCCGGACCGGCAAAGCCTCGCCTGCGTTGGTCGAGAACCTGGATGTGAGCGTGCCTAGTTACGGCAGTGTCATGAAGCTGAAAGGCCTTGCTGTCATTACGAGTCCCGAACCCCGGATGCTCTTGGTGCAGCCCTTTGATCCGACGACTACCGGAGATATTGAAAAAGCGATTCGCGAGAGTAAGCTCGGCCTTAATCCGGTTAATGAGGGCATCAAGCTCCGACTTCCGATTCCGGAGCTTTCCGAAGAACGTCGTGTCGAACTCGTAAAGAATGTCAAAGCGATGGCCGAAGAGGGACGCATTAGTATCCGCGCCGCCCGCAAGGAGGGGATGGATGCCGGAAAGAAGATGAAATCTGATAATACGGTGACCGAAGACGGCCAACGAGACTTTGAAGCGGAGGTTCAAGCTCTTACGGACAAAGCGACCAAGGACCTCGATGCGCTCGTCACGGCCAAAGAGAAGGAAGTGATGACGGTTTAGTCCGCCGCATCCAGTCAGTATTTAATAGACCTCATTTCGTCTTGATACGGAATGGGGCTTTTTACTGGGTTCTCTTCTTGTCGGCTCAGGCGCTTTCGATCAGCATCCGCACAGTTATGGCGCGTAAGGTTCTTTTTCTTCTCAGTATTTTCTCCTTCTTGTCCTTCTCATCGGTGTTCGCAGACGAGCCATCGGCCAAGGAGGGTGATGGTTTTATTGAGAACCTTGATAAGAGCATCGAGGAAAAATTTGAACCCATCTCCACCAAGATTCAGGACATCGTATTCTATGCGATTCCGGTATCGACGGATGCCGATGGGAATCCGGTGAAAGTCCCTTGGGTTTTGGGTTGGCTTGGAATTGCGGCGATTGTTTTCACGGTCTACTTCAAGTTTGTGAACTTCCGCTCCTGGAAGCTCGCTTTTCAAACAGTCAAAGGGAAATACAGTTCATCGACGGACCCGGGTGAAATCACTCATTTTCAAGCACTCACAGCAGCCCTTTCCGGGACCGTTGGATTGGGGAATATTGCTGGAGTTGCAGTAGCAGTAGGGATCGGCGGTCCTGGTGCTACCTTTTGGATGATCTTAATGGGGCTTTTTGGAATGGCCTCGAAATTTTGTGAGTGCACCTTGGGTGTGAAATATCGCCAGATTGAAAATGGGAAAGTTTATGGGGGTCCGATGCAGTATCTCACGAGGGGGCTAGGCGAGATGGGCTTGGGTTCCTTAGGAACGATGCTGGCATTCCTCTTTGCGATTCTTTGTATCGGCGGATCATTTGGGGGAGGCAATATGTATCAAGCAAACCAAGCTTGCAGTCAGCTTATTGAGGTCACCGGAGGCGAGGTATCCTTCTTTTCAAGCAATCGCTGGGTCTTCGGGCTGATCATGGGATTGGCAGTTGGCTTGGTCATCATTGGGGGAATTAAAAGTATCGCACAGGTGACTGCTGCGCTTGTTCCCTTTATGTGCGGAATTTACATGCTCGCAGCTTTCATTGTAATCTTTAGTAATTTTGGCGAGGTAGGAAACGCATTTGGTTTGATCTTCCAGGGTGCATTCGCTCCTACCGCCGTGGGAGGGGGAATTGTCGGTGTGTTGATTCAAGGAATTAAGCGTGCGGCCTTTTCTAATGAAGCCGGAATCGGTTCTGCTCCAATCGCACATTCCGCAGTGAAAACGAAGTTTGCCGCAAGTGAGGGAATCGTTGCCCTCTTGGAACCCTTCATTGATACGGTGATCGTTTGCACCACGACAGCACTCGTGATCGTGATGGCTGGGACCTATGATACGCCAGGCCTTGAGGGTGTTGCAATCACCTCTGCGGCATTCGAAGGCGCCATTAGCTGGTTTCCTATCGTCCTTGCAGTTGCCGTAATCCTCTTTGCATTCTCAACGATGATCTCTTGGTCGTATTACGGGATGCAAGCTTGGGCGCATATCTTTGGTAGGAGCAAGGCTGCCGAACTCGTCTATAAGCTCATCTTCTGCTGCTTTGTGGTGATCGGGGCCTCAATGAGTCTGGGCAGCGTGATTGGATTCTCCGATGCCATGATCTTCGCGATGTCAGTCCCGAACGTCATTGCGATGTATCTCCTAATGCCCAAGGTTAAGGAGGAATATGCCCGCTTCCTTGATCACACGCGCTCTCAGTAATCCGGACCAGGATGGCTAAGCAATATCAGCTTAAAAAGGAGACTCGTGGTGGGGTCTCAGGAATCGATTACCAAGCGGAACTGAACCCTCAGCAATATGCTGCCGTGAGCTCGCCTCCCGGTCCTGCTTTGGTGATCGCCGGTGCTGGGTCAGGGAAGACGAGAACCTTGACCTATCGAGTCGCTTACCTTCTCGATCAAGATGTCGATCCGCGCAGTCTTCTATTGCTGACCTTCACTAATAAAGCCGCCCGCGAAATGATGGAGCGGGTGAAGGAACTTATTCCGCAGGATTTGAGCGAGCTCTGGAGCGGCACTTTTCACTCAATCGGAAATCGTATCTTGCGCCGACACGCCGATGAAGTAGGGCTCACGCGGTCCTTTTCGATCATGGATCGCGACGACCAGAAATCACTCGTGAACACCGTAATCGCCGAGTGCGATATCGATACGAAACAGCGACGTTTCCCCAAAGCGGATATTCTTATCTCTATCTTTTCGCTGATCGACAATACGGGAACGACTCTCGAAGAACTTCTCGAAGTTCGCTACCCTTACTTCGAAGAATGGGCGGAGGAAATTGCCAAGGTGGCAGATCGCTATCGCAAGAAAAAGCTCGAGACCAATTCCGTGGATTTCGACGACCTCCTTCTCCTTCCCCTCAAGCTTCTTCAGGAAAATGAGTTGATCCGAAAGGGCTACCAAAAGCGCTTCAAGTATCTTCTCGTGGATGAGTATCAGGACACCAATCATGTCCAAAGCGAACTCATTGACATCTTGGCTCAGCCGCAATACTCGGTCATGGTGGTGGGTGATGACGCGCAGTCGATCTACTCGTGGCGTGGAGCGGATATGGATAACATCCTGTCCTTTCCTGAACGCTATGAGAACGCGACGGTTTATAAAATCGAAACGAACTATCGTTCGGTCCCCGAGGTTCTTGAGCTTTCCAATGCGGCGATCAAAGTGAACCAAAAGCAGTTCACAAAAACGCTCAATGCCGCGCGCGAAGGGGGCCGCATGACGCCAGCGGTCGTTCCCCTTGAGGATCCACAGGCTCAGGCAAACTTTGTTGCCCAGCGCATTCTTGAGCTGCGGGATGAAGGGGTCGAACTTGAGGAAATGGCGGTTTTGTATCGGGCTCATTACCAGAGTTTGGAGATTCAAATGGAGCTGACGTCTCGCGATATTCCCTTCGATATCACAAGCGGGCTCCGCTTTTTTGAGCAAGTCCACATTAAGGATATTGCGGCCTTTTTGCGATTCGTGGTGAATCGAAAGGATGAAGTCAGTTTTAAGCGTTTTTGTCTTTTGCTGCCCGGTGTTGGAAATGCGATTGCCGCAAAATTGTGGCGGAGTTGGCTCAAGACCGGTCATCATCTCGAGGAGAATCCTCCTAGGAAATACTCCGATATTTTTTCTAAATTCAAAGTCCCAGCGAAGGCCGCGAAAGAATGGGAACAACTCGGCTTTACTCTCGACGAACTCATCACGCCCGACGGCTTCGCGCGTCCTGCCGAGATGATCACGAGTATTCTTGAAGGCATCTACGACGAATACATGCGGCACAGTTTCGATAACTACGACAATCGTCGTCAGGATATCGAGCAACTCGTGATGTATTCCGAGAACTTCGACGACATCCTCGAGCTCCTCGGACAGCTCTCGCTCATGAGTTCGGTCGACGCGGACCCCTCTGGGAAGAAGGAAGAGCTGAAGGGTGAAAAGATTACTCTTTCGAGCATTCACCAGGCCAAGGGGCTTGAGTGGAAAGTCGTTTTCCTGATCTGGCTTACTGATGGCATGTTTCCCAATGGCCGCGTCCTTGAAGCCGATGACGAGGATATGCTCGAAGAAGAACGGCGTCTTTTCTACGTGGCGTTGACCCGAGCAAAGGACGAACTTTATTTGAGCTATCCGCAAATCAACCCTAAGAGCTACTCGGGCGACATCATTCAACGCCCAAGCCGCTTCTTGGATGAATGCCCAGAGGAACTCACGGAGCTTTGGGATGTGGGCCCGGCTTGGTAGGGAGGACTCTTTGGCAGATCCAAGCTGCGCACGATGCGATGACCATGCCAATCAAGACGTCGACGGGCCGATGCTGCCACGTTGCAATAATGCAGAAGGATCCGAATGCGAGTATCGGAATGAGCCAGTAGAGGTGCTTGTGATTTTCTTGCGCGAGGAAATAGCAAACAAGCATCGGGCCTACGATGTGACCACAGGGAAGAATGCAAACGGGGCGATCCAAGGAAACCATTTCGCGGTAGACGGACCAACCATCCCCCGCGAGTTCTGGTCGGGTCATTTCTGAGGGAAAGAAAATCCAAATCGCAGCGACCGTCCCGTAGGCGATGACGAAAGAAATGACATAGCGAACGAAACACTGTTGCTCCCGGATAAAGAAGATTCCCAGAGTAGGAGTCCAGAGAAGAGCGAGATAAGGAAGAGCGAGGATGGGTAAGAAAGGAACCCAATCAGGCATCGTCAAGGGGGCGTGCTCAACTGAGTTCCGTTGATTGATCCAGAAGTAGGTCGCAAAGAGCGGGCCGGTGGTGCCCAAGAGCAAAAACGCCCTTGATGCCACTTGTTGAATCGTCAGTCCCATTTGGAAGGAGGCTTACTGCTTACTAGGAAAAATTCTGCACAACCGCGTGATCGAGTCCACTGAGGACTACGATGGCGAGAAGATAGAAGAATTTATTGAGCTGCACGTCAAAGCGGAAACTGGGAAAGAGAGGAGATTTTGTCAACGATTGTTCAGACTACTTTGCTCTGGGATGAGCTTTCTCGTAGGCGTCACGGAGGCGCTCTTTCGTAACATGCGTGTAGATCTGAGTTGTCGAGAGCGAGGCGTGCCCGAGGAGCGACTGAACCGACCTTAAATCTGCACCGTGGTCGAGGAGGTGGGTCGCGAAGGAATGGCGAAACTTGTGCGGAGTGACATTGAAGGCAATCGACGAATGACTGAGATACTTCTTCAAGAGCGAGTTGATCGAGCGGGTTGAGAGTCGCTTTCGCAGTTTGGAGAGGAAGAGGGGCCCTTCGTAGTTTTTGGCGGCGCCCCGATAGGCGTGAATCGCCTTCATGGCGTAGGAACCGATCGGAACGAGTCGCTCCTTCGAACCCTTTCCCATGACACGCACTGTTTCCGAAGGGAGATCAATGTCATTGATATCAAGTGCCGCGAGTTCGGCAAGACGAAGGCCGGTGGAGTAGAAGAATTCTAGGATGGCAGCATCGCGGACCGGCATCCAATGGGGAGCCTGCTTTGAGTGCTCTATCTTTAGAGGAAGGGCGAGAAGTTCTTCGATTTGCGCCAAGGTCAAAACGACAGGAAGCGGTTTATCGGCCTTGGGGAGTTCGACTTCTGCGACCGGGCTTTTTGGGTAACCGCGGCGGTGGACGAGGAACTTGTAAAAGGAGCGGTAAGCGGCGAAGCGAAGCCGAATCGTGGCACGTGAGAGATCCTGTTTGAGGAGCTCAAAGAGATAGGCGCGAAAGTGATCGGGGGTGAGATCGCGCCAGGAAGAGAATTTGTCGCCCAGCCATTCCTGAAGTTTTCGAATCGCGAGGGTGTAATTCTCAACGGTGCGCTTCGAGGAGTTTTTCTCGGTGAGGAGAAACTCGATAAACGCTTCCTGTTCGGTGTCGCCGCCCGTCATGCCAGACTATTAAAGCACAAATGACCATCAAGAGACATGAATTAATTGAGCTTTGCGTTATGGCAACGACAAAAATCATTGCCAAGTGCAGAGGAGAGTGATTTCTTGGCAGCGCTGCGCGCGTGGCGGAATTGGTAGACGCGCATGATTCAGGTTCATGTGGGGGCAACCCTGTGGAGGTTCGATTCCTCTCGCGCGCACCATCTCTAAATCCCTATATTCCATAAGGGACACGGCTATTTTCAACAGTTAAGAAAATGCTTACTGCTAGCAAAAGGTCTAGCGTTTCCAATCGCGTCTTTAGTGTTCGATTTAGTTCGATTTGGTTCAAAAGAAGAACCTTAGAGACGCCCCAACCAAAAAAGCCCCGGCAAAGAACAAAGAAACTTCAAAACTTGGATTCATTCGCCGTGAGAGGTGTCGTTGATCCCGGGTCAGTTCCCAAGGCATACTCGGTGAGGTTGTTAATGCCGTCCTGATCATCATCCAATAGAGGATCAGTGATTGAATTCGTAAGTGCCCAGTCATCGTAAGAAACTCCTGGAGAAACGTCGCCCGGATTCCTGCCAAGGCCGTCCAGTTGATGTAGTCGTTTCCATACTCTTTTTCAGCGATCTTGCTTAAGGAAGGACCGCCGCCGTCAGGAGAGCTGACCCAAGGTGAATTGTTGTCGTATTTGACCCGATCCACGCGGACAAATTGCGTCTCGTTGAGGGCGTTGACGGGACCAGGTTGACCGAGTTGGAGGGATTCTCCACCATTGGAAAGTTTACCGGTAATCCATTCGATCACGAGGGTCCCGCTCGGGACGGTGTAGCTGGCGTTGAAATCAGGAATACTGCGGGTGAGGACCACTCGCTGACCTGGTGTCATGGTGAGGGGCGAAAGAGCCGGGAATTCATATTCGATTCCTCCGGTGAACTTCCATGCTTTGTTTTGAGTAGCGTCGAAGAGGGTAACATTCGAATCACTGATATTGAGAATTTCAAAATACTCGGCTGCACCTGCACCCGCAGGGTTATACATGATCTCGGAGATCACGATTGCCTCCACTTTTGGCCCAGCATTGGCGGCAGCCTGGGTCGGTGCGCTGAGGGTGATAAAGTTGTATCCGCCCGTGCTGGGCTTTCGGTAGTAGCCGAAAGGCTGGCCTTCAAGAGAGGCGCCGAAGTCTTCTTTAAAGCGATATTCGGTCAGTTGGTCGTCGACCGCAGAGGTGAGATAGACCGTTTCACCATCGTCACTTAATCCGAATGAAGTCACGCGATTAGGATCTGCGCTTCCCGGGCCGAAGTTGGTGTCCTCGTAGAAAATGAGATAACCATTTCCCGGGATGATGGTGCCGACAGGGATTCGTACTTCGCAAGGTCGGTGCTGCTATCGCTGAGGAACCAACCTCCGATGTTGATGGGCTCGCTGGTCCGGTTATGAAGTTCGATCCAATCGGGGTCGGCTCCTGAATTGGCTAAGACTTCGTTGACGACCACCGTTTGATCGATGGTGAAAGGGTAGTTGGTCACGGCATAAGTATAGAGGGCCCCGCGATCTGCTTGGGTGGTGTCGGGGTCGTTGGCGTGGGCAGGGTCGCCAGTGAACTAGGCTGCAGTTCAAAATTGAGAATGGTAGGATCCGTGAACAAGGGATCAAGGTTGAGGTTCGATGCGCCGACAAGGGGGATTGTATCACTGAGGCTGTAGGAGGCAGTGAGAGTCGAGAAGCCGTCGGAATTCACCGGGTTTTCCGGAGACCCTTCACTTGATGCCTAGGCCAACAGATCCGAGACCACTTTCCCATAGACATCGGTGAGGCGGTAGTCGCGGCCGGAGTGGTGGTAGGTCAGGCGTTCGTGATCGATGCCCATTAGGTGCAGGATGGTGGCGTGCAGATCGTGGATGGAGACTTTGTTCTCCGTGGCATAAAAGCCGTAGTCGTCGGTGGCGCCGTGATGGTATCCGGCCTTTGTGCCGCCGCCGGCCATCCACATCGTGAAGCCGTGCGGGTTGTGATCACGTCCGTTGTCGCTTCGGCCCATTTGACCGTCGAAGAGTTCGCGACTCGGAGTGCGGCCAAACTCGCTTCCGCAGAGGACGAGGGTATCGTCCAAGAGACCGCGCGCTTCGAGATCACTCAACAGGGCCGCGATAGGTTGGTCGACGGCATGGGCATTGCCACGGTGCCCTTTTTCGAGATTGGCGTGTTGGTCCCAGAGGTTGCCGTAGCGTGAGGTGGAATGAGTCGCGGTGATGTAGCGCACGCCGAATTCGGCAAAGCGTCGGGCCAGCAAGAGAGTTCGCCCAAACTCGTCGGTGTGGTTTTCGCCGATGCCGTATCGCTTGCGGGTCGCTTCCGATTCCTGGTCAAGATCCATGATCCCGGGCGCGACGCTTTGCATACGGAAGGCAAGCTCGCGGTTGCGGAGTTCAGTCTCGAGCGGGTTGCTGTCACTATTAAGTTTGCGAATGAAATCGAGATGCTCGCGTTGTCTTTTGAAGTTCGCGGTCAGGTTATCCCACTTCAGTCCCTTGTCATTGTTGTCGGGTTTGATGATGGGAGCTCCGGAGTAGACGGAGGGAAGAAAGCCGGAGGGAAAGGTGCGATTGTCTTTTGGGGTGAGATCAAGGCATCCTGGTAGGTTTTCGTTGTCGGATCCGAGACCGTAGAGCAGCCAACTCCCCATCGCGGGTCGGATCTCTCGCGGCACTCCGGTGTTGAGCATCGACATCGCGGTGGTGTGATCCTCGTTGTCGTGGTGTAGCGAGTGGATGAAGCAAAGCTTGTCGATCCACTTTCGGTTGACCTCGGGGAAGAGGTCGCTGGCCCAGTGTCCGGTCTCGCCCCATTGCTTGAAATCGAAGGGCGAGCCAATGATGCGTCCTCGCTGTGCGAAGGTGAATTTTGGAGTGCGAATGGACTCCGGCAGCTCTTGGCCATGTTCCTTTTGCAGGCGCGGCTTGTAGTCGTAGGAATCGACTTGGGAAAGGCCACCATCCAATAAGATGAAGATCATCCGTTTGGCCCGAGCCGGAAAATGTGGTTCCAACAGCGGGTTGTCCCCCGGCGATTTGGCCCAAGCCTGACGCGTGAGCATGTCGGTGACGGCCAATCCGCTCATGCCCATGAGGGCACGGCGCGAGAGGGTCGGAAGGGAATCTGCGGAAAGGGGATTCATTCGAGATAGCTGAAGGTGTCGGAGGAAAAAATCCCGAGGCAGACCCGGCTCCAGGATTCTTTTTCCTCAAGTGATTGGTCGGTGCGGCAGTGATCGAGGTAAGTCTGGGTGTGCGTCATCACTTCGGGTGTGGGAGGGCGGCCGATGGTGATGCGGAAGGCCATGGTGATCCGCGCTTCCTCGGTGAGATCGGGCATGGCGAGCAGTCGTTCGGCCAACTTCGTGGCATAGTAGTCCGGTAATTTGTTGTTCAGCCAGAAGAGCGACTGCGCGGTAGTGGCGACATGGTCACGTTGGTGGACCGGCACGCCGGAAGGATCGTAGCCGAAGAGCGAAAGCATTTTGCGAATGTCGACTCCCATCCCAAGCGGCGAACGGCTTGAGGTGAGGATGTAAAGAGCGCGGTCTTTCGAGCGCTTGTTGTCGAGTGCTTGTCCGCTGGGCTGGCGCGGAACCTTGCCGCTGGCAGTGAGCATCCCGTCGTAGATTGCCTCCGCTTCGAGTCGACGACGAGGGTAAGTCCAGTGGAGTTTGTTGTCAGGGTCGAGTGCCAGAGCGGCAGAGTTTGGTTCGCTGCCCATGCGGTAAGTCGTGGAGTTGACGATGACGCGATGTAAAGCTTTGAGCGACCACTTCTCCTCGATGAGGGTTGCCGCGAGCCAGTCCAACAAGGCTTGATTTGTGGGTCTCATTCCCTGAATGCCGAGGTCGCCGGGAGTGCCGACGATGCCCTGGCCGAAGTGCCCCTGCCAAAGACGGTTGGCAATTACCCGGGCGGTGAGGGGGTTTCTGGCATCGACAATCCATTCTGCCAATTGCAGCCGACCGCTCGCTCCAGCTGGAATCTTCGGGCTCGGCAAAAACGACTCGGCGAAAGTCGGCACGTGGCGCGGGACCGCTTCGTTTTTGACATTGTAGACGTCGCCGGCAAGGTGCACTGGCTCGTCTCTCATAACCGTTTGGTCGGTGACGGCGAGCATGCGGGGGAGCTTCGGGGACTCCTTCTGGAGCGTTGCGATCTTGCGGTCCAGATCTTCGAGAGCGGGGACCGAGACGAAGCGTTCAGTGTCGGCGATGTTCGGCGGCCAGGCGGAGCGATCGATTTGTAACTCGGAGAGGATCGGCTGCTCGACGCCGTGTTCCTTCGCGCGACCGTTGATCAGATTCCAGCGATTGGGAGGCGTGCGGACAAAGCGGATTTTATCGAGGCGGGGCAGCGAGGAGTGTTCTTGTGCCCAGAGGCGCACATCAGTGCTGCCTTTGCGAAATTGAAATGAACCGAGACTGACCCAACGGAAGTGTTCCATTTCCCACCCTCCCGAGGCGGGGATGAGCTGGTCTTTGAAAACTGATTTTCCGTCCAGCTTGAGTTCGGCGGGAAAGGCTTCGGGCGCCGCGCAGCGGAGATAGACGGTGTAGGTCCCGGCTACCGGGAGGGTCGGGCGATACTGGACCCACTGGAGACGGGCCCGTTGTGTCTCGACCAGGATCTCGCCGTCGAGTTCCACCCGCCGGACATTGTTTTGGCCGTGGTAGTTTTCTGCTTCGATCTCGACAAACGGCATGTCGGGAAGAGCCGCGAGAGCGCGATCATAGTCAGGGAGACGAGTTTGCACTTTTGCGATGAGCTCATCACGCGCTTCCTTGAGAGCCAACCAACGGGTCTCGCGTAGTTTGGCGATGCGATCGGCAACCTGCCGGGTTGCGACAATTTCTTCCGGGGTGGCTTGAGGTCGGGTGAGACGATACCTTCCGTCCCGCCAGTTTTCGTTCATTGTTTCGACGATGCGGGTGCTACCAAAGATCCCGGCAAGGGCGTAGTAGTCTCGCGTCGGGATGGGATCGAAGAGATGGTCATGACACCGTGCGCATGAGAGGTTCATGCCTAGAAAGGCCTGCGAGGTCGCCGAGATTTGTTCGTCGATGATGTCCATCCGTAGCGTGTTCGGGTCGGCACAATCAGAGAACCACGGACCGATTGAGAGGAAGCCGGGCGCGGCCATTTGATCAAGAGAGGCGATGGGATCTTTTGAATCAGGTAGCAAGTCCCCGGCGAGCTGTTCGGTGACAAAGCGATCGTAGGGCTTGTCGGCATTCAGGGCGCGGATGACGTAGTCGCGATACGGTTCCGCCATGTCGACCCGATCGACGATGGCCACCTTGGTCTTGCCTTGGACATAGCGCGCGACGTCGAGCCAATGCCGTCCCCAGCGCTCGCCGTAGTGGGGCGAGTCCAAAAGGCGGTCAACGAGTTTGGCGTAGGCGTCGGGTGATTGGTCGGCGAGGTAGGCATCGATTTCCTCAATGGTGGGCGGCAAGCCGGTGAGATCGATGGTGAGCCGTCGGATGAGGGTGAGCTTGTCCGCCTCGGAGTTCGGCTGCAGATTCGCGGAGATGAGGCCGGCTTGGACGAAGGAATCGATGGGGTTACGGACCCAGCTCTTGTCCGGAAGGTCCGGCACGGTAGGCATTTCAAGGGCCTGGAAGGACCAATGGTGAATATTTTCATCCGAAGACGCAGGAGCCGCAATAAGCAGTCCGACGAGCAGGAGCAGTAAATGGATGGGACGATTCATCAGATAAACTCGGGAAAATTTCGAATATTTTGGAAGGTATTCACCGTTATATACGTGTATGTGCTTATTGCGAACGGGATGTTCCACACGCCGCTTCGTACCAGTTAACTCCAATCTTGGCACCAATTTTTCATCTAGATCATTTATGAACCATACTCTTCTTCCTCAAGTAGCCCCTTGTTTTGTGAGTCACAACATGGCGCTAGGCGGTGCACAAACGGCGGTGTTGCGTTATATTCAGGCTCTTCCCGAGTGGGTGCGCGACCGGACCACGTTGTATAGCCAGTCCAACGACACTCCTCTTCTCGATCAGGCTGTCGAGGGAGGCTTTGAATGTGGGAATATCACGCGAGAGGCACCGGGAGATCCAAGTATGTGGTTCCTAAGCTATGGAAACCTCGAAGGATTGCCGGAGCGGCCGACCTCCCTCGTGTTGCATTCCTGGGACGATGCCGGATGGCGCTATTTCAACAAAGCTTACGAAGGTCGCCGTGGCATGACGGTGGCGGGTGTTTCCCAACAAGTGATGAACCGCTACGGCGATTGGATTCGTGAGAATGGCCACACTGCAGGCGGGATTCTTCCCCCTCCAGTGACCGAGTTTTGCATGGCGAAAGGGAAGCTCGATCCCAAAGGTCGTCTCGTAGTTGCTTGGATGGGTCGTCCGCTTAAGGACAAAGGCCTGATGACCTTGCCTTATCTCTTGGCGGAAAATCCACACATTATCGTGCGGGCATGGACCGGTGCGGAAACCGCCGGACTCGATTACACCTTGCGGGTGCAAGGCGAAGCGATGGAGGAAGTTTACAAGCTGGCGCGGAAACTCGGCGTGGCCGATCGTCTTGATGTGCGACCGCTCGATTTCGGCGCCTTCAGCTATCGTCACCGTCTCGAAGGCTGTCACGTCTTGCTCGGCAACAGCAAAAGAGAAGGCTTCCTCCTCACCGCAGCGGAGGCTCTCAGCTGTGGAATTCCAGTCGTCGTGACGAAAGATTGCGGGATTGCCAGCTTCATCAAGAAGGGGCAAAACGGAGTGCTCATCGACTGGCACGAGAACCCCAAGCAACTCGCCAAGATTGCCAACCGTGCCATCCTAAAGGCGGTGAAGCTCGACCCTGTGAAGTGCCTGGCCTCCGTGGACGAACTTTCGCTCGGCTCAAACTATGCACGAGCCTACGGTCCGGTGCTTGGTGAAATGACCCACACTTCGCTCCAGCATCGGGATGCCAAGGTGACCTTCGGCGTGCGGATTCATGATGGGGTTGACTCGTCTTATCTCGACGATGCCATCAACAGCATTGCCACGCAAACCTACCGGAAATTTAAAGTAGTCCTCCTTGTCGATGGACCATGGTCGCTGGGTGAACGACTCGCCAAGCGCTTCGGCTTGCCGCTGATCTGCACCGGATTGAAGGCAGATATCGAGCACTGCAGCTGGCTTCACCGTCAGGCCATCGAGCAATGCGACACGGAATTTTACAAGCCGCTCGACTACGACGATCAACTTCTTCCCAACTACCTCGAACGCGCGGTGCAGACCCTTGAGAAGAAGAAAGCCGATGTCTACGGCTGCCTTCTCCACACTTTGCAAGATGGGGAAATCACCCCGCGCTTGCACTGGCCGAACAAGCCGCTTGATACCATGTTCACCGGAAATTCGGACGACAACATGTTGGCCCACTCAACCGTCTTGATGCGCACCAGCATTGCACGGAAGGCCGGCAACTACCAGGAGCGCGCTGTGGGACTTGGAGCTGACGACTACCATCTCTGGTATCGTATCTTTAAGGCAGGCGGCGAGTTCTTCCGCGATGATGAAGTCCGCAACGTAGTCTACCGCATTCACGAAAAGAATTCGCTCACCATCCGTCGGGAACGCTTCGGGCATTCCCATAAGGCGCAGCGGCTTCTGGCTGGAGCCGCCGCCGCCGCCGGTATGGTGCTTTCTGCCGCCGCCGATGATAGTGTCGATGGAAATACCGGGACAACCGGCGATACGCCCCAGGTAGCGCCCGCTACCCCGGGCCCCATCGATCCACCGCATTCTTAGGGGAGAGGATTACTCGCGGGACTGCTAGGGAATTGCTTTTGGAGGGAGGGCCTTGAAGCCGCCTTTGGACCGGAGCGGAGGGGGTGTTCTGAAAGGCTTCATGTATAAAGCATACGAAAGCGCATCTAGGAACGTTGACTTACCAGCTCCATTCTCAGCTATTTATTAATGTATCTTGGCCTTGGTTCAAATTGACTTCTGTCCACGTGTTTCCATATGACAGGAAGTTCTTAAACCCTCAGCTTTTCAAATATTATCATAAGCGTAATCTTGAATTGAACTCTGTAGGTTTGATTTAGGTAATAGTGTTCCCATATGCTTGCTGTCTTTAGGTAAACACGATCCACCAAATCCAAATTTGCCATCTGGTCCTGGTACTTGCCAGTGCGAGTCGCCGAGTCTCTTATCAGCCAAAGCTAGTTGAATTACACGAGAAGGACGTAGTCCCTGAGCCTTTGCAGCTACCCACATATCATTGGCAAAGCCAACCTTCATAGCTAGGAATGTGTTGATCATTATCTTAACAAACATGCACTCTTCAGGTGACGTGAGGACAGTGTCGTATCCTCTAGCTCTAAGTCTCTCGAGTAACTTCTCAGCTTTGTATGCTTTATGTACGCCAATCATACTGCAGACGTCTCTTGATCCGACATCTTCTTCGATGTGGTTCTCTCTGATAAACTCAGGCCAGAAGATTGCATCCCCAAACTCTGCACACTGATCAGGGCCAATAGTAGACCTAATTACTGGAAGCACATGAGGAGGTAATGATTGAATAGCTTGGTGTACAATTGATACATCCAGTCTGCCATCTTCACCACCTGGTGTCGGTACACATATCATTCCGTAACTTACATCTGCCCAGTCGTCATCTGTTAGATTTAATCCCTGAGGCGGATCTGTAACTACAGTCACCGTTTTAAATAAATCATCCATGAGAAGTTTTGTGGCCTTCCCCGCCATTCCATATCCAACTATCGCAACTTTCATATTCAATCCTCTAAATTACACTTAATGCTTCATCAGGTAGTGAGCGCAACAAATTCTGCAGCTCTGGTTTGCTCGATTTAATTTCAAGCCCTTCTACGTAATTGTTTAATATTGTCAACGTATCTTCCGCTTCGTCAATTACTGCTAGGAAATTGCTTTTGGAGGGAGGGACTTGAAGCCGCCCTTGGGCCGGAGCGGAGGGGGGTGAAAGGGCTGTCTCT
>OJEC01000060.1_pt1 | contig 23462 bp, 22 predicted proteins | sample 1592971 | NCBI WGS metagenome assembly OJEC01 (sample SAMN05416709, study PRJEB24817) | seawater metagenome | isolation source: Sea water | place: Canada:Atlantic | collected 2013-07
ATCTACACTATCCTCTTCGTCGGCAGCGTCAGATGTGTATAAGAGACAGCCATAGGATATTCCTTCATGTAACCATAACCACCAAAGCATTGTAGGGCTTCGTCACATACTTGATAACCTATATCGGTGGCAAAGCGTTTAGCCATGGCACAGTAAGTGGTGGCATCAGCATCTTTGTTGTCGAGCTTAAAAGCTGCCAAACGCACCATTTGGCGCGCAGCAACGAGCTCTGTATTCATGTCTGCAAGCTTAAATTGTAGGCCTTGAAAAGCTGCAATTGGTTTGCCAAATTGCTGGCGTTGTTGAACGTAAGCCAAAGCATCATTAAGAGCCTGTTGAGCGGTACCTACACCCACAGTTGCAATATTGATACGACCCCCATCTAAGCCTTGCATGGCCATGGCAAATCCATCACCCTCTTGGCCTAACAAATTGTCTAGTGGCACTTGCACCTGATCAAAATTAATGGCTCGGGTAGGTTGCGCGTTCCACCCCATTTTGTGTTCCTTGCGGCCAAAACTAATGCCCTCAGAGGTTGCATCAACCACAAAGGCTGATACACCATTCGCCCCAGCCTCACCCGTTCTGGCCATAACCACCAAAACATCAGTTTCCCCAGCCCCAGAAATGAATACTTTATTACCCGTCAAAACATACTCTGTTCCAGTATTAACCGCCTTAGTAGCAAGGGCTGCCGCATTAGAGCCTGCATTAGGTTCAGTCAGGCAGTAGGATGCTAATAGTTCGCCACGGGTGAGCTTAGGCCCATAGGCAGTCTTAGTCGCAACAGTTGCATAACTAGACACCATCCAAGTGGCCATATTATGTATGGTCAACATAGCAGTGGTGGTGGTGCACCCCATGGCTAACTGCTCAAAAATGAGCGCCGTATCTAATCGAGAAAGACCTAAACCACCTATAGTTGGGTCACTGTATAATCCACAAAAACCTAACTCACCCGCTTGCTTTAACGTGCTTATGGGAAAAATAGCCTCAGCATCCCAGCGCGCCGCATGGGGGGCCAACTCGTTAACAGAAAACTGTTGAGCCAATTCCACATAAGCTAATTGGTCTTCATTTAAATTAAAGTTCATAATGAATACTCATTAAATACCTTCGCCTGCCATGCAGTGAGTGTAACTACACCAGTTCTATCGCGACTGCCGTGGCTTCACCGCCACCAATACATAAAGCCGCCACACCTCGTTTAAGGCCTTGGTTTTTTAACGCTGTCATTAAGGTCACAATAATACGAGAGCCCGTAGATCCAATAGGGTGTCCCTGCGCACAAGCACCCCCATAAATATTCACTTTACTGCTGTCTAAGCCCAATTCCTTTGTCGCCAACATAGTGACCATGGCAAAAGCTTCATTAATTTCAAACAGATCCACATCTTTTACCTGCCAGTCTATGCTTTTTAACAAACCCTGTACTGCTCCAATGGGTGCAAGGGTAAAATCGCTCGGCTCTCGTGCGAAGCTTTGCACGCCCACTATGTGCGCTGCAGGGGTTAAGTTATTTTTAGCCACTGCCGTTTCACTGGCGAGCACTAGTGCCGACGCTCCATCAGAAATAGAACTGGCATTAGCTGCAGTAATGGTGCCTTCTTTCTTAAAGGCTGCTCGCAACTGTGGAATTTTATCAATGCGGGCTTGACCCGGTTGTTCATCAGTAGTGACCGTTACCTTACCCTTGCGAGTGGTTATTTCAACAGCTTCAATTTCACTTTCTAAAACCCCATCGGCGATAGCCGAGTTAGCTTTTGACAAGGAATAAATGGCAAAATCATCCATGGCTTTGCGGCTTAAACCAAATGCATCAGCTGTGGTTTGAGCAAAGCTGCCCATTAACCCGCCCTCGTAGGCGTCTTCTAAACCATCTAGAAACATATGGTCTAACATTTGCCCATGGCCCATGCGCATGCCCTGCCTCACTTTGGGCAATAAATAGGGCGCGTTAGTCATACTTTCCATACCCCCACATACCATAATATCTGCAGACCCTGCTCTGATAGCGTTGTAGCCCATAATGGTGGTCTGCATACCCGAGCCACACATTTTGTTGACTGTTGTACATGGCGTACTTTTGGGCAGCCCCGCTCCAAGGGCGGCTTGCCGCGCTGGAGCCTGACCTTGGCCTGCAGCCAGCACACAGCCCATATAAACTTCATTAACTTGTGTCGGAAGGACTTTGGACCGAGTCAAGGCACCCGTTATCGCTACGGCACCAAGTTGTGATGCAGTTTGGCTCGCAAGGCTGCCGTCAAGCCCTCCCATAGGTGTTCGACTTCCAGCAACAATATAAACTTTTTGACTCATTTTGTAGGGCTCCAATACAGCACATATAATAAGGTAAACATATTGATTGACCTTTACGTTAACGTCAATCAAAATATGTTTTTCAATGAAACGATTGGGCATTATCCATGCCAACCCATCAATTCACAATTAGCCAATTGTCGAAAGAGTTTGCCATCACGACGCGGAGTATTCGATTTTACGAAGACCAAGGCTTATTGTCCCCTCAACGTGATGGCCAAAAGCGCATCTACTCAAGTCATGACAGAACTTGGCTCAAGCTTATTTGCCGAGGCAAACGATTGGGGCTTTCGTTAGCTGAAATTCGTCAAATTTTGGACATGTACGATTCATCTGCCAGCAATAATGACCAACAGTTATTAGCCTTTATTGACAAAATTAAACTTAGAAAAGCCGCTTTAGAGCAACAAATGCTGGATATTAGTGCCTTGAAAAAAGAACTTGATGAGGCCGAAAAACGCTGTAAAAAGGCACTTTCTATTCAGTCTATATAAATATTAGCGCACGATGAGCCACTCACATAAATCTTTAAACTGGAGTTGTTACTGGAGTTGTTACTAAAGTTTATATCGCGCCAATAATCTGTTTCATTTCTATTCTTTTCGCCCAAGTGTTTACTAGTGAGCAGATTTACACAATCATGTACAATTGCATTAAATACAGATACTAGACCCGTAAACATGTCCCTAACATTAATACCTAAATACGTTAAAATTGTAGAAGTGGGGCCCCGTGATGGGTTGCAAAATGAGGCTGGCCACATGTTGAGCGCCAACGTTAAAGCCAACTTAATTAACCAGCTTGCAGCCACAGGCTTGCGCCACATTGAGGCTGCCGCTTTTGTGCACCCTAAATGGGTACCACAAATGGCTAACAGTAGTGAGGTATTGGCTCAAGTAAAACGTCTTTCTCACGTTTCCTACAGTGCCTTAACACCCAATTTAAAAGGTCTAGAGCGAGCATTAAAAGCTGGTGTTAATGAAGTTGCAGTATTTGCGGCTGCCACAGAGAGTTTTAGTCAACGCAACACCAATTGCTCCATGGCGGAGGGCTTAGGGCGTTTTGAACCCCTCGTAAAAATGGCTTTAGAAGCCGGAATTAAAGTGCGCGGCTATGTGTCTGTTGTTATTGACTGCCCTTATGAAGGTGCCGTTAAGCCCCATGTCGTGGCTCAGGTCGCTCATCAACTGCAACAGATGGGCTGCTACGAAATTTCTTTGGGGGACACCATTGGCACCGCTACGCCTGCGCGCATGTTACATATGCTAGATGCAGTGCAAAACTCAGTGCCCGTATCTCAACTGGCAGGTCATTGCCATGATACCTATGGTCAAGCCTTAGCCAATGTTTTGGTGTTATTACAAGCGGGCGTGAGCACCTTTGACAGTTCTGTAGCTGGCCTTGGCGGCTGCCCTTATGCCAAGGGAGCCAGTGGCAACCTAGCTACTGAAGACCTTGTTTATTTACTGCATGGGCTTAATATTAAAACCGATGTGGCTCTAGATCGTCTGATTAAAGTGGGTCATGATATTAGCCGACTATTAGGCCGTCCTAACGGGGCCAAAGCGGGCATTGCTTTATATCAACAGAACTATTAATTCGTGGTGCTATGAAATAGTGGCGCTGTGCAATAGCCACACTATTAACCGCTAGGCATAAAATAAACTAACGAAATCGGTAATTTCTCTACTAAAATGTACGATGATAAGTTAATTTAATCCAAGGACACCCCATGAAACCTGCCTTATGGCAACCCAGTCAAACCCATATTGAATCAACCCACATATGGCAGTTTATGCAGCATACCAATGCTAAACATGGGTTAACTCTGCAAACTTACACCGATTTGCACCAGTGGAGCATTCAACAAAAGCATCATTTTTGGAGTGATTTATGGGACACGGTCGGTATAGTGGCCAGCAAAAAAGGTGATTGTATTGTCTCTGATGACGATCTTATGCCTGGCGCCCAGTGGTTCCCTCAAGCAAAACTTAATTTTGCAGCCAACTTATTAAAATATAAAGATGAGCAAACAGCGCTGGTTTTTTGTGGTGAAGACGGCCATCGACATCAAATTAGTTATGCCCAATTATATACCCGCGTAGCACAACTCACCGCGGGGCTTAAGGCCTATAACATTAAACCAGGTGATCGCATTGCTGGCTTTATGCCTAATGTCATTGATGCCGTAGCAGCCATGCTTGCCACTGCCAGTTTGGGTGCTGTTTGGAGTTCTTGTTCTCCTGACTTTGGTATTAATGGGGTGCTAGATCGATTTGGACAGATCAAGCCACGCATTTTGTTTACCACTGATGGCTACCTTTACAATGGCAAAAGACTCAATTCTTTAGAACGGGTCGCCAGTATTGCCAAGCAACTGGATAGCATTGAAGCCATTGTGGTGTCTGACCACATTGGCACCAAGGTCGATTTGTCTGCCTTAAATGCCATAGTGCCCAACAAAGCCATGCATTGGGACGATTTTGTTGACGCCTCTGCCAGCGAAATTGATTTTGTGGATTGTAACTTCAGTGATCCGCTCTACATCATGTATTCATCCGGCACAACGGGCGTACCTAAGTGCATTGTTCATAGTGTGGGTGGCACTTTGCTGCAACACAACAAAGAACACCTCTTGCATACCAATGTGAGCCGTGATGACGTACTATTTTATTACACCACCTGTGGGTGGATGATGTGGAACTGGCTCGTCAGTGGGCTTGCCTTAGGCTGCAGTGTGGTTTTGTATGATGGCTCACCCTTTAAAACCCCAAGCATTCTCATGGATATGGCTCAAAATGAGGCTGTGAGTATTTTTGGCACCAGTGCTAAGTACATCGCCGCATTAGAAAAAATAGGCCAAAAGCCCATACAAAGCCATGATTTAAGAGCCCTCAAAAGTATCTTGTCTACAGGTTCACCTTTGTCCCACGAAAGCTTTGACTACGTTTACCAACAGGTAAAGACTGACGTCATGCTGTGTTCCATTTCTGGCGGCACCGACATTGTGTCCTGCTTTGCTCTAGGTTGCCCCATACTGCCCGTTTACAGGGGCGAGTTGCAATGTGCAGGCCTAGGTATGGACGTGCAAATTTTTAATGACGCAGGTCAATCCATCACTCAGTTAAAAGGCGAATTAGTGTGTGCAAGTAGCTTTCCCGCCATGCCCATTTACTTTTGGGATGACCCTCAACAGGAAAAATACAAGCAGGCCTATTTCAGCCAGTTTGATCGAACTTGGGCCCAAGGTGATTATGGTGAAATAACCCAACACGGGGGTATTATTATTCATGGCCGTTCAGATGCGGTGTTGAACCCAGGTGGAGTGCGCATTGGTACGGCAGAAATATACCGCCAAGTTGAAACTATTGAAGTGGTGCTAGAGAGCATTGTTGTGGGGCAAAGTTGGCAGGACGATGTGCGGGTTATTTTATTTGTGGTACTGCGTGAAAATGCCTTACTAACGGACGCCGTTATCACCCAAATTAAACAAAAAATACGCACCAACACCACTCCAAGGCATGTGCCTGCAAAGGTTATTCAGGTGGCAGCTATTCCTCGTACCATTAGTGGAAAAATTGTTGAACTTGCTGTGCGTAAGGTCATTCATGGTGAAGCCGTGAAAAATATGGATGCCTTAGCTAATCCTGAAGCATTGGATTTATTTGTTGGTCTACCGGCGCTAGCTTGCGATTAAAATGTGTAAATCAAGCAATCTTTGATGACATAGGGAAACTATTACCTAGTCTTTACAAATGACACCCTTGTGGCTGTTGTGCCTAGTTAATTTACTCGATAACATGTGAGCCTATCTTTTCTTGAACTGCGGGCGGTAACACCTTTACTGCCCAAAACTGCTGAGGCTATTAAATGGATATCTTTGATTTCTCCAATGGTAAAGAAGGCTACTATGGAGAGTATGGTGGTGTTTTCCTACCAGAAATTTTGCATGCAACCATAGAAGAGTTGCTTGTTTGTTTTCGTGAGTGTAAGAAAGACCCCAAGTTTTGGCAAGATTACATTGCCTTACTTCAAAACTATTCAGGTCGGCCCACACCCATTACGCACTTAGAGAACCTATCGCGTAAACTTGGTGGTGCACAAATTTATGTGAAGCGTGATGATTTAAATCATACGGGCTCTCACAAAATTAATAATGTCATGGGTCAGGGCCTTCTATGCCAGCGGTTAGGTAAACGCCGCGTAATTGCAGAAACGGGTGCGGGTCAACATGGTTTTGCTACCGCCACTATGGCCGCTAAGTTTGGCTACGACTGCAAAATTTATATGGGTTCTGTGGATGTTGCACGCCAAAGGCCCAATGTATTTTGGATGGAGAATCTAGGTGCTGAAGTGATTGCCGTAGAAGATGGGCAAAAAACCCTCAAAGATGCGGTCAACTCATGCATGCGTGACTGGGTCACAAACATGGCCGATACCCACTATATTTTAGGTACCGCTTGCGGGCCTCACCCCTTCCCAGAAATGGTGAGTTGGTTCCAATCGGTGATCGGCATAGAAGCCCGTGAACAAATTATTAAACAAGCCGGCAAACTGCCTGACCGGATTTATGCCTGTGTGGGCGGTGGTTCTAACGCCATGGGTATATTCCAAGGCTTTTTTGATGATGAAAACGTAGAACTCATTGGCTGTGAAGCCGGTGGTGAGGGTGTGGGGTCTTACATGCACTCGGCACGCCTAGCTTACGACGATGCGTCTGTGGGCGTAGCCCAGGGCTACAAGACCTATTTCTTGCAGAACGACGAAGGCAATATGAATGAAACCCATTCAGTAGCCGCAGGACTCGATTACATTGGCATTAACCCCATTTTCTCCTACCTCTGGGAGCAAGGTAAAGTTCGCTTTGAAGCGGCCACTGATGTTGAAGTGAAAGAAGCCCTCAAGCTTACGATGCGCACCGAAGGTTTAATTCCTGCCTTAGAGAGCACCCATGCATTTGTGACGGCCATTGCAGAAGCCCCCACTATGGGCAAAGATGAGGTGATTTTAATTAATCAATCTGGCCGTGGTGACAAGGACATATTTACTATTGCCGACGCCCTAGGTGATGCCAAGTGGAAAGCCTTTATTGATGGTAAGGCCCAGCAATATCGTACGGAGGGTATGTAATGGGCTTACAAACCTATATTGAACAGCGCAAGCAAAGTAAAGACCTGCTAGTGATGGCCCATGTGGTGTGTGGCTACCCAAGTTTTGCAGCCAACATGGAAGCCTTAGAGATCATGGCAGAGGCTGGTGTTGACTTAGTGGAACTGCAATTCCCCTTCTCAGAACCCAGTGCCGATGGCCCCTTGTTTGTTAAAGCTAACGAGCAGTCGCTCAAGGCAGGCACAACGGTAGATCAGTGCTTTGAATTTATGAAACTGGCAAGCGAGCGCTTTGCGTTTAAAATTTTAATGATGGGTTACTACAACACCGCCTTTAAAATGGGTGAAGACGTGTTCGTCAAACGCATTCAAGAGGCGGGTGGCGTGGGTTACATTTTACCCGATTTGCCGGTAGAAGAGTCAGACAACCTACACCGCTTATCGGCAGAAGCCGGCATTGAACCCATTATTTTAATGACGCCTACCAGCAGTGAAAAACGCCTAGCACAATTGGGTGCTGCAAGCCGAGGCATGGTGTATGTAGTGGCTCGAAGAGGCGTAACCGGCTCTAAAACCAACATGGGCGACGACGTCACCAGCTTAATAGCACGTTGCCGTCAACACACCAGCGTACCCATTGGCGTGGGCTTTGGCATTAGCAGTAAAGCCGACCTAGATGCGTTACGAGGCTCTGCTGACCTAGCCATTATTGGCACCGCCGCATTAAAAACATGGGAAGCCTCGGGTGCTGCTGGCCTGAAGACCTTCTTTAAAGATCTTATGGCGTAAGTTGATTGACCCCAATAACCAAGACGCCGGTTAGTTCGGCGTCGTGGTTTAATCTATTAATACCGTTTGATGTGCTAAGGCCCCCAGTGCAAAGGGTACCTTAGTGTTTTAAAAAGCTACTAATACTGCTTTCTCGTTAAAAAAATTCCACACCTCTTACACGACCTTGGATGCATCATAGCGAACTAGCCAATGTGCTAAATGTTAGATCTAAAGGATGTTAACTGTTATGCCTAAAGGATGTTAAAGTTAGTTTTTTAAGATTTACAATGGCTCAATACTTGGCTTAAACCTCTGATAATCACACCCTTTAATGAACTCAACCTCCCTCATACATAATGATCACCCCTTGACTAAGAGATTGGCAAACCTGCTAAAAGAAGCGGGGCCAAAAGTCTGGCAAGCGTCTGATTTTGCAGGTATTGATCAACTACATTTAGGGGGGCTTGAGGCTTCTAAGGCTCTGGCGCGATGGCTGCCCTTGAACGCTACACGTGGCTTAGACATAGGTTGTGGTTTGGGTGGCACCAGCCGTTATTTGGCAATTAATCATGGCTGTTCTATGGTTGGTTTAGACCTGAACAGCGATTATATTCAGGGGGCACAGCTGCTTAATAGCCACTTACCTGCTCTATCTGATTGCCACTTTGTGGTGGGCAATAGTTTGGCTCTACCCTTTGCTGAGAATCGTTTTGACTTTGCGGTGAGCCAACACGCCAGCATGAACATTGCCCAAAAGGCTGTTTTATTGGCCGCTGTGCACAAAGTGTTAAAAGCTGAGGGCTGCTTGTTACTGCACGAAGTGATGTTGGCACAAGACTGTGCGCAAACTAGTGTGGATTACCCTACCCCTTGGGCTGATCAATACGATCACAGCCACCTAAGCCATTGGCCAGATTTTATGCAACTAGCCCATGCAATCGGCTTTAACCTAATTAAGTTTGAGGACAACACAATGGACGCATTGGAATGGTTGCATAAGACTCGAAATCAGCCACCTCCACCACCTTTCACTCCCAATATTGCTCTGGGTCCCACGGCAGGTATGATGAGCGCTAACATGCTGCGTAACTTGCAGCAAGGTCGGTTACAAATTGTCAGCGCTTCATTGGTTAAAGCATCGTTTTGATATCGGCATCTAGCTGCTTTTTGGGATGCCAGTGGTTGATTAGGTTGGCTACTAACATCAGCGCCCCGCCTGCAATCACTGCCACATCAAAAGTTTCGCCATACATTAACACGCCAATAATGGCGATGATGGGCAGGCGCAAAAAGTCGAGGCTAATGACTACACTCACATCGGCCAGTTGCATAGATTTAGAGATGCAGTAATGGGCTGCTAAGCCCGTCAATGCCACCGCCATGACCCAAGGCCACATCCAAGGTTCGGGCATGGTCCAGTCGGCGCCTGCCATTAATGCCCCTAGGGGCAATTGTATCAAGGTCATATAAAACACCACAGTTAGTGGATGTTCAGTGCGTAATAGCGACTTATTAAAGATAAAGGTTAAAGCAAAGCACAAGGCGGCAATGAGCATGATGATCGCACCACTATCTAGAATCTCTACACCCGGTTTAACAATGATTGCCACACCGATTAAACCCAATGCCACAGCAGCAAACTTGCGGCCAGTAATGCGCTCACCCAAAAATATAGCAGCAATAATTAACACCCAAAGAGGCACAGTAAATTCAATAGCAAACACTTCGGCCAAAGGTAATATGCCAATGCCAACAAGCCAGCTAAACTGGCCAACAAAGTGAAATAGGTTACGCCAAACATGTGTTTTAGTGCGCTGAGTGAACATCAATCTTGGGCGTTTGATCACGTTCATAATGATCACTAGTAGCACTAAACCCACCATACTACGGATGGCCAGCAACTCAAACTTATCAATTAATCCGTCTAGCTCTCGTGCAGAAATGGCCATGAGGCAAAAGGAAAAAATAGCCCCAGACATCCAAACTATAGCGCGCATTATCGTGTCCTATGCATGTGAGTGGGCTGAACGGGGTAAATCTGGATCAATTAGACTCGTTCCTGCGCGCATGACGGCATAAATCTGCCAGCCCGTGGCCACAGCGCCCCACAATAAACCAATCACCACGCCTGCGTCTAAAATGGGACGCCAAGGTTGCGGTAAATTTAGGGCGATAAAAATAAATACCGCAACCATTATTAAAATAGTAAACGAAATAAGAGAGCGTTTGGTGGAGGCATAGACAAAACCCATAGCGAACAAAGGTGCCAATAACACCAACCAAGGTTTGGGGTTGTTTTGCAACCAAAGCAAACGAGCCGCAACACGGGGCGAAAAGGCCTGCTGAAAACCTTTGTAACCCTCTGAGTAAGCCATAAACACAACCCACACGGACAACACCACATAATGCCAAGTTTGGGCGGGGTAATGTAGGAACTCTAGTGCAATATTAGACAAGCGCACCACAGAGGTTAGCAGTAATCCAACGACCCCAATCGCACCCCAGAAAAAACCAATCCGACCTAACATAATGCCATAAACCTGAAGCCCATAAAATCAACCCGCATTCTAACACAGAGGTCTTTCCTAAGCGCCTTTCTAGGGCCATAATAAGCACCTTACTTACTAACTATTAGCCAGACATCGATTATGCGCCGCCGACCTCGCCAAAGCCGTAACATTGACCACAGTATTGCCTCGCCTTGCATCAAAGTATGCCAATTTAAGAGTGACGAATTGGTGTGTAAAGGCTGTTACCGCAACCAAGATGAAGTGAGAAACTGGATGATCATGAGTAAAGAAGAAAAGTTACACGCCTTGGCCCAGGTGCAACTTAGAAAAGACAATCCTTAAACTCACATTAATCGGGTATAGACTTGGTGTCGACAATTCAAAAACCAGATTAAACCTAATTCAAGTCATCACTGTTGCGCTTTGGATTAGTGCGGGTCTGCATGTTTTGGGCAAGCGAAGTTAATGGACTTCCTGTTGCATCAAAATTGTCATGCCCCAGCCAGTGCTCAATAATCGAACGCACCTCTGGCCACTCAGTATCCAGAATAGAGTACCAAGCTGTGTCTCTGTTTTTACCTTTAAAAATGAGGTGATTATAAAAAACACCCTCAAACCTAAACCCCAAACGTCTGGCCGCCGTTCTAGATTTTTGGTTGAGTGAATTACAGCGCCACTGCATGCGTCGATAATTCAAATCATCAAAAGCGTGACTTAACATCAAAAACAGGGCCTCAGTTGCAGCCCGTGTTCTTTGCAACTCTGGCGCGAACCATATGTGTCCAATTTCGGTCACTCCATGTTGCGCATTGTTGTCTAAAAAACTCGCTTGACCACATGCCCTGCCCGATTGCTTTGAGCGGATAGCGTAGAATATGGGGTCAGTGCTGGCAGATTGAGAGCGTAATACTTCTTTATAGGCATCCACATTAGGCCATGGCCCATAGGTGAGGTAATCCCAAATGGCCAAGGCTTCTGGTGACTCATGACCTGCAATATAGAGTTGCTCAGCATGGAGTAGCGCGTTTTGTGGCTCTAACACCACTTCACGACCCACCAACTCAGCCCTTGAGGGTAACAAAGCGGGTGGTGGGAGGCTAACACTATGACCAGAAAGTGGTCGCGGGAAAATGTCTTCATAGCCTGCTGGTTTGTGCATAGTGCGACTCCTTAATAGACTGAATATTTACTGGTATTAAAAACTATATTAATGGCAATAAAAATCGTTTATAGCCGCTACTGTCTCGCTCAAACCGACGCTTTTGATGAGAGAAAACGTTTATTACGTCGATAGGGGAATACGTCTTTCACCTGCCCATCTACAATATCTCGCTGCAAAGACTGCCAGTAATCAGCATCAAAAATATCACTGTGTATTTGGCGAAATATCTTGGCTATGCGGGGTCGACCTGCTAAAAAGACGTGGAACTCTTCTGGAAAAACATCGTAGGGTCCTACTGAATACCATGGTTCACTAGCCAACTCTTGTTCTGGATACATGGCCTCTGGGATTTTGCGAAAGTTACATTCGGTCAGGTAACAAATTTCATCGTAGTCATAAAAAACGACACGGCCATGACGGGTCACACCAAAGTTTTTAAATAACATATCGCCAGGAAAAATATTAGCGGCGGCTAGTTGTTTGATGGCGTTGCCATATTCATCAATGACATCGTACAGTTGTTCATCACTGGCGGTATCGATATAGATGTTGAGAGGGATCATGCGACGTTCTACATATAACTGTTCTATGACTACGTATTCGTCAACAATGTGGATCATGCTGGGCGCTACAGCAAACAACTCATCAATTAATTCTTGCGAAAAACGGTGTTTGGCAAAAGCAAAGTGTTTAAATTCTTGGGTATCTGCCATACGACCCACCCGGTCATGGACTTTTACCAAACGGTACTTTTCTTTTACCACCGCTTTGCTCATCGCTTTTGGCGGGGCAAATTTATCCTTAATGATTTTAAACACAATGTCTAATGAGGGTAAGGTAAATACACTCATGACCATACCTTTGATGCCTGGAGCTATAATAAACTGATCATCAGAATCATCCATGTGATGCAGGTAGTCTCGCATAAATACTGATTTTCCATGTTTATAAAACCCAATGTTAGTATAAATTTCAGCTAAGGGTTTGGCCGGCAGGATTTGCTGTAAAAAGCCCACAAACTCTGCAGGCACTGGGGTTTCCACCATGAAATAAGAGCGGGTGAAACTAAAAATAATACTCACATCGTCTGGGTCTGTAATTAACGTGTCGGTGTAAATGCCTTGGGTTTCATCGTTCAATAAAGGAATAATAAACGGCTGAGAGTGACTTGGATTGACTAATTGCCCTACTAGATAGGCCCCTTTGTTGCGGTAAAAAATAGACTTTAGAATTTGTACCCGTGTTTGGGCACCAATGGCCATGCGAAAGTCAGTATTGTGTTTGATAATGCGTACTAAGTTAATGACATCAAGGCGTTTATTAGCGTAAGGCACACTAAATTTGTAATCCTCCAGAATTTCATTGACCATGCTCACCACACCTTGACTAGCATCGTATTGTCGGTACATATCTTGAGCCAATACCTTGGGTGCTTGCTCTGTTGAACTAAATAGAAACATGCGGTGTTCACGCAAAGCACGGTGGCGAAAGGTACGACAGAAAATAGAGTTATAAAAGGTTTCAGCTAGCTCTGGGTCCGTGCGTTGGGGGGTTAATTTTTCAAATTCAAGTTTAACAGCAACCCATTCTCGAGCCTTTTCTTGCCCCAAATTTTCAGTACTACGAAATAGATCAAGCCTTTTTGTAACCTCTGTCACCATTTCACCATAAAGATCGATGCGTCGCATGCCAATGGCTTGAACCTGTTGCCACAACGCCTGCTCAAAACGTTGCTTAGCGCCAGATGATATGTGCTCAAATTGACTACGGTACTCGGTAAAGCCTGCATCCATAATATGTGCAATGTTAGCGGCTTGTGCCCTACTTAGTGGCATAAAAATTCCTTATTTTTCGTTTTCGAGACGCTGATGCTTAGCAACAATCTTGTCTAACACGCGGGCCACAGCAATAAATGCAAAGGTACCAGTAACAAAGCTGACCGCCCCAAAGCCTCGACTGCAATCCATTTTAGCCCCTGCCACATTTGCACTTTTAGCCCAATCGACACTCCCATCAGGCTGCGGATAATGCAGCTGTTCAGATGAACATACGCACTCAATCCTAAATCTACTTTTAAGATTTTTACTAAACCCATATTGGCTGCGTAAAACCGATCTTAATTTAGCCGCCAAGGGATCCACTTTAGTCATGGCTAGATCCACTATTTTAACTTTGCTTGGGTCGCGCTGTCCTCCAGCGCCCCCAATAGTGATAATGGGAACACGCCGATGTTTGCACCAAGATACCATCATGGCTTTGGCCTTAATGGAATCACAGGCATCGATGACGTAGTCATAATCTCGATTTAAGCAAGCTTCTAGGTTGTTTTCACCCACAAATTCTTCAATTAAATTAACCTGACATGAAGGATTAATGTCTTTAATTCGGTCTGCCATGACCTCTATTTTTACTTGGTCGACGGTTGATAGCAGCGCCACTAATTGACGGTTAATATTCGATGCAGCGACATCATCCATATCGATTAGCGTGATTTGACCAACTCCAGAACGCGCCAATGCCTCAGCTACCCAAGTACCCACACCGCCAATGCCAACCACACAAATATGTGCCTTACGGATGGCCTTGTAGCTGTCTGCTCCGTATAATCTTTCGACACCATCAAAACCTTGTTGTGCTTGAGTCATTAATTCAATTACATGTCTGTTAAACTTCCGTCCATTGTACCTGCTTGGGACCACATACAACCAGAAGACTGCGGGTTTTAAAGCATATTTAACTGATAATTTAAGGTCTAATTTGAGCTACCAAATTCCACAACTAAAGGACCAAGAGTTAGAGTTGACCCTAACCATCAAAAACAGTCGCTTTATTGCCAATTTACGTCATGCCAATGGGCGCGACGAATGTGATATTCATTTAAATGACATGCGCAGAAAATACCCTGACGCTAACCATCATTGTTGGGCTGTGGTGGCTGCAGCACCAGACAATAGTACTTATTGGGGTTTAAGTGATGCAGGTGAACCGTCTGGCACAGCCGGCAAACCCATGCTCCAAGTACTGAGTCATTGCGGTATTGGTGAAGTGAGCGTGGTGGTATGTCGTTATTTTGGTGGCACTAAACTTGGCACTGGTGGTTTAGTGAAGGCCTATGGTGAAGCTGTCAAACAGGTGGTGGAACAATGCCCAACTACATTAAAGCAAAGTTTAACTGAGCTGCACATCGAGTGCCATTATGACCTCAGTGGACAACTCGAATACCTTTGTAAAAAGCATGATGCCCTTATAAATCAAAGGCATTATAGCGACTCATTAAGCCTTAACGTCACTGTGCCAAGTCTGCAATTAAGCGCTCTTAGGGCCGATATAGCCGCCCTCACCTCAGTAAAGGTGAGCACCCAACGCAATTAAAGCCTGATGGTTAAAGTGACTGCAATAAAGCGACTAAACTACAGTGACCATCATAAAGTGACTAAAGTAAAATTAATATCGTTCAAAAATCTTAGGTAATTGACTTAATAAAGGCATGCTGCACACTTATGGCCTCATAAAATAATGGTGTATGAGGGTAAAGAGCCCCAAAATGGCCACCATCAATTTCATAAAACTGTTTTTTGGATTTAATGCGGTCAAATATCTCTAACTGCACCTCACGTTTGATGTGCGGCATTTCGTCTTCCTTACCCGTCATCATTAATACAGGAACTTCGATAAATGGGGCGGTAATAAACGGTGAAAAGGCGACTTCAGTCTTGGGAATAACTCGAGTTATGCTATTTTTCCAACCAGTGTTCCACTGACCTCCTTGATCTATAAACCAACGAAAGGCTTGAATGGGTGTGAGTAAAGAGGGGTTTGTCTGTTGGTCAGAAGACACCACTGCCATGGGCCCTTCGCGCGAAAGATCGTCCAGTTTTTCAAACTCACCCTGATCAAAGGTGTGTTTAAGTATGTTTAAACTTTTTCCTGCGTTCTGTACTTCTAGGGTGCTTAGTCCGCAAGTGGCAGCAAAGCAAACCACCCCCGCTAAACCTTCAATAAGAGCACTTGCAACCAACACAAGCATGCCAGCAAAGCTATCACCCCACAAAATAATTTTCCCATTATGTAACTGATGTTCAGATTTCAAAAAGGTCACAGCATCAGCAATACCTCGCCCTTGAAGCCAAGGATTGATAGTCTGCGGTGTCTTACCATCGCTGCGACCAAAACCCGCATGGTCATAAACAAAAACATTGATGCCTTTGTTTTGAAATTCAGTGGCATAGTCTGCAAGACACATGGAAATCGTTGCTGAAGTGCCATGACACATGACAATGCACGGTGACAGAGATGCTTCCGAAGCAGCATACCAACGGCCCCGAAGAATAGACCCTTGGGAGTTAAATTCTTTTTCAACAAACATTTTAATGCTTCCTTTTTTACCCACAGTTACTAAAATTGTGATCGTCTGTGACTACCCCTTTAGTTAACCAAGATGCACAAAAGTGAGTGCAACGATTACCCATAAATGCATTTTGATGACTCTATATTTTGGTTTTTTGAAACCTAAACCGACGATATAAGCTAGGTGGGTCAGGGGTTATTGCTTTTTAACAAACTGAGACTTTAATTTCATGGCCCCAACTCCTGGGATTTTGCAATCGATGTCATGGTCGCCATCAACTAAACGAATACCTTTAACCTTAGTGCCTACTTTTACCACTAGTGAGGAGCCTTTGACTTTAAGGTCTTTAATGACCGTAACGGTGTCGCCATCCTGTAAAAGGTTGCCATTACTGTCATGAATCTGTTTGCCATCTACATGCTCACCACTACCCTCAGAGGCATCCTCAAAGGCCCTAGCTGACCACTCATGGGCACATTCTGGGCACATGTACTGGCCCGCGTCTTGGTAAGTGTATTCAGAGTTACACTTGGGGCAGTGAGGTAAATCAGACATAAATAATCTCTTTTAAAGCCAGCCTATTTTAACCCTCAAGCTTAACACGAAAGCTCAGTGATATTGCTCCAGCAAGCAAGGCGCTTATTTACCAAGAGGTCTGAGCTACGCTTGTTATTTTTAGACAAGAACATGAATCACTAAGCTCGGCCTTTAAGTTGCTTGTAGTGCCTAAATTGAAATGCGCCCAAAATAGCCGACAACAGAGCTAACACAAAGGTGAATCTAATGCCCAATGGATCGACGATCACTGCCCCTAAACTGATTAATACAATAATGAGTAAGGACCAACCATAGTCACCAAGTACAAAAAACATAACCTCATGAGGTTTTATCTGTTGGCGTAAGGATGTCACTAAAAGAATCATGCCATTAACGACTAAAATAATACCAATGGAATGAATCAACATGGTTTTTTCAGTGCCGATCCACAAGTTCACCACATCAGTTTTGAGTAACATTACTAAACCCAAAGTTAGCCAAAAGCCACTATTGATTCGCAATAATAAATTTAAACTCATGCTAACCTCGTAAGCGTCTTATTTTAAAACTACGGCCCTTAATCTTACCTTCACTGAGGCGATTAAAGGCTGTTTTACCATGGGCTTGGGTGACTGCTACATAAGCCCATTGGTCACCCACCTGTATTTTACCAATCTCTGAGGCAGGCACACCCTCATCTCCAGTTAACGCTCCGACGATATCACCCGCCCTCACCTTTTGCTTTTTCCCACCACCAATTTGAAGGGTGATCATGGGGGCAAAAAATGCGGGTTGGCGCAATAATGATAGAGGTGGCAAATCATCACGCTCCAGCTTTTGTTTGAGGTAGTCTTCTAGCAACCCAATTTTGTGGTTTTCTTTTTGGGTATGCAACGTGCAGGCAATGCCCTGTGCACCAGCCCTGCCCGTGCGGCCAATACGATGGGTATGAACTTCCAATTCACGGGCAATCTGATAATTAATAACAAGATCCAAGGCTTCAATATCTAAACCCCGCGCAGCCACATCGGTGGCCACCAATATTGAGGCACTGCGATTTGAAAAACGCACTAAGGTTTGGTCCCGTTGCTTTTGTTCTAAATCACCATGCAAGGCTAAAGCTTCATAGCCCACCCCGCGCAACTCATTAGCCACTTGGTCAGTTTCAATCTTAGTATTGCAAAAAATGAGCGTCGATTCAGGTTGATGAGCTTGTAATAAAAGTCTAACAGCCTCGATACGGGCATCATCATTTTCAACCTCATAGAGGTTTTGAATGATGCTTTTTTTGCTATGGCTATCCTGCACTTCGACCATGATCGGAGACTGCATGATTCGATTTGCAGTGTGTTCTATTTTAGGCGGGTAGGTTGCACTAAATAGAAGAGTTTGGCGCTGTTTAGGCATGTAACTAATAATGTCATCAAGGGCCTGCTGAAAACCCATATCCAGCATTCTATCAGCCTCGTCTAATACTAAAGTGGTGAGATTATCAAGATTTAGATTGGCTTTACGCAGGTGTTCTTCTACTCGGCCCGGCGTACCTACAACAATATGGGCGCCATGCTCCAACGAACCAACTTGCGGCCCAAAAGCCATGCCACCGCACAAAGTGAGCACTTTAATATTATGAATACCACGGGCTAGTTTGCGTATTTCTACTGCCACTTGATCTGCTAACTCACGGGTGGGGCACAATACCAAGGTTTGCACTCGAAACCGTTTTACCTCAAGTTTATTTAATAAACCCAAAGCAAAGGTTGCCGTTTTACCAGACCCTGTTTTGGCCTTAGCAATGACATCCTTATTGGATAAAATTGATGGTAAAGCTTGCGCCTGAATGGGCGTCATTTCTGCATACCCTAGGCTGGAAAGATTATCGACTAAGGCAGAATTCAATCCTAAACTGGAAAAATCGTAGCGTGACAAAGGCATTCTCGTATTATGTTTTGGAACAGCAGGCAACTATAAATGCGTGGCTGCATTAAACTGCAGCAATATTAAAAACCACTTATGTGTTTGCAGTGCGCTCGTTCAAGATTGGAACATAGTCTAATCAATCGCAGGGGACGCTATTCTAACAGAATTATGCCTGCTTAGTTGTTTAACATTTCCTCTAACAACTGGCGGCGTTGGTCTATCTGGTCTCCTTGTAAAACAAACCCACAAACTCTGCCTGCTTCATTTTTAAAACGCGCACTGATGCCTGCTTCAGTTTGTTGTAATTGCCATTCGCCTAACTGTCCTAAGGGCGGCGGTAACAGCGTGATGGGGCAAGCGGGTGTCTTGACAACAACGGTCATTAAGGGGTAATTCACCTCTGTGGAGGTACCGGTTAATGTCTGCGATAAAGCTTGGATACCCCAGTAAATCGGTGCAATATAGGGCTGCAACTGACCATTGAACTCTACACAATCACCTAAAGCATAGATATGTGGCACATTCGTCATTAGTCGGGCATCTGTTTTGATGCCCACCCCACAAGTAATACCACTGTTGATGGCTAATTTTGTGCGCGCCTGTAAGCCTACCGCAGAGACAATAATGTCCACTTGTATTAGTTCATCATTATTGAGAGTGACTAAGTAACCTTTTTGCGGTTGGTTTGGGTCCGTGTAATTAATGGTCTTAATGGTGTTATTCAAGTACCAGTTTACACCCATGCTAGAGAGCGCCTTTTGCAACCGCAAGCCCACAGGATGGGGGATCAAACGATCCATGGGCCACGACGTTAAACCGACCACATGTACCTGTTTACCCACTGACGCTAGATCATTAGCAAATTCGCACCCAATGAGGCCATTACCAATCAATAATACCCGTTCTTTACCTTCAAGACGGTGCCGATAATGCGCATAATCTTCTAAGCTATTGACGCTAATAACGTCTGCGCTTGCATTACCTTCAAAAGGTATCTTAATCGCTTCCGCACCTTGAGCTAAAACTAACTGACCATAGGGTTGCTGGCCTATATTGGTGAACAATATTTGTGCCTTAGAGTCGATCCGTTCAACCGTGCAGTGGGTAATAATGCGAATTTTCAAACGGTGGGCTCTATCGAGGGGCAACTCCACCACTAAGTCCTTAGCAGTCTCTTGCATAGCTAAGCCCGTCGATAGGGCTGGCTTAGAATAATGCATGCCTTGGTCTTGGGTTAACACCACCACCTCTAACTGGGCATTGAGTTTCACAATGGTTTCTGCAAGATTATAGCCGGCATAGCCTGAACCTATTATAACAATAGGGCCTTGAGGCTTTTCAGTGGCCTCCAGCACTAACGTCGCTGCCGTGGCATTAGCTCCTGACTGAATAGGCTCTGCAGGCATTTCAATCATTTCAAAATCTTCTTTGCCTACCAGACAATCTGGGCATAACCAATCATCTGGCACATCATCCCAACGAGTGCCCGGTTCTATACCATCATGGGGCCAGCCAAGGGCTTCGTCATAAATAAAACCACAAATAATACACAGCCATTTTTTATAGGGCGCAGATTCGTCATGAAGTGACATACATAATTCTCTAAGGGGTTAAGCGAATGGCGATGTTTTTGGTGCGGACGTAATTATACAAAGCTTCTTGACCTTTTTCACGTCCAAATCCAGATTTTCCCACACCACCAAAAGGTGTACTAATACCACCAGCAAACCACTCATTAACAAATACCTGACCGGCAACTAAGGCCCGACTGGCGCGCAAGGCTAAACTTACATTTTGAGTAAATACGCCCGCCACCAAACCAAAATCAGTGCCATTGGCCATGGCGTAGGCTTGCTGCTCACTGTCAAATTTCATTAACACCAATACGGGTCCAAATACTTCTTGCTGCGCTATTTCTGTATCTACGGCAGCCTCAATAATAGTAGGGGGCATAAAATACCCTGTCCTAAGTAGGGCTTCACCTCCGATTAAACACTTAGCACCCTGTGCTTTAGCACCCGCACACATGGCCACAATTTTATCCAACTGCGCTTGCGTTAGAATGGGGGTTACATCGGCTTCATCTTTGCCTGATCCAACAGATTTGGCAGCAAAAGAAGTCACTAAACGCTGCTTAACTTCATCATAAATGCTCTCATGCACAATGAGCCTAGACATGGCCGAACAAACCTGTCCAGAATTAAATAAATTTCCCACTTCAGCGCTGGTAATGACTTGATCTAAGTCAGCATCTGCAAATACCACACCTGCAGACTTTCCACCCAACTCCATGACACAAGGCACCACATATTCGGTGGCCGCTTGCATGATAGACTGACCCGTGGCGACAGAGCCTGTAAATACAATTTGATCGATATCACCATGAGACACAAGCGCTGCACCCGCCTCGTGGCCATAACCACATATTATGTTCACCGCTCCGGGAGGCACTTTGGCCTTAACTATGGCTTCTGCAAGCAACGACACGGCCAAGGGTGTTAATTCGGGAGACTTGATGACGACACTGTTACCTGCCGCCAAGGCAGGCGCTAATGATCGAGCCACTAACGACACAGGGAAGTTCCATGGAATCACCTGAGCGGACACACCGAATGGTTCATACTCGGTAAAGTCTACTAACCCTTCCCCTAAGGGAATAGACTTACCTTCAATCTTATCAGCCATGCCTGCATAATATTCAAAGTAACGCGCTGCCTCCTCGAATTCCCACTCCGCTTTACTCAAAGGTTTGCCATTTTCTAGGCACAATAATTCCCCACCCTGCTTGGCAAGGGCCCTAATTTGGGCTGCAATAGCATGTAACAATTGCATCCGTTCGTAGGGAGCCATATCTGCCATAAGTCTGAGCTCATGACATTGGCGAGCGGCACTCACCGCTTCATCGACCTGCTGGGAAGTGGCACAGGCTATGGTCCCAATGAGCTCTCCAGTTGCAGGATTTTCTACCTCAATGCACTGTTCACTATCCACCCACTGTCCGTTAATAAAATTAGTCCGGTGAGTCACGCCCTGCTGCAACTGATTCATCACTTTAATTCCTTGTTGATTGTGTGCTTACAATTAAACGTTTGGCAGCCCATTGGTGAAAGTAATGTGTCGGATTATCTAATATGGGAGAGAACTTGCCCCCTTTAAATCCAGGCGAAGCACGACCCCGTTGCATGCCCTCTACTACGCCTATGTCTTCACCAAACACTTCTTTCCAAGCCTTTAAAGTTGCGTCTCGACAGCCCTTAAAAGTTTCCCCTATAGACTCATCACCCACATACATTAAGCGCACGTGTTCGACTGTCTGACTATGTGTAATGGGTTCTAATACAATCGCAAACGTGTGGTCAGCTTGGATACCCAAGAGCACATTAGGAAATACGGTAATGTATTCCGCTTCTTTCATGCGCTCTGTCTGCCATTCTGGAAACACCGGCAACTGTGTTCCTGCAGAATCAGCTAAGTTGTATACATTGGTGCCTTGACCTGCAAATTCATTGGCAAACATAATGTGGTAATGATCTTGAATACGAGAATATACGTTAAGCTTGGGATGAATCCATGGCAAATGATAGCTTTCACAGTAATTTTCTACGGCTAATTTCCAGTTACAAGCCACATTCAAGGTAAAAGCGCCTTGTAACTGGTCTCCCACTGGATCCTCTCTGCGCATACGGGCATAACCAGAATCACCTAAAAAAGGCTGCCAACGGGCCATCACTGGTGCAATAAACTGCTCAAACGGTTGAGCCTGTCCATCAAGGTTTACAAACACGATGTCAAACCAAACCGAACTAGACAACTGCTTCATGCCGTGTTGTTCACAGTTAAAGCTATCCAGTTTATGCACCCCGACACCACCCAAGTGGGGAGTGCCTTTAAGTTGCCCTGTTAAATCATAGGTCCATGAGTGATAAGGACACCGAATATTGCCTTGCACTGGACCTGCTGTATTGATCAGTATCATTCCACGGTGACTACAGACATTATGAAACACCCGAATCACATCATCTTGACCACGCACAATGACCAATGGTAAGCCCATAAACGTAATCGGTTTAACGTATCCTAAAGTAGATAAATCCCCAGCAAAACCAATGCCAGACCATGTCTTACCCAAAATACGGTCTCGCTCTTCGGCTAGCATATCTGGGTCATGGTAAAGAGCGTTAGGAAGGCCACTCGCATCTTCAATGGGCAGCATGATGTTTTCAAGGCTAGTGAGTGGAATACGGTCTAAGATGTCCATGTTAGGATCCTAAAATTGACGTCAATCAAACGATAGCCACACTTTGCATGAAAAGAGTTTTATGCACAAACAACTTAACCACTGACTCAGCAGAACTCTCATTCGTTACTACTTTATCAAAGGCCACTAGCACATTAAGTGGTGGTGAAATTTTGATGGCTAAAGACATGATTAAAATCTGTACATTACGTGCTCTGGAGTATGCCGTGCTTGGAAGCTTTATTAAACCGTAAAATATTTAATATTTTAATAACTTTTTATTCATTATAAGTTTGTTTTATAATTTACCCATGAAAAATATTCCTACCGAACTATTACGCACCTTCACTACCATTGTCGACTTAGGCGGCTTTACCCTAGCGGGTGCACTCTTAGGACGCTCCCAACCTGCCATCAGCCTACAAGTAAAGCGATTGGAAGACTTGTTAGGTATTAGGGTGTTTCAAAGAAACAATGGTCTTCAAGTCACTGAAGAAGGTGAGGTCTTACTTCTGTCTCTTATACACATCTGACGCTGCCGACGAAGAGG
>OJEC01000074.1_pt1 | contig 21897 bp, 23 predicted proteins | sample 1592971 | NCBI WGS metagenome assembly OJEC01 (sample SAMN05416709, study PRJEB24817) | seawater metagenome | isolation source: Sea water | place: Canada:Atlantic | collected 2013-07
ATCTACACTATCCTCTTCGTCGGCAGCGTCAGATGTGTATAAGAGACAGGAGTTTGGGCCGCGGAGATGAGGGGTTTTCCGTGGAGGGCAATTGCGGCCTTTTCCTGGGCAATTTCAGTGATAGTCGAACCGAGCCATTTCGTGTGATCCAAGGCGATCGGGGTAAGGACGCAGACATCGGCGGGAACGGTGGTGGTCGCATCGAGACGGCCACCCATGCCCGTTTCGAGAATGATGAGTTCGCAATTGCTCTCGCGGAAATGCCTCATTGCCAAAGCGAGAGTGAGTTCGAAGAAGGTGGGATGAGGATCCCAGTGGGAGACTAGCTCTTTGAGCTCAGAGAGAAGTTCGGCTGTTCTTTCTTCTGTGATTTCGCCACCACTGACTCGAATCCGTTCGCGATAGTCGACAAGATGGGGCGAGGTGAAGAGCCCGGTGCGAAGGGCGAGAGAGCGGCCCAGGGAATCAATCATGGCGCAGGTTGATCCTTTGCCATTGGTGCCGGCAACATGAATGACCTGAGTGCGATGAGTGGGGAAGGCGAGGAATTCCCGAAGTAGTTTCCGGGGACCATCGAGACCCAGCTTAATTCCAAAAAGCTGGGTGGAATAGAGCCATTCGAGTGATTCCTGGTAATTCACGAAGAGACGATTAAGCGTTCCAAGGTCCTCTGATAGCGACTGTCAGACCGCAGCCCTGCATGTTGACAAAGAGGATTGAGCCATCCGGAGTAAAGCAGGTTCCTGCGAACTCAGATTTGTTCATGGCGTTCCTGGCAAAGTTGTAGATTTTTCCTTCTGGCGTGACGCCGCGAATGTGGGGCGTCTTTTCCTTGTGCTCACTGATAAGATCTTCACAGACGAAAAGGTCTCCCCAAGGAGCTGCGCAGAGGTTGTCGCCATTGGTGAGAAGGTCGCTTGCACCGGGTTCGAGGAAGAGTTCAAGCGTGTCAGGCTTGCTGGCAGATCCCGATGGAGTGAGTTTGAAAATTTGACCTTGGTTCTCCGGGCCACCGTCGGTGCAGCAGATGTAAAAGGCACCGCTGGAGAATTGAATCCCTTCGCCACGGGCAAATCGTGCGGCACCGGATTTGAAGCCTCGGAAACGAAGATCGTTTGCGGGAGCTTCGACGTCGCTGACATTGATCCAAGTGGCTTTCATCGCCACGCCTTCTTTGATGGGTGTCGTGGTGCCGGGATAGTTTCGCAGATCGGCTGATTTTTGGTCAACGATTTTCAGGGTCTGAAGCTTTCCGTGGGTGAAATCTTGCTTCTTGTTGGGGATGAAGCGGTAGAGGAGGCCGTCGTTCGTGTCTTCGGTCAGATAGAGGATCCCCGTTTCGGGATCGACCGCGACTGCTTCATGGCGGAAGCGCCCAAGTTTTTTAAGAGCGACCGCTTGTTGGAGTTTTCCATCGTCCGAAGCCTTTACTTCGAAACAATAGCCGTGTTCCTGTCCGCGCTCGCTGGTGAGATCACTTGGTTCTTCGCAAGTGATCCAAGTTCCCCAGGGCATGGCGCCACCGGCACAGTTTCGGTCGGTTCCGGTTACGGAAAGGAACTCGCGTAGGACTTCGCCGCTTTGTGGATCATAGACAATGTTAGAGGTGCCGCCGATGTGGGGGAGGTCCTTCTGATTTCCGAAATCGTAGGGTTTTTCTTTTTCGAAGTTCTTGGGGATGGTTTGGTTTGGGAAGGGTCCCATTTCTTGTTCTCCGAGCCCCAGCTCATGATTTCGCACTAGAATTATGCTTCCTTTGCGACCGGCAAAACAGGCCATTCCGTCGGGTTTTCCAGGTACGATAAGGCCGTCGCTCATGATCTCTCCAGCGCGCGAAATAATCTGGTAGCTAAAGCCTTTTGGCAGATCGAGGATTCCCTCGGGATCCGAGATAAGATCACCGTATTTGCTGACGACTCGTTCAGTTGGTTCTGCTCTGAGATATTTCTGGAGGCCGAGGAAGCCGACGGTGGCTCCGGTGGTGGCTAGGAAATTTCTACGTTGGAGCATGGTGTGATTGTCGGATGGGAGCGGAATTCTGCAAGTCTCAGGCTGAAAAGATTAGCCTCGAAGAAGGGTAAGGGCAATGACGCGATCCACTGCGGCTTCCTTTTTGAGAAGGCGTGCGCATTCGTGAGCAGTGGAGCCGGTCGTGAAGACATCATCGATTAAAATTACGGTGCTACCCTTTAGGTTATCGAGCTCTTTTTTATGAATTGCGAAGGCATCCCGAAGGTTCGAGAGCCGTTGTTTCCTTGTCAGCTGGGTCTGGGTTTCGGTGCGTCGGATTCGCTTGAGGGCGGGCAAAAGTCGAAGTCCCGAGCGTCTGCAGAAAGCCTTGGCAAGTTCGTGCGCCTGATTTCCCTGTCGCATTTGCTGTCTCCACCAATGGAGGGGGACGGGGGTGACGACCGTTGACTCGGGAAGATTATGAAGGCGGGAGTCGGTTTCCATTAACTCGACAAAGAATGCGGCGAGCTCATCCGAGAGGTAGAATCGGCTGCGATACTTGAGAGCATGGACTAGTTCGCGGGAGGGGCCGGCGGCTTTCAGGGGAGAGCGGGCGAAGTCGAAGTCGAGGGTGATGTTGCTACAATTGGGACAGGAAAACTCTCCTGTAATTTGGCCCGCAAATCCTTCGCCACATTTTTGGCAATAGGGCTCTTCGATACGCTGAAGTCCGTTGGCGCAATCTCTGCATAAGGAGTGTCCTTTATCGAGAGAAGTCTGGCAAAGCTCGCAGAGGGGCGGAAAGCATAAATCGAGAAGTCCGGCGATCATCCTTTCACTTCTTTATCGATTTCAAGATCATGATACTGGGGCGTGCGAATCATGCGGATATATATCGCGACGAGGATCCAGGTAAAGATGAGGGAACCAAGGGGGAGAAATCCTTCTTTAAGGTCGTGGCCTATGTAGATGTCAAATTCTTTTGGGAGATCAGTTCGGCGCAACGCAATGGAATTGAACATCTTTAGGGAAAAGACCCATCCGGCATGAAGGCCGATGGGGAGCCAGAGCGCTGCAGTTTTAAAGCGAGCATAGGCGAGAATCAGACCCACGAGGAAGAGGGAGGTAAACTCGTAAAGCATCGCCTGAGGATCAAGAAAACGCAGCCCGATCAGGCGCAACATTTCGAAGCCTGCCCTCGCGGAAGTTGGGTCGGAGACTACCGCGCCATCGGGTGGTTGGAGAAAGTGAACTGCGGCGAAGAGGAAGGACAGAGAAAGAATGGCAAACCACGGTTTGAATGCCCGGAGAAAGACTCCGAGAAGGGCGCCTCGAAAGACGACTTCTTCGATGACAGAGGCAAAGAATGCGGGCTTGGCGGCTTTTGGAAGAATCGAGGTAATCTGGTCACCGCTCGGAGGAGTATTCCAGTGGAACCAGCGAAGGTTGAAGAGGACCCAGGCCATGGCTAAGAAGAGGCCCGAGGACAGGAGGAAGCCGACGAGAGTCTGGAGAAAGCCAAAGCGAGCTTTACGCAGTGGCTGGCCCACCGAGGGGCCCATCGAGGCCTTGGGGAGATAGATCGACCAAGGGGTATCTTGGAGGCGCTGGGGATTTACGCGGAGTCGGAGGAAGTAAATCAGTGGGAAAAGGAGGACAACAGCAGAGAGCATGAGCGCTCGTTTGAAGTAGAGGTCAAATTCTGCCTTCTTGGCTTTACCGGCAAGCCAATTGAGTTCGTCGGCGGTGTCCTTCTTGAGGGCGACGTCGGCAAAGCCCTTTCCCATCTCATAAAGAGGGGGCGCAATGAGGGCAGCCAGAAGAAAAGATCCGAGAACGAAGGCTACGATCTTTGCGACATCACTAACGGCTGAAAGTCTCACAAGGCAAAGACTAACCCGATTTCCGTGTTCGTGGGAATTTGGAAATTGGTTTTTCCTCGGGAGCTAGAGAGACTTCAGTTATGGAACGGCACGAATGGCATATTACTCATGCGGACGACGAGCACGAATATTGGCGTGCGAATCATCATGCAGGGCGCTGGACGATCATGACAAAAAGGGGGGACAAAAGAGGGGTAGAGGATCGCTGGGAGACGATCAAGGAGCCCGCCACCGAGCACTGGGAGGCTCTGCGTGAGGTCCTTTGGCGGAAATATCAGCGCAAGCGTGGCTCCTATAAGTTAATAAAGAAGCTCGATAAACTCTTGGGACGGACTGATGACGGATCAAACAGCTAGCTGGATCGCGGCCGATCGACGGCACGCGTGGCATCCTTTTACCGATCAGGCGGAGTGGGAAAAGAGCGATCCGCTGATTCTTACGCGTGGCGAAGGGGTGTGGCTCTTCGATAGTGAGGGTAAACGGTATCTTGATGCGAACTCGAGTATCTGGACAAACATCCACGGGCATGGAAATCCCAAGATTGTCGCGGCGATTCAGGAGCAAGCGGCGAGATTGTGTCACAGCTCTTTTCTTGGATTCGCGAATGACAAGGCATCCGAGCTGGCAGAGAGGCTTTGCGCCTTTTTTCCGAATCAGCTGACGCGGTGTTTTTTTTCGGACGATGGCTCCACGGCGCTAGAGGTAGCGTTAAAAATGAGTCTGCAGTGGGCGCAGCAGAATGGCAGGGAAGAGCGGACCGGGGTGATCGCCTTCGATCATGCTTATCATGGCGATACCCTGGGTGCGTCATCGGTGGGTGGGGTGTCGCGATTTGTGAAGGGCTATGGCGAAGCGGGGCTCTCAGTCTATCGGGTTTCAAGTCTGGAGGATTTACGCGCTCTGCCGGAGATCGTCATCAAGACGGCATCAGCGGTGGTGATCGAACCTCTCATTCAAGGGGTGAATCAGATGCGGCCCTGGCCGAAGGGAATGCTTGACGGGCTTCGGGCCTGGACTGAGGAAAAGGGGATTCATCTGATTCTCGACGAAGTGATGACGGGATTTGGACGAACCGGAAAGATGTTCGCTTGTCAGAATGAGGAGGTCGTTCCTGATTTTCTCTGCCTTGCGAAAGGACTTACCGGAGGAACGATGCCGTTGGCGGCCACGCTTACCCGGGAGGAAATCTATGAAGGCTTCAGGGGGCCTGAGAAGACTTTTTACTACGGGCACAGTTATACTGGAAATGCCTTGGGTTGTGCTGCGGCGCTCGCGAATCTGGAAGTTTTTGAGGAGAGTCAGGTACTCGAGGAGGTGGAGAGAAAAGGGGCGTTGATTGAATCTAGACTTCGCGAGATTTCGAAGGTGCTGGAGATTCGCCGGGTTGGGCTCGTTATTGGGTTCGATGTTGCACAAGGGACCGGTAAAGAAGTGTGTCAGGCCTTAAAGAATGAAGGTGTCCTGACCCGCCCAATTTTGGATACCATTGTGATCATGCCGCCGTTGGTGATTTCGGAGGAGGAGATTGATTATCTTCTCGATGCTCTGGCAGTCGTTTAAGCTGGGTCCGTCATTTGGGGGAAGAGGCCAGCGAAATTGGCAAGTGCTTTTGATAGCGTTTGAAATCCTGATCCTTAGTAAGAATCGGTAGCCCCCAAAGTGCGGAGGCGGCACAAATTAAAAAGTCATTATTCGAGCCTTGAATGCCCTTGCTTCGACAGGTGTTGAGAAATTCAGCAGCCGTGACAAATACTTCAGAAGTCATCGCGTGGGTCGGAAAAGGTGAGAGCGATTTGGCGATCCGATCAAAAACCAGGCGATCACGGATGCCGCAGAGAATTTCCAACTTTACGACCCCAAGTAGCTCAACGCGACTTTCTTTAATCAACGTTTTCAGTTCTGCAAGATAGAGAGATTTCTCGCCTCGTTTACGGAATGCCTCAGACCAGACATCAGTATCGACGATGACTTTCATCGCGCATTGCGCTGGGATTTGTAGTCATAATCATCGTCAAATTCCACCGTTCTAAAATGGGAAAGGACCTTCATCTGTTCATGTCGCTGGACAAACTCGCCCAAAGCCAAATTTACGGCATCTTTCGTGCTCTTTAATTTGCCAAGCCGCATTGCCTTTTTGACAAGATCTTCGTTGAGCTCGATGTTGGTTGCCGTGTGCGAATCTTCGCACAACGGTGAAGAGGTGCACAATGTGTGCTGGATTGAGAAAGGGTTCTCCATCCTGGAATGTAGTTGGCGTTGAAGACTAGCAAAGGTCTACCAAGTCACCTTTACCGAGATCGTGGCATTTCGACCAACGCCATTTTGGCCGGAGCCGTGGATGCGGTAGTCTTCGTCGGTGAGGTTTTCGAGGGCGAGATTGAGCGTCACGTTTTCTGAGACTTCCCAGCCGGAGTAGAGGGAGGCGATGAGGTAGCTTGGGGTGCCGTTGGCGGGGATGCGCTGGGTGTCGGAGGCGGCGAGACTTGAAAGGTTATCTTGGTTTGATGCGGCGAGGAGTTGGCCTGCGATCCAGTATTTTTCGGAGGAGTGGGTCCACTTAAGGCGCGCTGAAGCGGTGAGGGGGTGGAGGCGGCGGATGGTGTCTTCGATAATGGGTCCTCCGAGGGTGGCTGCTTGTTCGTTTTTGCCATCCTGCCAGGCGAGGCTGCCTGAGAGTTCCCAGTCTTGATGGAGTTGCCAAGCTGCCTCGGCTTCAAAACCGAAGAGGTAGCCGTCGCTGCCATTGACGGTCGCAAGACCGCCCGTGCCGTCGTCGACGCGAGTGATGGCATCGTCGATAAAGGTGTAGTAACTCGCGATCTGATAGCTGAGGTGATTGTTTGCGAATCTTCCGCCGAGTTCTGCGGTGAGGTAATTTTCGGGGTCGACGTTGGGGGAGCCGTTTGAGTCTAGTCCGTTGAGGGAGAACTGGCTTCCGGTGAGGTCATCGAGGTTTGGAGCACGGAAGGCTTGGGAGAGGCCACCGTAGGTCGACCAGTTGTCGTTGAATTCGTAGTTTCCGCGTATGGAAAGCGAGAGGTTGGTCCAGTCGGCATCGCCTGCTTGATCAACCAGTGCTCCGGTTGGGCGGTAGCCATTCCAATCTGCCGCGGCATAGCTGAAACGGGCACCTAAGTCGTAACTGAAGCGATCGGTGAGGTCGTGGGAGAAGGTGGCGAAGACTCCGAGAGAGTCGTTGCTTGAGTCATCGGCAACGGGTCGATTGGATGGACGAGTTGCCCCGTTTCGGTAGCCTTCGCTGTCGATTTCATCGCGATAGAAGTCAGCACCCCAAGTGAGGTTACCCGCGCCGATGAATGATTCGGCCTGAAAGCTCAGCCCGTAGGTATCGACATCGAGGATTTTAAGATCCTGTTGTCCGGAAGCACGGACGCGAAACTCGGAGTCTTGTAACTTTTGAAAAGAAGCGGTGAGTTGCCAGCGCTCGATCCACGAGATAGATGACTCGCTGTCTTCGAGTCGAAGGTAGGTGAGCGAGCGTTCCTGGTCGTAGGTGCGTCGAAGGTCGGTGCCCGCGGTGGTGAAGGAGTTTCCGTGTACCCAGCCTTGGTTTGCGGTGGTGTTGTGCCAGCGGTTGATGTCGTCCTGTTCGAGATAGGTCGAAGCGAGTGTGAGAGTGCGGGCCTCTGAAAGAGCATACTCGAATTTGAAGTCGAGTGAATCTTCGGAGTAGCCGGTGCCGACCATGCGATCGAGTGCCGAGTCTTTGATATCTCCCACGTCTTTGGCCGAGACCCCGAGCATGAGGCCCCATTTTCCGCCCACTCCAAGCGTTTGCTCCAGGCGTCCGAGATTCGATTCCGAATTGGTATCAAAGCGGTAGTAGGCTGCTCCGTGGGAGAAAAATCCCTCTTCATCCCGGAAGCCGGATGACTTGCTTAGGATGTTGACGGTGCCACCGATAGCATCGGATCCGTATAGGACGGAGCCTTGGGATTTGATGAGCTCAAGTCGGTCGATCGCTTGAGAATCAAGTGTGTTCCAATATTGCACCGGTCCGCCGCGCCAAGTGGAATTGTTTAAGCGAATGCCATCCTGGAGAAGGAGGGTCTGGCGGCCATTGAAACCTCGGATATAAGGAGAGCCATGGCCTGGAGTGGTTTGCTGGACGAGGACGCCGGGGGTCGTCAGAAAAGCCTGGGGAAGGGTGCGGATGGCGGAGTCTTCGAGGTCTTCGGCAGTCAGAACTTCAGATGAGTAGGGTAACTCGGTGATTTCTTCGGGGAAGCGACTTACCGTGACGATAAGGTCAGGAAGCACATCTTGTCCGAAAAGAGGGAGAGGGAGGAGGAAAACCAAGTTTCGCATCTTAAAAAATCGAAGTAATATAAAGAGGAGGGGCTTTGGTCAAAAAGAATATTTTTTCAGGCTGTTAGAGAAAGTTGGCTTAGCTCCTTCTCGATTCGCCCATTAATGGTAAGGAGCCTCATTGGTGATAGCGAGGTGTGGGATTTGCAAAATGTCATCATTTGGAGAGCTGAATTGGAACAGAGGGCTGGAACCGAATCTTGCTTTAATGGGAGGGGCAGCCCAACAAGGTGGTGTGTCGAATTCTGTCTGGTTCCTTTATCTCATTCGTTGTGGGGACGGGTCCCTCTATACCGGGATTGCGACAGATGTGGACCGTCGCTTTGAGGAGCACGAATCCCAGGGGCCGAAGGGGGCAAAGTATACGCGGGGGAGGCTTCCGCTGGAGCTCGTTTATCGGCGGGAGATCGGAAATCGCTCGGAGGCGACGAAGGAGGAGATGCGGGTGAAGGCGCTGAGTCGAAAGCAAAAGCTCGCTCTCATCGCCTTGGCATGATTTTAGTTCTTTCGAAGTCACCATTTTCCAATGAATAAATTTGAAAAGAAAATAAGCCGAATCCTAAGTCTGGTGCTGCGGCATGATCCCAAGTCGATCGGGTTGACCCTTGATGAGGATGGCTGGGCAGTTCTTGATGACTTGGTTGCGGGTCTCAAGAAGGACGGGAAAAAGGTGGATCGGGCGCTTGTGGAAACGGTGGTGGCGAATAGCGATCTGCAGCGCTTTACCATTTCGGAGGACGGTCTCAAGATCCGCGCAAATGAAGGTCATTCCGTCGAGGTGAAGCTTGAGCTGGAAGAAAAGGCGCCTCCCACGTGGCTCTTCCATGGCACTTCGCTGGCAGCGCTGCATAAGATCGAAGGCGAAGGACTTCTCCGGAAAGAGCGTGATTATGTCCATCTCTGGTCCGACCAAGCGAGCGCGCGCAAAGCTGCGCAGCGAAAGGGGAAGCCGGTGGTGGTCGAGGTAGCAAGCCGCATGATGGAAAAGCATGGGCATGTCTTTTACCAAGCTGACAATGGCGTGTGGATGACTGATCACGTGCCACCCGATTACTTGAACAAGCGGACCAAGCTTTACTAGAATCTAGAGGCACCTCTCAATCGAGGGATCGAGAGGCGCTTCGATGAGGATTTTTTCGCCCGTAGTGGGATGCGTGAGGCTAAGGCTCTTCGCTTGCAGGAGCATGCGCGTTCCGGTGCCCAATCTTTCGCCTAGAATGTCGCAGCGCTCGACGCCCGCGTAGCGGTAATCGCCCGCGATGGGATGATTGGCGTGGAGCAAATGGCGACGGATCTGATGGAAACGGCCCGTTTTTGGAATGGCTTCAACGAGGCTGACTCCATTTTTGAGCTTTTCGCGGAGGTGAAAATTAGTGTGTCCATCGCGCATGAGCGCTCCCTCTTTTTTCTGGATGGGCTCCTTGCAGGTCCACGAATCCGTGCGGGGATGTCCGACGACAATTGCGAGGTATTTTTTTTCGATGCGATACTGCTCAAAGGCGAGATGGAGTTCACGCGCAACGTCGCGATCTGTGGAGAAGACGAGGACTCCCGAAGTAGGTCGATCGAGTCGATGGATTGGGTGAACGCGCTTGCCAATCTGATCGCGGAGGATCTTCATCGTGACCTCATCATCGGGCTGAGGGTTATCCGAAGGGATGACCATCTGCCCGGCGGGTTTGTCGACGGCGACGATGGTGTCGTCTTGGTAGAGGATGTTGAGAATCACTTGTTGAGAAGGTTTTAGAGAGTTCACAAATCGATTCAAAATTATTTTTTGTTAGAAAAGAGCGACTCCGCTTATTAATAAAAATTATAGGAGTGAAACGTAAAGGCGAAGACCACTTCACGCTGGGCCTTTTCAACAACCGATAGCTTCGGGGCTATCGCCCAAAGCTGTCTTCGGGGTTTTGCCTGAGTTTTATCGATCTCATTATGGCATCTGATTGTAAATTCATGTTGCTTGAGGAAGTTCACCAAGTTCTTTAGCACTTCGGTGTTGTTGCATGGCCGTGAGGGAGGGTGGCCCCGAGAGCTGTCGGCGAAGATGAGATCGTGCTCACGACGGCCTTCTTTCAGTGGGTGGAGATCTTCGAAGAAGCCTTCTTTTTCCTCTATTCAGGCGATGAACCTGCGGAGGCTTCCGTCGTAAAGGTCCCGTAAAGAGGTGTCTCTAAAAAATTCAATTATCGTTTTTAGAGCCGTGGTTTTTTCCTCTTTGGACGTAGGCTCTGATGATTTCGTCCCCATACACTTTAATTGTCTGGGGTTGAATCTATCGAATAGTAGCCAAGAGATCACCGGTATCCGCTGACTTACCTTTTACTAACAAGATTTCTCCCACCACTCCGTCTTCGGTGGCTGAGACGGTGGTGAGCATTTTCATGGCTTCGATGACTACTATTTTGTCGCCTTCTTTGACTTCGTCTCCGGGTTTTACGGCGACTTCTGAGATCATGCCGGGGAGGGGGGCGATGATATGCTTGGGGTTGCCGGGTTCGCCTTTGAGGTGGGCGATAGCTTCTTTTCCGAGAGCGCGGTCGACTACGACAGTTTCGCGGGGCATACCGTTAAGCTCGAAGAAGAGGGTGCGGCGGCCTTCGTCATCGGCTTCGCCGATGTTGATGAGCTTGATAAAGAGGGTTTTTCCGGGGGCGATCTCGACGTTGATTTCTTCGTTGCCCTGGAGGCCGTAGAAGTAGGCGGGAGTTGGGAGGACGGTGAGGCGGTCGTAGTCCTTGAGGCTTTGCTGGAATTCTGCGAAGACTTGAGGATACATGAGGTGGCTGTAGAGATCGTCGTCGGTCGCGGGGCGGCCGAGTTGTTCGCTGACCATTTCTTTGGTTTCCTCGAGGTCGCACGGTGGGGCGAGTTCGCCGGGGCGGACGGTGACGGGTAATCGGTCGCCAAGGACGAGCTTTTGGATGTCCTTGGGCCAGCCGCCATCGGGTTGGCCGAGGCCTCCGGCGAGCATGTCGATGACACTTTCTGGGAAGTCTAGGTTTGGGGCGTTTCCGCTGAGGAGGTCGTCGGCTTTGAGGTTCTGGGTGACGAGGAGCATGGTCATGTCACCGACGACTTTCGAAGAAGGGGTGACCTTGATGATATCGCCGAAGAGGTGATTGACGTCGGCGTAGGTGTGGGCGATTTCCTGCCAGCGGTGGCCGAGGCCCATGCCGTTGGCTTGTTCCTTGAGGTTGGTGTATTGGCCGCCGGGCATCTCGTGGAGGTAGACCTCGGCGGTGCCGCTTCTGGGTGCGGAGTTGAAGGGTTCGTAGTGGGTGAGGATTTCTTCCCAGTAGTCGGAGAAGTCATTAACGGTGTCGGGGTCGAGGCCGGGGAAGCGCTCGTTTCCGCGCATCGCGGAGTTGACGGAGTTGAGGTTGGGCTGACTGGTGGAGCCAGACATGGAGGCCATAGCCATGTCGGCGATGTCGACTCCGGCATCTGAGGCGGCCATGATGGAGGCGGCGTTGAGGCCGCTGGTGTCATGGGTGTGGAAGTGGATGGGGATGCCGATCTCCTGCTTGAGGGTGGAGACGAGCTTACTGACGGCGGCAGGGTGGCAGAGGCCGGCCATGTCCTTGATGCACAAAATGTGCGCGCCCATTTTTTCGAGCTCCTTGGCTTTATCGACGTAATATTTGAGCGAATATTTCGCGCGGTTGGGGTCGGTGATGTCGCCGGTGTAGCAGACGGCGGCTTCGCAGACGGCCTTGCCATGTTCGCGGGCGGCTTCCATAGCGACCTTCATGTTGGGAAGGTAGTTGAGGGAGTCGAAGATACGGAAGATGTCCATGCCGGAGTCGGCGGCGTGCTTGACGAATCCGGCGACGACGTTGTCGGGGTAGTTTGAATAGCCGACGGCATTTGAGCCACGGAAGAGCATCTGGAAGCAGATATTGGGAATTTTTTGACGGAGCGAGCGGAGACGGTCCCAGGGGTCTTCCTTGAGGAAGCGCATGGAGGTGTCAAAGGTGGCGCCGCCCCACATTTCCATGGAGAAGAGATTGGGGGTGCGGTCGGCGTAGGCCTCGGCGATGGCGAGCATGTCGTAGGTGCGCATGCGGGTCGCGATGAGGGATTGGTGCGCGTCGCGCATGGAGGTGTCAGTGACGAGAAGACGTTTTTCGTCTTTGATCCAATTGGCGAAGCCTTCGGGGCCTTTTTCGAGGAGAATTTCTCGGGAGCCTTTGAACTCTACCTTGGGAGTTTTTAAGGGGATACGTGGGATCTCGAAGGGTTTTTCGGGACGCCAGTTTTTTGCTCCGGGGTTGCCGTTGACGGTGATGTCACTGAGGTAGTTGAGGAGCTTGGTGGCGCGGTCACGCTTGGGAGCAAATTCGAAGAGGCTTGGCTTGGTGTCGATGAGTTTCGTGTGGGCGTTTCCGGTGCGGAAGGTCTCGTCTTCGATGACGTTCTCGAGGAAAGGGATATTGGTCTTCACGCCGCGGATGCGGAATTCGCGAAGGGCGCGGTCCATGCGTTGGCAGGCAGTCTCGAAGTCACGGCCGGTGGCGGTGAGCTTAACGAGCATGGAGTCGTAATACGGGGTGATGACGGCTCCCGCGTCGCCGTTTCCGGAGTCGAGACGGATGCCGAAACCGGCAGCAGAACGGTAGTTGGTGATGCGGCCGTAGTCGGGTGCGAAGCCTTTTTCGGGGTCTTCGGTGGTGATTCGGCACTGGATTGCGAAGCCGTTGCAGGGGATGTCGGCTTGGGCGGGGATGCCGATTTCCGGGTCGTGAAGTTTTTTGCCTTGGGCGACGAGGATTTGTGAGCGGACGAGGTCGATGCCGGTGACGCACTCGGTGACGGTGTGCTCGACCTGGATGCGCGGGTTCATTTCGATGAAGAACCACTCCTTAGACTCCATGTCGTAGAGGAACTCTACGGTGCCGGCATTGTCATAGCCAATGTCTTTTGCGAGGCGGGCTGCGGATTCGCAGAGGTCTTTTTTGAGGCTGCCTTCGAGGTCGATGGAGGGGGCGATTTCGACGACTTTTTGGTAGCGGCGTTGGACGGAGCAATCGCGCTCGTGGAGGTGGACGACGTTTCCGTGTTGGTCGCCGAGGATTTGCACTTCGATGTGTTTGGCGCGCTTGATGTAGCGCTCGAGGAAGACGGCGTCGTTTCCGAAGGCATTTTGCGCTTCTTCTTGGGCTTCTTTGAGGCGGGATTGGAGCTCGGAAGGTTTTTCGACGATGCGCATGCCGCGACCGCCGCCACCGAAGGCGGCTTTGATGATGAGGGGAAAGCCGACCTCATGCGCTACCGTGAGGGCTTGGTCAGGGTCGGAGATGGCGTCGTCGGTTCCGGGGAGGACGGGGACGTTGGCGGCGATGGCTTGAGCGCGGGCCGCGGTTTTATCGCCCATGGAGCCGAGGAGGTCGGCGGAGGGTCCGATGAAGGTGATGCCTTCACGGGCGCAGGCGCGGGCGAAGTCGGCATTTTCCGAGAGGAATCCGTAGCCGGGGTGGATGAGGGTGACGCCTTTTGATTTAGCGATGGCGACGATGCCTTCGTAGTCGAGATAAGCCCCGACGGGGCCTTTGTTTGCATCGAGCTGGTAGGATTCGTCGGCTTTGAAGCGGTGGCGGGAGAAGCGGTCTTCTTCGGCGTAGATGGCGACGGTGGGGATTCCGAGTTCAGTGGCGGCACGGAAGACGCGGATGGCGATTTCGCCGCGATTTGCTACGAGAAGTTTCTGTTGGGTGGGCATGTGAAAAGTATCGGGTGCGAGGTTAGGATGTGGTGGAGGGGGGAGCCAATCACGAAACTTGCGAAAGTGACGAAACTTGGGTTTTGGAGAAACGAACGAGAAACTTGCAAAAAGAGTGAATTTTGGGCGATGGGCGATACGGCGAATGTTTTTGGCTATCTGCACGGCGTTTCAGTCGCCCCCCTTGGGAGATACCACCCCGCATTTCAAAAGAGACGAATGATGTTTTTAAAATTCTTAGGAAATAGGGCTGCGCGTTGGAATCAAGAGCTGGATGCTTTTTCGAAATAGCAGCGTTATCTTTAGTTGCGTTGCACTCAAAGGCATTTCACTGGCACCACGCCTCCGTCCCCGTCCTTCCGTTTCAAGAAATCACTCCGGCATTCGTCTCTTTTGAAACACTACTTGGCCTAATTACTGGATCATTCTATGAAGGAGATCCGTTTTTTAGAGAGGCAGGGTGCCAGGGTTCAGATTATTGAAACGATCTCTCTCGGGAGGAATTATTTTAAAGCGTCCCGGTGGGGCCGATTGGTCAACCGTCTGATGATCGATTGAATGTCACGGTAGCGACAGATCAAACTTTAATTACCGGACTTTCTGGGAAATTCGAGTCAGGCGAGAGACCTAATCCAAGGAAGGGTGAGACTTTGTGAAATATTTCACAAAGTGGTTGAGAACGGTGCAGCTGCGGGTATTCTACAGGAGTGACCATGGTCGACGCTAATCCTAATGTCTCGCACACTTCCTACGATTCAAAGATCGAGGGGAATATCATCATCACGCGAGTAGACGCCGCGATCAACTGGATGCGTAAAAACTCGCTTTGGCCGATGCCAATGGGGCTTGCGTGTTGTGCGATTGAGCTGATGGCGACGGCCTCCTCTCGCTTTGATATCTCTCGCTTCGGTGCGGAGGTGATGCGTTTTTCTCCTCGTCAGGCTGACGTGATGATCGTAGCTGGTACGGTCACTTACAAGATGGCGCTGGCGGTGAAGCGGGTGTGGGATCAAATGCCCGAGCCGAAATGGTGTATCGCGATGGGGGCCTGCGCGTCTTCTGGTGGAATGTATCGTAGCTACGCAGTTTTGCAGGGGATTGACCGCTTGATTCCGGTCGACGTTTACATTTCCGGCTGCCCGCCACGTCCCGAAGCTCTGATCGAGGGACTCTTGAAGCTTCAAAGGATGATCGATGAAGAGCAGTCGTTCATGGCGCAAAAGAGAGTCCCCGTAGAAGCGTAAGACGATGAGTGTTCTTGAAGATGCCCAAGCAATGACCTCCGGAGAGGTTTCCGAATTTCGCGGTGAGACCACCGTTGTTGTCCCACTCGCAGAATTAAAAGCGTCGCTGAAGAAGTGTCGTGATGCGCAGGGCTATGAGATGTTACTGGATATTTCCAGTGTGGATTATCTCGGTGAGGAGCCTCGCTTTGAGATGGTTTACGAACTGGCGACGCTTGACGATTCGAAGCACCTGCGCATCAAAGCGAAGGTTGCCGAAGATGAAGACGTGCCAACCGCTTCCGATCTCTGGAAAACAGCCAATTGGCATGAGCGTGAGGTTTACGACATGATGGGCATTAAGTTTGCAGGTCATCCACAGATGGAGCGCATTCTGATGTGGGAGGGCTATCCTTATTTTCCACTCCGGAAAGATTTTCCACTTGCTGGTAAGGAAAGTAATATGCCGGAAGTGGCATTCTCCGGTGTGGCCCCTCTTGAGGGTGGGCCTTTTGTCACCAGTCCTGGAGCGACCCGTGAGCACGGAGAGCCGCGGGCGAGGGGGGAGAGTTGAGGTTTTTGGACCTAAATAGGGTTGGCGGATGGTTGAGATCCTTGATGTTAAAATAACAGTAAAGGCGATAAGGACGCAGAAGGGTGAATTTTTCAAAAAATCTACCTCACTAAGAAGTAATCAAGTATCCCGAGTCTATCCATATGAATCTGTGTTAAAGATCTCGTTGACCGAAGTGATAACGCGGTTCTTGGCGACAGCGCCTACTATTCCGAAGAACACGGAGAACACCGGTTAGAATGTGATGCGGAGGAATTTTTAATGCGCAAAGCCTACCGCAATAATCCGTTGAGCAAAGCCGATCAACGCTTCAACAAAGGAGTGAGCCGGATCCGAGTGAGAGTGGAACAGGTCTTCGGGCGCAGGAAGCAGATGGGCATGGATATGGTGCGTAGCATCGGCCTGAAGCGAGCGAGCCAACACAACAGCCTTTGTAATTTAGGCTACAATATGGACCGCTATGCCTTCTTGAAAAGATAAGCGCAGAATCCCCCCAAACAATGAAGGGGGAAGAAGGGGCGATGTCCCTAAGAGCCCCAAAATACTGAATCAACAGCCCTGATTTGGCACCCACGAAGAGCCTTGAATGAAATTTTGAGGGGATTTGAAGATCCAAAAATTTCGACATTCAGCTCCCCGCTCAAAAACACAGTTTTCGGAGGTGCCCTATAGTTAGAACTTTTAAGAAAGATTTATGAGGGTTTTCAGTCTATCGAGACCTTCTCTCTTAGGATAGAGAACTGAAGCGGTTAGGAATACCCCCGAGGAGTTTTTCCCGTTCTCCTTATCTTTGGCGGCGCTTTTGGACGGCTTGTGCAAAGGCTTCGAGCACTTCTTCGGTGTTCTGCCAGTTGATGCAGGCGTCGGTGACGGACTGACCGTAGGTCATGTTATCGCTGATCTTTTGATTTCCTTCGATGAGGTTGGACTCGATCATGACGGACGCGATGTCGGTGGCACCATTTGCCATCTGCTCGCAGAGGTCGGCAGCGACGAGCGATTGATTGCGGTAGTCCTTATTCGAGTTGCCATGGGAGCAATCGATCATGAGCTGCTCGGGCAATCCCTTTTCGCGGAGCTTCGCGGTGGCGTCCTCGATCTTTTCGCGTGAGTAGTTGGGGCCGTCTTTTCCGCCACGGAGGATGAGATGGCAGGATTTGTTTCCGGTAGTGGTGACAATGGCAGAGACGCCTTGCTTCGTGACCGAGAGGAAATTGTGCGGGTTATTTGCCGCGCCGATAGCATCGAGGGCGATCTGGATGGAACCACCGGTGCCATTTTTGAAGCCCACTGGCATGGAGAGTCCGGAAGCGAGTTCGCGGTGGATCTGTGATTCGGTGGTGCGAGCGCCGATGGCGCCCCACGCGATCAGGTCGGCGACATACTGAGGGGAAATGGTGTCGAGGAATTCCGTGCCAGCGGAGACGCCCATTTCGGCGAGTTGAAGGAGGAGTTCGCGGGCAAAGCGGAGGCCGCGATTGATGTCGAAGGAATTGTCGAGGTGCGGATCATTGATGAGTCCCTTCCAGCCGACGGTGGTGCGAGGTTTCTCGAAATAGACACGCATTACGATGTGGAGATCCTTCTTGTGATGATCGATGGCATCTTTGAGGCGCTGTCCGTATTCGATAGCCGCTGAGGGGTCATGGATGGAGCAGGGACCGACGACGACAAGAAGACGCTCATCTTTACCAGAGAGGATGTCTTCGGTTTGACGGCGTGATTCTGCAACAAGGCTGGCGGCCTTCTCGGTCATGGGAAGATAGTATGAGAGAACCGCGGGGGAGATCAGCGGGGAGATTCCGCCGATGCGGAGGTCGTCAGTATTGGTCGTGGCCACGGAAGGAACCTGCCTTTTATTGGAAGAGGTTTCAAGAGTGGAGGTTTGTCAGGTTAGAAATAAAAGGTCATCTTCAAGCATGTCGAAGAAGGACAAGAGGGCAGGAATGCCGAAGCAGAGCGATTTTACCGGAGGACTGGTGTCCAATGTGGCCTGTTCTTTCGTTGGATCGAGTGGAGAGAAAGTCGTCGATGAGAAGATCATGGCGCTTGCCAGTGAGCTGGTTTCCGATGATCGGGCTTGTCTGCTTGCCGAGATGATGACAACCGCGGTGCGCATGGCGCGCGGCAATACGGAGCTGGGCGACTTTAAGTTGGCAAATCGGGCTCTCCGTGAGTTGCGGGAATCGAATGAGGTTTTTCATCCTTATCGTAATTTTCAGAAGATCGCGCTCTTTGGTTCAGCCCGGACGAAGCCCGATGAGGCGGAGTATCAAACGGCGGTCGATTTTACTCACAAGCTAAAGGAACTTGGCTTTATGACGATCACGGGAGCCGGACCTGGAATTATGGCAGCGGGAAATGAGGGGGCAACGCGTGATTTCAGCTTCGGACTTAATATCACGTTACCATTTGAGACATCGGCGAATGCCTTCATCAAAGGTGATCCCAAATTGATCGACTACGACTTCTTCTTCACCCGTAAGTTGGCTTTTGTCAAAGAGGCGGCAGCTGCGGTGGGACTGCCAGGAGGAATGGGGACGATGGATGAAATTTTTGAAGCTCTCACGCTGATCCAGACAGGAAAGGTCACGGTCTATCCTATCGTCTGTCTTGATTCAAAAGGGGGGACTTACTGGAAGGCGTGGAATCAGTTTATCACGGAGCATCTTTTCCGACTGGATCTAATTTCTGAATCAGATTTCGAGTTGTTTACGGTGACCGATGATGTAGATGCTGCGATCGAGGAAATTGTTCATTTTTATAAGATCTTCCACTCGTATCGCTATGTCGGAGATCAGCTGGTTATCCGACTTTCGGAGGAACTCACTGATGGAGCGGTGAAAAAACTGACCATGGAATTTGCTGACATTATCAAAGTGGGTAAGATCGAAAAATGTGCGACGCTTGAGGAAGAGAGGAACGAACCTGAATTGGCGGAGCTTTACCGTTTGAAGCTTCGTCATAGGCGGAGAGACTTTGGTCGACTCCGTCAGTTCATCAACGCAATCAACAATTCCGAATTCGAGAGCTAATGGCCAAGGAACGAGTGGATAGCATGTTGGTTGCGCGGGGTCTTTGTGATTCCCGTGAGCAAGCCAAGCGTCTCATTATGGCGGGGGAGGTGTTTACCGAATCTGATCGGGTGGCGAAACCGAGTCAGAAAATGAGTAACGAGGTGGTGCTTAGGGTGAGAGATCGACCCAAATATGTGGGCCGGGGTGGCTTTAAGATCGAGGGCGCGCTGAAGGAATTCGGGATTGATCCGACAGGGTGGATTTGTGCAGATCTCGGAGCATCGACGGGTGGTTTTACCGACTGCCTTCTTCAGGAGGGAGCGACCAAAGTGCATGCGCTCGATGTGGGGACCAACCAACTGGTGTGGAAGTTGCGGAGTGATGAGCGTGTTGTTTCCAAAGAGCGATTCAATGCGCGCAATCTCGTCGTCGAGGACATCGGAGAGCGCGTGAATTTGGTGGTGATGGACCTGTCCTTTATTTCGCTGACAAAAGTGCTGCCGGCGGCGTTTGGAATTTTGGAAGAGGGAGGTTCCGTTATTTCTCTCATCAAGCCTCAGTTTGAACTGTCCCGCGGAGAGGTTGGAAAAGGCGGTATTGTGAGAGAGCCCGAACTCCATGAAAAGGCGGTCGAGAAGATCAAAAAATTCGTCACCGAAGATCTGAGGCGCGAGTGGGTCGGGCTGATGACGTCACCAATTACCGGAACAGACGGGAACGTCGAGTTCCTGGCGTGGATGCGGTAGGCGGGAGGGGAAAATATGGAATTATAGGCATGTTTACAGTGGGAACAATGGATCGGGAGAGGGCTTGACCATTCGGCGGCTCAGTCGAATTTTCTCGATATTTTCATGATGGTTTTCCTTTCTTTCAAGATCATCCTGAAGGATCGGAGTAGATGTGTCTTTTGCGATTAAGGGACTGAGTAAGAGTGAGCTTGAAACTAAATTTAAAATCGGTATTCTCCCGTAAATGCCAAAATTTACCGTCTCCAAGCAAAAGATTATTTCTGCCCCCCTCGGGCAGGTTTATGATGAGGTTCGCGACTTTAACAGTTGGCGGCGGTGGTCGCCTTGGCTGATTATCGAGCCCGATTGCTCGCTTACTTATTCCCCTTCGGGCGATTCTTATGGCTGGGCTGGTCAAGTCATCGGAAGCGGGAAGATGACGGTTACTGCCGAGGAGAAGAATAAGTGGATTGTCTACGATCTGGAATTTTTCAAACCGTGGAAACCCACGGCGAAAGTGCGGATGAATTTCCGCGAGGTTTCCGACGGGGTGGAGGTGACTTGGACGATGGATAGCTCGCTGCGCTTCTTCATGTTTTGGATGGTGGGGATGATGGAAGGCCTCATCGGGATGGATTATGATCGTGGCCTAGCGATGTTGAAGGATCAGATTGAATTGGGAGGGGTCTCTTCGAAGCTGGAATTTTCCGGAGAAAAACAGATCGCGGGCTTTCGCTATCTGGGCAAAGAGCGCGAGTGCCCGATTGCTGATATCGGAAAGACGATGGAGGCTGATATCGCGAAACTAAAAAATATTGTCGAGAAATGCGGAATCAAGTCCAAGGGAAAGCCCTTCGCAGTTTACCACAAATGGGATCTGAAGAAAAAGGTGGCCCGCTTTACGATCGGTCTTCCGATTGAAAATTCTTCGACTTCATATTCGGAAGGGGTTTTTAGCGCGGATATGCCTCCAGTCTCCGTCTATTCCATACGACATACCGGGCTCGATCGGCATGTTGGAAATGCTTGGGCGGCGGGGATTTCACACGGATGGGCAAAGAAGTTTAAGCAGTCACGGAAGGCCCACCCTTTCGAAATCTACGAGCAACAGGCTGAAGAGGGAGTGGAATCCGTGACGTTGGTCTGTTTTCCGAAGAAGTAGGTTGATCAGCGATTCCCTAGAGATTCTGTTTCACTTGGTGGAGGAAATTCTGCCACTTTGCGTCGGGCTTACCGGTCGTTATGATAAAATGGGGGAGTTCTTTAGGCTTTCTTGATGTAGGGCTCTGTCGGACGGGAGGCCTTCGAAGAAATCCCTTCCGAAGGACTACTTCCACAGGAAAGGAGCGTAAAGATATCCAAAGAGAGAATAAGAGTTGATTTCATCACTACTCCACGTTTTGAACTTGCTCGCGGATCTTTTCGAGCTCTGTTTTTCCGATGACAACATGCTGGGCGATGCCTGCGTCGTTGGCCTTGGATCCGATGGTGTTGAGCTCGCGATTGATCTCCTGACAAAGAAAATCCAAAGAGCGACCGACGGGTTCGGTCAGCTCCATGGTTTCACGAAATTTAGCGAAGTGCGAAGCGAGGCGGGTGGTTTCCTCTGAAATGTCACAGCGCTCAGAGAAGAGTGCCAGTTCCTTGAGGAGGCGTTCGTCGTTGAGATTGATTTCAATTTCAGCTTCCCTAAGCCGGTTTTGAAGGTTTTCCCGCTGACGAACGACAACGAGGGGTGCCTTTTCGCTGATGACGGCGGTTGCGTTTTCCAGAAGGTCGAGGCGTTCGAGAAAGTCTGCATTGAGATCGACTCCTTCCCGTGTGCGCATCGTCACAAGATTGGCCAAGGCGGCTTCGAGTGCGGGTTGGATTGCTTCGGTGGCTTGGTCAGGATTGATGCCCGAATCTTGAAAGAGGAAGACGCCGGGGGCTCGCAGGAAATCGTGTGAGCAAGCTTGAATGGGGCGATTCAAGAGATCGGAAAGTTCAGTAAAAGCGGCCTCCAGGGCTTGCGCCCGGATCGGGTTGATGGAGAGGGAATCTGTGCTTGCAGAGGCGGCTTCCAGGTTGATCGAGACATTGACCCGGCCCCGCGACACTTCTTCGAGAACGAGTTTTCGTAAGGCTGGTTCGATTGCTGAAAGCTCTCGGGGAAGGTTAAAGACGATGTCAGCTTGCTTTCGGTTGACCGAGGAGATCTCGACCCGGGCGATGAGGTGATCGGTAGCGTGCTCGGCACGCCCGAAGCCAGTCATTGATTGCATGTCGGAAGCTTAATCAAGCAGGAGGAACTAGGCCAGCTTACTTCCGATCCTGTTCTTCGGAAGGAATGTCCTCATCAGGAGGACCCAATGGATCATGATCAGGATCTTCTTCGGGATTCTGGTGTTCACCAGGGTAATCGAGGTGGTCATCGTCGTCATGATGTTCGTCATGATGTTCGTCATGATGTTCGTCATGATGTTCGTCAT
>OJEC01000087.1_pt1 | contig 20542 bp, 17 predicted proteins | sample 1592971 | NCBI WGS metagenome assembly OJEC01 (sample SAMN05416709, study PRJEB24817) | seawater metagenome | isolation source: Sea water | place: Canada:Atlantic | collected 2013-07
GTACGGTCTCGTGGGCTCGGAGATGTGTATAAGAGACAGGTATTGAGCATGATCCGCTGTTAGAGATTGCAAAACGTCTTGAGGAGATAGCCCTTTCGGATGAGTACTTTATTGAAAAGAAATTGTACCCGAATGTAGATTTTTACTCTGGCATCATCCTCAAAGCGATCGGCATACCCCCTAGTATGTTCACGGTGATCTTTGCGGTAGGTCGCACGGTAGGGTGGATAGCTCACTGGAATGAAATGATCAGTGGCAGCTATCGGATCGGGCGCCCTCGGCAGCTCTACACGGGCTATACCGAGCGTGATTTCGTTCCAACTAGTCAACGCTAATTGGCTCATTAAACTGAAAAGTCCTATCAAATTTTTTAGCGTCACCAGTGGACTATAGTCGTTAATTACTGGGATTTATGACAATGCCCGACATCGTTATCAGCGGAACCGGCCTCTTTACCCCGGCAGAATCCATCAGCAATGAAGAGCTGGTGACCTCGTTTAATGCCTATGCAGACAACTACAACGACGAACAGGCAGAGCAAATCGCTGCAGGCACAGTGGCGGCAATGCCGCACTCGTCCGCGGAGTTCGTAGAGAAAGCCTCGGGAATTAAGTCCCGCTATGTGATGAACAAAGACGGGATTATCGATTCGAAACGGATGGCGCCACGCCTGCCTGAGCGCTCCAACGAGGTTCAGTCGATTCAGTGTGAAATGGGTGTGGCCGCAGCCCAAGAGGCCATGCGACAGGCTGGAAAGACGGCCGCTGACATCGATTCCGTTATAGTCGCCGCATCAAACATGCAACGTCCCTACCCCGCCATCGCTGTTGAGATCCAGGACGCGCTCGGGATCAAAGGATACGGTTTTGACATGAACGTGGCCTGTTCGTCTGCCACCTTCGGTATTCAGCAAGCGCGAGACGCGGTCAGGGCCGGCAGCGCGCGATCCGTATTAATAGTCAACCCAGAAATTTGCAGTGGCCATCTAAACTTTCTTGACCGCGACTCACATTTTATTTTCGGTGACGTATGTACCGCCATCATCGTGGAGAGCGCAGCTACCGCAACCAGTGATGAGCAATACAGTATCGTAGACAGCAAGTTGCAAACGATTTTCTCCAACAATATCCGTAATAATTTTGGCTTCCTCAACCGGGGCGATGAATCTGGAACGGGCGCTGCAGACAAGTTATTCGTGCAGGAAGGCCGCAAAGTATTCAAAGAGGTTTGCCCGGCAGTCGCGGCTCAAATATCAGGTCAATTGGAATCCCTTGGCATTTCACCCGATCAGCTCAAGCGACTGTGGCTCCACCAGGCAAACCTCAGCATGAACCAACTAATCTCAAAACGCGTTCTCGGTCGAGACGCTAGCGCTGATGAAGCGCCGATTATTCTCGATGAGTATGCCAATACTAGTTCCGCCGGCTCAATCATTGCGTTTCATAAGCATCGTGCCGATTTGAGCAGTGGGGACTTGGGGGTGCTATGCTCTTTTGGCGCAGGCTATAGCATCGGCAGCCTGGTACTAAAAAAAGTCTAAGCAGCTTCTAGTTTTTTATTATTGGACGACCAGTTCTCGTTAGCTGCGGCATCAACAGAAGCATCAGTGAATAGCGCACACGCACATCAGTCATTACCCAGCAGAGCTCTCAACGCAATTAACAACGCCTCATTATCTTCATCGGTGCCTATAGTGATACGAAGATGGTTGTCGATTCGTGGCTTGTCGAAATACCGCACGAGTATGCCCTGATCCCTCAGGCCAGAAAATAATTTCCTGGCGCTATATTGCGGGTGAGATGCCAAGATGAAATTAGCGCCTGACGGCAATACATCAAATCCAAGTGCCTTCATCGAGGAACACAGCGTTTTACGCGTGTTAATCACTCGCTCGCAACTATTGCGGAAATAGTGCTCGTCGTCTATAGAGGCTAAAGCGGCCCGCTGCGCAACGATGTCCAATGGATAGGAGTTAAAGGAATTCTTCACGCGCCCAAGGGCCTCTATCAGTGTTTTACTGCCCATGGCAAACCCAACCCTCAGGCCGGCTAATGCTCGAGATTTAGATAGCGTCTGCACGACTAAAAGATTGTCATATTCATCGATCAGTTGTGTGGCCGATTCTCCGCCAAAATCGATGTAGGCTTCGTCTATAACAACTACCGACTCAGCACTCCTTTGCAGCAAAGCGCGAATAGAATCCAAACTCATCAGCATGCCGGTGGGCGCATTCGGGTTAGGAATGATGATGCCACCATTTTTTACCGGGTAGGCGGCAGGGTCTATACTAAAATCTTGGTCTAAAGGAATAGTACGGTGCGCGATATCAAACATCGCGGACCAAACCGGATAGAAACTATAGCTGACGTCGGGGAAATACAGCGGCAGACTGTGCTTGAGTAATCCCATAAATGCCAAGGCAATGACCTCGTCCGACCCATTGCCAACAAAGACCTGCTCCGTCTGCAGACCAAAACGCGCGGCTATCGCTTGCCTGAGAGCAACGGATTCGGGGTCAGGGTATAGCCGCAACGCATCAGCGCTGACAGCACTGATGGCATCCATTACACGAGGGGATGGCGGATAAGGGCTTTCGTTGGTATTCAGTTTAACCAACTTATCGAGCAGGGGCTGTTCGCCGGGCAGATAGGGCGTCAGCGTATTGACCACATCACTCCAATAACGACTCATGATATGCCCTGACCTTGGACCGAGCCGTGCTTACCGACCCATTTAGGCGGCAAGCCCGAAACAGTACCGAACTTCATTGAAAATGGCGTCCCCTAGGGGGTTCGAACCCCTGTTACCGCCGTGAAAGGGCAGTGTCCTGGACCACTAGACGAACGGGACACATTCGCGCTTGATCTGACCTTTTGGTCGTACCAAACTGGAGTGCGCATATTAGTGATTGAGCCGTTTTCTGTCAAGCACTAATGTAAAAATTATTGGGTTTATTTCAACCACTTAGTTATTTATTACAAGGGACCACTATATTCGTAAATTATTTGAGTTTACGCACCCTCTCAGCCACAATAGCGTTAACTATTTTTTTGGTTTTCTAATATGGCCTTTACACTTCACGGTGCGCCACTCTCGCCTTTTGTACGCAAGGTGATGTACTTGCTGAACCTCTCTAACACTAAATACAAACTAAAAATTGTAGTGCCTGGCTCTGTGCCCGATGACTTTGTCACCATTAGCCCTTTTAAAAGAGTACCTGTGCTGCAACAAGATGACTGGTTTCAGGCTGATTCTAGCATTATCTGTCATTACCTTATCGAATCCTTAGGCCACGAAGCATTAACATCACTTATTCCTTCCACAGCAAAACTTCGGGCTCAGATGCGCTGGCTAGAGAAGTTTGCTGATTACGAACTTGCCCCAAGGCTCACTTTTACGGTCTTTAGACAACGCATTATTCTACCCGTGTCAGGCAAGACTGCTGATGAAGAACTTATTGGCAGAGCTCTAGAGCACCACATACCACCCCTATTGGATTACCTTACCAGCCAACTGGGCACACAGGACTACTTTGTTGGTCATTGTTGCTCTTTAGCTGATATTGCGATTACCAGCCAAATGATTAATTTTATGCATGCTGGCGAAGCCATAGACCATAGAAAATGGCCCACTCTGGCGGCCTATTTTGAACGCATGTTAAGCCAATCTATGTGGCACACTCTAGTTGAGCGAGAAAAGCTGACGCTTGATAAAATTCGCCCAACACACTTAGTCCCTTGACGCAGAAATTACGCGGTTACAGCTTAGCATTGGGACTGCTTTTAAGCGTCTTGTCCTTGGCCTTGCCAATGCTCTATCCCGTTGCCGGCATATTGCTCTGGGGCTTTGCATTGGCGTCTTTTAGCCTGCTCGCTCGACGTTCTTTAATACAGTCCATGGTTTTGATCAGCATTGGGTTAGCTGGTTTAGCCTACAGCCTCTTTGAGGGGGCTGCCGCGCCATTTTTTCAACTAATCAATAGCAATACTAATCTGCTCGCTATGCTAGCCGCAGTGAGCTTTTTAAGCCTCATTGCCACACCCTCTAAGCAAAGTAAAAAAAGACAACCACCCGCAGGCAGAAAAGGCCTTATTAGCACTTTGGCGTCGGGGCACTTTTTTAGCGCTATTATTAACATGTCTGCACTATTAATTATTGCAGACAAACTCAGCGCCCGTCGTCAGGTAGATACACGCACTGCCAGTTTACTCACTGTCAACTTCGCAGTATGTGCACTTTGGTCACCATTTTTTGCGGCTATGGCATACACCTTAAGCTTAGTGCCAAATATGGACATGTTGACGGTAATGAGCGTGGGCGCTCCCATGGGGCTGATTAGTTTAGCCATGCTTTATTGGTTGCATCAAGAGCCAGAAGTTAAGCTCACCGGATACCCTCTGAAAGGTCGAAGTCTAGTTCTTCCTGCGCTATTGGCAGTGGCTGTGATTATTGCTCATGAAATTTGGCCCATGCTCGCTATCACACAAATCATTGCCATCAGTGCACCCGTATTGGTGATCGTGGTATTGCTATATGAGGGTCGGGCTAACCAACTGCACCTTCACATTTGCAACCGCTTAGCCAACATGCACAACGAAATGATGTTATTTTTAGCTGCTGGGGTTTTTGCTATTGGCTTAGGTGCCTTATTTAAGGTCATGCCACCATGGCTCCCCTTTAGTCATTATGAAGCGGTAGAAGCTTGTTTGACCCTCGGATTTTGCCTGCTAGTGGCTCGTTTGGGCATTCATTCCATTATGATCATGGCGGTTATTGCACCTTTATTGCTAACCCTAGAGCCTGATCCCAACCTACTGGCCATGACCTTTTTATCGGCCTGGGGATTGGGCAGCGCAATTATCCAGTTTCGGGTACACTGCTTGCTATGCAAGGTAATTACAATATTAAAGGTAGCCACATTGCGCGCGCCAATAGCCTGCCGATCGCTCTACTTTATGGCATCAACTGTGCGGGATTTTTTGTCTATTCGGCATTGGCCTAATGCTGCTTTAAGCCCTAAAAACGACTTACATCAAAGTGCTCACTTGGCATTAAATTAGCCGTTTAACTACTAGGACCAAACCCAACGCAAAGGTTCGCCAAAGTCGTCATAAATCCACTTTTTGGTAGGCCGACGATTGGTTTTTACAGGGGTAGGCTTAGGTTGGCGACGTTCTTCTTTACGTTTTTCTATGGCCTCAACTTGAGAGGACAGCAACGTGCGTGTCTGTGCCTGGCTTGCTATTGTTGGGCGCTGCTGATTAAAACAGCCGTTAACTAAAGCTGTTTCACCCTGCCCTACCTGCTCAACACTGCCGCCGCGCGCTAAAAAATTCTCGACATCTTGGGCTAACTCTTGTTTAACCTGATGCTTATTAGGTGGTAACCTAAGGCGTGATTTTGGACGGCTGGTCAAGGTCATAGGGCGACGGCAAATAGAAACGCAATCGCCTATTATAACACAGGTTTTATTTTGAGGAACTTTAGCTGGCAGGAGAATGATTAGATGCTAGTATTTGATGTTAAATAGCTACAAAATAGGCCCCATGTGTTATGACTGACCTCGCAATTAATTACCAAGACATTGTTGCTGCTAGCCTGCGCATTAAAGGCCACGCCGTTATTACCCCACTGCTTGAATCTCCAATGCTTAATGAGCAACTGGGAGGGCGAGTGTTATTTAAAGCTGAAAACTTACAGCGCACCGGCTCATTTAAATTTCGTGGTGCTTTTAATAAGCTCAGCAAACTTGCCCAAGCCCATCAACTGACAGGGGTCGTTGCTTATTCTTCAGGCAATCACGCGCAGGGAGTCGCAGCGGCAGCGGCGCACTTCGATGTGCCTGCTACCATTATCATGCCCGCTGACGCACCACAGATTAAAATTGCAAATACCAAAATCCTTGGTGCTACGGTGGTGTTATATGACCGTCATAAGGAAAATCGTGAGGCGATTGGCCAGCAACTGGCCCTTCAGCATAACCTTACCCTTATCCCACCCTATAACGATGCAGATATCATTGCTGGCCAAGGCACTATTGGACTAGAAGCAGCAAATCAACTGTTGGCTTTAGGTTTGACTCCAGATCAAGCCATTGGACCCATTGGCGGAGGAGGTTTAATTACTGGCAGCGCTACAGCACTCAAACAACACTTCCCCAACATCACTGTTTGGGGCGCAGAACCGGAAGGTTATGCCGATGCCGCACACTCAATAGCTGCTGGATTGCGTTTGTCGAATAAAAACCCACCCTCTTCTATCTGTGATGCCATCATGACACCCATGGTAGGTGAGTTAAATTTTCCCATTATGCAGCACTATTTGGCAGGCGCTAAAGTAGTGCAGGAGAAACACGTATTGGCAGCCATGCTGATGTGCATGCAGCAATTAAAAGTGGTGGTGGAACCTGGAGGCTGCGTTGGCTTAGCCGCTATTTTAAATCGCAGCTTAGCCATAAAAGACAAAATTACATTAGTCATATTATCTGGCGGTAACACAGACCCAGCGATGCTGGGTCTCGCATTAAACCAGTAGTCATTATTCAGCGGGGGTTATGTCAACATTAACACTCAAAAACTCACCCTTAGTGTAGGGTATTGTCGTGGTCATTTGCCACACATTGCCCCCAAATTCAATGTAAGTTTTGTAACCCGTCACTTGGTTCACACTGCGCTGCTGCATCACCACATCGCACACTTCTTGTTGCCTCTGACCGGTAATCACTTGCTTACTGTTGCCACTAAAGGAGCCTTTATTGGCAAGGTCTGCACCAGCAATCGCACCCAGTAAGGTGGCTGCATCTTTACCCTTGCCACCACCCACTGCATTACCCATTAATCCACCAAAAATTGCACCGGCCACAACATCTGCTGTGGAGGGTTGCTTGCCTCCTGATTGCGTACCATAAATAGGGATTTGTTCCACTCGACACGATTTAATAGGCACTTCTTGATACACCTGTGACACAATGTCGTCGGATTTTTGTAATACTTTCACTAACATCGTTTGGGCGTAGGCACCGCTTGCCAGCACCAAGCCTGCGGCAGCTAAGGCACAGTTTAGAGTCACTTGCTTAGTGACCTTTTGCAGAGTCAATCGCGTCATTTTGTTCATAGCATCTTCCTTAACAGTAATAAGATCATTCTAGTATCTAGACTAGCACATTGCTAAATAATTCCCCTAGCCCGTGTCAAAATAAGTAAAGATTTTCTACTCTAAGCTTATTGAGCCAGCTCTAATGTATGATGTGTTCAAAACCAAATATCACTCACCCGTCTCAATCGATCCTTAAGAGGCCTGCTAGTGTTATTAACTGTCAAAGGTATAATTTTGAATCTACACGCGCCATTATTGGTCAAAAAAGGCTTTTTCTCTGCCCTCACAGGGCTAATTTTTACACTCGTTTTGCCGGCCTGCAGTGTCGCTGAAACTTTTAGTAACAATAACCCAAACGTGGGTCCTAAAAGCCTAGGTGATGTCATTGAGTGGCGCCTAACCAAAGATTCATCACCAGCAAGAGTCGCTATAGAAGTTTCTGATGAGTGGCGCAATCTGACGCCTCAATCACATCCCTATGCCATTTGGATTGGTCATGCCACCTACCTTATCGACACAGGCGATGTGACTATTTTAACAGACCCCATTTTCTCAGATCGGGCCTCTCCAGTCAGTTGGGCTGGGCCAGAACGACTGATTCCACCTGCTATGTCAGTGCAACAATTACCCAAAATTGATGCCGTGTTGATTAGTCACAATCATTACGACCACCTTGATCTGCCAAGTTTGAAATTACTGCAAAAAAACAATCCCAATATGATTATTTTGGCGCCGCAAGGTGATAAAGAATTACTGGACTCAGAAGGCTTAAATTATGTGTCAGAATTTAGGTGGTGGCAAAATATTCAAGTCAAACAAACTGAATTTACCTTCACACCAGTGCAACATTGGTCTGGACGCGGCATTGCTGGACGTAACACTAGCTTGTGGGGCGGTTGGTTTTTAAAAAGCCCTGCTCTATCACTTTACCACGCTGGTGATACTGGCTACTCCAAAGATTTTGTGGCCACCCAAGAGCGCTTGGGAACGCCAGACTTTGCGTTTATCCCCATTGGAGCCTATAAGCCCAGATGGTTTATGAAAGGCTCACATATTGATCCAGCAGAAGCGGTGCAAGTTGCCCTTGATTTGCAAGTATCCAAGTCATTTGGCATGCACTGGGGCACCTTTGTATTAACCGACGAGAAGATTAAAGAGCCCCGCACATTGTTGGCTGAGGCATTAATCAAACGTCAATTGGCGCCTGATTTTTTTGTGGCTCCAAAACCTGGTGCGATCTTAAAGCTAGTCCCTTAAAGTTAGTCCCTTAAAGTTAGCCCTTTAAAAAGTGATCTTGCACATTGCAACTCAGGCCTATGAGAGAGTAGGGCCCATACTTAATTTAATAGCGGGTCATTCAGCCAACAATTCTAACCAGTGTTTGACGGGTATATTGCCTGCACCACCTAAGTGGAGTTGGCAGCCAATATTAGCGGTAACGATTAATTGCGGCGAGTCTATGGTTAGGTCCTTTATTTTCTGGCTACGAAGTTGGTGACTTAAGTCAGGTTGCAACAACGAGTATGTGCCTGCTGAACCACAACACAAATGGTCATTTTTAGTGGCGGCAGTGTCTAGACCTAAATGGTCTAATAGAGCTTTGACCTTAAACGGCAATTGCATGGCATGTTGCTGCGTGCACGGACAATGCACCGCCACCTTGCCTAACCCTGTGCCTAACCCTTGGCCTAACCCTTTGTCTGCAACTTGGGTGTTATTTAACTTAGCCTTAATGGGCGCAAGGTCTTCTTGACCCAAAATTTCCACGATATCCTTGGCGGCCTTGGAAACTTGCTTGGCTTTATCTACATAAGTTAAGTCATCACGCAACATGTAGCCATACTCTTGCAACGCTGCACCGCAACCTGAGGCAGTAATCACCAGAGCTTCAGCACCAGCCTGCAATTCGGGCCATATTAAATCAATATTGTGTCTTGCTTGCTCTAGGGCTTTTTCATGGGCATTCAGATGATGATTAACTGCACCACAGCAACCACTTTGATGAAGCACTTTTAAGGTAATGCCCAATTGGTCTAGCACCTGTGCTGCAGCAATATCTGTATTGGGTGCCGCACTCGCTTGAGCACAGCCAGGCAAACTCAACATCACCCGTTTATGGTTACTTTGGGGGGCCACTAGTTGAGGCACAGCAAGAGGCACATGTTGTTTTATAACTGGGGGCAACATTGGCCTAACTAACTGACCTAGTTTCAGTAATGGACCAAATCTGGACCGATAAGGTAATATTTGCCTTAGCCCCCAGCGCACTAGTTTTTGATGCATGGGACGAGGCGCTTTTTGCTCTACTACCACACGACCTAAGTCCACTAGATGACCATACTCCACGCCCGAAGGGCAGGTCGTTTCACAACTTCTGCAGGTCAAGCAGCGATCTAAATGATGACGCGTTTCTTGCGTCACTTGTTCACCCTCAAACATCGCTTTCATCATATAAATGCGGCCACGTGGGCTATCACGTTCATCACCTAACAATAAATATGTTGGGCAGGTTGCAGTGCAAAAACCACAGTGCACGCAGGCTTGTAATATATCTTTAACTGGTGCAAATTGAGGTTGGTCAGCAAACTCTTTGGCAATAATGGTCTTCATAGTTTACATCCAAGCATATAGACGACCCGCATTAAGAATTCCATGGGGGTCAAAGGCATGTTTTATGCGCTGCTGCAGCGCCTGCTGAGGCGCACTTATAGCACCATAAACCTCAGCTAATCGGTCACCGCCTTGATATTGCACCAGACCCTCCAGAGGCGTATCTGAAGTCTCTGTTAAGACCCAGCGTTCCGCTCCAGCCCAGTTAATCAAAGACGTATTAGGTACTGTGTTTGCGAGCGTATCGCTTGCCCCACTCCAACGCCATAAGGTTTGATCATGGCGTGGTTGCAATAGAGACCCTTCCCTTAGCGCTTGCCAAAATATTTCTGCAGCTTTTGATGCTAGCTTTTCACCACCCAAAAAAGTACTGGCTGAGGCTACTCCACCTGCACCACCTTGCAGTCTTACGTAAAGCAGACCCTTAAAATGGCTCATACCCGTGATGGGTAGACTGAGGTTAGCCCATCTCAACATTGCCTCTAATGCAGCTTCTATGGTCATGTCAAAGGTGAGGGTATGGCCTGCCTTGAACTCTGGTAAAACCTTTATGGAGACGTCGGTAATCAGGCCCAGACTGCCCATAGCACCGCACTGCAAACGCGTCACATCAAAGCCTGCAACGTTTTTCATCACTTGACCACCAAACTGCATCACTTCACCATAGCCATTGATGAGTCCTAGGCCCAGCAAACTGTCTTTAACACCACCAAACCAGGGCCGCGAAGCCCCCGTTTGATTCGCTGCCACAGTGCCACCAATAGTGGCTTCACCAGCAAAACTTGGGGGTTCAAAAGGCAGGCGTTGGTGTTGCTCTGCTAACAGATCGTTGAGTAGAGAAATTTTTGTGCCGGCACGCGCACGGACAACCAATTCAGTGGCGCTATAACTGATGACACCGCTATGACTGGCCATATCAACCACTTCGCCGGAGGTCTCTCTGCCTAGGTAAGTTTTAGTGTTACCAGCCTCAATTTTAAGGGGTGTTTTTGTGGCATAAGCGTGTTGGATCTGTTGTTCTAACTGCAGGGTTAAATCACCCATGCTGTAAGCTCCGATATTCTTGGCAATACTTAAGTGTGGGAATGGCTTTACCTGGGTTTAATAACTCTTCACTATCAAAGGCCGCTTTTAAGCGCCTGAACTGAGCCAATTCTGCATCTCCAAATTGATAGGGCATCTGGGGCATTTTTTCTAAACCCACACCGTGTTCACCAGTAATAGTGCCCCCCACATCAACACATAAAGTCAGAATATCTCCGCCTAATAATTCTGCTTGCTCGAGTTCTCCATCAATGCTGGCATCAAACAGAATAAGTGGGTGTAAATTGCCATCGCCAGCATGAAAAACGTTGGCAACCCGAAGTCCATAAAACTGGGATAATTCACTAATACGCGTTAACACGAAACCCACCTGGCTGCGGGGGATAGTGCCATCCATACAATAATAATCGGGAGATATACGTCCCACTGCAGGAAAAGCCGCTTTACGCCCTTGCCATAAGGCTGCAGCTTCTGTGGCATCTTTAGCGATACGAATATGGTGCGCGCCGTGTTGCTTAAAACACTCACACACCAAAAGTAATTGCTCTTCGACTTCGGCATCAGTGCCGTCTAACTCACAAATGAGCAATGCTTGGGCATCTGTTGGATATCCCACTTTGACAAAGTCTTCGGCCGCACTAATAGCCAAATGGTCCATCATCTCTAAACCCGCAGGGATAATACCCTGCCCAATCAGGGCTGCAACTGCATCACCTGCAGCGGTAACGCTGTCATAGGCCGCCACAAGCACTTGCACTCTTGGTGCCCTTGGTAATAGTTTGACCTTCGCTTCCACCACTACACCTAGCAACCCTTCAGAACCGACCATTAAGCTCAATAAATCCATACCGGGTTCATCTAAACCTGTACCACCCAAGGTCATTATTTCCCCTTCAATGGTCACCATAGTAACTTGTAGCAGGTTATTCACTGTAAGGCCGTACTTAAGACAGTGCACTCCACCCGAATTTTCCGCCACGTTACCACCGATGGTACAGGCAATTTGTGAAGATGGGTCTGGCGCATAATACAGGCCAAAAGGCGCAACGGCCTCTGTGAGTGCTAGATTACGCACCCCTGGTTGCACTGTTGCTGTGCAGCTTTTATGGTTAATATGGATAATTTGATTAAGTTTGGTCAGGACCAATAAAAGCCCTTCAGCATGGGGCATTGCGCCAGCGCATAGACCCGTGCCCGCACCCCTTGGCACTAGGGGTACCCCATGCAAGTGGGAAAGACGCAAAATAGCCTGCACTTGGTCTACAGTTTCTGGCATCGCTGTGACTAAAGGTAATTGCTGATATATAGTCAAGCCATCACATTCAAAAGGTCTTTGACCTTCTTTTGAAAGAATCACCGCACCAACTGGCAGTATTTTTTGCAAGGCGCTGACAAAGACGGATACGTCTATCAGGCTTTCATGGGACGGCTTGTTAGATGCATTTGATAAGGTATTCATAACCATAACCTAGACCATAATATTTAAATTGGTAAAGTATTATTACCAATATTTAGCCTAGGTTATCACAACCTTCTCATGAAAGGCATATTGGTTCTCGTTATTGTGCTGGGCCAATATTACTGTTTCAAACAGGAAAATTGAGGTTAAGTGACGGTACGCAAAGCACTATAAGCTACAAAGCTATTATTTTACAAAACTAGATCTAGGGGCCATTGAAGCCACACAACAAGCAAGGTATATTTACCAGCGACCCTAAAACAGCCCTAAAATCGCACTTAATGAGCCCTTTTCAATGATTCCCCTCAGTCTTCAATCTCGGTTATTTACCCTACGATCTAACAAAATATTTGAGTTATTTGTGGTTAGCATCATCTTGCTATCTGCCTTGGTCATTGGCGCTAAAACCTATTCGATGCCCGCGGGCTTGATTAGCTTCATCGGTTTTTTAGACATTGGTATTACGGTTTTTTTCCTGATGGAAATTAGTATTCGTTTTGCAGGTGATCCTCACAAGAGTAGATTCTTTTTTAATGGCTGGAATGTATTCGATAGCGTCATTGTTATTGTCAGTCTGATTCCTATAGAGGACAGTGAATTAGCTCTAGTTGGCCGCCTTATTCGTATTTTTCGGGTGTTGCGGATGGTATCTGTGGTGCCTGAACTGCGCATATTACTGAATTCACTCATTAAGGCGATGCCTCAGTTGGGTTATGTTTTGTTACTGATGTTCATCATATTTTACATTTATGCGGCTGTTGGCACTACCTTCTTCGACACCATTAATCCCGTTTTATGGGGTGATATATCAATCTCTATGCTCACGCTGTTTAGAGTGATGACCTTTGAAGATTGGACCGATGTAATGTACGAAGTGATGGCAGTTTATGGCTACGCGTGGGTATTCTTTTTGAGTTTTATATTTCTGACTACCTTTGCATTTTTAAATATGGTGATTGGCATCGTTGTCAATGTCATGGAAAATGAAAACGCAGCCGAACGTCTAGCAGATGGAGAGCCCTCGATGACCGACTTACGCAATGAATTAGCTGAAATAAAAGCCCTGTTAAAACGCCAAGGCGGCTAACGCTTAGTAATGAACAAATGTCCAGACACCAGCCCACTTAATAGTAGGTTAAAAGCTCGCGGGGTTATTGCCTGCATTTGCTTATTTACGTCTTTGTAAGGAGCAGAGCGACCTAGCCATGTCCGTGTTAATAAGAAGGCTTGAAGCTTACCTTTATTAAGGGCAGAATGAATTCTTTTTAGTGCAGCGGAGTCAATAGCATGCGTCCACATTTGTCTATTTCACGGCGTACGAGTCGCACCCCTTTTAGCAGTCGAGTAGAGGCCGCCGGGGCGACGGGCTACACGGTTTATAATCACACCTTATTGGCCACCTCATTCCGTGGTATTGAAGTGGATTATTGGCACTTGTGTGAAAATGTTCAGGTGTGGGATGTGAGTTGTGAAAAACAAGTGACCCTCATGGGCCCTGGTGCTAACCAGTTGGCTCAATACATGACACCTAGAGATCTTTCAAATGCCCAAGTAGGTCGTTGTTATTACTTACCCATGTGTGATGAGAACGGCAGCATGATCAGTGATGGTGTAGGCATTAAGATCAATGATCGCCACTGGCGTTTATCTGTTGCAGACTCAGATGTATTGCTGTGGGCCAAAGGCTTAGCCGTTGGCTTTGGTTTAGATGTTGAGGTCAGAGAACCAGAAATTTTTCCCTTAGCAGTGCAAGGACCTAAAGCAGAAGAATTAATGTGCCGCGTTTTTGGTGATGCCATTAAAGAACTCGGCTTTTTTGCCATCGCACCCTTTGTTTACAAGGGTAAGCGCATGAAAGTAGCTCGTTCTGGCTGGAGTAAACAAACCGGCTTTGAAGTGTTTGTTAATGATGCACATATTGGCACTCAATTATGGGATGAATTGTTTGCTAAAGGACAAGACTTGGATGTGCGTGCAGGTTGCCCCAACTTGATTGAGCGCATTGAGAGTGGACTCATGTCTTTTGGCAGCGATATGGACCACACAACCACACCGTTTGAAATTGGTTTAGAAAAATACATCAACCTTGATGCCGATATTGAAAGCCTAAGCTTGCCTGCATTAAGACTTCACACCCCGACCAAAAAACTGATGGGTTTGGTACTGGAGTACCATCGCAGTTTAAGTGACGTGAATGTGTTTGTTGGTGATCAAAAAATTGGGGATATTCGCAGCCAAGCATACTCCCCTAGGTACATGCGTCGTTTGGCCTTTGTCATGTGTGATTTAGAAGCCTTAAATGGGGCTAAAACAGTAGCCGTTAACACTGATCAAGGCCAAGCGACTGGCACGCTCACCAGCTTACCTTTTAACTTTGAGGCCTTAGGCCTTAAGGCCTGTCGTTGAACCCCTTGAAACACCAAAATTAGCCCCGTCAGTCTGAAAAGTGACTGACTAGACTTATGTATTTCCCCAAGGAGAAAGCTGGCGTATATTGCGCTCACATGCTCAGCCCCTAACATTGTTTGGTCGCCACTTATGAACCCAGAACTGTCTATCACTCGTCTATCAACTTCCAATCTTTCAATCAGTCGGCGTACCCGCGCAACCCCCTTTACCAGTCGCGTTGAAGCCGCAGGGGTGCAAGCCTACACTATCTACAACCACACGCTATTAGCGGCGAACTTCCGCGGTATGGAAGACGACTATTGGCACTTGTGTGAACATGTACAAGTGTGGGATGTTTCGGCTGAAAAACAAGTGGCTATTAGTGGTCCCGATGCCTACCGCCTCATCCAAATGATGACCCCTAGAGACTTATCCAAAGCCCGCATTGGTCGATGCTTTTATGTGCCCCTTTGCAATCCTGAAGGTGGCATTGTTAATGATCCCATCGCCATAAAACTCACTGAAACTGATTGGTGGTTATCGATCGCTGATACAGATGTCATGTTATGGGCGCAGGGTTTAGCCATTGGGTTTAACTTGGATGTTAGTGTCACCGAGCCTGATGTTTGGCCCATTGCCGTGCAAGGTCCCAAGGCAGAAGAGCTCATGGCAAGGGTGTTTGGGGAGGGTGTGCGCGACATTAAGTTCTTTCAAATTAAACCCATGTCATACCAGGGGGTAGACATGCAGGTGGCCCGATCTGGCTGGAGTAAACAAGGTGGTTTTGAAATTTATGTGGATGATGCAAGTCTTGCGGGTCCATTATGGGATGAATTTTTCGCAAAGGGTAAAGATTTAAATGTAGGCCCTGGATGCCCTAATGGCATAGAGCGCGTTGAAAGTGGACTATTGTCCTTAGGCAACGATATGGATTATGCCACCACACCTTTTGAATGTGGCCTAGGCCAATATGTTGATTTAGATGCTGATATTGAGAGCTTATCCTTGCCTGCTTTGCGCCAGCATGTGCCAAAGAAAAAACTTATGGGTTTAGTCATTAACCAAACCTGTACTATTTCTCAGACAGACGTCTTCTTGGAAGACCAATGGGCGGGCGAAATCACCAGCCAAGCCCCTTCGCCTAAATATGGGGTACACTTAGCGTTTGCGTTGTGTTCTTTGCCCGCTTTAGGCGATAGCCTAACGGTCGATGTGCACACCAGCCTTGGCAAATTGCAAGGCCAACTGACGAGTCTACCTTTTAACTTTGAGGCCCTAGGCTTGACCCCACAACCAGCTGCTGAATAGGCACATTAAGGCAACACTATGAGCAAATCTTCTTATTTAGGCGCCGATACCATTGCGCTCCACAGTGGCTATCAGCCAGAATCAGATCATGGTTCTAGGGCAGTGCCTATTTACCAAACAACCTCATACGTGTTTGATAGTGTCGATGAAGCTTCGGCGTTATTCAATGTGGAGCAAGGTGGGCATATCTACAGCCGCATTACTAACCCCACTGTGGCGGTCTTAGAACAGCGCTTGGCTGCTTTGGAAGGAGGTGCAGGGGCAGTTTGTACAGCGTCTGGCATGAGTGCCCTGTTTGTGAGTTTTTTTAGCCTGTGTTCTGCTGGCGATCATATTGTTAGTGCTGCTCAGATATACGGATCCACCGTGACACTTTTGAAGCACTCCCTTAAGCGCTTTAACATTGACTGCACCTTTGTTGACATTAATGATCAACAGGCTTTAGCTGCTGCCATACAGGACAACACTAAGTTAGTGTTTTGCGAATCCATCGGTAACCCTGGCCTTGCAGTTTCTAACTTACCTGCCATTGCAGAAACTGCTCATGCTCAGGGCATACCCTTGGTTGTGGATGCAACGTTTGCAACGCCCTACCTCAATAATCCGATTGAGCATGGTGCTGATGTCGTGGTGCATTCAGTGACTAAGTGGATTGGTGGCCATGGCGTTGCTATAGGGGGTGTAGTCATTGATGGAGGTAATTTTGATTGGCTTAAAAGTGGTCGCTTCCCCACCCTAACCCAGCCCTACGAACCCTTCCACGGTATGAATTTTTGGGAAGAATTTGGCCCTGCTGCTTTAGCCATGCGCATCCGCTGTGAATCGATGCGTGACATAGGTGCAGCCATGACACCCCATAATGCTTTTTTGTTATTGCAGGGCTTGGAAACTTTAAATTTGCGCATGCAGCAGCATGTGTCTAACGCTCAAGCGATGGTCACTTGGCTGCAAACACAGGATGCAGTCGCTTGGGTTAATCACCCTGACATTAATGCTGACGCACATACCAAAGCACTTTTCCCTAAAGGTGCAGGTTCAATGCTCACCTTTGGAGTGAAAGGTGGTCGCGATGCTGGAGCTGCCTTTATTAACGCCCTACAATTATCATCAAACCTAGCCAATGTGGGTGACTCTCGGACTCTGGTGCTCCATCCAGGTAGCACGACTCATTCGCGACTGAGTGAAAACGACCTCATAGCTGCAGGCATCGGTGCAGACCTTATCAGAGTGTCTGTAGGAATTGAGACGCTGAAAGATATTCAAGCCGATTTTAGCCTAGGTTTGCGGGCAGCAGCTAAGATTGTCGCGCAACAGGCAGAGGCGTAAACATGTATATTCAAGTTGATAACGCTAATACGTTTATTGCCACTGGTGGAAAACCATTTGCAGCCCATTTACCCACAGTTGTTTTATTGCACGGTTCAGGCACTGATCATCGGTGCTGGGCCCTGCAGGCACGCTGGTTTGCCTTCCACGGTTATAGTGTATTTGCTCCCGACTTTCCAGCCCATAGCTTATCTGAGGGCGAAGCCCTCACTAGTATCGAACTCATGGCAGCTTGGCTGGTGCGAGCATTGGACACCGCCAAGGTAGACAAGGTCCACTTAGTGGGACATTCCCAAGGATTTTTAGTGGCTTTAGAAGCTGCAGGTTTACTCGGTGATCGACTTAAATCTATCACCGCTCTTGCCACTGCTAGCGCCATACCTGTGAATCCAGCCTTAGTTGAAACGGCACAATCCAACCCCAAAATTGCCGCCGAAATGATGCTGCAGTGGGGTTTTGGTAGCCCACATCAATACGGTGCGAGCTCAGTGCCTGGCATGCAGCCCATTGGTATTGGCACTCGGATTATGGCAAATAACCCTCTCGCAATCGACTTAATCGCATGCAATGCATATGAAAAAGGTGCTGAAAAGGCTCTCCAACTTGCCAACGTAGGTTGCCCTAGTTGCGTCATTCTAGCGGCACAGGACCGCATGACTCCCAAAAAAGAAGGCTTGAAGCTCGCATTGGACTTAAACACAGCCGCACAGATTATTGCTGACAGTGGGCATATGTTGCCAATGGAAGCGCCCAAAGAAAGCCTCAACCTAATGAAAAAATTTATCCAATCTTTAGAGACATAATCATGGCCAAGTTGATTAATAATTCGTTGTCTGCAGCATCACCCATCAAGAAAGTTGCAGTCATTGGTGCTGGCACAATGGGCGCAGGCATTGCGGGTCAAGTGGCCAATGCTGGAGTAGAAGTCTGGCTATTAGATCTTCCCAGCGCTGGAGACAGTGTTAATGCTTTAGCTGAACGTGGATTTAAGCGCCTCAACAACCCGAATGCTCCAGGTTTAATGAGTAATGAAGCGGGTCAACTTATTCACTGTGGCAACACCGAGGATGACTTTGAGCAACTTGCAGATTGTGATTGGGTAGCCGAAGCCGTAGTTGAGCGTTTGGACATTAAACAAGCCTTATACCAGCGCATAGATGTGATGACTGGCGCAAACACCATTATTACTTCAAATACGTCCACCATCCCCATCAGTTTGCTGACTCAGGGCATGCCTCAAGCCTTTTGCGAACGCTTTGCCATTACACACTTTTTTAACCCTGTGCGTTTTATGCGTTTATTAGAGCTGGTGCGGGGCGAACATACCAGTGATGAAGTGGTTAAGACCTTAGAGCAATTTTGTGAAAGTAATTTGGGTAAGGGCGTTGTGGTATGTGAAGACACACCGGGTTTTTTAGGTAATCGAGTGGGCGTATTTGCCATCCAATGTGCCTTGCATACGGCCTTTGATATGGGTTTATCTCCCGCTGAGGCGGATGCATTATTTGGCCGCCCCATGGGCATTCCTAAAACTGGCGTATTTGGCTTGTATGATTTAATCGGCATTGACCTTATGGCTGATGTGGCAAAGAGCCTCGAAAGTATATTGCCAGCAGAGGACGAGTTTCACCAATATGCTCAGCCTATTCCTTTAATGACAAAAATGGTGGCTAACGGACAAACTGGCAATAAAGGAGGTCAAGGATTTTACCGAGATACAGACGCTGGTAAACAAATGTTGAACTTAACTGATGGCACGTATCAAACGACAGCCCGTTTGCAACTGCCATTGGCGCAACAAGCAGAAGCTCAAGGTGTTGCTGTATTATTAGATGACGATAGCGCATATGGTCGTTTTGCATGGCAAGTCTTGTCGAGCACATTGAATTACGCAGCTGCCCTGATCCCAGAAATTGGTCGCAACATTCTACCCATCGACGACGCTATGAAACTTGGCTATAACTGGATTTATGGCCCCTTTGAGTTATTAGATCAGATTGGTGCTCAGCGAGTGGTTGAGCGTATGCAAAAAGAAAACCGTCAGGTCGCGCCCATGCTTTTATTGGCAGCTAAACAACAAGGTTTCTATCAAGTCATTGACCAACAATTATGCAGCTTAGAACAAGAGGGGCAATATGCTCCAATTAACAGACCCGCTGGTGTACTGCGTTTTTCTGAATTACGCCAAACCCTAACAGCTCAGTATAGCAATTCTAAAGCCAGTTGGTTTGAGCATGATGGGGCAGCCATTATAGAATTTCATTCCAAGGCTAACGCCCTAGATAGTGAGTCTATGGATGTTATTCGCCATGCGCTTGAGCAGGCACAGCAGCGCCAACTGCGAGGTGTTGTGATTCACAATGACGCCCAACATTTTTCCTGTGGAGTAAATCTAGTTGCCTTTCGCGAGTTCTTTGAAACCCAAGATTACAAGGGTATGGATGACTTCCTAAATCATTTTCAACAAACAATGCACGCCATTAATGAGTGTCCCTTACCGGTCATTGCTGCACCGGTGGGCATGTCTATTGGCGGAGGTTTTGAAGTAGTGTTAGCCGCTGACCATGTCATTGGACATGCGAATTCTGTCATGGGCTTAGTCGAATCAAGCGTTGGCGTTGTGCCAGGTGGAGGGGGCTGTAAAGAGTATCTATACCGTTGGTATGAAGTACTTGGCGATATGAAAGCTGCCGCATGGAAAGCGTTTATGATTGTCGGATATGGTTGGACAGCAACGTCCCCCATAGAAGCCACTGAGCAAGCCATGCTGTACCCAGAAGATCAATACATGATGAACCGAGACCGGTTATTAAGTGAAGCATTATCACAACTGGATCGGGTCAAAAAAGCAAAGCCCCGCAAACCACTGCCAATGGCAGGTGAAGATACGTATAGGGAAATGATGGATTGGTTATTCGAAGCCGAAGATCAACAAAAAATTACTGCCCACGACGTCGCAGTAGGTACCGAACTAGCCCGTATTTTTACCGGCGGCAAAGTCAAAGCTAATACCATGATGAGCGAGCAGGATTTGTTTAATGCCGAACGGGAATCTTTCTTGCGCTTGGCCCGCTCTAAGGATACCCAAGCTCGCATTGTAAGTATGCTTGACCTTGGTAGTCCGATAAGGAATTAGTACAGCATTGATCATTAACTAGCTATTAAGTGCGTAGCACCTAATTTAGGCTGTGCAGTAACAGTTCTTTTGCATTGTTAAACTTCGCCCTAGACATGAACTGTTGCAAACACACTAGCCATGAACTGGCTAGGGGTGTAATCTGTTGATAAACTGAAGTTGCTTGATCAGTTTTT
>OJEC01000088.1_pt1 | contig 20428 bp, 12 predicted proteins | sample 1592971 | NCBI WGS metagenome assembly OJEC01 (sample SAMN05416709, study PRJEB24817) | seawater metagenome | isolation source: Sea water | place: Canada:Atlantic | collected 2013-07
CAAACGGCTCGTCAAAAACGCCATCGTGTGTTGGAACTACCTCTACCTGACTCAGAAAATTGCCGAGGAAACGGACCCGGAGAAACAATCAGCGATGCTCCAGTCCGTCGCGGCCGGCTCCGTAGTCTCATGGAGCCATGTCAACCTTCTCGGAGAATACGACTTTTCTGAGGAAAAGCTTAAAGACTCCATTGGAATCAAGCTCCCAAAGATTTTCAATTTGCCCACCGTGTGATCTTGGGAAGAGAAATTAGTCTATATCACTGTTGTTCAATGGTTATTAAATTTCTCTGTGGAACTTTGGGTACCTTTGGGGAGTTGGACCCGATGGGTGTGGTGGGATTTGCAGTGGTTTGGTTGGCGAGTGTCTTGATGCCGATGAACTGATATTTCACTAGTTGGTGACTCGAAGTCGGCCGAACTGGCTGGAGTCATTGTTCAGAGGGAGGGGCGCGCGCCAGACTTCGGTGGCTGTGCCATCGCCATGGTCGGTCGTAGAAACCGGGACGGCTGTATTGTTATTCCACCCGGTAAGATCGTCGGCCAGCTCCACGGTAAAGGTGAGTTCGGAAGCGGCGAGATTGCGTCGGAACGTTAGGGTCAGATAGCGAGCGGTTACGCCATCGACCTCGATCAACTCGGTTGCTCCTGATGGAAGGCGATGGCTCGAGTCGTTCATTGGATCGGAGTCCAAGGCATACTCGAGAAGGTTATTCATACCATCGTTATCATTGTCGTCGGTCATGGAGGCTTCGGCGCCGAGGCCAATGCTCCGAGCCCACAATTCGAAGTTTGAGGTGCCGGGCCCGGTAACACCAGGAGTGCCACCGGTCTGTTGACTTGCTTGCCAAGCCAGCGGGTCTGAATGATCTGCGGGTTGGGTTTCGGTGGGTAGGCTGAGAGTGAGGCTGGAGCCTCCTCCGTCGGGAGAAGTCGGCCAAGGGGCATCGTCATCATAGGTGAATTCGATGATGGCGGTGCCAGAGCCGAGAGAGAGTTTGATGTTCTCTCCTCCGTTACTCAATTTGTCGTCGGGCTTCCATTCGCCGGCGACCGGAAGCCCGGCTCCGTGGCGGGAAGCGAACGCCGGCTGGTTTTTCACGATGAGGAGAAAGGCTCCGGGTTCGATCATGGTTCCTGGTGAAAAGTCAAAATCGATTCCCTTGGTAAAGCGAACATCGGTCATATCGATGGGAGTTATTCCAATGTTTTGAAGCTCGAGGTATTCGAAATCTGAATCAGTCCATCCCATGGCTTGTTCCGTTGCACTGGCCGGGCCAGGGTGGTAATGGACTTCGGTGATGCGGAGATTGTCGACGAATGGACTGATGTCCGGAGATGAAACCATAAACTCGGCGGACTCGGACCAGTGGCTCCAGCGCCCGGCGGTGTCCTGATGTCGGACGCGAACACGATAGGTTTGGCCGGGTCTGGCTGAAACTGTCGGGAAGAGGTAGCCCGAATCGAAGGAGGTCAGTTCGCCCGATGTGTCAGGATTTTCGATCTCATAGAGGTAAGGATCTCCGGGAACATAGTTTGCTATGGTGGGATCGTAGATCTCGGAAATTCGCCATTCCATCGCCGCAAACGGGGTGGCAGAGCTGTAGTTGCTGGAGGTGAAAAGCAGTCCATTACTGGGAAATCCAGCTGCGCCCGAGTAAGTCAGGACTGGAGTGGTCGGAATACTATTGTTTTGGGTGAGGAGGCTCCTTTCCATCCAGCTTCCACGGGAGACAAGGTAGTTTTTAAGGACCTGAATCATTCCCCCGAAGTCCTTGTCTGAAGCCACGTCGTAATAGCGGTCAGGGTGATTGATCCGTGGGTTGTTGTCCCATTGTCGGCGGTCGGCGCTGACGAGGGAAGGGGCTCCCGGAGTCCAAACATCTTTCACCATTTCATCGATCAATTTGTAGCCTTCATCCGAGTTATAAAGGAGGTCCATGATTTCACGGACGCGATTCTGGTAGCGGGTGTTGAAAGCCGGGTTTTGCGCGACCTTTGATTTGAAATCATGGTTCCCATTCCCATACATGTTATTCGCCCAGGTAAGATCGAGGTCCCATGGGTGCACTTCGAATTTGGAGGTTTCCGGATTATGATAGTAGAAATAATTTTTACCGCCGGCGATGTCGTAGTGATGGATGCCTTCGACAATGGTTCGGTAGCTGAGATATTTTTCAATATCTAGATTGTCTTCCCACCATTGAGGGGTTGGCGTTCTGTTTCGATAGCCACTGATGAAACTGCTAACATCACTGCGGTTATCAACTTGGGTTGGGCCTTGGTTGTTAGAGCTACCGCTATGCCCTTCAATTTTGTAAAGATTACCATCTGGAAGGTCATGCTCATCAAGATACTGGCCGTCTAATTGTTCGATGGCGAGATAGAGGCCGTAGTAGTCGCCTTCGTATTGATTTGCTCCGGTAGGGCTGGCTTGATCAATAACATAGAACTGAGCGTAGTGTGTGTTGCATGCCTCTACTCCGCTGAGCTCAAAGAGTTTGAAGCCTACCCCTTCAAACAAACCTTGCTCGCCGCGATGGTTGAAATTCACTTGTTGGACGAGTGATGAAAAATTTAGCTTATCCCAAGGCTGCGAATATTTCTTGCCATAGCGATCGCGTGCTTCAAATCGTTGCCCGCGACCGAAATCAAACTTCCAGAAATTTTTGCCATACTGGTAACGGTGAACGCCACCGCGCGGGCGGTATTGGATGTGGTCGTAAACCCGGCCGGCATAGACCATGGTGCCGGGCCAAAGGTATTCCGACCCTCCGTATCCCCCAAACTGGGAGTCATCGACCCAAGTGTTTTTGCTAAGGAGGAAGTAGGTCGCAATACTCGACATCAATGAACCCGGGTAGTTCACGGGCGTGTCCCCTCCACGGATGGATCCGCTCCAGTCGGGAGTCCCATCATAAATAAAGTAGGCAAAATTAGGTTGGGGGTCATCCTTATAGGGTACTGTGATTTCGGCGCCGGGAGTGTCGCTGGCTAGGATTCGATAACGAATCAGGCGACGATTTGTTTGCAGCGTACCGGGCAATGTGACCGTGAAGATGGAGTCGAAAGCGAGGTCGTCCCCACCCGTTCCATCGTCGGTCATGATGACGTCCCTCCATTCGTCAGGGTCTTCGTAGCGGGGGTCTTCATTAGAGGTCCCGTTGCTGTTGAACTTGAGATAGCGGGAGAAGTAGTCGCCTGGATTCACTACTTGATATTGCAAGGTTACCGAACCGACGCCGTCGGGGTCGGAGATCTTGGCCGTCACCACGACGGGTTGGCCTGAGGTTGGCTCCTTGGGGAGATGATCGACTTGGCGAACCTGAGGTGGCACGGCTGTTGCGTAAGATCGGTTGGCTGCGCCAGGGGTGGGGGTAAAACTGCCCTGTGTTCCGCCTGAGATTTCTCCGGTGAGGGAAAGGGCGAAGCTGATGTCACTACTGCCACTGCTGCTTTGGTGGATTTCAACTGCGATAATATTGGTTCCTGGGACAAACACACTTGCGGGGATAGTCAGAGTATCGTTGGCATTATTACCAACGGTATTGTTCGCGTATTCGTCGAAGGGAGCATTGTTGGTGAGACCGGCGTGACGGGCAACTTCCGTGCCGTTGACGTAAATGGCGTAGGCATCGTCGTAGGTGACCGAAATGGTGAAGTTCACGAATGTCGAAGGATCAGGAATGTTGGTTGAACCTCGGAAGTAGGTGGTGGCGTAGCGGCCTCCCGCGGGTCCAGAATTCACGGTTGTAACCTCGTCAAAATCTCCGTATCCAAGTTCAGCGGGGCCACTGCTCCAACTTGAGTCGTTAAATTCGCTGGTGCGCCATGAGGTTCCTTGGTTGCTCCCGTCGTCGAGATATTTCCAGGTCGCGGTATTGGCGATGTAGTTAACGGGGCCTCCTCCTCCTCCTCCGCTGTTTGAGGTGGCGGCGGGAAACCCGGACGCTCGCCAGCTTCCTCCAAGATCGTTATCGAGGAGAGGATTGGTCAATTCGATAGAAGGGCTAACCTGCGGGTTTCCGATGCCATTCCCTACGGTAGGCCAGGGAAAGCCGAGTTGAAAATCAACTTCATCGATGGTGGTTCCGGCCGGATTGCGAAGAGTGATTCGTTCGCCTGAATTCTTGAGAGAGGATCCGTTCGCGAAAGGTCCCAGCGCTCCCGAATATCCAAAACGAGATAGCATGGTAGCTGGATTTTCCGAGATGACCAAGTATCCTCCCGCAGGAAGGATGGTCCCGTCTGGGAATTCGAAATCAATTCCGCTGGAAAAATAATAGCCAGAGAGATCAACAGAATCGTTACTTGGGTTGAATAGTTCGATGAATTCGGATCGAATAGTTTTGTTATCCTCGTCGTAATGGATTTCGTTAATGACGACCGAAGGTGGAGTGAAAATCGGCGTGGTGAAGGTCTGGGAGGTTGAGGCCCAATTGCTGCCCGCGGCGTTTTGCGCAAAGGCGCGGAAGTAGTATTTCGCTGTGGGTTGGAGGTTGGAAACGAGGCGGGAAAATGAACCGGTCCGGATACCGCCAGGAACGGACAGTTGCCAGTTTTCCGGAGTGGATTCTCCGTCAATTGTTCCATAGTAAATCGTGACTGTCGGGGGATCTCCACCGGCATCACTGACTTCTCCGTTTAGGGTTGCGAGGGTGCCGTTGATTCGGCTTGCGGGTGAGTTGGTGATCGTTGGTGGATTGATTTCCGTTGTGGAGAAGGTAGCGGTTGAAGGGGCCCATGAGGTCCCTGCTGAATTAGTAGCGGCTGCACGGAAAAAGTAGGTTGTTCCTGGAGTGAGGTCTGAAATATTTCCGCTGTCGGAGCTGGTCTGTAAGCCGAGGTCGAGTTGCGAATCCCAATTACCTGTGCCGGCATCATTGTCTCCGTAATGAATAACCAGGGTGGGAATTTCCCCGCCGGTCGAGTTGACGGTGGCCCCGATGGTGGCGCTGGTTCCCATGATGTTGCTTGCGGCGACGTTTTCCACGGTTGGTGGCGCGGAGGCGGTGGTGAAAGTTTCGCTCGAAGAAGCCCAATCCTCGCCTTGGGCGTTCGCGCCATAAGCGCGGTAAAAGTAGGTGGTGTTGGGCTGTAGGCCGATGAGGCTGGAGGAGAATTCTCCGGGGTTGGCTTGGGTTCCAAGATTCTGGGTATTGGCCCATGCCGCTGTGCTATTTCCTCCATCGGATGGTCCCCAATGAAGACTCATGGTGGGTGAACTTGTTCCCACCTTAATGAGGTTTCCCCGAATGGTCGCGCTTGAGGAAGTGATTGTAGTTGGAGTGAGCGTGACGACGGAAGGAGCTCCAGTGGGAATCCTCGTGGTAAAGGCGACCTCGGCAAATCCCACGCGAGAACCTCCGTGGTTACTGATGATTTGAAGGCCAATGTAGCGGGCCCCACCCGCCGCCGAAACGTCAAATGATTGCCCGTCATCGCCATCTCCGGTTCCCTGGGTGAGTGAAAAACCCCCGTTAATTTTGGACCACCCGCCGCTTGCAAAATCATAGGCGGTGACATTTCCGCTGGTTGTGGGAGGAGTTATTGTTGGGGAGGTGGCGTGAAAAATGTTGAAGCTATTGGTTCCCCGATCGCGAGCATTGTTTTCCTGGACATTCCAAAGATAGATTTGATCAAGATTGGGAGTTGGGGAATCGAGATCAAGAACGGCCCAAGTCGTATTGCCCGACGGAGTTGAAAACCCCTGCCAATCGTCAGCCCATGCAGTGGAGTTGATGGTCCAGGTCGATGGATCATTGGGGTCGGGTTTTGACATGCCACTTCCGTTGATGATCTGTAATGCCGCGCCATTTCCGGTTAGACTGTCGCCTTGGTGAAAGGCTTTGATGGAACTGGGAATAATCACATCGGCTGAGATGGATTGTAGTCCGATCAAAGTGAGGAGAACTGCCGTGGAGGCGGTTGAAAAAGCACGAAAAAATAGATGCATAATCTAGTAAGCTATGGAGGTGATGACAGATTGGCCGCCAACTGCTAGGAATTTTCTTTTGGCGGGAGGGCCTTGAAGTCGCCTTTGGACCGGAGGGGGGCGAAAGGGGGTTGATTCAAATTCCTGCTTTGAAATCCGCCTTACCTCCCTCCACTCGCTTTGCACTAGTTTCTCCCAAGTGATGGCGTGAAAGTCCTGTCCGATAATTCTGCCGTCCCTACCATCGGCAGACTCTCGCCGCGCGTAGATCAAATTCAGACGGTCTTGCTCGCTGGCCGCCGTAACGGACTCCGAAACTGTGACCCACTGCGGATCCGCAAGCTCATACTTCGTGAGTGTGGGCTCAACTTGATCGATCGGATACCCCGTCCTATCCGCATGATACTCCGGCACTCCGTCTCCATTATGGTCGATCGTCATCGACATGGTCTGACTTTCACGGTCACCATACTCTTCGATTACCAGAGTCTCCCATGATTCCTTGTCGCTCCGGTTGGCGCGGGATCTTTGCAACCTACCGTCGCAACAACGAGGATGCTCAGTGTTAGGGGCCGGATCATTTTTTTAGCGAACGTTGAAGGATAGGCGACCCATACAGCTTGACGCCAAGTCGCTTCCAATTACCGAAAGCTAATCAACGAAGCCTCAAAACTCAAACTCAACTTTCGGCGCTGTATGAGGTCGCCTACTCCGTGTTGTTCGCTTTTGGTTGATCGATGATGACGCCCCCACGACCTTCTATACTCCGGCACCAGCGAATCCATAATCGCTGACTATGAAAACAGTAGCACAAGCCCAAAGAATACTGATTAGCCCAAGGGAACAACGTATCGGTGAGCGCGAAAATGCGGTGGGTGTTCCTGAAAATATCTCTACACCAAAAAACAAGGCTCCAAATAGGCAGGGTAAAATAGCTAGACCTTGATGGCCTGAAACGTAGAGTCCGCCGAAAAGCAGAAGAATGCTAATCAGTGGCGTAAAACAAATTAGCCCTAAGGAAACACTGATTTAACCGGAGTGGTCGTCGAGAGCAGAATCTGAGAGATTCTTCGTCATGGAGCACCAGCCGGGATTTTCAGAATTCGAATTTGCAGGGAAGCGTAAGACGACCCGCCGGGAGAAGTTTCTCGCGGAGATGGAAATCACCGTTCCCTGGGATGAGTTGCTCGTTGAAATCAAGCCCTACTACCCGGACGGGAAACGTGGACGACCACCGATCGGACTGGAGCGAATGCTTCGTCTTTACTTCCTTCAACAATGGTATGGCCTCGCTGACGAAGCGCTCGAAGATGCCGTTTATGACAGTCAGGCCATGCGCGCTTTTCTTGGGATCAATCTCGCCAGCAACCCTGTGCCTGATGCCACGACCTTACTCAAATTCCGCCATCTGTTAGAAGAGAACGATCTCTGTGCCACCATTTTCGAAACGATCAATGCCCACCTTGAAGAGCGGGGTTTGCTCATGCGCGAAGGAACCCTCGTCGATGCCACCATCATCAATGCTCCGTCTTCCACGAAGAATAAGGACAAGGCCCGGGACCCTGACATGCATCAGACCAAGAAGGGTAATCAATGGTATTTCGGGATGAAAGCGCACATCGGAACGGACCGCGACAGCGGGATTGTTCACACTGTAATTTCCACAGCGGCCAACATTTCTGACATCTCCCAAACCGATAAACTTCTGCATGGGCAAGAGACCCAGGTGCATGCTGATGCCGGATATGTAGGGGTTGAGAAGCGCGAAGAAATCGCGGAAGAAGATCCCACTGGTCGTATTGATTGGCAGATCGCGAAGCGACGGGGTCCGATCAAAAAGATGGCAGAAGGACCGGAAAAGGACCTCATCCTGGCAGAAGAAAAAGCCAAGGCCTCGGTGCGCGCGTTCGTTGAACATCCCTTTCATATCCTCAAAAACCTCTTCCGTCACCGCAAGACCCGCTACCGGGGACTAGCTAAGAATTATCACCAACTTCAAGTGCTTTTCGGCTTGGGCAACCTCGTGGTTGCAGCTCGCAAGCTTGTCTAAAAGGAAGGGAAAGAAGACCAAAGAGGCCAAAAATCCTGCCAAGATCTCGAAATGCTCGATGGAAATGATCAGCACAAACCGCTTTCGATCCGAATCGGAGCCTTGGTGCGACCGCGAAATTAATCAGAAAAGGATCTTGGGCGAATCGCCTCTTTATTCAGCGTCTCCCTAAGGATAACCAATCTCATTTGACCCAAAGACAACATGCGGCAGACTTTTAATCGAGAGAAACACGCAATTACACCTTTTCTCCCCCAAAACCTTCCCGATAGCCTACCACTCTAAAAAAATCTCCGAAATCCGCTCGGCCCTTTTTTTCTACTGGATCCCCTTCCCCCCACCGCCATCCGTATCCACTGCCAATGACCCACGATCTGAACCCACGCTTCAAGAACACCATCTGCTCCGTCTCCGGTGCCTCCGCGATGGAAGTCACGGAGATCATTCAGGAACTCTGGAGCGGCTACGGCCAAATCCTCCGCATCCGCCTCGAAGGAGGCTTCCCTTCCACTGTTATCGCCAAACATGTCCGGATGCCCACCACGGAAAACCACCCCCGCGACTGGAATTCAAACCTCTCCCACCAACGGAAACTCAAATCCTATCAGATCGAGACCGCCTGGTATCGCCACTGGAGCCGACTCTCTGGGTCGGACTGCCGCATCCCCGAACTCCTCGCCTTCGATCAGCACGACGGTGAAATTATCCTCATCCTCGAAGACCTCAACGCTGCCGGATATCCTGCCCGCTTTACCTCGCTCTCCCGTATCCAACTAAAAAACTGCCTCGATTGGCTCGCCCACTTTCACGCCACCCACATGGGAGCAAAACCCGGGGAACTTTGGGAAACCGGCACCTACTGGCACCTCGCCACCCGCAGCGAGGAACTCAAAGCCCTCGACGACTTGCCTCTCAAGAATGCCGCATCCGCCATCGACAGCATCCTCAACAACGCGCGTTACCAGACCATCGTCCATGGCGACGCCAAGCTCGCCAACTTCTGTTTCTCCGAGTCGGGTGATCAGGTCGCTGCCGTCGACTTTCAATACGTCGGCGGCGGTTGCGGCATGAAGGACCTCGCTTACTTCATCGGCTCCTGCCTCAACGAATCCGCCTGCGCACAGCAAGAGTCCGAACTCCTTGACCACTATTTTGCAACCCTCCGTAATGGTCTCACCTCCAAGCACCCCAATATCGACCACGCAGCTGTCGAAGCCGAATGGCGCGCCCTCTTCCCTCTAGCTTGGACTGACTTCCACCGTTTTATCAAAGGTTGGAGCCCAAGCCATCGAAAGATTAATTCCTACAGCGAACGAATCGCCCGCGAAGTTATTGCGACGCTCTAACATTTCTTTCCATGCACCAAAGCCGGACCAACTCACAGAGGAAAGTCCCGACGACTCCAGCGATTATCGGAACGTTCTTGGCATTAAGCGACGGTGTAACTGTCCCCTTAGAGCTTCGTTCCTCCAAATGAAAGTGAGGATCACCGATCTAAAACTTTAGAAATTTCGAACCATCCACTAGCATCCCACCAGATGAAGGTTCCCAAAGATTTTCTCCCCCGAATAGCGCACATCCCTCCGCGGGAGCCTGACTCGCTAAATAGGCATTCTACCTGCAACCGACACAGGTGAATCTTTCCGAAAAATCCATCGTTTCTCAGCAATCGCCGCCAACCAGACTTCCGTCAAATGCCTCCTTCCATCTCAGCCCCACCCGTCATCATCCTCGTCGAAACCCAGATGGGCGAAAACATTGGCATGTGCGCCCGCGCCATGCTCAATTGCGGTCTCGATCAGCTACGACTGGTCCGGCCACGCGACGGCTGGCCCAACGAGAAAGCTCGCGCCACAGCCGCCGGAGCGAACATCGTCCTCGATAATGCGAAGGTCTACGAGCACATCGACGAAGCGATTGGCGATTGCCAGCGCGTCCTCGCCGCCACTGCCCGCCAGCGCAACCTCAGAATTCCCGGTCTCAACCTTCGCGAAGCAGTCCGTGAAATCGTCGATGCCACACCCCCGCCAAAGACCGCCATCCTCTTTGGCCCCGAAGCATCCGGCCTCGACAATGATACTCTCGCACGCGCTGACCGGCTCATCCATTTTCCGACCAATCCTGACTTCCCTTCGCTGAACCTCGCCCAAGCTGTCCTCCTCCTCGGCTGGGAATGGCGACAAAGCAGCCCTCTTGAATCCGCCACCATCGTCAACCCAGATCTCCCCGCGACTCGCGAAGAAACCAACGCCTATCTCGCCCGGATCGAGCAAGCCCTCGATAACTCTCAATTTTTTCTAACCCCAGAACGAAAGCCAAACATCATCCGAAGCCTCCGCACCTTCGTCACCCGCAGCAACGCTAGCCACAAAGAGCTCCGTATGCTCCACGGCGTACTGACCGCGTTGATTAAAAACTGATCAATTATCTGCAGGGAAATGATACGCCGCGTCTACACCTTTGGCGGTGAAGGAAATTTCATTTTGCGCGCAACCGGAGATGGTAACGGGAAGTGGTCTCACGATTTCAAGAAACTCTTCTCGATTGAAACCGCCAGCCAAAGTCAGAAATAAATTTCTTCGGACTCCTCCTCTGCTACTCTCTCGAGTCCTCCGACATTATGGAAATCACTAACAAAACAAAAAAGCCTCTCAGTGTTCCTCTTCCAGCCGGAAAGAAACTATTCCTAGGCCCTGGACAGTCAGGACAGATCACTCGGAAGGCAGCCGAAAGTCCGGCCGTGGTTAAACTCGTAGAGGCGGGAGACGTTAAAGTCTCTGAAGAAGGCGCAAAGCGCAAAGGTGGTGGTAATTCCGGCAACGGCGTTTCCAGTGCCTCACGCCACGGTGGATCCGGGGCCATGCGCCAGTCCGGCGACAAATAAGCTTCGCTCTGCTACAAAAACAGAGGCCGCAGGCAGGAGCTGGTTAAGGCCGCAAGGATTTCGGGTTGCACTGCGGTGACTTTTTCACTCGCCGAATCACCTTCTAGCGCGTGTTTCAGCGCCTCCATGAGTAGCTCGAACTGCGCCTCGATGGCCACGCCGAGGGACTCAGGAAAGGCGGCGTCGAGAATAGTGATGCCAAAATCAGCCGGTTCAATCAGCTCTTCCGCCCAGCCAAGGATCATCTCGATCGGTGAATGATCTGGAAATCGCTCAGTGATGAGGGCGTGGATATCGCTGCGATTCTGGACGTTCATGAGCAATGCGAGGAAAAAGCGATGCTCCGGATTTTCGATGTGATAGCGCATCTGGGAGATGGAATCCCGACGGAGACTTTCGGCCAGAGTCTCGGGAACTCCCTTCGCGAGTTCGCCGTGTCTTTTTTGAAAGGTCGCCAGAACGGGTTCCCACTCGTCAAGAACCTGAAGGCGGTCCATGGCGTGAAGCAAAGTGTTGAAGCCCCGCTCGAAATCCAAGCTCCCCACCATTTCCCTCACGCGTGTTGCGTAGCTGGGATGGTCGAGAGTTTCGAGCACGTCGAGGAGTTGCTTGCGACGCATTGTCAGAGCATCCGTATGTATCGGATCGATCGCGATGTGGGGTGGCAGGTAATTATACTGCGGCCCAGTACCGGGATCGTGATGGGTGCGGACCACCACGGTGACGGAGGGCGTATCGAGATGAAAAAGAGAATGGATGCATTCCCGGCCAGAGGTAATGGGGACGGTGCGGCCACTTTCCAGTAGTTCGATCTGCTTCATGCGGAGGTCGCCAATGCGTAAATGTGGAGTAACTGACCGGGCTCCCACGAAGTCGAATTCGGAATGAACACTGGATCCCTGCATGACATGGAACGCACCGGAGAATTCGTGTTGATGGATCTCGGTGGTTCCCTCCATCCAGAAGAGGATCTGAATATAAAAACGCGGATCATTAAAGGCGACTAGCTCGGGTTGCCCGAACCCCGATTGACTCTGAAAAGGTTGTTCGTCGTTGACAAGGAACTCGTGAATCATCTCCTCAAGGCCCACGTTTTTAGACGGCGGAGCTTCATCGATGGCGATCCGGGCCAGCTCCGGAAACGCTTCAAGCGAGAAATTCTGCTTCCGCCACCGTTCCAGGACAGTGCGACCAAGTTTTTCAAAATAGGAATTCATAGGCGCACATTCTTCGACCAATTAATAGTGCGCCACAAGGGACGAGAATCAAGGATATCAATTGTCGTAGCATCGGTAAAATTCATGTCTCTCGTCGCTGAAGCGCTACAGGCGATCGTTGAGGTCCCATTCGCACGCATCGGGGCGACAGCAGCAGTTGAAAAAACCTCCATTTAGAGCGTGCAGACAAAAAAACTGAGATTGCTAAAAAAGGGTGATTGTCACCGTTTTATACCGTGGCGATTTTCTCTGGGTCGGCAAAGGCCACCGATGAAGAGCAGAGTAAAAAAAATGCGCTCTAAACATCTGCATCACATTCCACTCCCACATGAAATCAAGCGTTGAATCCTCCCCATGCTGGGCCATTCTCCACTAGTGACCGAACTCGAAACAGCAGTCCACGCCGCGCAAGAAGCGGGCAAACTTCTCAGGGCAAACTTCCACGAAGTTAAAGAAGTCGATGAAACTCTCGCCCACGACCTGAAACTCGCTCTCGACAAAGAGTCCCAAGATCTCATCACCGGGATCATCCTTGAGCAGTTCCCCGGCCATGCCATCTATGGCGAAGAGGGACTTGCCGGCGACCAGTCCTCCAAGCATCAGTGGATCGTCGATCCCATCGATGGCACCGTAAACTTTTTCTACGGCATCCCTCATTTTTGTATTTCGATCGCTAAGCGCGTCAGTAAAGAACTCGTCATCGGCGTCATTTACGACCCAATGGTCGGTGAACTTTGGACCGTCGAAAAAGGAGGACAGCCTCTCCTCAATGGAAATCCAGTCACCGTCAGCACTCGTGAGACGCTCGAGGAATCGATCCTCTTCGTCGGCTGTGGTAAAAACGAGGAAGCTCTGAAGACCGGCCTAGAGCGATTCCGCCAAGGTTCCCTCCGTGCTCGCAAGATGCGCATGATGGGATCCGCCGCGCTTGGAATGGCCTACATTGCCTGTGGCCGCCTTGATGCCTATGTCGAAGCCCGTATCTCTCTCTGGGACATCGCGGCCGGACAGCTCATGATTGAAGCCACCGGCGGAAAAGTGACCCTCACCCCTCGCGCTGACAATCCGGACGTCTACTCCATTGTCGCGACCAACGGTAAAATTCCCATCGAAGAAATCTTATGATCCGCACCGGAATCGGATACGACGTCCACCAATTCATCGAAGGTCGCCCCTGCATTTTGGGTGGAGTGGAAATCCCGCACACCCACGGACTCCTTGGTCACTCCGATGCCGATGTCCTAAGCCACGCGATCGCCGATGCCATTCTTGGAGCCCTTGGGCTTCCCGATATCGGTCATTATTTCCCGCCCGGTGACCCGAGCTGCAAGGACATTTGCTCGCTCAAAATCCTCGAAAAATGCGCCGCGCTTTGTGCCGAGTCTGACTACATTATTAGCAACATCGATTCTTCTCTCGTCGCCGAAGCACCCAAGGTCCTTCCTCACGCCGCCGCCATGAAATTAAATATGGCTAAAGCACTCGGAATTACCCCGGGTCAAATCGGGATTAAAGCGACCACGAATGAAACGATGGGCTTCGTCGGAAGACACGAAGGCATTGCCGCACTCGCTTCCACGCTCATCTACAAAAAGGGCACCTTATTATGAAATCTTCCCTTTATAACGAATGGCTGAAAAAGCTACGCAAGCGTGCCGCTCCCAGTGGCACCATCAGTCAATGGTCCCTCCTGCTCACGAAACAACAAGGCGGCGCCCCAGAAATCTGGGCAGAACACATCCGCTCGGTTTTAGATGAAGGAGAAAAAGCCTCTCTCGAGCTCATCCTCGACCTCGATCTCATCAGTGCCCCCGCACGCAAATCGCCGTCCTCCGACGATCAAATTTCGCTCTGGTAACCCTCTGTAACATTGCCACTTCGACATATTCTCGCTCGCCACATCGCTCTTTTCAGTATGAATAGCCTCACTCAACCGAGGTGATCTTCCGCTTTGGAGTTACTTTCATGATATTGGAAGATGAAGAACCAGCGTCAGGGAATCCAACAGCATACTTTAGCCCATCAAAGACTGAAATAACGGCCCCAATCTTTGCAACAGAGCGCGCCTCCTGAAGACCGTTATGATAAGCTTCAGGATTTGATCCGGAGCATGAAGTTCCTCCGAATAAACAACACGCTGTCAGAATCAATTTTAGCCTGAAGTTTTTCATCTCCGATAAATACAGACACTTCTTCCCTATTTAGAACCGCTGATGTGCCTCACCAAAAAAGGCGACTCTGTTTCCAGAGACGCCTTTTGAAAATTGCCGAGTTGGTCGACTACTTGCCCCAAGCATCGAGAAGAGCCTGACCGATTCCCGAAGGAGTCTCGGCGACCACCATTCCTGCATCGGCCATCGCTTCCTTCTTCGCTTCAGCAGTGCCTTTTCCGCCGGAAACAATCGCTCCCGCGTGGCCCATGCGACGTCCCGGAGGCGCTGTCGCTCCCGCAATGAATCCCGCAATCGGCTTCTTGCAGAACTCCTTGGCCCACTCCGCTGCTTCTTCTTCCGCAGATCCACCGATCTCACCAATCATGATGATTGCTTCCGTCTCAGGGTCGTCATTAAAAAGTTTCAGCACATCCAAGTGGGAAGTGCCATTGATGGGATCGCCACCGATTCCCACGCACGTGCTCTGACCATAACCCAGCTGGGTCACCTGCCAAACTGCCTCATAAGTGAGAGTGCCCGAGCGAGAAAGAACACCCACGGTCCCCTTCTTGTGAATGTAGCCAGGCGCAATTCCGATCCGGCAGCCGCCAGTGGAATCAGGACCCGTTCCAGGTGTCACGATCCCTGGGCAGTTAGGACCGATCAATCGGGTTTTCGAACCCTTCATGATTTCCTTCACCCGCATCATGTCCATGACCGGAATTCCCTCGGTGATTGCGACAACAAGATCAACTCCCGCTTCGACCGCTTCCAAAATGGCGTCAGCCGCAAATGGAGGAGGAACAAAAATAGCCGAAGCCGTCGCTCCCGTCTCTGCCATCGCTTCCGCAACCGTATCATAAACAGGCACCTTGTGGTCTCCGTGTTCAAAATTCTGGCCGCCCTTACCCGGAGTAACTCCAGCAACAAGTGCCGTTCCGTAATCGAGACTGAGTCCGGCGTGGCGTCCGCCAAATCCACCGGTAATTCCTTGCACCAACACTTTGGTGTCTTCGTTGACTAAAATAGACATCGTTTTTAAAAGTGAGTGATTAAATTATACTGCGGCCACAGCCTTCTTGGCCGCGTCTGCAAGATCATCGGCTCCTGTAATTGCAAGGCCCGATGCAGTAAGTGTTTCGCGGCCCGCAGCCACATTATTTCCTTCAAGACGAACGACAAGCGGAAGCTTGAGGCCCGTCTCTTTCACTGCCGCAACCACCCCTTGGGCGATCACATTGCAGTCCATGATTCCTCCGAAAATATTGATCAGGATCGCTTCCACCTTCGGGTCGCTTTGGATGATATTGAAAGCACCCTTCACCTGAGCTTCCGTCGCGCCGCCTCCCACATCGAGGAAGTTGGCAGGATCGCCTCCGGAAAACTTGATCGCATCCATCGTCGCCATTGCAAGGCCTGCGCCATTAACGAGACAAGCGATGTTTCCATCGAGCCCGATGTAGCTGAGGTCGAATTCAGCTGCAGCCACTTCACGTGGATCTTCTTCTTCAATATCGCGGTAAGCTTCCACCTCGGGGTGACGATAAAGCGCGTTATCGTCGAAGCCGAACTTCGCATCAAGCGCGAGAATTTCTCCATCAGGAGTCTCTACCAGCGGGTTGATTTCTACCATGTCACAATCAAGTGAGGTGAAGAGTCTGTAGAGATTCTTAAGAACCTTACCGAAAGCTTTTGCAGCAGGCCCTTTTAATCCAAGACCTACAATCAGCTTCCGCACCTGGTGCGCCTGAAGCCCTGCAAGAGGGTGAATAAACACGCGCAAAATCTTTTCCGGAGAGCTCTCAGCGACCTCTTCGATGTCCATTCCTCCCTCAGTAGAAGCAACAATCACCGGGCGACTCGTCTCGCGATCCATGAGAACCGCGAGATAATACTCATGCTTGATGTCGACCGCATCAGCGACCATCACCTTGCGGACAAGCTTGCCTTCCTCGCCAGTCTGCTTCGTTACCAAAGTTTGACCAATCATCTTACCAGCAATAGCGCCGATGTCCTCGGCGCTCTTCGTCAGATGAACTCCTCCTTCGAAGCCATTTTTGAAGGTTCCTTTTCCCCGACCACCTGCGTGGACCTGGGCTTTTACCACCATAAGATCAGAGTTGATCTCTTGGGCTATCTTGAGGGCTTCTTCAGCTGTCTCGGCCATCTGCCCCCGTGGACTGGGGACCTCAAATCGGTCGAAAAGCTCCTTAGCTTGATACTCGTGGATGTTCATGCGCTGTCTGCGGGGGACGCTAGCGGCCGCTGACTCCCGCGCAATGCTTATTTCATGCCATCTCAAGGGAATGTCGGACAAATAGAAACACCCATGCCATCGTCCCCACCCTCTAAAACTCGTCTCTCGCATTTTCCCTCAATTCATATTACTTCGAGACGTGGAAGAAAGAATTTCCGTGATCAACATTGAGGACGAAATCGGGAAGTTTAAACGAAATGCTCCGCACTTTTTGGGCATCCTTGCTGCCCCGGAGGAGTCTTCCGATTAAAGACCCACCCAGAAGCCAATTTATTGAGCCAGAAAGCGATTATCCCGAAGAAAATCTGGAGTCTCGAGCTCCAACCTTGCAAGACATCTCTTCCATTTGTCGCGATCTCAATGAAGTCCCCATCCGCTTTGCCTCCCCGAAAATGCTCTATAAAATGAAGAAGTATATCCACCAGCGAGAAGGATCGTACCAATCTCCAGTGCCTACGGGAGAACTATGCTGAAGAAATCTTCGGCAAGGAATTTCCCAAGATCGCTTCCCAAGCCTTACAAAAAGGTCTCATTTTCACTTAAAGCCTCCCTTGCCTCCCACGCTGGCAGGGTGTATGGCTTCGCCTCTTGGCGGATGAATCCGCCTCTCATTTTTCATGATTAAGTGGACTCTTCAAAAAATCGTTGGTTCTAAGAACCAGCGCGAGATTAAACGCATGCGCCCCGTTGTGGCCAAAATTAACCAACTGGAGGAATCCTACCAACCGCTGACCGATGATGAATTACGGGCAAAAGTGCTCGTATGGCAGGCCTATCTCCATCGCTTTCTCCCTCTCCAATTACCCACCAAGCGTCAGCTCGAATTGATGGGACCTGAATCCCTAAGTGATATTGCTGGGGATCTCCAGAATCGCTTTCAGTCATTAAAAAGCGATTTTCCGTCGCTTCCCAATGTCGATTCCTCTCTAGAGTCCATTAGCGCGGCAAAGCATGCCTTCACCGGAATCGAGGACGACTTTCCTTCTCTTCGCGATAAGTATCTCGATCAAATACTTCCCGAAGCCTACGCCGTCGTAAAAAGTGCCGCACGCCGCCTCTGTGGCACCACCATCCCTGTTTGCGATCAGGATCTCGGCTGGGAAATGGTTCACTTTGACGTCCAGCTCATTGGAGGCATCGCCCTTCATCGGGGCATGATTTCAGAAATGATGACCGGTGAGGGAAAGACCCTCGTCGCAACCCTCCCCGTCTTCCTCAATGGGCTCACTGGCCTCGGAGTTCATGTCGTCACCGTAAACGACTACCTCGCCCGCCGCGACTCGGAATGGATGGGTGCCGTCTTCAAATTCCTCGGACTCACCGTCGGAACCATCCAAAACCAGCTTCCTCCCACCCTCCGGAGACAGCAATACGGCTGCGACATCACTTACGGAACGAACGCCGAATTCGGCTTCGACTATCTCCGTGATAATGGCATGGCAAATTCGTGCGACGAACAAGTTCAACGCGGCCACTACTTTGCCATCGTGGATGAGGTCGACTCCATTCTAATCGATGAAGCCCGGACTCCGCTTATTATTTCCGGCCCGGCAGTTGTTTCCAATACCGAGGAATACAAGCGCTACCGTCCTCTCATCGAGCAACTCGTCAAAAAGCAGAATCATCTCTGCAACGATCTCGCTGCGGAGGCCAAAAAGGCTCTCGAAGAGGACGACGAAGACGTCGCCGGTCGTGCCCTTTTCAAAATAAAGCTCGGGCAACCGCGCAATCGCCAGTTCTTGCGCTTCATGGAGAGCCCGGACACGCGCCGCCTTATCGAGAAGACCGAACTCGCGTTCTATCAAGACGCCCAGAAGAAAGAACTCTACGCCATCAAGGAAGAGCTCTACTTCGTAATCGATGACAAAGGACGTGATGCCGACCTTATGGAACTCGGCCGCGAGTTCCTCTCTCCCGATGAGCCAGAGGCTTTCACCATCCCCGACCTTGCTTCAGCCTTTGCTGAGATTGATGCCAACCTCGACACCAGCAATAAAGAACGCGTCGAGCAAAAGGAAAAAGTTCAGACCCGCATGGACAGCCAAGGCACACGCGTCCACGCCATTTCCCAGCTCCTCAAAGCCTACTGTATTTACGAAAAGGACATCGAATACGTAGTTAAGGACGCAAAAGTCATCATCGTTGACGAGAACACCGGTCGTGAAATGGCCGGTCGCCGTTGGTCTGACGGCCTCCACCAAGCCGTCGAAGCTAAGGAGCATGTCGAGGTTGAGCGTGAGACACAGACCTATGCCACCATCACGATTCAGAACTACTTCCGTCTATACGAAAAGCTGGGCGGAATGACGGGAACAGCCGAAACAGAAGCTGCTGAATTCCACGACATCTATAAGCTCGACGTCCTCCCGATCCCGACTCATCGCCCGAACCAGCGAATCGATGGAAACGACCAGGTCTTCAAGACCCGTCGCGAAAAGTTCTCCGCCGTCATCACTCGAATTTCCGAGGCTCACGCAAAAGGACAGCCGATCCTTGTCGGAACCGCTTCCGTGGAAGCCTCTGAAAGCCTCGCCCGCATGCTCAAGATGGCGAAGGTTCCCCACTCCGTTCTCAACGCAAAGTATCACCGTCAGGAAGCCGAGATTATCCAGAACGCCGGACAACTTGGCTCCGTCACCGTCTCCACCAACATGGCAGGCCGTGGAACCGACATTAAGTTGGGCGAGGGCGTTGCTGAAGCGGGCGGACTATTTGTCATCGGCACCGAGCGTCACCAATCACGCCGTATCGACCGTCAGCTCCGCGGACGTTGTGCCCGTCAGGGCGATCCCGGTGAATCCCAATTCTTCCTCTCATTCGAGGACGACCTCATGCGCAACTTCGCCGCCGCCGACCGCATGACCAGCATGATGGAACGCTTCGGCATGGAAGATGGCGAAGCCCTCGAACACAAGTGGCTCAACCGCTCCGTCGAAACCGCTCAGAAGCGCGTCGAGCAAATGCACTATCGCGGGCGGAAATACGTTCTCGATTTCGATGACGTCATGAACCAGCAGCGTGAAGTCGTATACGGCTACCGTAATGAAGCTCTCAGCTCGGAAGATCCCCGCGAGATGCTCATGGAGCTCATCGACAAGACAGTTCCGGCTCACGTCGCCCACTACACTGAAGAGCGGGACGACGGACAGCCCGACTACAAGGAGATGCTCAACTGGCTCAACCAGACCTTCCCTCTCCATCTCACCCAGGAAACCGCAAAATTTGAAACTCGTGACCTCGATGGCAATTCCGAGTTTCTTCTGGAATTGATTCGCGAAGCCTATCAACGCAAGGTTGACGCCGAAGATCCAGCCCACCTCGATTCACTGGAGCGTCATATCATTCTCCAGGCGATCGATAAGAAATGGCAAGAGCACCTCTACGCCATGGACTCTCTCCGCGAAGGCGTTCAGCTCCGCGCTCAGGGTCAAAAGGATCCACTCGTTGAGTATAAAAACGAAGCCTACAAACTCTTCGTCACACTCATGGACACCATCGATGATGCGGCTCTCTCGAACCTCTTCCGCTTCACCACCGTCGCTCCCATGGAATCCGTCCTCAGCGGACGCGAGCAGCGAACTTCTGGAGGCACCGAGTCCAACGTCACGCAAGACAACATGGCCGTCTCTGGATCTTCCGGTAACGCCCCAGCAGCAGCCCCCAACGAAGGTTCGCTAAAACTGAATCTGCCAAAACGTCGTCCAAATGTCGTCAAAGCCGGCCGCAATGAGCCTTGCCCCTGTGGATCAGGTAAAAAGTTCAAGCAATGCTGTGGCCGAATGTCTGACTAATCCTCAATTCAGAGCTACCAACTTCCAACCCCGGGTAAGAACCCCGGGGTTTTTTGTGATTCCCCGTGGCCGCGACCTCTAGTCGAGTCGCCAAATCCCAAAGTTCATATACCAAGTAGTGTTTCAAAAGAGACGAATGCC